>OBLU010006143.1_pt1 | contig 10710 bp, 10 predicted proteins | sample 1518681 | NCBI WGS metagenome assembly OBLU01 (sample SAMEA3539304, study PRJEB22396) | soil metagenome | biome: tundra; feature: field; material: soil | place: USA | collected 2010-05 | depth 0.15 m
TGGAGCGCATCGTGCAGATGATGAGTCCTTCCAAATCGGCGGAGACTGAGGGATAAGAGCCTCGCGGGGGCTTCCGACTCGCTTATTGCTGCTTTTGGCGTGGGCTGGGCTGGGCTGGGGTCACAGAGGGTGTCTCGCCCGGCGAGACACCCCCGGGACTCACCCCCTTACCCCCAGCCCGTTTCACGTGAAACCACGCTCTTGTAATTCAGCTCAGGCGGGTTACTAAACGGCCGTGGTCCGGATGCTGGCGAGGAAGGTGTCTACGTCCGACTCGGTGGTGTCGAAGGCGGCCATCCAGCGGACGACGGAGGTTTGTTCATCCCAGAGGTGGAAGAACCAGTCGCGTCGCAGGGCGGCGATGTGCTTGGGGTCCAGGCGGGCGAAGACGGCGTTGGCTTGGACGGGGTAAACGATCTCGATGCCGGGGATGGTGGCGGCGCCGGCGGCTAGGCGGCGGGCCATGGCGTTGGCGTGGGACGCGCTGGATCGCCAGAGCTCGTCGTGCAGCAGAGCTAGGAACTGGGCGGCCACGAAACGCATCTTGGAGGTGAGCTGGGTCTGCTGCTTGCGCAGGTACGGCACGTCGGCGGCGAGACCAGGGCGCATCACGATGAGAGCTTCGGCCCCGACCGCGCCGTTCTTGGTGCCGCCGAAGCTGAGCGCGTCCGCGCATTCCGCGAGGTCGGCCAGCGAGCAGTCTAGGTCGGCGGCCGCGTTGGCCAGCCGGGCCCCGTCCAGGTACACGCGCAGGTCGTTCGCGTGGCAGAAGTCGGCGATCTTCCGCAGTTCGGCGAGGGTGTAGCAGGTTCCTAGCTCGGTGGACTGGGTGATGGTCACCACCCCCGGCTGCGCGAGGTGATCGTCGCCACGGCCAGACAGCCGGGGGGCGATCAGCTCGGGGGTGAGCTTCCCGTCTGAGGCCGGCACGGTGAGCAGCTTGGTGCCGAGCAGCCGTTCGGGGCCACCGCACTCGTCGGTATTGATGTGCGCGGACTCGGCGCAGATGACGGCCTCATGCCGGCGCAGCAGCATGCTCAGGCCGAGTACGTTGGCCCCGCTGCCGTTCAGCACCAGGAAGGCATCGTCAGACCGGAAGGTCTCACGCAATGCGGCGGTCGCCCGCTCGGTCCACTCATCGGCGCCGTACGCCACCGCATCGCCCGAGTTGGCATCCATGATCGCGCGCAGCACCGCCGGGTGCGCGCCTGCGTGGTTATCGCTGCCGAAGCTCTTGCGTTGTGTCATGGACACGAGCCTAGGGGCCGCGGGCCGGACCTAGGCGCCGCGGGCGGCCGCGAACTCCAGCAGGCTGACGCAGGTACTGCCGAACGTGCGACCCGAGGCCTCAAGCGCCAGCGGCAGGGTGCTCGTCTCCGTCATGCCCGGCGCCACGTTGACCTCAAGGAAGTACGCCGTGCCCGTGTCGTCGACGATGAGATCGGTCCTGGACAGGTCGCGCAGGCCCAGCGCCGCGTGCGCGGTGACGGCAATCCTCGCGACCTCGCTCGCGACCCCGCTGGACAGCCGGGCCGGAACGTAGAACTCCGTCTTGCCCGCGGTGTACCTGGCCGAGTAGTCGTACCCGTTCTCACCGGCCACGATCTCGACCGCGGGCAGGGCCTGCGGGCCGTCGCCGAGATCTATCACCCCGACCGCGACTTCGGTGCCGGTGATGAACCGCTCGATGAGCGCGGTATCCCCGTAGGCGAAGCAGCTCAGCACCGCGGCGGGCAGTTCGGCTGCGGTATGGACCGGGCTGGCGCCGAGAGCGGATCCGCCGCGGGATGGCTTGACGTACAGCGGCAGCCCGAGCTTGGCCACGATGAGGTCGATGACCGCGGTGGCGCCGAGGTCATGGAACGTTTCGCGCGGTAGGGTCACCGACTGCGGCGTGGTCAGGCCGACCGCCGTCACGAGGGCCTTGGCCGTGGGCTTGTCGAAGGCCATCTGGCAAGCGCTGGCGACCGAGCCGACGTACGGCACGCCGAGCAGGCCGAGCACCTCCCGGATCGCCCCGTCTTCTCCGCACGCCCCGTGAATGGCCGGAAACACCACGCTGGGCGGCGCGGCGCGTAGGTGGGCCAGCAGGCCCGAGTCGGCGTCCGCGACGATGGCGTCGATACCTTCCTTGGCCAGGGCGTCGCGGACCCGGTGTCCGGAGTGCAGCGAAACTTCTCGCTCGGCAGATAGGCCGCCGGCAAGTATGACGACACGTTCGAGATCGCGCATGATTTCTAGTTTTGTTCCCCGCTAGGATCGATTAATTATCAGCTGCGGTCGGACGTGGACGGGGCGAAGTCGTCCCGCAGCTGGATCTCGCTCTCGATCACCGAGGCGAGCCGCCGGATTCCCTCGGCAATACGATCTGGATCGGGGAAGGAATAGCACAGCCGGGCGTACTGGCTGCCCGAGCCGTCCGCGTAAAAGCCCGTTCCTGGTACGTAGGCGACCCGTGACGAAATCGCCCGGGGCAGCATGGCCTTGGCGTTGATCCCGTCCGGGAGCCCGAGCCAGACATAAAAACCGCCGGCCGGCCGGGTCCAGTGGCAGCCGGGAGGCATCATCCCGGACAGGGCGGTCAGAGTCGCGTCCCTGCGCTCCAGGTACAGTTCGCGGAAGGTCTTGATCTGCTCCTGCCACGGCTGGGTGTTCAGGTATTCGCGCACGGTCAGCTGCGAGAAGCTTGAATGGCACAGCACGGCTGACTCGGCGGCGAGGATCAGCTTGTCCCTGATGGCCGGCGGCGCCACCGCCCAGCCCACCCGCACGCCCGCGGCGAACGTCTTGGAGAACGTGCCGAGGTAGACGACCCCTTCTGCGTCATCGGCCCGCAGCGCCCGCATCGGGTCGCCGTCGAAGCCGAGCAGTCCGTACGGATTGTCCTCAACGACCAGCAAACCGGCGCGACGGCAGATGTCGAGGATACGGTGCCGGCGTCCGGCCGCGAGCGTAACCCCAGCCGGGTTCTGGAAGTTCGGCACCGTGTAGAGGAACTTGGCCCGCTTTCCGGCCGCCGCGGTGCGCTGGATGGCTTCCTCGAGGGCCTCCGGGATCAGCCCGTCGTCGTCCATCGGCACGTGCCGCACGTCGGCCTGGTAGGCCGCGAAGGCTCCCAGGGCACCCACGTAGGACGGCGCCTCGGCCAGCACCACGTCTCCAGGGTCGATAAAGATCCTGGTCAGCAGGTCAAGTGCCTGCTGGGAGCCGACGGTGACCACGACCTCGTCCGGGTGGGCGGCGATCTGCTCAAGCGCCATGACGTCGCAGATTCTCTCCCGCAGTCCCGCGTCACCCTGCGCGGTGCAGTATTGCAGCGCGGTCGCGCCGTGGTTGGCGATCAGCTGGCCGATCATCTCGCCGACGACATCAAGGGGAAGCGCGGCCACATACGGCGAGCCGCCGGCCAGCGAAACGATCTCGGGCCGGGCGGCGACAGCGAACAGGGCGCGGATTTCCGATGCCACCATGTCAACCGCACGGGCGGCGTACTGGCCGACGTAGCGGTCAATTCGCTGTGGCTGCGCTGCCGATTGCTGTTCGCCGGTCACGGACTCTCCTTTTATCCTCGGGGGGACGACCCCCCCAGACCCCCCCGCTTCTGGGGGGAAACCTTTTCCCCCAGACCCCCTCGGCCCCCACTTCCGGGGGGGACCATTCGCCCTAGGCCCCTGCGGGCCTGGGGCGAGTACCATGCCAGGATACGGGGTATCTCCCGGGAACGCTTGTGGATTCAGCCGGGGAACAGGATGTCGCGACGTATCGTCAATATTACGCTGGATAATCTCGGCGACTTGCCGACGAAGTGCCGCAAATGCGTCTTCTGGGAGCTTGGCCCGGTCAGCCGGGCGCGCGCCGAAGAGAGCGGTGACCCGGAACTCGAGAAGGAGTCGTGGGTTTCTTCCGTGCTGCTCGAGTGGGGAAGCTGCGGCAAGATCGCCTATGTCGACGGCGTCCCCGCCGGGTACATGCTCTTCGCCCCGCCGCAGTACGTTCCCCGCTCGATAGCCTTTCCCACCAGCCCGGTGAGCGCCGACGCGGTTTTGCTCATGACGGCCCATCTGCTCAGCGAGTTCACTGGCGGGGGCATCGGCCGGATGCTGGTGCAGGCGATGGCCAAGGACCTGACCCGGCGCGGGGTCAGGGCGATCGAAGCCTTCGGCGACCGGCGGTGGGAATCGCCCGCCTGCATGCTGCCGGTGGATTACCTGCTCTCGGTCGGATTCAAGACCATCCGCCCGCACCACCATTACCCGCGCTTGCGGATGGAACTGCGAACCGTTCTTACCTGGCGGGAGGATGTCGAGGTGGCGCTTGAGCGTCTCCTCGGCTCCATGAACCCGTCGGCCCCGCAGGGGGCCCTGCGACCCGTCTAACGGGTCAGCCGGCCAGCGAACCGGTGCCTCAGATGTACTCAGCCAGCTCGCGGAGCAGGGCTGACTTCGGCTTGGCGCCGACGATCTGCTTGACCACCTGGCCGCCGGAGAACACGCTCATGGTGGGAATGGCCATGATCCCGTAGCGCGCCGACACGGCGGGGTTCTCGTCGATGTTCAGCTTGACCACGTCGATCTTGTCGGCGTACTCGGTTGCGATCTCCTCCAGGACGGGGGCAACCATGCGGCAGGGGCCGCACCATTCGGCCCAGTAATCCACGATGACCGGCTTGTCGCTCTTCAGGACCTCTACCTCGAAGGTCTCGTCCGTCACGACCTTAGTCGCTCCCACGGCGATCACATCCTTTAGCTTGTGCTGAATAAATTTCTGTGACGCACGCGGGCGTCAGTGTTCCTTGCTAGCGAGCCAGCGCTCGGCGTCGAGCGCCGCCGCGCAGCCCGTTCCCGCCGCGGTGACGGCCTGCCGGTAGGTACGGTCGACGACGTCGCCGCAGGCGAACACGCCCTCGATGGCGGTGCGCGTCGACGGCTCGTCCACCAGCAGGTATCCGTCGGGATCGGTGGCGAGCTGTCCGGTGAACAGATCCGAGCGCGGGTCGTGGCCGATAGCGACGAATACGCCGGTTACCGGCAGCACGTGTTCCGTGCCGTCCTCCGTGCTCCTGATCCGCAGGCCGGTGACCTTGTCCGAGCCCAGGACCTCGGCCACCTCGCTGTCCCACAGGAACTCGATCTTCGGGTTCGCGAGCGCCCGGTCCTGCATGATCTTCGAAGCGCGGAGCGTGTCGCGCCGGTGGACCACCGTCACCGACTTGCCGAACCGGGTCAGGAACATGGCCTCTTCCAGGGCGGAGTCGCCACCGCCGATGACCGCGATGTCATGACCGCGGAAGAAGAACCCGTCACAGGTGGCGCACCAGGACACGCCGTGGCCACCAAGCGCCTTCTCGCCCGGCACCCCGAGCTCCTTGTACCTGGAGCCGGAGGCGATGATCACGGCCTTGGCGAGATACGTCTCGCTGTCGGTCTTGACCACCTTCGGGTCCGCGGCCAGGTCGACCGCTACCACGTCGTCGGGGACCAGCTCGGCACCGAACCGCTCGGCCTGCTTGCGCATGGAGTCCATCAGCTCGGGACCCATGATGGCGTCGGGGAAGCCGGGGAAGTTCTCCACGTCGGTGGTCTGCATGAGCGCGCCGCCCGCCGTGACCGAGCCCTCGAAGATCAAGGGCTTCAGCTCGGCGCGAGCCGCGTAAAGCGCCGCCGTGTAACCGGCCGGGCCGGACCCGATGACAATCACGTTCCGGACTTCGTTCACCTCTGCCAACCGTATCAACCCCTCATCTGACTGGCACTCCAGTGAACCGATCCTAGGGCCCTAAGATTCCCGCCGGCACGGTCCTGGTGGCGAGCACATGACTGCCGGTGGCTGAGCAGCCAGGACCGGCCAGCTGCACCAGGTCGCCCTGGCTCGCGCGGGTGACGACGACGGTGACCGGCTGACCCTGGTAGTGAGCGCTTTCGACCCGGAGCACAGCGGCGCTGCCGGCCACGCGCTGCACGCACGCTTTGACGGTCGCGGGGGCGGCGTGCGTCGTCCGCGGTACGCGCAGGTCGGCCTCCAGTTGCTGGGTGAGGGAACCGGCCACGAAATCGACAGGGCTGACCACGAAGGTGAACTCGGCCGGCGACATCCGCTGTGACCGCGGCGACGTCCCGCCGACCGTTCCCGCGGCTGCCTTAGGCGCGGATGTGTCGCCGTGGGCCGGCTGCGCGGCAGTAGCCGGGGCGGCCCCGGAAGAGGCACCTTCCATCTGCGGGGAACTGCCGTGGCTGCTCAGGAAGTACCCGCCCGCGGCTACTAGCACCACTACTGCGCCGGCGGGGGCGAGCACACGCGGGGATATCCAGCGGAAACCACCGTTTCCGGTCCGCCGGGGGCGGGTCGCGCGTTCCCGCGGGCTGACACCACGGGCCCGTTCGGACTCATTCCTGTGAGCCACTTCGGCGGCGAGCACGGTGTCGAGCCGCTGTGCCACCCGGTCCGGCATGGCCGGAGCCGGAACCGCTGCGAGCAGGGCGGAAACCCCGGCGAGCTCGTCGGCCAAGGCCGCGCAGCGAGCGCAGTCGGCCAGGTGCGCTGTGATCATGGCGGCCCGGCGCCTGGTGACGAGCCCCGCGCGGAAATCAGCCAGGACATCGGTGTCCGGATGGGTCATCTGCCCCCTCATGGGTCTCCTCCCTGCGCAGGTGAGACGCTCTCGCCGGCCGATCGGTTCCCTCGCAGGTGCGCTACGTGGGGAAGCAACTTGGCGCGGGCGCGGGCGCAGCGGCTCTTGACCGTGCCCGTGGAGATGTCGAGGATGACGGCGGCATCGGCGACGGAGAAGCCGAGCATGTCGACGACCACCAGCGCGGCCCGTTGCTGCGGCGGCAGGATGCGGAGCGCCGCATCGACGTCCAGCCTGGTGTCGGTGGCGTGGGCGGGATCCCCGTCCTGTGCCACCAGGGCCTCGAACGTCTGCTCCTCGGCCAGCACGGCCGGCCTGGCCGCCCGGCGGCGGAGCCGGTCAAGGGACGCGTTCACCACGATCCGGTGCAGCCAGGTGGTGACGGCTGAATCGCCGCGGAAATCGGCCGCCCGGCGGAACGCGGAAACCATGGCGTCCTGCAGGGCGTCGGCGGCCTCCTCTGGATCGCAGACGGTGCGCAGCGCGACCGCCCACAGCCGGTCCCGGTGCCGGCGGAACAGCTCGCCGAACGCTTCGTTATCTCCCGCCACATGACGGCGGAGCAGTTCGGCGTCCGAAGGCCACTGCTCGCCGGCGTCCCGCATGCCCCATCAACCCGACTGGCCCGCGGCGGATCCGCGGATGCTGACGTCATAAATGAAAGCCTCGTACTTGCCTGGATTGCCCAGCAGGGGCGGCAGGTCGGTAATCCAGATCAGCACGTAACGGCCGGCCGCCTTCTTGGTCACGTTGAACGTCGTGACGCCTTGGGCCGTGGTGGAACTTTGCAACTCGGTGAAGCTGCTCAAGCCCGCCGCATCAGCCGTGCTTGTGTTGCCGATCTCGATCTCGGCGTGGGTGCAGCAGCTGGTGCCGAACTGGACCGCCACCTGGCTCAGCTGGACCTGCTTGCCCATGTCGAGGAGCAGGCCGGTGCCCTTTTTGAGGTTCCCGAATACGGAGTAGCCGAGATAGTAGCTGGTATGCCAGGCGGTGCTGGTGTTGCCGTCGATCGCGTACTGGGCGCCGCCCGGGTCCTCACTGCTGCCCGGCCCGCCGAGGACGTCGAAGCTGCTGGCGCTCACCGGCTTGAGCGGGACGGCCGCCGCCGCCGGGGACGACGAGTGCGGGCGCGGGGGCGGCGTAGTCGCCGAGTGGTGCGAGTTGTGGCTGACTGACCAGGCGGCGAAGCCGACCGCGGCCAGCACGAGCACGACCACGATGCCGACGATAGCCCGGGTCGCGGTGACCCGCTCGCTGGCCTGCGGCCTGCGGCTGCCGTTACCGACTTGGGACTGCGCAGCTGTGTCAGCGGCGGCCGGGTACGAGTTGGTGGACCAGTCCGGGGAGCGGCGCGGGCCGCCCGTCGTCCGGCTGGCTGACGTCGCCGCGAGCGGAAACGGGACGGGCGGGGCCACGCTGGCCAGGGCATCTGCGAACATCGCGGGCGTGCTGAGCGCTGGGCCGTGCCGGCTCGGGCGCTGGAACAGCGCCTGGCAGATCACGGCGTCAATGTTCGCCGGGACGTCGGCCGACACCTGGCGCGGTGTGCACAAGGCGCCGTCGGTCTCGGGTGCGGGCGGCAGCAACCCCGGCTCTGAACCCCGCTGCCCCGGCCAGTAGCCGGTCAGCGCGGCGTACAGCAGCCGGGCCAGATCACGGGTATCAGTGAGCGCCGGGTCCTCCCCGTCGACCGCGTCCTCCCCCTCGTCCTCGGCCGTCTCACCGGCCAGGGCGGCGTCGATACCGAGCCCGGCTATTTTCACGCCGCCGCCCGGGGTCCAGTGCAGGCAGGCCGGGTCCAGCCGTAGATGAGCCAGGCCGGCCGCATGCGCGGCCGTGATCGCCTGAGCCGCCTCCGAGACCAGCGCAGCGGCGCGCGGCAGGTCGAGGGGACCTTCCGAGAGCATGTCGAGCAGCGACTCGCCGACGACCCACTCCATCACCACGTAGGGCGGCTCCTCGGCATCTTCCACGTCGAATACCTGAGGGAAACGCGGGTCATTGAGCCTGCTCGCCGCCCTGGCCGCGGCGCCCGCCTCGGCGACCCGGGGGAAGCCGGCGGCGAAGGTGAGCACGGTGACAGAGCGGGCGAGGGTCTCGTCCGTGGCTTTCCAGTACGTCCAGCCGGCGCCCGCGGTTACCTGCTCAACGAGACGGTATCGTCCCGCCAGCCGGGTTCCTGGTTCCGACGTGTATGTGCTCATAGGTTGCCACCCATGCTAATGCCGCCTGCGCTGGCCGCCGAACTTTGCGGCCACCATCCTGGCTAGAAATCCGAACTCGGCCACCCGCAGCGCCCGGGCGCACAGAGCGTAGAGAGCCACCGCGCCGCCGCCGCCGACCACGGTTACCACCAGGCCATATAGTGCGCTCGGGTTGGCCACCACATGCCCCGCGCCGATCATGACCGCCCCTGCGAAGATGAGCCCGGGCACGGTCGCCAGGTGCATCCTGGCCAGGCTCCGGGCGATGGCCCAGCCGTCCAGGCTGCCGACTCGGCGGCACAGCAGGAACCATCCGGCTATCGTGCCGGTCAGGTTCGCGATCCCGTAGGCAACTCCCAGTCCGGCCACCACGTTCAGCTTCGGCAGCACCGAGAGCGCGATGTAGTCGGCCACGATGCTGACGACCATCATGAGCAGGCCCACAAAGGCGGCCGTTCGGCTGTCCTGGAACGAGTAGAACACCCGCAGCTGGAGCTGAGTCAGCATGTACGGCACCAGGCCGAGGGAGAACAGGCCGAACGTTTCGCCGATATACCTGGCTTCCGTGACCGTGGTGCTGCCGTAGGAGAACAGGAACTCGGCCAGCGGGCCGCCGAGCAGTCCGAGGTAGATCGCGGCCGGCACCACGATCACGGCGGCCAGCCTGACGCCGATCGAGAAATCGTCCCGGACCAGCGAATACCGGCGGGCGTTCGCGTGCTCGCTCATCCGGGGCAGCAGCGCCGTGATCACCGAGATACCCACGATCGCGTACGGGAGCTGGAACAGGATCCACGCGGTGGCGTAGGCGGAGTACCCGTTCTGGCCGGACGAGGCCGTGTTCACGACGACCTGGACGACTAGGTTGCCGGCCCACTGGGAGATCACGTAGACCAGCATCCAGCTAGCCATGCGGCCCATCTCGGAGACCTCGGCCCGCTGGAACCTCAGCGTGAGCCGCCAGCGGAACCCGGCCGCCCGCAGCGAAGGGAACAGCGCGACGGTCTGCGCCACGACACCGAGCGTTGTCCCGATCCCGAGGATCTGGACCCAGGCATCCGAAATTCCCGACGGTCCACTGACCGTCCTGCCCTTACCCTCCGCCGCCAGGTAGAGCCCGCCGACCACGATCACGATCACGTTGTTGATGACCGGGGTCCACATCGGCGCCGCGAACCGGCCGCGGGTGTTCAGGATCGCCCCGATGAGCGAGCTCATGCCGTAGAAGAAGATCTGCGGGAAGAAAAAGTAGGCCCATTCCACCATGAGGTGGTGCTCGGCGCCGTGAATGTTGTGCGCGTACAGCTCGACGAGCGGGCCTGCCGCCGCGGTCGCCAGCACGGTCACCACGAGCAGCGCGATCGCGCCCAGGGTAAACATCCGCTGCGCGTATGCCTCGCCGCGGTCGGGGTCGCGCTTGGCGGCCCGCACAAGCAGCGGCACTACCACGCTGGTGAAGATGCCGCCGAGCATCAGGTAATAGACCGTGTTGGGCAGGGTGTTGGCGTTGTTGTACGCGTTGCCGAGACCCGTGACGCCGACCGCGACGAGCAGGACGACGGTGCGCAGGAAACCGGTTCCGCGGGACACCAGGGTGCCCACCGCCATGCCCGCCCCTGACCGCATCAGGCTGGAGCGGGCCATGGCAGCCTGCGCCGCCTCACCGGCCGGACGCGCACCCCGTCGGCCCGGCCCCGCTGGCCCTCGTGGGCCGCTAGGCCCCCTGGGTCCCTGGGAGCCTAGTGGCTCCCGGTACTGTCCAGGAGCGCCCGGCGGCCGGTACCCGGGCGGCTGATAACGAGGCTGGACGGGGCCGACGGGGCCGGGGGCCGGTCGCTCGTCGGGCCGCGGCACCCGGCGCCAGCCGCCGGGACC
>OBLU010006144.1_pt1 | contig 10708 bp, 9 predicted proteins | sample 1518681 | NCBI WGS metagenome assembly OBLU01 (sample SAMEA3539304, study PRJEB22396) | soil metagenome | biome: tundra; feature: field; material: soil | place: USA | collected 2010-05 | depth 0.15 m
GGATCCCTCATCGCGCCTACGGTGGCGTGATCTCCCCATTCACATCCCATAGCGCTTCCCAGGTTTGCCCATCCTTCCACAGGAAGACCTGTCCCTTGATTAACCTGCAATTGCGGTCCAGCCGCGCGATCTGGTCCATCTCTTCCTTCGTCAGCGGATGACCCGCGGCCGCCTGCAGGTTGGCAGTGTAGTTGCGCGGATTCACTGAAAATGGAATCGGCGTCTGCCCGCGCTGCACAGCCCACTTGATGCAGACCACGGCGGGATGAACGCCATGCCGCCGAGCAATCTCGATCATCACCGGATCTTCCGTAGGCGCAGAGTCTTCTGGTGTGCGGTCCCTTTCCGGCCGTCCTGGCGAGCCGAGGGGACAATACCCCACCGGCTGAATCCCGCTTTCGACCACAAACCTGAACAACTCAGGCTGCTGGAAATGCGGATGTAGCTCCATCTCGTTGACCGCGGGCTTGATGCGCGCGTCCCGCAGTACCATCTTCAATTTCGGAATGGTCATGTTTGAAGTGCCGATATGCCGCACCAGCCCAAGGTCCACAAGTTCTTCCATCTTGCGCCACGTCTTCATGTAGCTTTCGTGAATGTAGGGCTTGGCGTCGGGACTGCGAGAACTGACGTCACATTCCGGCGCATGGAAGTTCGGGAACGGCCAATGCACCAGGTAGAGATCGAGATACTTCAATCTCAGGTCGGCTAGTGACTGTTTGCAGGAGGCGATAACATCGTCCTCCCCGTGTTTGTCGTTCCACAGCTTCGAGGTGACCCAAAGCTCCTCACGCTTGATACCGCCCTGAACAATTGCTTCCAGCGATGCGCCCACTGCGGACTCATTGCCGTAGACCGACGCGCAATCGAAGTGACGGTAACCAACCGTCGCCGCGCCCTTGACCGCCTCGGCAACCTGGGCTGGGGTAACATGGTCGGACCCAAACGTGCCCAGGCCGACCGCCGGCATCGTGGCTCCGGTATGGACCTTTCTTTGCGGAATAAGTGCGGGATCGACGCGTTCGGGAACGGATTGAGTTGCGCTACTCATGATGGCTCCTTTACGACAGAACTTCAGCGACAGAATTTGCGACCAAAGTTATCGATAATCTATCCCGCCACCCGCACCAGGATGCAGGTGATGTTGTCATGGCCGCCGGCCCTGTTGGCGTCGCTCACCAGCCTGCCGCACAACTCTTCAAGCGGACGGTCGCTGCCAAGCACGCCCTCGATCTGCGCGTCGGAGAGCTCCCGCGTCAATCCGTCTGTACAGAGCAGAAACAAGTCGCCGGGCTCGGCTTCAAATTCAAACAGGTCTGGCGTTACTTGAGATTGTGTCCCCAGGGCTCTGGTAATCACATTCCGCAGCGGCGAACGCACCGCTTCCGCGTGGGTCATCCGTCCTAGCCGAACCTGCTCCTCTACCAGCGAGTGGTCCACGGTGAGCTGCTCCAGGTGGAAGCTCCGCAGGAGGTACCCGCGGCTGTCGCCCACATTGACCACCCACACGTGCCGGTCTTCCACCACCAGCCCCACCAGCGTGGTACCCATGCCGCTGAGCTTGTGGTTGTGTTGCGAGCGGGTGTAGATGGCCTGGTTGGCAGCACAGATGGCCTGCTCGGCGACCTCTGGCATTACCCCGGTGCGGGCACTCAGCAAGCGCAGCGTTTCGTCCACAGCCACGGAGCTGGCAACCTCCCCGGCGGCAGCACCACCCATTCCGTCGCAAACGATATAGACCCCGTGTTCAACGGAGTAACCGAATGCATCTTCGTTGGATGGGCGCTTGCGGCCGCGATCAGTCACCGCAGCAGCCGCGTAGTGGACGACAGCCGTTGCCAAGGGAACACTCCCATCGACCAGTTTACACGGGTTCAGAATGGCCGGATATGAAGAAGCAGGACGCATCGGAAAAACTGCTTTGGACTGGTTTCGGACTGAAGGGTCCGGGCTTCAGCCCGTACATGAGTGGCTTAAAAGAGCCGGGCTTTACAGGCCGCGGAAAAACTCCCAATTAAGAGGCTTTGTTGTCCATCCGGGAACCTGCTTTGTAACAGGGCACGACTTTAGTCGTGCCGATAAAGCCCCAATAAAATCAAGGGGCTTTAGCCCCTGAGGGACGCCCTTCCTTCCCCTCCCAAAATCGATTCTCGTTCCGCAGCGCCTTAAATCACTTTGCAGCGTCCGGCAGCGAAGGCGGTTCAGGTAACTCGAAAACCTGGATAGCGCCCGCGTTCAACACAGCCACCCGCCGCCCGGAAGGCGAAAAGGCTACATTTCCACCCGCATCGAGAACAGGGCTGGCAGTAACCTTCAGCGCCAACTGCCCGTCGGCTGCGTTCAGCACCTCCACAAGCTGCCCTTTCACGTCTTCGCCATCCAGTGGGGCCAACGCGCTAATCGGGTGGGAGGCCACGAGCGTCTCCCGCGCCAGCCGCGAGCCGTTCGGCGCCATCACCAGGAGCGGCCAAACCGGTTGGCCGGCGGTTGCATTCTCCCAGAGATGGTGCCCATTGGTAGCGATCGCTGCCAGTTTGCGTCCCCCTGACTTATCGCAGAGGGTCGCCAGCAGCTCTTGCTGCGACACAAAATTGAACGCCGGCGAGCACGCGGATTCCACCCGCCCCAGCACCCGGCTCCCGCCCGTAAAAAAATTCAGATTCAGCAGCCACTGCGCCGCGTTCGATCGAATGCTCTCTAAATATCCTTCAGAATTGATCGCCAAATGAATCGGGGCGCGGGTTCGGCTGACCAGCATCACCTGCCCGGTATCCCGGCGCAGGATTCGTACCACCGTCTCCGACTCAGCCGGGGTCCTTCGGCCGTCTGCCGCCACGCCATCTACCGCAATGTTGGCCGAGGCAGTGGGAGGGCTAGGCACATCTCCCGGCTTTTGCGCGGCCAGGGCAGGCTCGCGGGAATTGGTCACCAGGTACTGCTCTGTGGGATCGAGTTCCACCGAAAGCACTGGCCCCGGGAATTGCAGAAAAGGTTTCAATTCCAGCCTGGCATTGCCCTGTTCCAGCCCCTCCCGGTCGCGCAACAAAAACTGTCCGTCCTTCAGCATCCACAGGTAGCGCGACCGGTCATGAACGGACCACACCGCCTCGGATTCAATGACTCCCGCGGGCAAATCCAGCACCACCGCGCGAATCTGCCGCTCGTCGCCCCGGTCGCTCGTAGGAGCATCGCGGCGAATCAGGCCCGGCACCCGGAACGTGAACAGCAGCCGGCTCTCGTCCAGAAAGTCCAATGAGACGAGCGTGGTCCGCTGGCCCAGGTAGATTGCGCCCGGTGATGTGAAACCCAAAGGCTCCATGGGAATGGCGAACGCAGGCGGGATAGACGGCTTATCGGGAAGCCGGTCCGGCAACGGGTGCTTCTTCGACGCCCGCGGCTGTTGATTCGCAAACGTATTGCTGCCCTGCGCCGGCGCGGAGCGGGGGGCGCAAGCCAGCGGGAAAATCAGAACCAGCAACAGGCAACCGCGCGCCAGGATCCTTCCTGGCGCTTCCGTAGCGCGGCCCTCGCAACCAGATACTGCCCTAACGCACGCCTGCGGGATTTGTTTCACCATCGACAAGTATTGTCGCCGATTCGTTTGGGTTCGGGCAGTGATGCTGCTCGCTCTCCCGTATGCGACAGTTAAGGAAGGATGGGAGATCAGTCCACGAGAAACAAGCGCCTCGCGTTCCTGGGCTATGGCGCCTGCGCGCTGGCCGGGTGCCTCTGGGGCACTGGCTTCTACTTCGGCAGGCTGGCGCTCAATGAAATGAGCGTGGAGCACATGGTGCTCTACCGCTTCTTTTTTGCATGCCTCGGCATGATTCCGATAGCGCTGCTGAACCGGGTCCGCCTCACACGCAGCGAAATCCGCCTGCTTCTCATCTCCGCCTCGCTCGGTGTTCCGGTGCAGTTCCTCATCCAATTCCACGGCCTGGCCCGCACCACGGTAAGCCATGCTTCGCTCATGGTGGGTACGATGCCGGTGCTGCTGGCTGCCGCGGCCGTCCTTTTTGCCGGTGAACGCCTGGACGGCTTCGGCTGGCTGGCCCTGTGCGGTTCCACGGTCGGTGCGGCGCTCATTGTTCTGGGCGGCAGCCGTGGCGCCGGCACGCATGGCGAGCCCTCGCTCGAGGGCGATCTCATGGTGATCTTTTCCCTCATCACCGCCCTGGCATGGATATTGCTTAGCAAAAAACTGATGCAGACCCACAGCCCACCGGTCGTTACGGCGTACACCATCCTCTCTGGGGCCACCATGCTCGCTGCTTGGGTACTGGGCCCCTGGCTCCTCAGTCCGGTGCTCGGTTCCTCGCTGCACTACCAAGCCCAACCGCCGCCCTTCGCTCACGTCAGTGTCACTGCCTGGGTAGCGCTGGCCATCAGCGGCCTGTTGTGTACGGCCACCACAACCCTGCTTTGGAACTGGGGAATCCACCATGTGCCGGCCTCGCGGGCAGGAGTCTTTCTAAACATCGAGCCGGCCCTTGGCTCCTGGCTCGGCGTCCAGCTCCTCGGCGAACATCTTGGCCCTTATGCCTGGCTGGGCGGCGCGCTCATTTTAGTTGCGGCGGTGGCCTTGACCACGAGAGGCCACGAACCAAGCCCCGCTGTCATTCTTGAGTAGATGCGCCGAACCAACCCTCATGGTTCCTCCGGAGGAAGGTGACGAGGGTGCCTCCAGGAGGGGGTGACGAGAAGTTCCTCCCGGAGGGAGGCGGCGAGAATAGCCCAGGGTAAGCGAAGCGCAACCCTGGGAATGCGATTCTGTCGACAGGCATTGCCCCGTAGGGGCGATGCGATCTACTTGATTTCTTTTGCGTTTCAGCAACGTCTATTTCCTGGCACAGGCGCATGCTGGTTTTCGATTGCGGTTCGCGCGGACGACGCCATTACATCACTACCGCAACCTTAGCCGGCGAGTCGCGTCCATAAGATTGCAGGAAATGACGACGCGCATTCCTTCCTGCGCCGGACCTGCTTCACTTGCGGCACGACTCATCCGTGCCTTGAGGTTACCTATACTTATGCAGTCCATCCGTAACATGCGGCGTGGCGGAGCTATGTCCACCTTTCGAAAAATGCCGGCCGCCGTGACTCTCGATCTACTTAGACGAATAGTGGACTTATTTTATCCAAATTTAAAAATTCAGCATCTAACTCCGGCAGGCATGGAGAACAGGGCTTCATTGCCGGACTCGCAATACCCCGCCATCGCGCGGAGCACTCGGCGCGATTGGTTCGAACTCGTATTTGTCTATTTTCTAATTCTGCTTGTCATATGGACACCTCGCCCCTGGCAACCGTTCATGTGGGCAATCGCCGCCGTACTCACCCTCACCATCGCCGCGCTTTCATTTCAGGGCCTGCAGTCGATAGGCATCACCAAGGTCAATCTCCTTGCGTCGCTCTGGGCTGTCGGAGTCGCGCTGGCAGTGGCGATTGTGGCCGTGGTACTGGCCTTCCGCCTGCATACTCTGCATGTTCCGCCCGGCCCAATTCTATTTATCAAGCACTATATTGGCTACGTACTGTGGGCCGCTATCCAGCAACTCGTGCTGCAATGTTTCTTCCTCTCCCGCTCGCTGCGGTTGTTTCCCGATCCCAAGTCCGCGGTAGCCCTGGCCTCGGCCATGTTCGCCATTGCGCATTTGCCCAACCCCATCCTCACCTTCATCTGCTGGGTCTGCGGCCTGGCCTCTTGCTTGTTCTTTCTCCGCTATCGAAACCTCGTTCCCATTGCCGCCGCGCACGCCATCCTTGGAATCTCCATTGCTATAACTATCCCTGGCCCCGTGGATCATAACATGCGGGTAGGTCTTGGCTATCTTACTTATGTAGACAAATCAGCTCTTGTCGAAGTAGGTAAGTCGCCCCTTGTAACTAAAACGGTTGTATCATCGAAACCATAACGACCAGATTGCATCCACCGACGCGTGAGTAATGGCCGACGCCCCGATGCGGCGCCGATCGCGCCATGCGCGCCCATAAAAAATTCCCGCCACCGCCGCCAGCAGCACGTAGCGCCAGTTGAAGTAAGCGGCGCGCTTGTTGAAGTGCGACAACCCAAACAAAACAGCCGTCAAAAACAACGCAGGATACCGGCCCATGCGCCGCTCCAGAAGATTCTGCATCCATCCACGAAAGAACAACTCCTCCGGAACGGCTATGAAGAAGAAAGTGAATATCCACGCTTCGCAAATTCGCGCCGCCCCTGACCACAATGCGTGCAGATGAAGGAAACCCAGGCTCAGACCCAATGCCAGCGCGATGGGCGTATACAGGGCCAGCTCTCTCAGCCCGATCCCCACATCGGCCACGCGCAGCCGCAAGTCAAAACCAACACCATCCAACTCCCGCACCAAAATGAAGCCGTAGACACCTGCGTCCAGCAGCAGCATCTTCCCGAAAATTGCCAGGTGAGCCGGCCAGGCGCCCTCGAACCACCGCAGATCCACCGCCAGTCCCAGCATGGCCAGCACCAGGAAGTCCCGCCAATTCCCAAGTCCCTTCTTGTCCACACCCTTCGCCTGCCAAAGCAACATTGCCACCACAACCGGCAGCAGTGCATACAACACCAGCCAGGGCCAGCGAAATGTCCCGCCTGTTGCAGCCACCAGCAGATAAGGCACGCACAATGCGCCCGGCGCCGCCAACCGTGCCCACAACGGCAGCAACCGCACCCGCCTCGCCATTGCCTCGCCAAAGAAAGCGGCCGCCAGCAACGGAGCCAGCGTAAGCAGCGCCGCGATCAAGTTTGCCGGCGTAATCATTTCCGTCAATCCTACAGTTGCCAATTGAAGACTCCGGAAGGAACAGCGGCCTTCAGGCCCCCGCCTTTGCCGCCTCATCAAACCTTGGTCACCATTGCGGCCAGATTACCAAGAACCTTTTCCCCAACCTGGCCGATACATCCACTAGTCATAAGTGGAGGCTCATGTGACCCTTCTAACCTGGAACCACGCTTGCACCGTCGGCGTCCGCGCCATGGACGACCAGCACGGCATCCTCATGGATACCATGAACGAACTGCGTCTGGCCCTCGTACACGGCAGCGGCCGGGAACCCGTGAGCGAACTGCTGGACCGCCTTATCGAGTTCACACGCATGCATTTCTCCAGCGAAGAGCAACTGATGGAGCAGAGCAGCTTTCCCTCTCTGCCGGAGCACCGCGCCGAGCACCTTCGGCTCCTCGGACTCCTGCGCGAAGCTGCGCACCGTCTGCAACATGTCGTGAACGTGCCGATGCGCCCCCTGCTCTGCCAACTGCGCGATGGCTATTTGGACCATATCGAGGGGCTGGATCAGAAGTATGGCCCATGGTTGAATCAGCGTGGAGTATACTAAAATAAGCCTAATGATCAAAACCGTCCTGATTTCCCTTTCAGCCTATTTGCAATGAGGCCAATACATATCTTGGTTGCCAAAATATCAAAGGAGAAACTCGAGTGGCGTTGTTGGCATGGAGTAAGAAGTACTCGGTGGGAGTGAAAAAACTCGACGACCAGCATCAGGCGTTCATGGGGTCTTTGAACGACCTCCATTCCGCAATGATGATGGGCAACGGCCAGGAAATAGGAGGCCCGTTGCTGGACAAACTGGTCAAGCATGCGCGCGACCATTTTGCCGCCGAAGAAAGTTTGATGGAGTCCTCCAGGTACCCTGGACTGGCCGGGCATCGTGCCCTGCACCAGGATCTGACCCGGAAGGTCGATGAATTTATGGCCCGGTATAAAAGCGGCGACAAGGCCATGTACCTTCAACTACTCCATTTCATGCGCACCTGGCTTGACAAGCACCTTCTCGAAGAAGACAGCAAGTATGTCCCCTGGCTCAAAGAGCACGGCGTAAGCTGAGTACCCGTTCCGCCCCAAAGGCGGCGCAGCCATTCGCCGCCGGAATTTCTCTAAACTTCATTGCTTTCTATCCGATAAATCCCTTGCCGGCACTTCCGGCAGGAGCAGACGCAATGGCCTTAATGCGATGGAGCGACAAGTTTTCCGTGGGGGTTCCAACCATGGACAAGCAGCACATGGTGCTCTTTGATTCCCTCAACGATCTTCACGCCGCTATGATGAAGGGCCAGGCGCAAACCTTGACCGGCCCGCTGCTGCGCAAATTGGTGGCCTACACGCGCGACCACTTCTCCGCCGAAGAGGCCATGATGTCGGCCGCTGAATACCCCTCTTTGCCCGCCCACCGAATCAAGCATCGCGAATTTGAAAAGCAGGTTGGGGAATATGTTGGCCGCTTTGAACGCGGTGAAATCACGCTCAACCTCGACCTCTTGAATTTCCTCCGCGATTGGCTCGTCACCCACATTCAGGGCGAAGACCGAAAATACGGCCCCCTGGCCAACGAGCGCGGTTGTCGCTAAAGCCCTTCAAACAAAAGCTGCGGTGACCCGAAGAGCGGCGAGCCCGGTTTCGCTTCCGAAGCCAACTCGTACACCAGCCGCTCCAGCACCAGCCGCTTGTCCGGCGGCGAAGAACGCAGCTCAAGATCGGCGCGGGCAATCAGGCGCAGTGCCCGCGTCAGCTCACGCCGGCTTTTATACCGGCGGGCCTGCCTGATCAAATCGTCCGCCGCAAAAGGCGGCATCCTGAAGCCCTGCCACAGCGCCTGCCAAATGGCTCGCGAGTCGCGCACATTCTTCTCCAGGATCACCAGCATCTGCCGGAAGGTGCGAGCAAGCATATATAGGTGACCGATGGCCGCGTCTTCGCCGGCTTCCGAGCTGTTCAGCAAGCCCTGCAGCAGCGCCAGCGCCCGAACCCGGTCCCGTGCGCTGATGGCGTCGGTCAGCTCATAAAGTGACCGCTGCTTGGCGCCCAGCACCATGGTCTCCACATCCCCCAGCGTGATGCGGCCGCGGCCCAGCGTGTAAAGCAGCAGCTTCTCCAACTCCGAGGAGATCAGCATCATATCCGCGCCCAGTGCGTCCGCCAGCTCACGAACGGCATCGGGGTCCATGCGTGTGCCGGCATCCTGCGCCGTGGCCGCAATCCACCGCATCGCGTCTTCCTCGTTCACCCGCGCCAGCTCCACCATCCCGCAGTGTTCGCCCAGTGTCTCGGTCAGCCGGTCAAACCGGTTCTTGTCGTCCATCTCCATACGCCGCGAGTCAGAAGGAATGCGCAAAAAGTCGGCGACAAAAACCAGCAGCGCCTGCGGGTTGGGCGATCGAAAGTACCGGCTCAGCGCCGCAAACTCGTCCTTCTTGGCTCCACGGGTGTAAAGCTGCCGCACGTTCCTCACAAAAATCACTTGGAATGGCGCCATCAGAGACGGGGTTTGCGCCAGGTCCAGAACCTCAAAAATCGACGTCTGGGCCAGGTCCAGGTCACACAGGCAAAAATCCCTCAAATCCGGCGGTACAAAGGCTTTGAGTACCGCCGCGCGACAGCGGTCCAGCAGGAAAGCCTCATCCCCAGCCAGTACGTAGCCGGCCCTGAGAGCCCCCTTGCCGGCCGCGGCGGCTTCAATCTCCGCCACAAAGCGCCCAACGGCGGCAAAACCGGCGCCCCAGCGCGCACCGCTCATCGATCAGGCCTCATGAATGGAAAGATCATGCGGCTCCAGAATATCCTGCCCGGTCGTTGCCGTGCATCTAATCTGCTGGAACGAACCAAATGTGTTCAATGCCAGGCCAGGGCGACCGGTGGAACTTGGCAACTCGCTGTGACTCGTGATCCATACTGGCTTGCGAGTCCTCTGCGGTCGTGGTACGACTTTGAGAAAGCTCGGAACACCGAGCCGCCGTTGATTTTCCGCCCGTACTTGCCGCGGGCGGCTGGTGTTATTCAGTCTTAGAGAGTTCCCAAGTGAGGTCCAAATGTTTAGAAATAGTCTTGGTTTTGGTGCCCTGGTCTTGTTGTCGTCCGGCCTTGTGTTTTGTTCAGCGCAAGCCAACATCAACCCTCCCCAACCCCGAATCCGCTCCGCCATCGACGAAAGTGCACGGGTCACCCTCAGGGGCAATACACGCCCTGAAGCCACTCTCTCCCATGACTTGGGCCAGGTGGAAGACTCGCTCCCCATGGAACACATGCAGCTCTTGCTCAAGCGCTCGCCGCAGCGGCAAACGGCGCTCGACGCCTATACCGAGAGTCTTTCCGACAAAAATTCGCGAAATTTTCACAAGTGGCTCACGCCGGAGCAATTCGGCGCGAATTATGGCGTAGCCCAACAAGATATCGACGCTGTCACCGCGTGGCTCACCACCCACGGATTCACAGTCAACACCGTTTACCCGAATCGCACACTTATCGACTTCTCCGGCTCGGCCGCACAGGTCCGGGAGGCATTTTCTACTGAGATTCATCGCTATCAGGCCGGCGTCATCAGCCACATCGCCAACGCCGCCGATCCCCAGATCCCCGCAGCCCTCGAGCCGGTTGTCGACGGCATCGTGTCGCTGCACGACTTCAAGCCCCACCCCATGTATAAGCCGAAGTACACATTCGACGCCGGCGGATTCAACGAATTTGCCGTTACGCCGCCCGACCTGGCCACCATCTACCACCTCAACTGGCTCTTCTCCGCCGGTCACACAGGCAAAGGCCAGACCATCGTCGTCATTGAAAACACCAATGTGTATTCAACCGCCGATTGGACCACCTTCCGCAAGACCTTTGGCCTCTCCGCCTACACCGCCGGCAAATTCATCCAGGTGCACCCCGCGCCCAAGAGCGGTACCAACAAT
>OBLU010006149.1_pt1 | contig 10702 bp, 13 predicted proteins | sample 1518681 | NCBI WGS metagenome assembly OBLU01 (sample SAMEA3539304, study PRJEB22396) | soil metagenome | biome: tundra; feature: field; material: soil | place: USA | collected 2010-05 | depth 0.15 m
TCCAGAAGATTCTCGACCACAGCGGCATCGTCTGGAACTGCTGGACGGGAGCGTTAGCGCATCTGGGCGTTGCTCGTGCCAATGCCTTGCAGTCGAGAACCTCGCAGGGAGCGGATGCCGACGCCGCCCGCGTCCGTGCGCTCGCCGCCTACAAAGATTTCCTCACGCTCTGGAAAGACGCCGACACCGACCCCGACATCCCCATCCTGAAGGAAGCCAAGGCGGAGTATGCAAAGCTGCAGTAGCTCCCCGTTGGCAGGAAGCGGTCATTCCAGGTCTCTCCCGGAGGGAGTAAATTCCACTACCCCCAAAAGGCATAAGAGGTCTGCTTGAGACAAAGCCAGGAAAGTTGTCCCGCTCGAATTGTGTGAATCGACAGACATTTGTTTGTCTTAGCGACTATCCGCTACAACTGGCTGTCTGTTGAGCATGTCCGCGGCCTCAGCAAGCGTCAGATCATCGGATACCTGGTAGAAGTCCCCATGGGTTTCCTTCTTCCGCATTCCGATGGTCGCGAACAAGAGAGCTTTTCCTGTTATCTCCACACTCATGTTAGTCAGGTCCCAATGGCCTGGAACAACCTCTGCCTGCGTGACCTCAAAGTGGCCTCCCTTGTCCAAGTGCCCTAGCAGGCCGAATCCGAATTTCACGTCCCGTGTGAGATGACCACTAAACGCAGCCAGTCGCTCCTGTTTGCAGTCCACCCACATCTCGCCTTCCATGTCGTGGAACACGCGGGCCTCCATGGAAGGCGGGTGGAAATTCGGGTTTGGTCTAAAGCTCAGCTTTACCACGTTGCCGTCATCACCTGCGTAGTTGAATACGAATGCATCAGGCAGCATCTTGAACAGCCTTCTGCCCTGTAGGGTCGCCTCCTCCAGTTCTCGCTGCAGTTTTCGTTTCGCACTTCGACTGGTCATTAACTCCTGAACACGCTTGTTCTCTTCCTCCTGCTGTTTCGCGCTAAGGGGGCGGTCGTCAATGGATAAGAGTCGACTGAGAGAACCTTCTTTTGTCTCAATAATCTCCTCGACCCGTTTCTTTCCAGACTGTTCTTTTTCTAGTCGGTACATCCAGTTGGTGTGGTCGTCCTGGAAATTTAGTTCATTAGTGATCACCCGCTGTGCCAGGTCGTTGGCCGACACTTGGCTGCTGGGAACGGACTGAGGACGTGCGAGTATGCTAAGCAGGACGATCGCCAGTGCAGCGGGCGCGGGGCTGTGTATCAGGCTCACAACCGATGGCGACGTCCGGGCGCAACACGTTTTGATCCAGTTATTCATGCCGCCATTTTTTCAGTGAGACGAACCGTAAGAACCGCTCGTAGATCCGCATCGCTATCGCAGCCGTTTGGTTCCTCACAATTCCATCATGGCACGAAGGGACTTCAAAAAACTGGTCAAAATCGCGCACTCTCCCTCGACAGATCCGAAGGAACGGTTTGCTTAACCCATCGCGTGGGGCGACAAGGCAGCTTGTGTGTCATCGCAGGGCGGCCCAAATGGAAATGCCGGACTTGGCCTCGATGACCGCACCAGGCCGCCTCGTTCTGGCCACCAAGAAGAGAAGATCGTCCGCTATTTCGCCCGCTTCACCGCGTCTACCAGGCCTGGATATGGGTTACCGGCCTTCTTCGAGACAACGACCTTGACCACCCCTGCCTGGGCCGGCGCAGGCTTGCCGTTCTGGACCGTGGCTGGGACGCGTTTATTTGGGAGTTTCACCGCGGTTCGCGTCGTCCTGCACGGACTTCGTCGTAGCCGACTTATCGATCGTCGACTTGGTGGACAGACCACATGCAGATGGGGGATTTGTCATCTGCTTGGCGAATACACGGTAGCTCGGCCCGTCCGGATGCAACGGCGACCAGTATCCCGACCGGGTCAGCAACGGTTTGTGCTGGACGATGATCTGGTTGAACAGAATCTTCACTCCACATTCGAGATTGTTCTTCGGCTGGAGAATGGTTTTGGCCGGATCGTTCGCCTTTAACGCACGGTCCACTTGCCAATTGAAATTGCAGCCGTAACGCTTCTGGTCTGCGTAGGCAAGCTGCAACAATCCTTGACTGCGCATGGCCATTCCTCTCACCTCATCGCGTTTCGCGACTTCCGGCTTGGTGTGACGGACGCTCGTGTTCGGATCCAGGCCGGCTTCAGCACCCGCAAGCGCCTGGAAGAAGTACGCCCAAAAAGCGCGTTTGTCGGTTTCGCCCATCTCGTAAAATCGCGGGCAAAATCGACGGACGCCATGGGGGACCTGCGAAGAAAGCATTGCGGGCGGCAGCGCCTTCTCGATGATCTGATCCCATTGTGGATTCCAGGGCGTCCCACCGAGTTCGGCCTTCTTCTCATCGATCGGGGTCGGCGGGGCTGGTTTGGTGGTCTGCGCACGCGAAGCTGTGGCTATTCCCATGAAAAATACGAGACCCACGATGAACGATATCTTCAGCGCAGAGATACTCATGTTTACCAGTCTCCGCTACTTGCAAGGATCAGCGCGATCTTTCCTGGTTCAACACCCCTGCCTGTTCGGAAGGAACAGGGCAACAGGGCCGGCCTTCGTCGGCCAACACCGTCACGCCATCTTGCGGGCTTTCGTTGCCGTCTTTCGCGCGGCCCGTGGCTTTTTCCGAGCTGCTGCGGCAGTTTTTCTCGCTTTGCCCGCGGCTTTAACCGGAGATAGCGGTTCCAGCTTGGGCTGTTTCGCAGTGCGATGGTGGCCATGGTGCAGCGGTTGGATGCGCGCAGCTTCTGCTTCCATCCGCAGCTGATCGTCTTTGCTTTTTTGGCGCTCGTCCTCAAGGTATGCCGGAATCGTTTTAGTTGTCATGGGCCAGAGTGTGGCAGAACTTCCACGTCCAAGCTGTCCAATTTTGGCCACTCGGTGACAATTAATTTGCCGCCTCGAACAAGTGCCGGGTTGGCTTCCACGGGCACGAACGCTCCGATTGGGCCGCATAGGGCTGAGATAATCAGCCAAGACAGCGGAAAGAAGTTGATCAAAATGGACTTTCTCAGATATCGGCACGCTGCGCTATTTTGGTACACCGCGGAATGGAAGTGTGCAATTTTGACCAGACCCTGAGTGCGGCTAAATGAGACAAAGCTCTTTACTTTATGCGCGCTATTGACTTTAAGCTGGTTTGAGAGATCTGGCACATTCCAGGCAAGATGTCTGTGTAGCGTGACATGATTTCGTGACATGGTTTATCGAGGCCAGGGATGCTCTATTCCATTTGGTTATTTGCCGCGGCACTGGCCGGTTGGGCCGGTGGCAAGATTGCAGGGGACGACGGATTCGGGACCGGGGCCGACATTCTCCTCGGAATCACGGGCGCTTTCGTGGTTCGTTGGTCTCTTGAGAAGATCGGTATTTCCCTGCAAGATGTGTACCTGCTTCTGTTCTCGATCTGGGGCGCAGCCGCATTCCCAGTTGCTGTGAGGCTTGGGATCAGACGCCGCAATCGGTCAAAAACGCGATCCCGACTGGAAAGCGATTAGCCAGTGGTGATGATGCTCGCATCCAGCTCCCCGCATGACGTCCGGCTTCGCAGGTGCTACGTTCGACTGGATAACTGAGCCTTCCTCATGCTCTCTGCCGAATGTATTCAAGAAACTCAGGTTACAAACTAAAGAGGACGTTAAAACGCGCAACGCCCTGCGCCCCAATAACTCCCCTTGTCATCTCGCCGCACGGGCCTCCGGTTGTGCCCGCTCACGCAACTGTTCCGAACAGCGACCCGACGCCGGCAGTCACCGCCATGGCGAGCGCACCCCAGAACGTGACGCGCATTGCACCTATCGTTACTCCCGCGCCACCCGCGCGTGCGGCCAACCCGCCGAGCAGAGCGAGGAATAACAGCGAAGTTCCAGAGACAAGAGGGATCAAACCCGCCGCCGGGGCCAGGGCAGCGACCAACAGAGGCATGGCTGCTCCAACCGCGAAGCTGCCGGCCGATGCCAATGCTGCCTGAATCGGACGCGCGCGGAAAGTTTCGGAGATGCCGAGTTCGTCGCGGGCATGCGCGCCGAGCGCGTCATGGTCCATCAGTTGCTCAGCGACCTGTTTCGCGAGTGCAGGTTTGAGCCCGCGAGCGACGTAGATGGCCATCAGTTCCTTGTGTTCGCCCTTGTCGTCTGCTTTGAGTTCCGCGCGCTCCAGCGCGAGGTCGGCCTGTTCGGTGTCGGCCTGGGAGTAGACAGACACGTACTCCCCGGCCGCCATCGACATAGAACCAGCCACCAGGCCGGCGACCCCCGCGACCAATACGTTGCTGTGAGTCGCATGCGCCGCGGCGACACCAAGCACCAGACTCGCTGTCGAAAGGATGCCGTCGTTCGCACCCAATACCGACGCGCGTAGCCAGCCGGTGCGTCCTGTCCGATGTCGTTCCCTGTGGCGTACAAACATTCCCGAGGACCCTCTTGATCTGGAAACCGCTAGAACCGGGAGGACAAACCAACGCGGCGTTCGAAAGACTGATCTGTTGGTGCCAGCTAAAGTCCTTGGCGGCGCGAGTAAGTTCTTGGTCTCGAAGCTAAGTCTTGACAATGCCAATGAATGCCTGGCTACCCGGAGTCTCAACTCGCACACTTGTCGGGTTGTTTCTGCAGGATGCTCTCGCGTAATAGGTACGCGACGTGCTTCCTAATATGTTGTGGCAGGCTACGATATGCCTCCCGCAACTGCTCCAGAAGTTTCCCAGCGGATTGAATGTCGTTCATGGCAACTCCACCTGTTCCGGACCGGCAAAACTCGCGGGCCGTCCTCAATATGTTCCGTGGCGTGACCCCAAGTTGGTGGCGCAGCGATTCCCTCGGGCTGCGCCACCCGAGGAACCGGCGGACGATAGGGGGAGAGCCGCATCAGTTCCATGACATCTCCTCATTCGCGTCAGCTTAGAATCGTCAATCGTTTGTGTCTGTTCAAGATTGCTCAGTGTGGAAATAAGTCGATTTCCCGGGGGCTCTGGGAAGTGATCAATATTGAACAGACCGTCAGGACACGTGTTTGTATCGTTGGCAGCTTCTTCGAAACGCAAGCGAGAGTGTCTTATGTCCACCAACCGATCCTCGGGGACTTTCCTGGCGGGATGCACGTCGTTCGTAAGTTTCCACCGCCCAAGTCACATTTAGCGGCGGTGCAGTCAGGGTTGCACACTCTGGACCGGCTGGCGAAGTATTTGGAACTGTCGAAACTCGCCTTGGAAGCCGCAGAAGAGGAATAGAATACGGCGGATTTTTAATCACTAGCGTAACTGTCAGAGAGAGGCCGCGCGGAACTTAGCCCTGGCGGCCTCTGTGCTACGTTAGAAGCGCCATGGGCTGGGCGTCACGGTAGGCCATGCGCAGATCCTGGTTTTCCACCTGCAATTGGAAAATTTTACTGTTCACAATTGGACAGACGCTCGTCCTGAGTATCGTTATTGTGGTGCTTGGATACGATGGAATGCACGGCGGCCATGTCCCTTGTGGAGTGACTGCACACGGTAGTCCGGGCGGGCCTTTGCAGTTTGACCGCTTGGAAGCTGCCCTTGCCGCTAGGCTCCATTGAAATGCCGTATCAAGACCCTTCGCGCGGCGTGGTGCATGTCGATTGGACATGTCGGCTGCGGCTCGCTCCGAAGGACGCGCAAAGCTGATGGGAACCCGGCCTGCAGAACCGCCACCGGTGCTGCAGCAGCTTAATCTCGCGATCAAGCAGCTTACCGCCAGGATTTCTCCGGCGGTGGTGCAAATTCTGGTCACCGGCTATGGGGCTCTGGAGGAGAATAATCGCGGCCAAACGGCGCTTATAACCCGCAAGCATGCGATCGGTTCAGGAGTGATCGTAGACCCGGGCGGCTACATCATAACCAATGCGCACGTGGTCGAGGGGGCGCAGCGAACGCGAGCCGATTACAGGTGAGGTGATCCCATCTTATGCCGATCGTAAGACTGAAAATCGACGTAGCCGGCACCGTCGGCGACGAAGCCTGGCACGAGATCAAACAGTTCGACCATTTCCAAAGCGCCGACTTTGGCCCCCGATTCGGCAGTGGCGGACGCTGCAACCACGCGCCCCAAGCGCCCCACGCGAAGGGCGAATGGATTGGAGCCAAAATTCGCCTCCAGACGCCGCTTCTAGCCCAGTATGCCGTTTCGCATTATCTGGAGCAGGACCGCGTGCTCGATGCTGATGTCGTGGGGTAGCCAAGCGTCCGAAAAGATGGTGGGCAGTGCAGGGCTCGAACCTGCGACCTCCTGCTTGTAAGGCAGGCGCTCTAACCAACTGAGCTAACCGCCCGCTCGGCGCGGATGCGATCGCGGCGCGCTCGCGCCGTCCGCGAAAAAATTTCTGCAAAACTAGTGCTGAGGATACTGGACGCTTCCCCGCCGGTCAAACCAGCAGGTGGCGGAAAAACTGAATCTGCCAGGGGAGAACGACCTCCTCGGCTATTTTTCCGCAGCCTGCCAGGTCCAAAACGTGCAGAATTCACCGGCGCGGCTGCTACACTTTGTTGCGTGCGAAGATTAATCGTCAATGCCGATGATTTCGGTCTGACCGCAGGAGTGAATCGGGCCATTGTGGAAACCCACATCGGTGGGGTCGTGTCGTCGGCGACCTTGATGGCCAACGGGGCTCGCTTCGAGGACGCGGTGGCGGCGGCGCGCTCGGCGCCGAATCTCTCCGTGGGATGCCACGTCGTGTTGGTGGATGGAACCCCGGTGTCACCGCCGGGGGCGCTGGATACTTTGCTGGCGATTCGCTCGGCAGAGCCGAATAAGTTCTACTCGAGCCTTTCGGCCTTCGCCGCGCGCGCCATGTTGGGAGGCTTCGATCGCGATCAACTGGTCGCGGAGGTCACGGCGCAAATCAGGAAAATTCAGTCCGCCGGTCTCCCGGTGACTCACCTCGACACCCACAAACACGCCCACATCTTTCCCGAGATTCTGACAGCGCTGCTGCGGGCAGCGCGGATTTGCGGGGTGCGCGCCATCCGCAATCCGATCGTTCCGGTCAAAGCGCTACCCGCGCGCCTCTTCAAAGGCAAGCCGCATCTCTGGAAGCGCTACGGCCAGGTACGCGTTCTGCATACTTTCTCCGGGCAATTTCACCAGCGGACCAAGCGCGCTGGACTGGTGACGCCTGACGGTGTGCTGGGAGTGATCGAGACCGGCTCGGTGGGCATTTCCCTGCTCCGCCAGACGCTCGCGAACCTACCGGAGGGAACCTGGGAGTTAGTCTGCCATCCCGGGTATAACGACGCCGACTTACGCGGCGCCGGCACGCGATTGCTCGATGCTCGCGAGGAGGAGCGGCGTCTGCTGACTTCGGCGGAACTGCGGCAGTTTCTGGATGAGCAAAAGATCCAGGTCATCGGTTATCGTGAGTTCGTGGAAACGTTCACAGAAAATCGCCCCTGAATGATGATTGGAAGGTGCCGAAAGTTGTGCTGCGCTCGTCACTGCGCCGCGGCAAACTTTGCAATACCGCGGGGCGTCAGAGGACGGTATCATCACATGAACAGACACGCATGAACAGACCCGAAGGATAAGGCATGGACGACCAACAAAGCGAACCTCGCCTGAGTGTGGATCTACCCGTGCGGATATGGGGAATGAGCGCCGAAGGACGCCCCTTTTCGCAATCCGCTCACGCTTATAACATCAGTTCGGAGGGGGCGCTGATCTCGGGCGTCGAGAGCGAACTGAAAGTGGGCGACGTGATCGGAGTACAGTGCGCCGAAAGGAAAGCACGCTGCACGGTGGTCTGGGTGATGAACACCGGCCCGGTCAAGAAAAATCAAGTGGGCGTGAAGTTGGTCGCCGAGCAGGAGTGCCCGTGGAGAAACTATTTGCCACTCGACGGCGCCAAGGAGGCAATTGCGGCCTCCAACCGCCGGCGCTGGCACCGGCATACAATTTCATTGCCTCTGGAACTTCGCGACGAGCGCGTCAACGCGCCGCTCCGCATCAATGCCACCGACGTGAGCGGCAACGGATGCTATGTCGAGACCATGCTGCCTTTTCCCCTCGGAACCATGCTGCGGGTGGATTTCTGGCTGGACTCGGAGCACATCAAAATCTCGGCGGTGGTGCGGACCTCCGATCCGGGGGTGGGCAATGGCATCGAGTTCACCGGTATGCCCCCCGAGACCAAGACGCGCATGCAAGCCTACCTGGACGCGATTGACCCGCAAATGGGAGTCTCGGCCCCGAAGCCGGCGGAAAGTCATTGAGTCATTTAGTCATTGAATCATTTAGCCATTGAGTCATTTGAAAACCGCTGGGACGTTGGATTTTCAATGATGCAATGACTAAACGATTCAATGACTCAAGATTTACCGGTTTCCGCGTAGCGGGCTAGCACGATCGCGCGAATCAGTCCACCCATCGTGAATTCACGGGCCTCGATTGCGACCGGCATCTGCAATTCGCGCAGCGTCGCTGAAGTCACCGGACCAATCGAAGCGAACTGGATGCCGTTGAATGAATCTGCCTTGACCTTGCGCAGATCTGTGTGGGGACGGGGCGGAGCCTGCCCTGAGCGGAGCCGAAGGGCCCCGTCCGAGCGGGGCGGAGCCCCGCTTCCACACAACAATTCGGCGAAATTCTTGGCGGTGGAGGAACTGGTGAAAGTCACCACGTGCGGGCGGCGCGCCGCACTTTTCATCAGCGCGCGCAGGCGCACTCGCGATTTCTCGGGCGCTACGGTTTCGTAAGCTTCGATCACATCGACCGCGGCTCCGGCCGCGCGCAGCTCTTCTGGAATCACGTCGCGCGCGACTTTGGCTCGTATGAGCACAACGCGTTTGCCGTTGACCTTGTCGCGCAGTCCCTTCACTACAGACTCGGCAACGTACTCCTCCGGAACCATCTTGACCTTCAGCCCATGCTTCACGATCGCCTTCTTGGTAGCAGGCCCGATGGCGGCGATCTGGAGATGCTGGAGATTCTTGCGAGTGATGCGAAGTTTCCGAACGCGCTCCCACATCGCTTCGACACCATTGGCACTGGTGAGAATGAGCCAGTCGTAGTTCTTGATATTTTTCAGGGCATCGTCGAGCGGCCGGTACGATTGCGGCTTGCGGATCTCAATGAAAGGGATTTCGATTACAGTTGCGCCCAGGCTGCGCAGGCTGGCGGAAAGGCTGCCGGCCTGATGGCGGGCGCGTCCGACTAGAATACGAGTTCCGGCGAGGGGACGGTTTTCGTTGGGCTTGCGCATGCGTGGCTCTTAGCTCTTATCTCTTGGCCTTTGGCTCTTAGCTTGGACCTTTCGGCCTCAGCATTCAGTTCTCGGATTCCTCTTCCTGCTACGGTTTGGGCCCAGCTGACAAACAGCAGGTCCTTCCACTTCGGCTGCGCTCAGGGGCAGGATGACAAATTTTAAATATATGACAAGTCTTAAAGAAACGATGTTTCATGGTTGCTGCGGCAGAGCAAAGCCTTCGCCGTAAACTTCTTCGAGAATAACATCGCCGCCTCTGCGCAGAAGAGTCTCGCCAACTTCTTCGCCCAAGCGCACGGGATCATCGCCCTCGCGCGTCTCGCGCAGAACTTTGGTTCCGTCGGGATGGGCTACGAGCGCATTCAGGCGAATGCGGCCTCCCATAACTTCGGCGAAGGCGCCGATGGGAACCTGGCAGCCGCCGCCGAGTTTGTTGAGCAGGGCGCGCTCGCAGGTGGTGGCGACGCGAGCGGCAGCGTCATCCAGAAAGGCCAGGAGCGCCCGGGTTGCCGTGTCGCCATTGCGAATTTCAATTCCCAAGGCGCCTTGCCCGGCGGCGGGGGTCATCACTTCCGCGGGAATAACCTGGCGGACCAGTTGCGTTTTGCCGAGGCGGTTCAGGCCAGCGGCGGCGAGAATGATGGCATCGTAGTCGCCGGATTCGAGCTTGCGCAGGCGCGTATCCACATTGCCGCGGAGCGGGTGAATCTGCAGATCGGGACGAACCGCCTTCAGCTGCGCCTGACGGCGTAGGCTGCTGGTGCCAATGTTCGCCCGCTGCGGCAGCGCTTCGATGCCTGCGAACTTCACGGAGCAAAAAACGTCGCGCGCATTTTCGCGAGTGGTGATAGCGGCAATTTCGAAATCGGCAGCCAACTCCGTGGGCAAATCTTTCAAGCTGTGCACAGCGAGATCAACCCGGTTTTCGAACAGGGCTTCCTCAATTTCCTTGGTGAACATGCCCTTGGTGCCGACTTTAGCGAGGGCAACGTCGGTGATTTTATCGCCGGTGGTCTTGATGATCTCGAGTTCCACGGTATGGCCCTGAGCGCGAAGCAGATCGGAAATGTGATGGGCCTGCCAGAGAGCGAGTTGCGAGCCGCGGGAGCCGATGCGCAGGCGGGCCATCAGTCTTCCGCTTCCGGGCGACGGGCGGACCTCGAAGCGGTCGCTCCTTTTTCCTCATCTTCGCTATGCAGGTTGAAAAGGCGACGCACAAGGTCGATGACGGTGGTGGACTCGGGATCGCGCGCCGCCGTTTTCAGGGTGCTGATGGGAGTGTGCATGATTTTGTTGACGATGCCCCGAGTGAGCGCTTCGACGGCAAGTTCCTGGTCGGTGGTCATCGAGCCAAGCCGGCCGCGAACGCGATCGATCTCGGCCTGGCGAATGGTTTCGAGATGGTCCTGCAAGCTGACGATGGTGGGAACCACGTCGAGAGTCTGCAAGCGAGCGTGGAATTTCGCGACCTCGCCATTGACGATCG
>OBLU010006152.1_pt1 | contig 10700 bp, 10 predicted proteins | sample 1518681 | NCBI WGS metagenome assembly OBLU01 (sample SAMEA3539304, study PRJEB22396) | soil metagenome | biome: tundra; feature: field; material: soil | place: USA | collected 2010-05 | depth 0.15 m
ACAACGTCCATGCAGCTGTGTAAGAGCTACAAAGGTGTCGTCCCGGAGGGCGGCTTAGGCCGCCCTTCTCGACGATGCTCTGCAAATATTGCAAGATTTCGGTGAGCGCAATGTGAAGGACCGGTGTGACGAATGGAATCGTGGCGCTTGAAGCTGCTTCCACTGGTCCGGGAGCCAGTTGGGCAGTTCACTTCGGCGAACAGTCAGCAGGTTCGTCAGCAACTGCGTGAGATACAGTTGTGCGTCCAGAACGTGTCGGCGACAGGTGCTGGTCAGGCTGGCCAGGATCGCGGCCGCTCTCCCGCCGCGCGCATTTCCTACGAACAGACTGTTCTTGCGATTGAAAACTACACGCTTCTTCTCGTGCTCCGAGACAATGTTGTCGATACCGACCGCACCATCCAGAGGTAGTGGACGAGATTTCACGTCTGGGTAAGGCAATCCGAGATTACAAATCGGGTTGTCTGCCAGCAACGCAGGAATAGGACACTAACCAGAATTAACCCATCTTGGTCCGCTTAGCCACTCTTTTCGGCAGCGGGGAAAGAGGATCCTCAGTGAAGCAAAACTCATTCAAAGCAGATCGCAAACTGATGCGAGCACTGGAGAAACGATCCCAGCCGGTTTCCTGCGATGAAGGTCATATTCTCTTCAGTCAGGGAGACGCCCCGAGGGGACTTTATATGCTCCGAAGTGGGGAGGCTTCTCTGATTATGCAATCCCCATCGGGCAACATAGTGTTTTCACTCCCTGCCCCTGCTGGCTCACTGCTCGGCTTGCCCGCCGTCATCGGTAACGAATCTTACAGCTTGAGTGCAATGGTTCGCAAAGACTCCGATGTCAGATTCGTGAGTCGTAACGACTTCGAAGAGCTGATTCAAGCGGAGCCATCACTCTATCCTTCAGTTTTGCAAGTTCTTGCAGCAGAGTTGCGGGCTGCTCGTCTGGCTTTCTCGGAAATCCAAAGTCAGGTCGGCGAGTGCACTACCGAGTCCCGTTTGCCTGCTACCGATACATATTCGGAAATGGTGCCTGCGGCTTGAGAGGTTGAATGCAGGACCGAAAGCAGCTCGTTGTCGAGTGCAAGAGCTGTCGGCTGGATGTTCCTGCAGGAGTGAAGGAGCCCCCTTTCCATTCGATCGTTGTCGCTTGCCCACTCTGTGGGGAGCAACATCGTTACCAGCCTTCTGAGATGATCATGGCCCGTCCGAATCCCCTCGTTGCCAAACAGGCGCAGGCAGGTACTCATTGAACTGTGAACCATCAGATTCACAGCAAGGCGAATTCTCAGTTGTCGAAAACAAGCCTTCGCACCAGTTGTGAAAAGCGTTCTCTTGGCAAAGGGTCCGAACTGTGGCCGCCATCATTCCTGAACCCCGCGGCGTTTATGAGGATTAATCCCCCAAATTTCGTCCAAAAGGTTGGCACAATTTGCCATCTGCAACGAAGCGACGGCACTTTCATCTGATTTAAGGCATCCAAGCCAATAACATGGTAGAGTGTCATTTCCATTTCCAATCCCTACCGTTACAAACCCACACAGACCCGTTAAGTCATGAGGTTGAAATGTTGATACGGCTTGGATACGACATCCAGTTCCAGATTCCGACCAGTGTCGCCATGGTTGCGCTGCTCAGTGTCCATCCTTCTCGCGCGGGCGATCTTCTGGAACCGGATGAATTGAAGACGGAACCGGAGCTCAAGGTCACCCAATATATTGACAGCTTTGGGAATCGCTGCTCGAGGTTCGTCGCGCCTCCAGGGCTGCTGCGGCTTTCGGGCTCAACGTTGATTCGAGATTCGGATGAACCGGATGAAGTGAACTTGTCTGCTCGCGAGGCACCGGTAGGCGACTTGCCGGATGAAGTGCTCTCGTACCTTCTCAATAGCCGCTATTGCGAAGTGGATCGGCTTTCAAAGATTGCTTGTGAGCTCTTCGGAGACGTACAGCCTGGGTGGGGGCGGGTGCAGACCATCTGCGATTGGGTGCACAATCGAATTGCATTCGACTATCAGCACGCTCGTCCTACCAAGACTGCTCTCGATGTTTACACTGAATGCGTCGGCGTGTGCCGCGATTATCAGCACCTCGCTATCACGTTTTGCCGAGCACTCAACATTCCCGCGCGCTATGCGACGGGATATATGGGAGACATCGGAGTTCCTCTGGTTCTGCCCATGGATTTCAGTGCATGGTTCGAGGCCTATCTTGATAATCGTTGGTGGACATTTGATGCGCGCAACAATCGACCGAGGTTGGGGCGCATCCTGATGGCTACAGGACGAGACGCATCCGATGTCGCAATGACGACATCCTTCGGGCAGGCTGATCTGTACAATTTCTTCGTCGTGTCTGAGGTGGAAGAAGCTGCGATCCCGGGCTGACGGCAGCAGTCAGGACTCGATCGCTTCGAGGTCGACTCCGACTTTCAGCGTATGAGCTCCGCCTCCGAGAATCAGGCCGTGCAGAGGACTGACATCGCCAAAGTCCCGGCCCCAGGCAATCGTGACATGACCGGTTGACGGAACAACATCGTTGGTAGGATCAACGTCAATCCAGCCGATTCCGGGGCAGTAGGCGGACACCCACGCATGGGACGCATCGGCTCCCACCATGCGCGGTTGACCGGAAGGCGGATAGGTGCGCAGATAACCGCTTACATACCTGGCGGGTAGATTGATTGAGCGGAGGCAAGCGATTTGAATGTGCGCGAAATCCTGGCAAACGCCTCGCTTCTTTCGAAAGACTTCTTCTATAGGAGTTCTGACCGTGGTCACCTTCGAATCGAAGCGAAAGTCGCCATGAATGCGTGTCGTGAGATCCAAAAGCCCTTCAACCAACGGTCGTCCGGGAGTAAACGACTGTCTCGCATATCTGGCGAATTCCGGTCGCAGCCTGATGCGAGGTGATTCAAACCGGAACTGATACGCCTCAAGGGCTTCAGGGCTGTGATCTGCCGGCAAGGTCTTGACTACTTCTTCCCATGGAGGAGATGGTAGATGCGGATTTATCGCGGTCTCGTCCATGATGACTCGGCTTCGCGCTTCAACGATCAGTTCGTCGTGCGGTTCTTCAATGGTGAAAAAGTATTGGTGGTTGCCAAAATAATCGATTCGCTCCGTCATGATGGCCGGACTCGGCACAATTTGCAGTTCGTTCTGAGTTAGCCGGTGGCCAGGCAGAGAGCGAGGCTTCAGACATGCAACGTGGCTGCCGACCGACACGGGGTATTTGTATTTGTAAGTAGTGCGGTGAACGATTTTATAGATCATAGGCCTATGCTGATCGGAAGCGTGCGAGCGTGGCTGAAATACCGGCTCGATAAGTTATCTGACCATGAAGGCAGCAGACGTTCCAACCCTCCCAGGAAACTTTCGAGCCGAACGAGACCTTCCATGCCCTTGGCCGTGGATGGGTCGCCGGGCAAGCTGTAGCTTAGTGTTCGCAAATCGAAGCTGCGCAACATCGCCAGCACACCGCGCATTGCTTCAAGATCATCCGCCATATGCCTCGGAAGTTTCTGATATAGATCCACGAGATGCGCAAGTTGAAAATCCAAAGCCCGGGGATTACTCTCGTCCGCCATGAGAACATCAAGCACGGCCATTGGCTGAAGTGTGGTGTAGTACCGAGTCCGGTACGTCATCGTACTGTCTGCAACTTCTAGCAGGCATTCCAAGAGCGGCCAGTCTTGTTCACCCAGGGGAAGTGTTATCTGTCGCAGTAACCGCGTCAGATAGATAGCGCGTTCAAGGCGCCGGCCGATGCTCATGAACAACCAACCCAAACCCCGATTGATGTTTTCGCGCTCCATCCCGGAGAATGCAGAGAGTAACTCCAGGCAGAGCGTGAGCGTTGCCGGATATTCGAGAACCTGCGTATCACGCTGGGGCTCGAGTGAGGTCCGCAACTGGCCGATCAGGATCATCATGTCGGCTGACAGTCGCTCGCGAACGTTGTTGCCGACGCGAGATACCTCTGAAAGGGTGAAGGCCAAGCTATCAGTTCGCTTCACGTCAAAGATTACGGAGATTAATTCCTGCTCGAACTCCCGCGGAGTTGGACGCCTCTTCTTTGCCTTCGGCAACTTGCTGTGTCGTGATTTCAAGCAGCTATGCAAGCGCATCAAGCACTCGAGTTCTCCCGGATCGGCTCGACGTACACGAGAAATCATTGACCGCGCGATCCGAGCCGTGCTTTCGGCGCGCTCGACATATCTTCCCAACCAGAAGACTCTATCGGCTACGCTGCTCGGCACGTCGGGCGAACCGCGACGCAACGCAACCGGCTGGTCACGCGGGTGCAGCAGGCTAAAGGTGTCCACTGGGCTGTCCCAAAGCACCCACGCGTCCTTGCTATGTCCGCCGCGCTGCATCGACACGACGGATCCTTCGGCCTCGGCAACACGCACCAGTCCTCCGGGAATCGCCGTCCATCCATTTCCAGTGTTGATCACATACGCTCGAAGTACCACGCTACGCGAGTACAGGTGGCCGTTGCCCCAGACCGGAGCATTGGACAAGGCGATCTGCTCCTGTGCTACATATTCATGAGGAGACGCCATCAACTGTGCGGTCAGCTTTCTCTTTTCCGCTTGCTCCAGCATTGCGGCAAACACCGGCTCCATTCCGCGGGATGGAAACGCTGGTTTCAACACAATTGAATCAAGGTGGTTTAGCACCCACTCGAGTGCATAAGATTGTCCGCACCACCAGGTCGCAACAGAAGGAAGTTTGAGACTTTCTCCGGTCATGTGCCTGGAAAGTCCAGGAAGGAAAGGCATGATCGCGGCCGTCTCGATCACCCCGCTACCCAATGCGTTGGCAACCTTCACATTGCCGGCCACGACAGCGTCGACCAGACCGGGTACACCAAGAAGGGAGTCGCTGCGCAACTCCAGCGGATCGCAGAAACTGTCGTCAACCCTGCGCAGGATCACATCGACCCGCTCCAGTCCATCCACGGTCTTGAGGTACACACAGCGGTCGCGCACGGTGAGGTCCGCTCCCTCAACCAGTGTGAATCCCAGGTAACGCGCAATATACGAGTGCTCGAAGTAAGTCTCGTTGTTTGGGCCGGGGGTCAGAAGCACGATGCGCGGATTGCTGCATTGAGCTAGTGAAGTCAGCGCATCACGCTGTGCGCGGAAGAATGGCGCAAGCCTTAAGACATTCGAGCTGCGAAATATCTTCGGCAACACGTCGGAGACAATAGTGCGGTTTTCCAGCGCATAGCCGCTGCCCGAAGGCGCTTGTGTACGATCGGAGAGCACCCACCATTGGCCGTCGGGCGAGCGGGCAAGATCAACAGCGAGCATATGAAGATAGGATTGCGAGGGGACACGCACACCTACCAACGGCCGCAGGAATGCGGGATTGGCGTAGAGAAGCTCCGCTGGAAAATGTCCACTCGCAAGCAGCGACTGAGATCCGTAAAGATCCTCGAGAATCAGGCTCAGAAGTCTTGCGCGCTGAATGATTCCCTGTTCAATATAGCGCCACTCGTCGGCAGCAATCAGGAATGGGACAATATCGATTTCCCACGGCCGGTTTGCGCCGAGAGGATCGCTGTAGATGTTGTAGGTGATGCCATTCTCGCGGATGCGGCGCTCGGCTCGGAGACAACGTCGCCCCAGTTCCTCGGGTCCAATGGCGCGCAGTGATTCCATCAGGTGCGCCCAGTGCGCACGTGGATTCACACCATCGGCGGACAGTTCGTCATACGCTTCGCCGTAGCGCAGCGGAGTTTGATAGAGATCGACCGTCAAGGCAAAAGCTCCTGCGCTTCTATGCGGCCGCTGGGGCTGGGAGGCGGAATGCGCAGGTCCAGAGTTCCAGGGAAGACCGGATTGCTCTCCACCTCCGGAATCGACACCGGGACGGTTGGATCAACAACTTCAAAACGTTCGAGTTGTCGGACCATGGCCTCATCGGCATCAATTGGGCGACTTTTGTATTCGCGGCCCTCAGGCGGCTCGATACGGTAAACGCATTGGCCAAGCGAGCGCCGGTTGCGGCCATCAATCAGAGTGAAAGTGAGCGGCGAATGCACTGGGATCGTAGGATGCATGGTCGCTGACAGTCTACGCGCTCGGAATCGTATGCCAGCCACACAAACACCCGGCTCAATCGCGGGATGCAGCGGCACACGCCGCCCATTGCACGCCACAATGTACCGGGAATCCGCGGTTACCCCCGAGATTTTCACTTGTACGCGCTCAACCGACGAGTCAACATTTCGAATCGTGCGCCCGGAATTAGTCTCTTCCGCCAGCACGTTCCAGGGTTCGAGCGCTCGGCGGAGCTCGAATTCCACTCCGTCTGCGGAGAACGAGCCAATCTTTGGAAAGCGAAATTCGAAATGCGGGGCAAACCAATCTGCCTCAAATTCAAACCCGGATTGCCGTAATTGCGCGAGTACTTCGAGAAAGTCCTGCTTGATGAAATGGGGGAGCATAAAGCGGTCGTGAAGCTTCGTCCCCCAAGAAATGAGGCTTCCCTCGAACGGCTCTTTCCAAAACGCGCAAACCAATGCGCGGACAAGTGACATCTGCAGAAGTCCCATGCCCACGTTGGGTGGCATTTCGAAGGCTCGCAATTCGAGGAGGCCGAGTTGGACCCCAAGCCCGTCCGGGGGAAACAGCTTGTCAACGCAAAACTCGGCGCGGTGCGTATTCCCTGTTACATCGGCGAGCAAGTTTCGAAAGAGTCCATCGACAATGTACGCTGGGCAATCTTTCGACGGGAGATGGCGGAAAGCAACCTCGAGTTCATATAAGGCGTCCATCCGCGCTTCATCCACCCGCGGATATTGACTCGTAGGGCCCACATACATTCCTGAAAACAGATAAGACAGCGATGGGTGATTCTGCCAGAACGCAATCATGCTGCGCAGCAAATCCGGACGCCTCAGTATGGGGCTATCCGCAATGGTCGCTCCGCCAATCACGATATGGCTGCCTCCTCCTGTGGCGTCGCGGTTGCCGCTGAAGCTGTACTTTTCAGAGATCAACCGAATTCGGCGAGCTTCGTCGTCCAGCAACTTGTAAATCTGTTCGAGTTCGTCCCAATTGCTGGCAGGTGGCAGGTTTATTTCTAGAACGCCTGGGTCAGGAGTGACACTGAATGAACGGAGGCGCGGATCGGCAGACGGGGCATAGCCTTCGATCCAGACTGGCATTTTTTGATAGCGGCAGGTGTCCTCGACGGCGCTCACCAGATCGAGGTAGTCCGCAAGGATGGGCGCATACGGCAGCGAAACATGAAGCCGACCATCGCGGACCTGCACGCACAGGGATGGCCGAATAAGTTCGTGTGCTCCGTCGGGGGGACGCACGACCGGCGGCAGTGGGTCGCCCTCCGGCTCTGCATCGAAGAGTTCCATGCGCTGCGGCATCTCTCGTGGCAGCTTGACGCGACCCGCAAACGGTGCCTCGTCCAACTCATATTGAAGCTCGTCAGGCGCGATCCAAGGCATGACCTCGGTCGGAATGCGATAGCCGATCGGCGAGTCGCCCCGTGACAGAATAATGCTTTCTATGCTTGGAAACCACCACTGACTGGACCAGCGCAGAATTCCGCGGGATTGTCGGCGACGGATCGGCAGGATGTAGCCCGCAGGCTCAGATGCTGTCGCCTCCTGCTCAAAGGCAGGCAGAACATTTTCGGCACTGACCTGTAGTCGGCGCGTGAGAGCGCGCATAAATGTTAAGGCATCGGTCGCATTGAATCCATAATCATGATTCTCTAGTGCGACAAGTTTCACGTCTTCCCAAACCGGAACGCCGTCTACGCGCCAAAAGCAGCTGAGCGCCCAACGCGGCAATTGCTCACCTGGATACCATTTTCCCTGACCGTAGTGAAGGAGCCCACCTGGCGCCATTTTTTCGCGAAGCGCCTGAATCAGAGCCAGGCCGCGGGTCCGCTTGTCGTCGCCGAGGGCATCGATATTCCATTGGGCGCTTTCTGGCTCATCAATGCCGACGTATGTAGGCTCGCCGCCCATGGTCAGGCGGACATCGTGCGCCTCAAGATCCGCATCCACGCGGTGTGCGACCTGGCGTATGCGGAGCCACTGCTCTTCGGCATCGCCCTGAGACCGCGGTCGCGAATCGTTCAACCGGCGAACGGACATTTCGTAGCTGAAGTCGGTGCTTGTCCGCTCGGCGGTTCCCGAGATTGGGGCGGCTTGGGAAGCATTTGAAGTGCAGGCCAGCGGGATGTGTCCTTCGCCGACAAGAAAGCCCGAGGTGGGGTCCAATCCAATCCATCCCGCACCCGGCAAGAAAGCCTCAGCCCACGCATGCAGGTCGGCAGAGTCGGCTTGCGGACCACCATTTGAACCGGCTAACCCCGTCTTCTCCGCAAGCTGAATGAGGTAACCCGAGACGAAACGTGCTGCGATTCCCAAATTCCGAAGACACTCTACAAGCAGCAACGCAGAGTCGCGACAGGAGCCCGAGCGCTTTTGAAGGGTCTCCTCAGACGCTTGGATTCCGTGCTCCAAGCGGGTGAGGTAGCTAATCTCATCCCTTACCTTGCGATTCAGAGTCAATAACAGATTGACCGTTCCAGTCCGCTGATCTCGGCAACTTTGAACAAAGGTCCGAAGCAGAGGGCCGGGAGGTTCGACCATCAAATAAGGATGGAGATCACTTGCAAGGTCAGGGCCATACTTGAACGGATATTCCTCGACAGCAGGATCAAGCAGGAACTCGAATGGATTGATAGGGGAGAGATCCGCGATGAGATTTACTTCGACAACAAACTCGTTCGTCTTGTTCTGAAGAACAAGGCGCGCTAATTGGTTCGAGGAAGGATCCAGTTGCCAGCTCAGGGAGTGCTCAGAGGGCGTGACAGCGAGGGAGTAGCTGAGAATCGGTGTTCGACAGTGCGATCCAGGGCGCAATCGTATGATTTGCGGACCGAGAGAAACCGCCAGGTCGTATCGATAGATTGTCCGATGCCTCAGTGCAACCTGAATTCCCATCCGCCCTCATGCGGCACCCGCTTGAAGTCGGCGGTCCACATCTCTTGGCACCTGAACCCTCGCGCCGCCGAACACAGTGCAACCCCGGGGTGTAAGAACACGTTAGCATATCGGTTACCCGTTGGAGATCGATTCCCGCACCTGAAATCCGGCGTGAGAAACACGCCTCCGAAGGAAGAGGGTCTCTCTCTTCGTGAGTTTTGTCGGGGGCTTATTCTTCCTGACCATCTCTATTCCGCGCGGACGGTGGGTCCGAAATCGGGCACGCCTAACAACAGCTCTCGCTGGATCTTTCATGCTGGCGCACGGTGGATTGGATCTTCTCAGGTATTTCTACAACGGAATTCTGTCGTTTTCGTCTGCTGATACAGCGCTATGGTTCGCGCGGGATTTGTTGGCCGGAACAGTCGTCGTGTTGCTGTTCAGCGTTGTTCGACCTCAAAACAGCGCCAAAATCGTACTAGTCGACCGTCGCGGGACCCACTGCTTCGTCAGAGCAGATGATCCTGCCCGATAACGCAAACACGCCCTCTCAAGACCAGTTCGGGGGCCTCCTGCCGAACGCCATGTGGCTTAAACTTCTGGCGTTCCACTTCCCGGGCAGGCCGGCGTACCAGAGGTCGGATCAGGCCTTCATCGATGAGTGGGAGGCGGCGATCGATATGTACGGAGAGATCTTCAGCGGTGTGACCCTGGTCGCAACGACTGGCGCCAGCCTTCCCAACTTGGCTGCCATGGGCTTCACGGTCCCCAGCGACTTCAGTTCGGTTTGTCCCCATCCCAACATGGATTGTGCCGCCGAGACGACGATTCTGTCCTACTTCGAGAAACTCGCCGTGGGCGGAGCCAACGCAAAGGCAGCCCAGGAGGACGGGATGGAAGCCTCGCGCGTAAGCTTGGGACGCTTCAACCTGGGCGTAGACGGTATAAAACTGGTGTCGCGGAGCACGGCGCAGTTCACAGCACCTGCGGCTCAGTTCCTCGGCGGGGCCCAGTTCAACTCATCCTTTACAAATTTCACCTTGACCGAAGGATGCACTAGCAGGTTTCCACCCAAGCCTATTGACAGGTCGGCGGCTTGCAGCATTCCGTCCACTTGCACCATACAAATGTGCATCCCCGTCGCATGCATCCCGCAGACTTGCCTCGCCCCCGGGGTCACGCAGGCAGATCTGGCAAGCTTCAACATACTCAGAAACGTTCCCAAGAAGGACCTGATCTCGCCGGAGCAGGCGGAATACAACGTGCTGAGAGTCTACTTCGAAGGAACGGCGGCGGCCTCGTTCTTTGGAGGAACCCAGGGTACAACGCCCCTCAATTACCTCCAAATCTATGCGGCGGACTTCCTATACGCAGAGACGCATGTCCATGAGCCGGCACAGGTGGCGGAGACGGGCGGCGCGAGCATCTCCGTCTCGGCACAGGATCTACTCAACCTGACAAGACAGAAGCTGTTGGCGATCAGCGAGCCGGCCACGTTTCGGCGGGAGTGATTCCAATGTACTTTCACCGAAACCCGAGGCCTCATGATGGCGCAGTTTCAATGGCGATTTTAGTGACATTACCCGGGTCTATGAGGGTTCTGTCCGGATGCCCACAACCCACCCGGAACTAAGAAAACAAGAGTGTGGTGCGGTTCAATGAGCGCATTGGTCGGTTAGGTGCGCCGGGATAAACCGGCATGAAGCAGGGAATGAAAGATTCCTACGAG
>OBLU010006154.1_pt1 | contig 10699 bp, 7 predicted proteins | sample 1518681 | NCBI WGS metagenome assembly OBLU01 (sample SAMEA3539304, study PRJEB22396) | soil metagenome | biome: tundra; feature: field; material: soil | place: USA | collected 2010-05 | depth 0.15 m
CCAAAGGGCAGCTGGTGGTGCAGGATTTTATTCTGGAACCAGGCAAGACGGCTCCACGCGCCGCCGCCCTGTTCTCGCTGAACATGCTGGTGGGGACGCAGGCTGGCAGCAGCTACAGCGAACCGGAATATGCGAGTTGGTTGCGCAATGCGGGCTTCGCGGATGTGCGTCGAGTTCGCTTGCCGGGACCGAGTGGGCTAATGATCGGCGTCCGCGCTTAGGGCGTGCAGACCTCCGGGAACGTTAGTCATCTCCCGATGCCGGTGAGTCAGACACCTTGTGCCGAAGCGACCCGCGTGGTTCTAAGCAGGGTAAGGATAAATGTAGTAGGGCGGAGCATCGTAGCCGTAGGGATCACCCCACCACAGGTTGTCCCAGTAAGGATACGGATACAGCGCCCAATAGGGATTCCAGCCAATACCCCAACCATAGCCAAATCCCCATCCGCAGGCCCAGCATCCCCAGCCAAATCCATAACCGGGATAGCCCCAACCACCGCGCCAGCCTCTTCCACCCCAACCTCCGCCGCCCCAGCCCCTGCCACCCCATGCGCCGCCGTGCGTGAACTCGCCGTTCCCGCCGAAGCGGGAGTTCGCTGCTATCGCAGTTCCAGCCGAACCGCGGGCGCTACCAAAGGAATGCCACTGACCGTCGGCAACTCCCATTTGGTGACCTGTAGCCGCCCCGCCGCTGCCGCCGGAACGTTCAAACGAGTGCCATCCTGGCGAGGTGTCAGCACGACCCAGTGATGACGAACTCCTTGTTGCGCCGGAATTGCGTGTCGATGGCGATTCTCCGCCCATCCTCCCGTACCGGCTACCACCCCCGTACCCTTGCCGTTCACCGCCGCGATAACCGCCGTAGGAACCCGCGCCACCGTGGAAGCCGCCATATCCACCACTGTGGACGCTGCCGCCACCGCCGCCACCATGAAAGCCGCCACCGCCGCCGCCGTGCGAGCCGCCACCACTGCCGCCGTGCGAGCCGCCACCACCGCTGCCGTGCTGGGCAAACAGTGATTGCGGCGCACAAATCAGGGTGAGAGAAGCAAATCCTGCGAGAAGAACCTTCAGCAAGGTGTTTTTCCTCATTTCAGTTCCCTCCATGCAAAGGCGGTGGGTTGTCCGGGAGAGCACACCGCTTCTACTAAGTAATCCTATTCCAGTTAGACTCGTACTTCCATCCACGAAGTTGTCCATACGAGAGAAAAACTGGCTTGGGGCGGCGTTCCGGGATCGTTTCCTCCCGAATCGCCCGACCACAGAGCGAAAGCGGGCGCGGCTCACAATGGGGATGACTAAATGTCACGTTCTAGGGTGACCCACAGCACCGACTCAAAACGGGCATGAGTGGTGTAGTAAGCACGGTATCCAAATCAACCAGGACAACGAGCAAACCAATGGAAATCCGTAACTGGTCAAAGTCCGAGGTTGAATACGGGCGAAAGGTTCTGAATTCTGGGCTGGCGGGAGCACGCTTCGGCCGAGAGTCATTTCTTAACGGAAGACCCCTCACTCCGTTTCTTAGCAGGGCAGTCCGAAATGCATCGAGGCCCGCTGCCGCAGGAGCAATCCTCGGCGTGTTGGGCAGTTATCCGGGAGAGCGCCACAGGTCTGCAAATAGGGCGTTAACATTCTGCTTTCTCGGTTGGGCTATCGGATTGGGCGTCGGCATTGTTTGGCAAAGCCGCAGGTTAACTGCGTGCGTCGCCAGCGGTGCTTTGAAGAATATTGGTAGGGTACGAGATGAACACTGGCTGGAGAGACATCCAATCGACTACGCATAGAAAGTTGTAGAAATTAATACTTGAGTATGTCACAGCGGAGATAGTCCGCTGCTCCCCCTACTGATCGCGAACGCCGAATGCAGGAGTGAGTAACTTCTCAGAGCACTGGACCCCGCCCGTAGAACAAGGGGGCGGTAAATGGTCACGAGCGAGGCAGTGCTGCCACGGGTTATTATCCCACCTGCCAAACCAAGCCTCAATGAAGGGCGGATTGCTTACCTCGAAGGATTGGTGAGCCAAGCCAGAACCGCCGCCGCCGTCTTTACCCAATACACACAAGAGGATGTCGACCGCATCGTCAAGCCGATGGTCGTGGCCGGCCTGGAGCAAGCCCAAAATCTGGCCCGCCTGGCGATTGAAGAAACCAGGCTCGGGGTGCTGGAAGACAAAGCCCTCAAGAATATGGTGGCCACCGAGTTCGTCTACAACTACGTGAAAGATAAACGTACCGTTGGCATCATTCGCGAGTTCCCGGAACGAGGAATTGTGGAAGTCGCGGAGCCGATCGGAGTCATCCTCTCACTTACCCCGATTACCAATCCGACTTCGACCGTTCTGTTCAAGTGCATCATGGCCATCAAGACGCGGAATGCGGCGATTTTCAGCCCGCATCCACTCGCGTGGCGCTGCTGCCGTGAGGCTGTGAAGATCATGTATGAGACGGCGCTGAAGCACGGCGCGCCCGAAGGCGTCTTCACTTGCCTGGAATCGCACGACCTCGAGGACAACGCCTACCTGATGCATCACAAGGATGTTGCCCTGATCGACGCCACGGGCGGCCCAGGTGTGGTCAAAGCCGCTTACAGTTCCGGCAAGCCGGCCCTTGGTGTCGGGGCAGGGAATACCCCGGTCTACCTGGAAAAGACCGCCGACCTGGACATGGCAGTGGTGGACATCATCACCTCCAAGACGTTCGATAACGGAACCATTTGCGCTTCCGAGCAGACGGTGGTGATCGATGACGAGATCTATGACGTGGTATTGAAGAAATTTGCGGACCTGGGCGCGCACATCTGCAACGAGAAAGAGACCAAGCTGCTGGGGCGCAGCGTAATCGATCCCAAGACCGGCTGCATGCAGCCCATGGCGGTGGGCCAGAAAGCAACCGACATTGCGCGCATGGCGGGTCTTTCGGTTGCCCCGAATACCAAACTTCTCATCGCGCCGATTCAAGGAGTTGGTCCGGACCATCCCCTGTCGGTCGAAAAATTATTCCCGCTGCTCGCCGTCTATCGCGCGAAATCGGTCGACGAGGCGCTCAAGGTCTGCGTGGATGTAAATCACTTCGGTGGGCTGGGACACACGGCAGTCGTTTTCTCGCGCAACGACGAGGTCATCCGAAAATTCAGTGAAGTGATCAACGCGGGACGCATCATCGTGAATTCGCCCGGAACCGCCGGAGCGCTCGGCGGTATTTACAACGACATGGTGCCGACCTTCTCGTTCGGATGCGGCACTGCCGGCGGCAACAGCACCACCGATAACGTCAATGTCTATCACTACCTCAATATCAAACGTGTGGCCCGGAGGACACCGGCGCATATGTGGTTCCGTGTTCCCAATCAGATTTACTTCAACCTTAACGCCGTGGAGAACCTGCGCCATCTGCACTCGCGCTCTACCGTCATCGTTACCAATCCTGCAATGGAGCAAATGGGACACGTAGACATTGTCCGGCGCCACATTCCTCCGCAAACTCTCGTCCACGTGTCGGTCATCCCCGATGCGGAGCCCGAGGTCAAGGTCGTCATGCAAGGGGTGGAGGCGCTCAATTTCTACAAAGCGGATCAGATCATCGCGCTCGGCGGGGGCTCCGTAATCGATGCGGCGAAAATCATGAAGCTGAAGTACGAATCGCCCGAGGCTGACCTGGAAGAGCTGGCCGCGCCCTTCATGGATATCCGGAAGCGCGTGGTTGAGTATCCGACCGAAAAGATCAACCACGCTCGCCTGATCGCCATTTCAACAACCAGCGGAACGGGCAGCGAGGTTACTCCATTTGCGGTCCTGTCGGACAAGGCGCGCGGGCGCAAGGTTACGCTCGCCGACTATTCGCTGACTCCGGATGTGGCGATTGTCGATCCCCAGTTCGTGATGTCCATGCCGAAAGTGCTCACTGCGGATACCGGCATCGACTGCTTGACCCACGCGCTCGAAGCCGGAGTTTCGATTCTGTCCTCACCTTATACCGATTCGAACGCGATGCAGGCGATCCGGCTGGTCTTCAAGTATCTGCCGATCGCGTATGAGCACCCGCACGACGAAGAGGCGCGCAGCATGATGCACAATGCCGCCTGCATTGCAGCCATTGCATTTTCGAACGCGGCGGTGGGCGTGAATCACGCGCTGGCTCATGCCTTCGGTGCGCGCTTTGGCGTTTCTCACGGCCGGGCCAACGCGCTGATGTTGCCGCACGTGATCGCATACAACGCGTCGGTACCCAGTAAGTTCATGCCGTCGCCCAACCAGCGGGGATATATCGCCCACAAGAAATATGCAACCATCGCGGACTTGCTTGGACTGGGTGGTAACACGATCGAGGAAAAGGTAAAGCGGCTGGTGGAGGCAACAGAACACCTGCTCGACCAGTTGGCGATTCCGCGATCAATCGCAGAACTGGGCATCTCGAGAGAGGAATTCGAGCGGGCCATGCCCGACCTGGCCAAAATTGCCTTTGATGATCCTTCGTGGCGTTCGAATCCGCGCATGCCGCTGGTCAGCGAACTGGTCGAGCTGTTCTGGAGCGCTTATCGGGGACGCGGCCCTGCGAACGCGGCCGCTGCACTTCAAGAAATAACAGTGTGATGGATGGTTGAGCATATGCCGATGACTGCCGTGCTTCTCAAAGTCGATCCAGAGCGAGTTGCCGATTGCTTGCAGGAACTGCACGCGAAACTAGGCAGCGCCAAGGGCGAAACGGTTTTGGATTTCTCGTCCGTGCAGCGGGTCGATGCGAAGGCCATCCGAGCCATGGAAGAGCTCGCGGGTCTTGCGGACGCGAAGGGTGTCAAGATCGGTTTGTGCGGCGTGAATGTGGAGATCTACAAAGTGCTCAAGCTGGTGAGATTAGCGCCCCGATTCTCATTCGTAGCCTGAGAGTAGAGGCGCAGGCGTCGGCGAGTAAAGTCCGGTAAGTGAAGAGGAGAGCTGTTATGAACCATCAGCACGGTGATCGACTTTCCTGGGGTGACAGCGTCTTTCTGAATCTGGAGCGCGAGGGCATGCCGCTCAACGTGGCTTGCGTCTGTGTGCTGGAAGGCGATATCCCGTACAGAACTTATCTCCAGTTTGTCGAGTCGAGATTGCCTCTGATTCCCCGATATCTCATGCGCGTCGTAGCTGCCCCGTTGAATATCGGTCTTCCGATCTGGGACTACGACCCGGAATTCAATATCAAGAACCACCTGCGCGAGGTAACGCTGAAAGACGGTTCTGATGCAGATCTGAAGGCATTAGCCGGAAAGATTTTTGGCAAGGTGATGGACCGGCAGCATCCGCTGTGGGATTTAACCCTGGTGCGCGGATTGAAAGGCAATCGCACCGGCATCATCGCCCGCATGCACCATTGCCTGGCGGATGGAATTGCTGGCGTGGGTGTCCTGAGCGCCCTCATGGATGCGAGTCCGGTGGCGCCCCATCTGCCGAAGCGAAAGACGCGCCTGCGTGTCCCGCCACCCCGCGAGGCCGCACCCTCCCTCGTCGACGGATTGACAAGTTCCTATTCCAATTTCATGGAACGCATTCTCTCGGGGTGGGCGGACGTATTGAACGTTACCGAGAGAACACTGGCCAATGGCGGAAATCCAGCGAGCGCAGAATTCGCAAGCCTGATGCCGGAAATCACAGCCCCCACAGAGCGCTTGCGCTTCAATGTTCTCTACCGCGGGCCGCAGAAATTCGCCTGTACAGAAATTCCGCTGGCGGAAGTGAAAGCCATACGGCATGCCTGCGGGACCAGTATCAATGATGTCCTGCTCGCGCTGGTGACCGCCACCATCCGGCGCTACGCCGAGTTCCATGGTGACGCGGTTAAAGGCAAACTGCTGCGCATCATGGTGCCCGTCAATCTGCGCGGCAGCAACACTTCCACCGAACTCGGGAATCAGATCTCCCTGGTGGCCGTCACCATCCCGCTCGACATTCGGCCGCCGAAAAAGTTGCTTGCGGAGGTCCATCGAAGAACCGAATTTCTCAAACGAACCCACGCTGCTGAACTTGTCGGCTTCGCGGGCGGTTTGCTCGGCCTCATTCCGTGCCCGGTCCAGGCATTTGTCGGCCCCATGATCGGGGACGTTCCGTTCACGCCTTTCAACATGGTGTGCACGAATGTGCCGGGACCACAATTCCCGCTCTACGTGCTTGGACACAAAATGCTGCGCTGGTATCCCTATGTGCCGATCGGCGGCGAACTGGCGCTCAACTGCGCGATCTTGAGCTACGACGGCATGGTCTATTTCGGATTCAGCGGAGACGCCAATATCACTCCGGACATGACGCGTTTCGAGAAACTTCTGCAATCGAATTTTGCGGAACTGCGGGAGGCCGCCGGGATCAAGCCTCCGCAAAACAAAGCGAAACGAAAACGGGTCCGCGCGGCGAAACAGGTTGCGCCCAAGCCGGTGGAAAAGCCGGTCACTACGGTACGGATTCCCATTTCACTCGTAGGGACCAAGCCGGTCGCCGAATCGGCAACAGCGACGGATCTGATTTTCGAAAAAAAGACTCATGGAAACCACGTTGAAGAAAGGATTTTCGAAGCGGGTAAGGTCATGACGCAATCGATCGCCTAGTATTTGCCACTCGAAGGAAGAACTATGGAAGGCATTCTGGCAGTCTCAAATCCGGCGTACTGGTTGGAGCCAGGGCGCGACCTCTTCCTGTTCATTCACCTTCTCGGCATCGCATGTTTTGCCTACATCGTGGCGAAGCGCATGGTCCCGCTCGTCCGGGCAGAACGTGATCTTCGTTTTGACCGGCCGCTGGCCCGGCTTGGAAACGTCCTGAAATTCTGGTTTGGGCAGTGGAAGCATCCGCGCTATCGCACCGCTGGAACCCTTCACATCCTCATTTTTACAGGTTTCATTCTGCTGGCGATGCGCGCCTTCTCTGTGCTGATCGTGGGTGTGTCCGAGAATTTTGTGATGCCAGGTCTCTCGGGAAGGGCGGGGCATGGTTACGACATCATCACGGACTATGCCGCCACCGTCGTCTTTTTCTGCATGCTGTTCGCCATGGTTCGCCGGTTGGTCTTCAAACCTGCGCGGTATGCGGTTCCGCAAAGGTATGGCAAGGCCCACACCGCCGATGCGATTTTCCTCCTGGCGCTGATCGCGGTTCTGATGCTGGCCGACAGCTTCTTTGCGGCGGCAAGAGCGGCGGGTCAGGCACAACAAGGCCTGCCGGTCGATGCTTTGGCTGTTCTGTCGCTGCCGTGGCTTTTCAAGATCGCTCTCGCATCAGCCACCGTTCCCATGCTTGGGACGTTTTACTTTGGCGCTTACCTCGTTCACGAGGTGACCTTTTACTTCTTGCTCTGCTACCGGCCCTTTGGGATTCAGTTCCACGTGGAAACGTCGCTGTTCAATATCTACTTCTCGAAGTTGGACCGGGGCACGCTGAAGCCGGTGCGATGGGGTGTCAGCGACGAGCGTCTCGACCAGGTGAAATCGTTCGGCGTGAAGACATTTGAAGATTTCACGTGGAAGCACATGCTCGACTTCTACTCCTGCGCCGACTGCGGACGGTGCTCGGACAACTGTCCCGCCAATGCTGTGGGACGGCCGTTGTCGCCGCGATTCATCGGCATCAAGGCGCGAGACTATGCATTCCAGCACTATCCGGTTTTTGGCGGGATGTTCGGCGCGTCCACCAATGGCAAGCCGCTGATCGGCAACGTCTACTCAGAGGATGAAATCTGGTCCTGTACCACGTGCGGCGCCTGTGAAGAAGAGTGCCCTCTGCTGGTGGAACACATAGACAAGATTGTCGATCTGCGGCGCGGCATGATCGACGACGGCAATGTTCCCCAGTCCCTGCAAAAGCCGCTGAAAGCCCTCGAAAGTCGCGGCAATCCCTACGGCAAGATGGAGAAAAAAAGGTCCGACTGGGCAAACGCCAAAGAGTTCCAGCAAGCCTGCCGCGTCAAAACACTTGCCGCAAACAACGGCGCCGACACTTTGTATTTTGTGGACAGTATCACTTCCTACGACGACCGTATGCAGTCGATCGGACGCGCCACCGCGAGGATTCTTGACCACGTCGGAGAAAATTTCGGAATCCTTGGCGCGGCGGAAAGAGATAGCGGCCATGAAGTCCGCCGGTTTGGCGAAGAGACACTCTTCATGGCCCTGCGCGACCACAACGTCGAAGCCATCAAGGCAGCCGGAGTCAAGCGGATCGTTACCGCCGACCCGCACGCCTTCAATGCGCTGAAACACGACTATAAAGATGTGCCGCCGGTCGAGCACATCAGCCAGGTGATCGCGCGCGCGGTCGACGCCGGGACGATCAAGTTCAGCCCGGTGGAAAATGGCAGCAACGTCTACACCTATCACGATCCCTGCTATCTCGGCCGCCACAATCAGGTCTACGACGATCCGCGAAATGTGCTTGATGCCATTCCTGGACTGAACAGAGTGGAGATGAGCCGGTCGCGGGACCGCTCGTTCTGCTGCGGTGGCGGCGGGTTGATGCTGTTCTACGAGCCGAAAGAAGACGAGCGAATGGGTGTGAAGCGCGTCCGGATGGCCGCCGAGGCTGGTGCCAATGTGATCGTGACCGGCTGCCCATTCTGCATGGCCAATATGGAAGATGCGATCAAGGTAGCGGGCTTGGAAGGAAAGATGACGGCCATCGATTTGACGGAACTCGTCGACCAGCAGATCGCGCGCGAAATACCGGATGTGGAAGCAGGGGCTCCGATTCAAGTTCAACAAGAATGCGTTAGCGGGAGGTAAACGTGGAGATTCTGGTTTGCGCAAGAAGAGTGCCCGACACTTCGGAAAACGAGATTGAACTCAACAGCTCTGGAAACGACATTGAGCGCGATGAGTTGGTCTATTCGATCAACGAAGCCGACAACTACGCGGTCGAAGAGGCTCTGCAGATCGCGGCCAGAATCGGCGGAAACGTCACCGTAGTCACCGTGGGCGGCGAGGACGACGAAGAAATTCTGCGTCGCCAGATGGCGATGGGAGCGAACCACGGCGTGCTTCTGACAGACGACGCATTTGCGGGATCGGACGGTCGTGGCATTGCTTCAATCCTGAAACGGTTCGTGCAAAAAGGCAGCTACGATCTCGTGCTGACCGGTGTTCAGGCCGAGGACGGAGCCGCGCAGGTTGGTGGGATGCTGGCCGCGATGCTCGATTATCCGTTCGCCTCTCTGGTCAGTTCCATCGAAGTTCTCGAAGGCAAGAAGCTGAAGATCAGCCGCGAAATCGAGGGCGGCAACAGGGAGATCAACGAGATCGATCTCCCGTGCGTGCTATCGATTCAGACCGGAATTAACGAACCACGTTATGTGGGCATGCGCGGCATCCGTGCCGTGGCTTCTGTGCCCATTCCAACTTATGGCGCGCCGGACCTGGGCATTGACCCAAGTGCGGTCGGGCAAGCGGCAGCGAAAGTGAAACGCGTCGACTACTTTGTGCCCGCGTTGGGCAAGGGCGCCGAGATTCTGCACGGCAGCCGGGAAGAGAACATCGAGAAATTGGTTGAGTTGGTGGCGGCCAAAGGAGGGTTGAAGTAATGCCTCGAATCTTCGCTTACATTGCACATAAGAGTGGCGTCGCCGATGACTCCGCGGCGGAATTGGTGGCTGCAGCGCAAAAGATAGACGCCGGCGCATTGCCCACTGCCATTGTCGTTGGCTGTGGCGCGGAGCTTGACGCAGTTTGCGAGTCCGTCCGCTCGTCTTACGCGGAGGTATGGAAAATAGCAAATGAGGCCCTGGCCTATCCAAATGCCGAATTGATCCGCAAAGCTCTGCTCAAGATTTTGCCGGCCGGCAGCATCGTGTTAGTTCCGCATAACCATTTCGGAATTGACCTGTCGCCGGGTCTTTCCATCAAGCTGAATGCCGCTTTCGTCTCCGACGTGCTGGAGATCGAAGGCGTGGAAGGCAATGTTCTCAAAGTAGTACGCCAGGAATTCGGCGGACAGGTGAGCGCTCACGTCCGGTGTGAGATTTCATCCGGCATGGTCGTTGCCGTCCGTCCGGGCGCCTTCAAGCCTCTCGAAACTCCTGCTGTCAGCGGGTCAGTCGTAGACAAATCAAACGAGGTCGGCACTCTGACCGCCGGGCGACGCTATCTGCAGACGGTAGTTGCGGAGGCAGGTGATGTCGACATCACCAAGCACAACGTACTGGTTTCGATCGGCCGCGGCATTCAGGAAAAAGACAATGTCGCGATCGCAGAAGAACTCGCTGAAGCCCTGGGCGCGGCGGTCAGCTGCTCGCGGCCCGTGGTCGATGCCAAGTGGTTGGAGAAATCCCGGCAGGTCGGCTCGTCGGGAAAAACCGTGAAGCCCAAGGTCTATCTGGCATGCGGCATAAGCGGCTCATTCCAGCATCTGGCCGGCATTAAAGGCAATCCGTTCATCGTCGCGATTAACAAGAACCCCAAAGCCCCAATCTTTCAGGTGGCGGATATCGGAATTGTCGACGATATCCTGGAGTTTTTGCCTGAACTGACGAGCAAGATCCGCGAAATGCATAGCGTTTCCGCGAAGTAAGAAACAGAAGAAGTGAGGAACAGAAAATGATTACTGCCAAGACCTTGAAGCTCAGCCTCAAATCGCTGCGGGAGTTCGCCAAGAAGCGCCTGCCCGACCAGGAACTAATCGATCTCGATGCGCGCGACGAATGCCCGCTGGAGATCGTGCGGCACATGTGCAGCCCGGACAAGCTGG
>OBLU010006156.1_pt1 | contig 10698 bp, 10 predicted proteins | sample 1518681 | NCBI WGS metagenome assembly OBLU01 (sample SAMEA3539304, study PRJEB22396) | soil metagenome | biome: tundra; feature: field; material: soil | place: USA | collected 2010-05 | depth 0.15 m
GCGTCATCACAACAACCGGCGGGTATTCAAGCGGGGTGGAGTCGCAAAACACCGGGACAGTTGGAACGTTTACACCGAGCTGGAATCCCAGTTCTGTTGGCGGAGACTATGCGAACATTACGATTGCGTATAAGGCGGGCAGCCCCCTAAAGCCCAACACCCAGCCGTCTGTCAGCATCATCACGGAGATGCACAACGGTCCAATAGCGGAAACGAGTGGCGCGCAGTCATAGGAGATTCTGGCGGCGCTGCCGACACTTTCTCTCAATTCCACAGGCGCCACAAATTGCAAAAAGCAGATCTCCGGGAAGATGGTATCTCGGGAGTTTGCCGCTCCACTTGTCCGAGATGGCGACAATACGTCCAAGTGGTTTCCGTAACCGGCGTGTCACGGGAGTGACCAGGTCGGGCCGTCAGACTTCCCACAACGTGACTTTGGGGAGCTTCGGTCTCGCCGGACACGAATCACCATTGCAATCCCATCCCGGCCTTCGCATAGCGTCAGGCTAGATAGTGATTCAAGAGGAATCGGGCTCCGGATATTTCTCGTTGGCTATCGCTATTTCTCCGATCATGGGGAATGCGATTTATCGTCGAACGACGATCTCCGGAGCGTCAGGCAATTGGAGTAGCTGCCGTCACCGAAGGTGAGGCGTTTTGAAACTGTGATTCTGATCACAGAACCGTGTGAGGCTCAGTGGTACCGTTTAGTGTCCATACCCAACCACAGTAGGACACGTGCTATGCCGACATTCCCCTTTTCTTCGTTCGAGGCGTTCTTCGCCGCTAACCTGCATTCTGATTTGCGGGGGATGGTTCTGGGGCGCAGACGCAAAAAATGGGTGATGACCCAACTGATCGTCAGCAATTTGAGCGTTCAATGGGGCCGCGCGGGCTCCAGCGTGGTGGTCGAGGGCGCCGCCAAGCCAAGCGGCGTTTCCATTTTTCTCCCAACCCGGACTCCATTGGGAGTAACGGGCAATGGGCATCGATTGGACGAATCTTCGCTGATGATCAATCAGACCGGGGACGAATTCTGTATAGCCAACGATTCATCGAGGCCGTGGTTCTCTGTCTATATTCCATATGCGACGCTTGTGGGCGCCAGCGGAGACGCGACGACGCCTGTTCCGTCAATGCACGGTTTTGTTCAAGTACCGCTGCCGAGAATTCACAGGTTTCGGTCGGTCATCGCTCAGTTCGGTGATGCCGTCCAGCGGGCGGTTACCGATTTCGAATCAGCCGCGGCGCAAAGGGCAGCGGAGCAGAAGCTGGTCCCCGAGATCCGTAACCTGCTCGCCATGCCGCGTGAAGCCGGACCTACGCTTGGCCGGCACGCAGTTCCGCGAGCGCAGATCATTCGCAGGTCTATGGATTTTGTCGACCAACATCAGGGCGAGTACCTTTCGGTGGAACAGCTCGCCAGCGCGGCTGGTGTTTCTGAGCGAACACTGCGTGATGCGTTTCAACAATACTTCGGCCTGGCACCGGTGCGATATCTGAACCGAAGAACGCTGCACCAGGTCCGGAGAGCAATCAAAGCCGCTGATCCTATCGTAGCTACCGTCACCCAGATCGCCACGCAGTTCGGCGTTTGGGAGTTGGGTCGTTTCGCCCGAGATTACCGCTTCCTCTTTGGTGAACTCCCCTCCGAGACCCTACGCCACTAGCTTCCAAACTAATTCAATGCGGATTCGCAGTTGCGCAGCTGATTGGCTGAAGTATTTCTTCATTCTTGCCGAAATTGCATAGCGCCCTTGCAACCTCGCCGCCTACGCTTGCGAAAGAAGCTAATTCATAGGTCATTCGCAGCGCATTGATTCGTGAAACGCATCGATGGAGACAACAACCATGATCAGAAGACATCACGTCGCTCACAGATTTTGCAAAGAATGCGAAGGCACCTTAAGAGACTTAGGCGGACTGGTCGCCCCGAACTGCTGACGGTCAACGGAAAGGCTGAAGCAGTCATTCAAAACGCTTCCGCCTACCAGAGCTTGCTCGAGGAATTGGAAAAGCTTAAATGCGATCGCCGGGAGAAGTCTCCCTAAGAAGCTCTGTAGCTACAACCAAAGCGTTAGTTGGCCGCAATAAGCGCAGTTTATTATCCGGTTCTAGCAGTTCTCACAGGTTCAAGGCGAAACTCGGCGGCGCAAACTCGATGAAGTCGAGCAGGTGAAGTAGCCCGAGCCACAGACATTCATAAAGGAACGTGCCATGAAACGAAGCTTAGTGTTATTGCTCTCCCTGATTTTCTTACTAAGCATGTCGGCCCTTGCGCAGCAGAACCTGACGCTCATCGTAGCCGGCCAGCCGGTCCAAATTCCGGTTGTACATATAAACGGCAAGTCTTATGTGGACATCGATGCACTGGCACGCCTCACCAACAGTTCCGTCAGCTTCAAAGGGAATCAGGTTATCTTGACCCCGGCAGGTTCGGCCCCGAGCACGCCGCCGCCGGCTCCCGAACCTTCGGCTCCTGCCGGGCAGCTAGTGCTCGTGTCAACTGAGGGACAGCCAGTGGATCCCCAAGCTTCAGCCGCTGCCGGGCAAACGAAGCTGGTTGCTACCGAGGAAAAGCCGGCGACTCCCGCGTCCGAAGAAGAACGGACGGCGGCGCTGGCAAAAGCCGCGCAGAACCCGGTCGCCGACCTGATCAGTTTTCCGCTCCAGAACAACACCAACTTTAACGTAGGGCCGTATTCACGCGATCAGGACGTGTTGAACATTCAGCCCGTCATTCCATTGCACCTCAACGCAAAGTGGAACCTGATCACCCGAACGATTCTGCCCGTTATTTGGCAGCCGGACGCCGAGAAGCCAAACGGCCAGGGGTGGTATGGATTCGGAGACTTGAATCCCAGCCTCTTCTTTTCTCCGTCCCACCCGGGCAAATTGATCTGGGGCGTGGGGCCGGCGATCGTTCTGCCCACCGCTACCGCGCCCGAGTTGGGCCAGGGCAAGCTCAGCGTGGGTCCGGGCGTCGTCGCCCTGACTACTCCTGGCCACTGGGTCATCGGCGCTCTGGCCAATAACGTCTGGTCGATTGCCGGTACGGGCAGCCGTCCACCGGTCAATCAGTTCCTGCTGCAGTACTTCATTAACTACAACATCAAGCATGGCTGGTACGTCACTACGGCTCCCATCATCACCGCCAACTGGAGGACCACCAGCGGCAACGCATTGACGCTGCCCTTCGGTGGCGGGGTAGGAAGAATCTTCAAGATCGGATTCCAGCCCGTCAACCTCCAGGTTCAAGGTTTTGGTAACGCCAAGTATCCCACGGGGACCTCGCCCTGGGGCATGCGGGTTCAGCTTGCCTTCCTGTACCCGAAGTTCACCAAGGCACAGGAGAAAGAAATGCTGGAAATGAAGCTGAAAGAGATGGACCAGGAGCAGCAGCAGGCGCCGCCGCAGAAATAATTCAACAAGACGTGCAACGAAGCAATGCGTCAGCAAAGGAGCAAAGCTATGGCAGTTTTCGAGAAGCAAACCACAGGTACCATCAACGCCCCAGAGTTGGCAAAGAGCGAAGAACGGCAAATAAAATTTTATGCTGACTTGCTGACGACTGTCGGGCTCGACCCGAAGGACGCTGGAGGCTCAATCAACTTCACGGGTCCGAGCGACCCAATTTACGACTCCCCGTACTACCTCGCAGAAGGCATGTCCGCCATCCTTGGAGCGATTGGTACTGCCGTGGCGCAGATCTGGAAAATGCGCGGTGGCGAAGAGCAGGACGTCACAGTGGACCGTCTGCATGCCGTGCAGGCGATGCATCGCGTCAACTTTCTGAAGCAGAACGGTGATCCGATCGTTCTCACCGCGTGTTTTAATCCCACGGGTTTGACTCACCGATGTTTGGACGGGCGGTTTTTCGAGGCCACGACGACGCTACGCCACCTCGAATTGGGAATGCTCGATCTGCTGGACTGCGCCAATACGGATGATGCTTGCCGTGAAGCGTACATGAAGTGGAATTCCTTCGACCTGGAAGAGGCGGTGGCGCACCACAATCTCTGTGGTGCGGTCCATCGCAGCCGCGACGAATGGCGCAAGCACCCGCAGGGCAAAGCCTTGATGGATTTGCCGGTCATCACCATCGAGAAGATCGGCGACAGCGCTCCGGAGCCGTTCGCCCCAGCGGAGCGTCCGCTCTCTGGTGTTCGCATTCTGGACCACACCCATATCATCGCAGGGCCTATGGTCGGCAACGCGCTGGCCGAGCAAGGTGCTGATGTGCTTCACGTGGCGCGTCAACAAGATGAGCGCGTTCCGACCAACTGGATCGATACCGGGTTCGGAAAGCTGGCATGCAACCTTAATCTGGATATTCCGCGCAACGTCGACAAGTTCAATGATCTTGTCATGGACGGTTGTGACGTGGTTGTGGAAGGCTATGCTCCCGGACATATGGACAAGCGCGGCTTCTCCGCACGGCGTCTTGCCCAGCTTCGTCCCGGCCTGATCTACGTCAGCGAAACCGCCTACGGACATGTCGGCCCCTGGGCTTTACGGAAGGCTTGGGAGAACATCGCCCAAGCTGTAACCGGGGTGACGATTGATCACGGAAGCGAGGACTCTCCGTTCAAGGCGCCCGTGGAACTAATGACGGACTATGGCACGGGCTACCTGGGCGCTCTGGGGACACTCGCCGCGCTCATTCGCCGCGCCAAGGAAGGTGGGAGCTACCACGTTCGCGTATCACTTTGCCGCACCGCAATGTATTTCCAGGACATGGGCACAGTGGCAATGGACGAACGGCGCAAGAAGCTGGTAGGCAGGTTGCAGGAAGGCTTTGCGTCCTCAATCCGCCCAACAGCAGCGATCAACGAAATCAACAACTCCGCGGTTTTGATTGAGACTGAGACAGGACTTGGCACACTCACCCACATGGCTCCCATCATTCAATACAGCAAGACGAAGGGTTACTGGGAGCGGCCTGTCGCTTACCTAGGCGCCAGCAAGGCGGAATGGCCGGCGCGTGCTGCTCTGAAGGCGACGGCATCGGCTAAGTAGAACCAGGGAATAGTGCGGGGTCCGTTTCACCACAAAACCCGTCGACCGCTCAGTTCGAAATTGAAATAAGAAGTTCCGAAGGGAGAAGCAACAATGAAACAGATCGCTAAGGCGCTCACTAGTTTATTCACACCAATTTGCATACTGGCGCTAGTCGCAGGGCCAGCCCAGGCGCAAACCCCTCCCACCGTGACCTACAACTCGGATGTGTTCCAGTACTGGCACCTGACAGGCGAAAATTGGAAGCTGCCCCCACTGCCACCCGAGATGTCTTCTCAGGTACACGACTATTCCTATTCGTTGGCCATGCAGGCTGCCGTCTGGGGTTACCCGCTTCCCACGTTCTACTCGTTGCGCTATCAATGATACCCTCGGTCCCAAAGCCAAGGCTGCGGTCAACGACATCTGGCGCATGACCGATATCTCCACTCCCAAGCTCTCGGCGGAGTCAGGGTATGTGACTCCCAATGTGAACACCATCTACGGTTTCGGATTCATGGACCTGGGCCAGGAGCCTGTAATCCTGAAGGTGCCCAATTCCCACGGCCGCTACTACATGGTCGAGATCCTTGACGCCTACTCCAACGCCTTCGCCTATGCGGGTGGCATAGCCACGGGCTACGACGGTGGCACATTCGCGCTGGTTGGCCCGGGCTGGAAGGGCACTCTGCCTGCGGGCATCCGCCGCATCGATTCCCCGACGCGTTGGCTGTTGCTCCAGCCGCGCGTGCACATGAAGAGCCCCGACGACCGCGATGGGGCCCGGCAGGTGCTGGGCGAGATCACCACCACGCCTCTGCACAAGTACATGGGCACAGCAGCACCGCCAGACGTCAAATATGATTACCCGGCCCCGGATTTTGCCGAAGGGTTGAAAACTTCCACCAGCGCCAATTACTTTAAGGACCCGCTTCAGTTCTGGGACATCCTGTCCAACATGCTCAATGAGAACCCTCCGCCGCAGGATCAGATCACTGCCTTGCTGCCGATGTTCGCGCCTCTGGGCATTGAGCTGGGTAAGAAGTGGGACCGCACCAAGGTGAATCCCATCGTGCTCGAGGCCATGAAAGAGGCGGCTGCGAATGTTGGTATGAAGACGCTTTACGGCATTCCTCCGGGCCATGTTTTCAACGGCTGGACATTCTGCTGGCCTTCGACCGGAAACTTCCGCACCGATTACCTGAATCGGGGCGATGCTCGTTCGCTGGGGTTACACCGCCAATACGGTGGAAGAAGCGATCTACACCGGCCCTCAGTTCGACAGCGAGGGCAAGCCGCTCATGGGTGAAAACAAGTACACCGTGACCTTCGTGCCTCCCCCATTCAAGGAACCTGCCTTCTGGTCGGCGACCATGTACGACTACAACAGCAACTACACCGTCGAAAACCCCATGAACCGCTACTCTCTGGGCAGCGACAACAAGCTGAACTTGAACAAGGACGGCACGGTGACTTTGTACATCCAGGCCACCAGCCCGGGCAAGGACAAGGAAGCCAATTGGTTGCCGTCACAAGCATCCGGACGCTGGTACATCCTGGTGCGTTCGTATGCGCCGGGCCGGCAAATGATCGAGGCGTCATTCGATCCAACGGCTTGGAATCCGGGCCCAGTGATTCAAGTGAAGTAGCCAGACGTGCTGCGAACACGGGCAGCCCGGTCCGGCTTCGCCGGGGGGCTGCCCGATTTACTTTGCTCATCACTCTATTCATCGGCTGGAAGAATGACTCGACTTAGGAAGACATTTTGGCGATGGGCATTGTTCGTCTGCTTCGGATGCCTGCCCACCTTCGCACAGCAGAACGTTCAATTCCTGCCCGAAGTGGATGCGTATCTAAGACTGAACCACGTGGTCCAAGTGTATGTGGAGGCCAAGGACGATCAGGACGGCGGTGATTCGGCGCAGGCAGGGGTAGGCCCGAGCGTTCAGCTCTACCTCAAGCCGTTGGCCAAGCTCAAAGAGATGAGAGCGTTTGATCTCGACGATGCGAAGTCGAGGTTTCTCGTGCTGGAGGCTGGATATCGCTATATCGGGGAGCCGGACACTCCCACCGAAAATCGGATGCTGACGTGCGCGACCTTCAACTTTCCCATGAGAGCTGGATTCAGCATGTCAGACCGCAGCCGTGCCGACCTGGACTGGAGAAACGGCAGTTTCACCTGGCGCTATCGCAACAAACTCACGGTCGAGCGGACGGTGACGATACGCTCCTTCCACCATATTCCTTACGTCGCCGTCGAACCCTTTTACGAGAGCCAGTTCAATAAATGGAGCACCACCGCTCTCTACGCCGGCAGCCTTTTCCCCGTAGGCCGCCATGTAGAATTCAACCCATACTACGAACATGAGAACAACACCGGTGGGCACAAGAACCATCCGGAAAATGCTGTTGGGCTGGCTCTGTACTTGTTCTTCTCGCTAGACAGTAGATAGCCGATGATCCCTGTCTTCCTCAGCGCGTGCGTTCTGTCGTTCCTCACAGTCGCCGTGCATGCTACGGGCATTGCCGTGCTGATTCGGGACTTGATTAGACATCGTCCCCCGACGACGAGTGCCTGGCTTATTACCCGGATGCTGCTCCGCATGATCTGGTGGCTGGTCCTGCTCCATCTGGCAGAGATTTCGATCTGGGGCGTGTTCTATCTGTGGCGGGGGTGTATCCCCAATGCCGAAGCGGCGTTCTACTTTTCCGGTGCCACCTACACGACCGTTGGCTATGGCGACCTGGTGCTGGCCAAGCCGTGGCGGATGCTCGGACCGATCGAGAGCTTGATGGGCGTCCTCATGTGCGGCTTGTCCACGGGCTACTTCTTCGTTGTCGTGAGCCGCATTCATCAATCGCATAGCACACCCCGTTCCGCCGATGCCCGGTCCGATCGAAACTAGAGTGTCGTTTGACGAGAACAGGGTTTCCCACGAACCGGTTGTTTGGAGCCGCGAAAAAACACGTCCAGAAAGCCGATCAATGATTGTGCATTGGTGGCTTGGCACAACGAAGTTGGCCATAATCCGGCTTGGGGGAGATTACTCCCCAGAAGGCGGCCAGCATCCGGCAACCGCATTGGCACCGCCACTTGGACGTAAAACGCCCATCCTGTGCTCTTGAAGAATTATGCAGGTACCGGCGACAAGGACGGAACGCCGACTATTCGCTCAAGTGGATTTCCGCCGCGAAATGCGCCCAATAGCATTCGTAGACCCTGGGGCGTTTGTCGGTACGAGTCCTGAAGACGCAGCCAGCGGTGCCTCAAGGCTTCAAATCCATTCCTTGAGTTTCTTGGCCGCCGTGCCGAACGGGCCGAGCTGGTAGACGGCTGCGCCTGCGGGCGAGAACGTGAACGGTTCAAACGGTTCGGCCAGCATTTTGTCGAGGTAATCCCGGGGAGCGACGCCGGTGCTGACGTGCGGGTTGAAGTTTTAGCCGGACATCTTCGGCACAAACGTTGACACGTATTGGATGATGGCCGCGTCGGTGGCGGGATCGTCGTGCGGTGCAATGAACGCGTCAATGGGGCCGGTTTCTACCGTAAACGGCTGCACGGCGACTATGATATCCGCCTGGAGCTTCAGGATTTCCCGCGTAGGCTTCGCGCAGATGCCAGCAACCCCAACAGCTCCGGCCGGAGCATAGTAGTACTTGAACGCCTCTAACTTCATGTTGTTCACATTGGCGTCGGCGAGAACTTTTCCGGCGGCAGCATAGACTTTGTCGAGATCCGCGGTGCGAACGAAACGCTGAACCAAGGTGATGTGCGGACGGTGCGTCGCATCCAGCGCGAAACCTTTCGGGAAAACAGCGAGTAGGCGAGCGTTGTTGGCCGCGGCATGCTGAAGCATCGCGGCGTCCGGCTCCAGCAGGATGTCAATGGCCGTGACCGCAGCGGCTTCGGGGGGAAAGACGGTCTTCCAGTCGTTCTTCATGCTGACAACAGTCCAGTCGTCCTTCTGCGCTTGATCGTAAAGCGCCTGCGTGAAGGCACCCAGTTTGACGTTTGGCAATCCCTTTGCCGGACCGTAAGCGTATTCACGCGCCGCATCGTCGTGAAGAACCAAAAGCTCGAACCGAGCGCCACTGCCGCCCTCCGTGTACTCCAACATCTCCCGGTCGCCATCGGAATTACCGAACGCCATGAGCGGCCGGCGGCCGATTTGCTGGTTGATGCCGACGGGTTTTCCGCCTTTGTCGTCGATGAAGTTCAGCTCCGGCAGACGCACGAGGACGGGTTTGCCGTCACGCATTTCAAACTTTGTCTTGATGCTGCTGCCCACGACCTGTTCTGGTGGAATGCCGTAAACTTTGTCGGCCCATGGGCGCATGAACTCGATGCCGCCGCCGGAGACAATGAACGTTTTGAAGCCGTTCGCGCGCAGGTACGCAAGCAGTTCAAGCATGGGCTGATAGGCCATTTCGGTGAAGAGTTTGCCGGTCTTCGGATGTTTCGCGGTCGGAATCCAGTCCTTGACGATCTGCTCGAATTCCACCGTGGTCATGCCCGCATGCGTGGCCATCATGAGTTCCACGACCGCCGGGTCACCACCGGCAAGCGCGGTTTGCACATTGCCCTTGAGCAATGAGGCGAACGGTTCCTGGGTCGTCCACTCGGGATGCTGGGGCGCGAGCGCTTTCACGCGGTCAAGCGCAAAGTAAAGCTGAACGGGCATCGGCTGCTCGCACCACAGGGTGCCGTCATTGTCAAAGGTGGCGATGCGTTCGGGCACCGGCACAAAATCCGGCGAGCCTGCCGTCGTGACCTTCGTGACAAACTCGACGATGGCTTTTTTCGCAGGGCCCTCGTTCCAGGAGGGCAACGGGTCCGTTGCTAAGGCTACGCTCGCCGTGAAGGCTAGCGCGCAAACCAGCGCGGCGCGAATTAGTTTCTGTTTGCTGCCTATCTTCATTGTGCCTACCTTGGATTCGGAGTTGCGCGACTCTCGAGGGCTTGCTCAGGATTGACCGCAGAAAGTCATCAGGAAGTCAGCCCACACGCTTTGGTCGAAGGGATGACTAGATCGGTGGGCGGCCCCTTGAGGAGCCGCCCGCCGGGTTTGGTGGTGGACTACTGGCCTTCGTGCTTTTGGCGACGGCGAGATTGACTACTCGGCAGCGTGCGCCGCAATTTTCTTGTCAAGTTCCTCTTTCAATTGCGACAAGTTGAAGCTCGCACCCTTTTGCATCGGCGGGAAATCGATCGCGGTCTGTGCGAGTTTGCCTACAACCTGCTGGACGAACACGAAGCGCCAGAACTCATACGCGAACCAGTCTTTGAAGAACAGTGAGCCGCCGGTTGCGGTCGGCATCCCCGTGCGCTCGAATGGATCGAGACGCAGATTAACCAGAATCGGCCAATCCACTTTGACCGTTGCACCCAACCAGCCGTTCGGCTGATCGGTGAAGCGATACTTGAAGTCGTTAATGCGCACCGCCGAAAGCGTGCTCTCGGTGAAATGAGCGTCCTTTCCGCAAGCGGGACGGATCGCGGTCGAGTCTGTTTCACAGCCTGGAGAAACCGGCTCTGGCACCGCTACCAGCCGAGCGCTTCGACATGAGCCAGTGGTCGCGGGTCACCGTCAACATCGACTATCACATTGCCTTCGATTGGAACTTTTACAGTGTGCCGTACACTTTGGTCCAACAAGTCGTGGAAGTCCGCTCCACGCCGACTACGGTGGAGATCTTCCA
>OBLU010006158.1_pt1 | contig 10697 bp, 8 predicted proteins | sample 1518681 | NCBI WGS metagenome assembly OBLU01 (sample SAMEA3539304, study PRJEB22396) | soil metagenome | biome: tundra; feature: field; material: soil | place: USA | collected 2010-05 | depth 0.15 m
TCGGCAGGCTATCTCTGATCTTTTCGTACTGCTCAGCTCTGATTTCCATCTATAGCCATCTTACCAAAATATGATGACTTAGTGTGAACACGCCCTAATCGGTTCTCTTCTTGGACCACTCAGCTTTGCCGCATGAAAGTGGGCCGGGTACGGCTTCGGAAAATGCTCTTTAGGCATCGGCTCATCTGGAAAAGCTGCAACCCATTACGCCAGGAATGGAGTCTATACTGGTGAGTCTCTTGCGTTGCGGGCAGAAGAGTTGATTGACCGTCACTCTCTGCCTGATTGGAACCGGGCTTTCGATGAGAACCCACCGCGAAGTCGGAGTTCGGCCGCTCTCGCAAGGAGTTCTCCTCTGGATATTCGTTGCTGTCGGATCGCTTTCACTCATTCTGGGTGGCTGGATTTTTCTTTAGGGACTCCCGGGCTTTTATCTGCTGACCATTCACGCAACGCCGGCAGGCTACCACTTCAAGGACAGTTCGGGATAATCCCGTGCAGCATCCCTACACTGGACAATTTTTCTTATGACAAATAGAAATAATTGAGCAACCTTCTTGCGCGGATGTGCTATCAAAGAACATAAGGTTTCCTCGCTGCGGCGGCGTGTCGCGCAGCTAACGTTCGTAGACTTGTAAGTTAGATTCTGGCGGCTATGCATTTTTGGAGCAAAAATCGGCCATTTAGTCGTATGGGCGCACTCGCGTTCATCGGATTGGCATTCTGCGTCTTCATGTGGGGTCTGCAATACAAGCTTTCTCTTTATGAACCGCCTGAGGCGGCCTCTCATCATATTCCGAAGGCGAAACTCGTTTCTGAAAACGAGCAGTCCAGTTCCACGGAAAGCCCACTGATTGTTCGGACTACAACAACTACGAGAGTGATCTTCGCCGTTCCTACGGCTGTCTTCTTCATTCTGTTGCTGATCCCCAGCGTATTGAACCCGCCATTATCAGGCCAGAGGGAGCAACGCGCAAGCCAATCCCGGCTTCCCCGTCGCCCTCACTTAAGAACCTACTTCGTTCGTCCCCCTCCGGTTCTGGCCTAGCGATTCCCCGATAGCCAATTCTGAAGCATTCGATCAGGTTCAATGGCCGAATGCAGCGGTACGCATTCTCTGTTTGAGAACGTGTCCTGCCCTCCTGGGTCCAACAATCAAAATTCCATTTAGAGGTCCATTCGAGATATGCGAAAGCGATCCTCCTTCATTCTTGCCGCTGGAATCACGCTTCTGATCGTGAGCGGTGTTGTTGCCTGCAACTCGCATGGTCCGCGCATCGACGCAGACGCAGCAGAGATTCCGTCAGCCAGAGTTGCCGCAGCCGCGCGGGGAAACATCGCGCATGTACTGAGCCTGGCCGGGCAATTTCAACCGTACCAGGTGGTCGACGTTCACCCCAAGGTGACCGGCTTCATGTCGAAGATCAACGTCGATATTGGCGACCGGGTTCACAAGGGCGAGGTCCTCGCTGTGCTGGAGGTCCCTGAACTGAATGCGCAGTTGCAGGGCACTGTATTCCAGATGCAGCAGACCAAGGACGACCTGCTCCGCACGCAGCATGAGATCAAGCGGGCGGAGGCCCTGCATGCGGCGGTTCACGCTGATTATGAACGTCTGCTCGAGACGTCGAAGGCCCAGCCGGGGCTGATTGCGCAACAGGAGTTGGACGACGCACAGGGAAAGGATCTGTCCTCAGAGGCGCAAGTGGATGCAGCGAAGGCCGCCGCCTCTGCCGCGGAGCAGGGCGCAGAAGTGGCCCACGCGGACAACAGCCGGGTGCAGGCGCTGCAGAATTACACCAATGTGGTCGCGCCTCTGGACGGCGTGATCGTCTGGCGCTATGCCGACACGGGCGCACTGATTCAGAGCGGCGAGAACTCCAACGAGCAGGATATTCCGATCGTCAGGCTCTCTGAGAGCGGCTTGTTGCGCTTGCGCATGCCGATTCCCGAAGACGATATCCGATTCGTGCACATCGGCGATCCGCTGCAGGTCAGGGTCGACGCCATCGGCCGTTCTTTCATCGGCAAGGTTGCGCGCTTCACGCGCGATGTCAGCTTTGAAACCCGGACCATGGAAACCGAAGTCGATGTAAAGAACGACGATCTTTCGATCGCGCCGGGCATGTATGCAAATACAGAACTGCAGCTTGCCCACGCAGATAACGTGACGACCATTCCGGTCGAAGCGCTGGTGCTACGCGGGAATCAAAACACGGTCTATCTGCTGGATGCAAACAATCGGATCCAAATGCGCGACGTAGAGGTTGGGTTGCGCGGATCGAAACTCGCCGAGATCAAGAGCGGCCTTCAACCTGGCGATCGCGTGATTTTGGGCGGTCAGGACAAGTACACCGAAGGGGAACAAGTGCGGCCGATTCTCACGGAGGTTCAAGCCTCGGAGCAGGTGCGGGAGGCCGGCAGCATGATCGACATGAAAGCAGAAGAAAACGAGAGCGATGGGGGGACGAAGTAATGCCGAAGTTCGCTCTTCGTTTTCCGTTCTTCATTATCATGCTGTGCCTCATGGTGGCTTTGATAGGCACGGTTACCGTGGCACGCATGCCGGTCGATCTTTTTCCATCGATCGACATGCCGGTGGTTGTGGTCGCGACTTTTTACAACGGCATGCCGCCCCAACAGATCGAAGCCGACATTACCGACACCTTCGAGCGATTCTTTACACTCGCGGCCAATGTCGACCACAGCGAATCGCGCTCGCTCACCGGCGTGAGCCTGATCAAGATCTACTTCAAACCGGGCACCGATCCTAACGCGGCGTTGAGCAACATTGCCAACCTCGCGATGGCCGATTTGCGCCGCCTGCCGCCGGGAACATTACCGCCTGTTGTGCTGGGCATGGACGCCTCGACGCAGCCGGTGTGCCTGGTGACCTTGAAGGGAGAGGGGCTGAACGAGACAAGGCTCAAGGACCTGGCGCAATTTCAGGTGCGCAATCAAATCTCCAATGTGCAAGGCGCGTCCGTCCCGCAGCCGTATGGCGGGACATATAGGCAGATTCAGATTTACGTCGACCCGCAGAAGCTGGAGGCGCGCAACCTGAGCCTGAACGATGTGGTCCAGTCGGTGGACAGCTCGAATCTGATTTTGCCGGCTGGCGACGTGCGCATCGGTTCGAAGGACTTCAACATCTACGCAAATAGCCAGTTTCCCAATGCGAACGCGATGAACGAAATGCCCCTCAAGTCAGTGGGCAACGCATCGGTGCTGGTGGGCGACATCGGCAAGGCGGTCGACTCCGGCGCCTTGCAATACAACATCGTGCGCATCGACGGGCAGCGCTCCGTCTACGTTCCAGTCTTCAAGCAGGGCGGCAATAGCAACACCATCACCATCGTGAATGGAATGAAGGAAGCCATCAAGCACCTGGTCGACATTCCAGCATCGCTGAAGACAGCGGTTGTCTTCGACCAGTCGGTCTTCGTCAAGATGGCCATCATGAATGTTTCAAAGGAGGCCGGCATTGGACTGGTGCTGACCGGCCTGATGATCCTTGTCTTTCTGGGCAGTCCGCGTGCCATGGTCGCAGTGGTGATTTCCGTCCCGCTGGCGATGGTGGTTTGCCTGACCATCAGCAACTATATGGGCGGCTCAATCAACACAATGATTCTGGGCGGCCTGGCGCTGGTCTTCTCGCGTCTCATCGATAACGGCGTCATCGTGCTTGAAAACATATTCCGCCACATGGAATTGGGGGAAACGCCGGTCGTCGCTGCAGAGCGGGGCGGGACAGAGGTCTCGATGGCGGTGCTGGCCGCTACCTTCACCACTGCCATTGTCTTCTTTCCGGTCACGTTCTTCAGCGGGGTGAGTAAGTACATCTTCACACCGCTGGCGCTGGGCGTGGTGCTGTCGATCTTCGCATCGTATTTCTTCGCCATGACCGTCGTGCCGCTCTACTGCGCCAAATTCATTCGCATGAAAGATGAGGAGGGACACGGCGCAGAGCGGAAGCAGGGCCTCTTCAGCCGCTTCGACAGAAAGTTCAACGAAAAGTTTCAGGCGATGCTGAACTGGTACGAAAGCCTTGCCAAGAGAGCGATGCGTCGTCCCGGTTTTACCACTGCGATGATTTTCGCGGGAATGATATTGGTGCTCGCGGTGACCGTGCCGTTTGTTGGCCGCGCTTATTTCCCTCGTACCGACCCGGGACAATTCGTCATCGATGTGCACATGCCCAGCGGCACCCGCCTCGACGTGAGCAACGACTATATTGGCAAAGTGGAAGACATCATCCGCAGCGTGGTGCCCCCCAAGGACCTGGGCATGATCGTCTCCAACATCGGCGTCTATCCCGATCTTTCAGCGATTTATACCACTAATGCTTCGATGGATACGGCCTTTGTGCAGACCAGCCTCAAGGAGGGTCATAGCGTCGGCAGCTATGTCTACATGCGCCGCGTGCAGCGAAAGCTCTCGCGCGAGATGCCGGAGCTCTCCACCTACTTCCAGGCCGGCGGACTGGTTGACTCGGTCATCAACCAGGGATTGCCGGCGCCGATCGACATCCAGATCGGTTCAAACAACATGGATGGTGCGTACGCGTTGGCAAGCAGCCTTGCCACAAAGATCAAAGCCATGCCGAATGTAAGCGGAGTGTACATTCCGCAGAGTCTAGATTACCCCGGCATTCAGTTGAACATCGACCGTGAGAAGGCAAGCCTGATCGGCCTCTCTGCGAAGGACGTGGTAGACAACGTGATTACCGCGATGACCTCGGACGGCATGGTGGCGCCCAGTTACTGGATCGATCCGAAGACCGGCAACAACTATATGGTGACAGTGCAATATGAAAACCGCTTTCTCAACCACATGACAATGCAGGACTTTGAGAGCATTCCCCTGCGCGGCGTCCGGCCGGTCGGATATACGCCGATGAACGAGGCTCGCGAGGCGGATCCTTCTTCGTCGTGGACAGGCGACCACACGGCGGGCTATACGCCCCTCGGGTCCGTTGCCGACATCAAATTCTTCAACACCCCGACGGAGGTGGACCACTATCAAATTCGGCGCGTCATCGATGTTTACGTGGCAACCAAAACCGAAGCGCTGCAGAAGGTCGGCGCCGACATCAACAAACTTCTGGCAAACACGAAGACCGACAGGAACACAGTAGTGACAGTGCGTGGAGCCGTGGTCAGCATGAACGACTCATTTACGGAATTCGGAGTGGGGCTTATCGTCGCTGTGTTGATGGTGTACCTGATTCTGATGGCCCAGTTCGCGTCGTTTATCGATCCATTCATCATTCTCATGGCCATCCCGCCGGGGATTGCCGGAGTCGGGATCATTCTGCTGGTAACCGGCAGCACGCTCAACATCATGTCGCTGATGGGCGTCATCATGATGACCGGCATCGTGGTTTCGAACAGCATTCTGATCGTGGAATTCGCCGGCATCCTGCACAAGAATGGACTGCCGCTGCTGGAGGCCGTAGTCGAGTCATGCAAAGTGCGCCTTCGTCCGATATTGATGACCTCTCTGGCGACATTGCTCGGCATGATTCCGATGGCCCTTGGACTCGAAGCGGGCAGCGAACAATATGCGCCGCTCGCTCGCGCGGTGATTGGCGGCCTGGCGGTTTCAGTGGTTGTAACCGTCTTTCTTGTCCCGGCTGTCTACCTCTTGATTCACGGCGGGCACGAGAACAAGTCCGTCGCTCCGGAGGAGGCATAAAGAATGACGAAACGAACCAACATCGCCCTTCTATTTTTGCGGATCCTTTCAGTGCTTGCCATTTCAGGCTATCTGCAGTTATCCGCCCAGACCACGACAGCGGGCCAGTCGATCCCAAACGCTCCGCCGGTTCAATTCATGGCGGCACTGCAACAAGGGACTTCATTGTCGGTCGGGGAGGCGAGTCAATCCCCGGCCCCCACCGCCGGCAGCCAACCAGCCGATTCCAACCCGCGCCTGACGCGAGCCGATGCCGAACAGATGGCCATCAAAAACAATCCGCAGATGAGCGTGGCGAGACTGTTGGCTCTGGCCCAGCATCAGGTTGTGCGGGAAACAAGATCGGCTGAATTGCCGACCGCGAACGCCAGCCTGACCGCCGTGGATGCGGAGGACGCGAGCCGCATCTCGGCCGGATCTCTGACCGCCTCGCGCCTTTTTGAACACGCCGGAGCGGGCGGCGGCTTTACGCAGTTGCTTACGGACTTCGGAAAAACAGGCAACCTTATTGCGTCTTCGAAGTTGCAGGAAAAGGCACAGAATGCCGATGCTCTGGCCACGACGGAAGACATCGTCATTGCGACGGATCAGGCTTTCTACGACGCGCTGCAAGCTCAGGCACTTCTCAGAGTCGCGGAGGAGAACGTCAATACGCGTCAGACCACGGACACGCAGGTCGGCGCGATGACCCGAAACAAGCTCAGGTCAACACTCGATTTGAGCTTCGCGGATGTCAACTTATCGCAGGCAAAGTTATTGCTCTTGAATGCGCAGGACAATGTCGACTCGACCATGGCGTCATTGGATTCAATCCTCGGATTTGATAGGCGGGTCATGTATGACCTGGTTGACGTCGACCAGCCTATGAATGCGCCGCCGCCGGATGTCGAGCGGTTGACGCAGCTAGCGTTGCAGCAGCGACCAGACCTGCAGGCGCTGAATTTGAGGCAACAATCAGCCGTCAAGTTCAGTCACGCTCAACGCGACCAAATGCTGCCGAGTATCAGTGCGGCGGGAACAGTGGGAAGCGTCCCCATTCGGCCTGCGCTGTACTACACCTCAAACTGGTGGGGCGGCATTGGCGCCAACATGAATATCCCGATCTTCAACGGATTTCTCTACTCCGCACAGGCCAAGGAAGCGGCAATCCGCGCGCAGGCAGCCGCGGAACAGAGCCGGGATCTGCGTGATCGGATTGTCCGGGATGTCCGTACCGCCTGGCTGGCGTCCAATACGGCCTATCAAAGGGTCGCTGTTACAGACGAACTTCTGCGAGAAGCAAACCTGGCTCTCAAACTGGCGCAATCGCGTTACCAATTGGGGCTCAGCTCGATCGTAGAACTCAGTCAGGCGCAGTTCCAACAAACCGATGCCGCCATCGGCAACACAGATGCGCAATATCAGTACCGGCTTGCCCTTGCCACGCTCAACTATCAGATTGGAGCAACGCCATGATTCAGAGCTTCAAATTGAAAGTGTTCCGAGTCGTCGCGGACATCCCAATGATTGGTGACAGGTGAGCGCATAAGAGAACGGTCAATTGACCTTTTGGTGCTCGGAATTCGCAAGACTTCATATCTAAGCATGGAAATGAGGACATCTGGCGCCTTCCGGATCATTGTCGATGCGGAATGCCCGGTCCTAACGATCAGAAGGTAGAGGGTGACCACTCTGCTGGTGATGCAAATGGGAAAATGGAAGAAGAAGAAATCGACCTACGAGTATCACGACACCCCGACGACGCTCCTTGTCGCATCGTTTGGTGGTGTTTGTGGATTCATCACCGTAGTGAACATAATCGACGACGTAAGGGAGTCATGGTGGCATCAGGTGAACAAACTCCCGGCATGGCAAGCCAATGTTGGAGCGCTGTGCGTAGGAATCCTAACGTTCACCATATTCTTGTTTATTCTTCAAGTACTCGAAACAAGGTCAAAGATAACAGCCTGGCGATCCAGTGCCCCTTGGTTGCCTCTAGTCGGGCTCACAGCGATAGCTACAGTGGTTCACATCCCGTTTTACGTTGTGGCCCTAATAGGCGCCATCTATGGCGTCTTGGCCTACCGCAGAACAAGCAGCGTGCGTCGCTTCGACCATCCCGACAATTAGGAGAGTCTTCGGTGCCGCCTCTGTCCATCTTGTGCCAGAGAGTCCGAACAGTTTGCGGGCGGCCTGAACGCACAACTTGCTGGATGGAACTCAGAGTTCTCTGGGCTCGTCCACCGTTTTATTGGATGAAGTTATTCGATGAAGACAGTTGTCCACGAATTGTCCATCGGTTCCGTGGTGCCTTCGGACGTAACCTACGATATAGACATCCGCCGATCTGAAAAATTGCGCGACGTTGCGCTGGGGATGGAGTCTATACTGGTGAGTCTCTTTCGTTCGCGGGCAGAAGAGTTGGTTAGACGAATTGCCAGTCTGTAGCCCATTCACGATGACCGCCAGCGCTCCCACGAAGCGTGCTCTCTCCATGAGGACTCAAGCGCATAGCCCTTATCCATCGTGGAAACAACTATTTAGGCCCTGCGCTCTTGGATTCATCGGACTGGCAATCGTGGTCGCTCTCTGGGGGTTCGGTTACAAGCTGTCCCTCTATCATCGCCATGCCGAACATTCAGCAAGGGTCTCGGTTGCGAAAATGTGGATCGAGCCGCGCGGTACTTCCGCTGAGCCGGCTTCCAAACTCAAGTCCAATTCGCATCTCTTTCCAGGCTCACAGGCTCTTTCCGTTCCCGTCCAGAAAGGCCCGAACCTTAAGCGTGCGGTCGCCTACATCTCGCCTCCGGCCACAAGTGACATTGCTTATCTAAACCTTCTAATCCCATCCCGGTCCCCCCCTTCACTTCGCTTCTTCCTGGCTTAGTCGCCACCGCGGCTCGGTGTTTTAGCGGGCCTGTTTAGGCTGCTACGGAACGAGCTGCACTTCGAAGCGCTTTCACAGTGGAGGAACACACCATGTATTCCCTTTGGTTCTTGCTAGCGATGGGGCTGGCAGTCTTGACGTATCACGTCTGGCGAACTAGACGATCTGAAAGGCACCAACAGGACGTCATACCGTCCATTCCCGAATCGCCCACGGTACCTGTGGACATAACAAAGCCTCCTGAGAGACAAACCCGACTGGTGAGATGGATCTCGACCAGCGAGTTAATGGCGGTTCTTACGAAGTGCAGCGACCTCATTGTGATTGATCTCCGTGCGGAGGCTAAGTCGGCACCATTTCCGGTTTCGGACGCACTCGTGATTCCTGTGGCGCCAAATGATTTGATTGAAGTTTTGGAGTGTCTTCCTCAGGACAAGAGCGTGGCCCTCTGCGGCGCCTCCAACCTCAGCATCTTCCTGATCACGACTAGCCCGTGTATGGAAGGTTCAGCGCCCCTCTATGTTCTGGAAGGCGATCTGAGACTTGCGGAGGTTGCATGAACAGTCTTGGCAAAGTCACGAGTGACGTTCACGAAACTGCGGTCGGAGTTCTGGATCGAAGAGTTCTCCGGATGCCGAAAACGATCCACGTGCTCTCTTTGGGGCCGATGGCTCACGGCAACATGATCCATGACGTGTTGCTCGAACTCCCAGACTTTCGTCTATTTATCGCAACAGATTATCTGGGTTTGTGGGCGATTCCGAAGCAGGAACCCATTCACGTGGTAGTCCTCCACAACACCTTCTCCTCATCCGAACTTGAGGACTCCTGTCGATTGATTCGCCGGAGGTGGCCTCATGCCGGAATCCTGTTGGTCCATCGGGGAGAAAGCCTTCTAGAAGATGCTCTGTACGATGACCGCGTGGTCCCCAACGTGGCCCCGGAAGTTCTGCTTTCAACAATTCAGCGACTGAAAGGAAGATGGCAAGGATGGAGGTCTGGAGATGTTGAATTGTAGCGTGGGAATTTCGGAGACGGCTGACATGGCTGCTACTTCAGCAGTACGAGAAAACGGAAAGACTCCTGTTGGCATTGAAAGCAACGAGGAAATCAACAGACCGACTGTCGATAAGCTATGTCGCGTCGCCAGGAAAGGCCATGAACGGCACCCTAAGCCGGAAGAGAATCGATCGGAGGAAAGATCGCGCAACGCAGACGGGGCAGAATTCGGATCCGGCTCGACCGCTTGGGAACACAAACTCATTGCGTTTGTTCAGGTTGCTGAAGCGCGTCGTGAGCAGCTGTTGTGGCGGGCTCAGCGCATTACAAAGAACCGTGAAGAGGCAGAGGACATAGTGCAGGAGGCCCTGCTAAAGGGATTTAAGCACTTGTCGCAGTTTCGTGGCGAATCAATGATGTGCACGTGGCTGACCGCGATTGTTAGGAATGTTGGACTCGAATGGTTGCGAGGTCAAGGGGGACGAGCGATTCTGCCACTGGAGCAAGACCAAGACGGTTATGAAATGCCCTTCCTCGACAACCTCCAGGATCCAAGCGAAGATCCAGAGCAGTCCTGCGAACGCTGGGAGATTAGGAATCTCCTGCTCACGCATATAGATGAACTTGATTCTGTCTCTAAACACGCTCTAAGGATGTGCGCTATCGAGGAACGCTCGCACCTCGAGGCAGCGAATGCGCTTGGCGTTAGTGTCGCTGCCATCAAATCCCGACTCTTTCATGGAAAGCGCATGCTGAAACGCGCAATACACATGCGTACTGGCGGATAAGATGAACCTCCGTCTTCATTGGGGTCAGTTCTTTAGTAATTAAGGACGAGAGGAGGCCGTAAGAGTGCGTGAACAAGGTGACCAACCTGAATTGAATGTCAAGACAGTCGTGTATGCGACAGACTTTTCTCCATTTTCGGAGAACGCCGGAAACTATGCGAGGTTACTCGCGCTGCAGTTCCGGACAAATTTGTTTGTCGTACATGCCTTTACACTGTCGCAAGCTGCTCTGGAAGTTGAAATCGAAGGGAAGCTGAAGAGGAGTAAGCAGAGAATAGACCTGCAGACGATTCTTAACCAAAAAGCCCTTGCGCTGAGTTCAAGTTCTCTCGAGGTTGTTCCCGAAC
>OBLU010006159.1_pt1 | contig 10696 bp, 5 predicted proteins | sample 1518681 | NCBI WGS metagenome assembly OBLU01 (sample SAMEA3539304, study PRJEB22396) | soil metagenome | biome: tundra; feature: field; material: soil | place: USA | collected 2010-05 | depth 0.15 m
CGCACGTCGAGGTGGTGCTGGCGGAGAGCTGGTTCGGCGGCGTGTACCATGAAGTTTACGATGAGTTTCCGAACCTGGCGGTCGATCCCGAGCAGGTCGATCTGATGTGGCCCGACTACGGAATCAGCCAGGAGCAGTTCGAGCAGTTCAAGAAGATCCGCACCGCGTGCCTGGTCGGGGGCGATACGATGAAGCGCTTCCATCTGCACCTCGGACAGCAGATCCAGCTGCGCGGGACGCTCTATCCGTTCAACGTGACGCTGAATATTGTGGGCACGTTCAGCGGCAAGGCGCCCCCAAATTTTCTGCTCTTTCGGCGCGACTACCTGGAAGAGGCGGCCGGACGTCCCGGCATGGTCGATAACATCTGGGTCAAGATCGATAAGCCTGAGAATGTGCCGCAGGTAATAGCGGCGATCGATGAAGGCTTTGCCAACTCGTCGGCGGAGACCTCGTCGGAGTCGGAGGCGGCGTTTATCGGCAGCTTCATGGACCAGTACCGCACGTTTTTCAGGATGGCGGAGTTGCTGGGATTTATCGTGGTGCTGATGATAGGACTGGTGGCGGCCAACACGGCGGCGATGTCGATTCGCGAGCGGCGCGGCGAGATTGCGGTGATGCGCTCGATCGGATTTCCCTCGCGCACGATTCTGTCGATGCTGCTGGCCGAGTCGATCCTGATAGGCCTGGCCGGCGGGATTATCGGATGCGGCGCGGCGTATATCGTGCTGAAAGTGTTTTCGGTCGGCAATGCGGCGGGCCCGCTCGGCTCGATCCACATGCAGCCGGCGATTGCGGCCGAGACCCTGGTCGTGGCCGCATTGATCGGGCTGTGCAGCGCATTCGTGCCTGCCCGCTCGGCGGCGCGGCGCAATATCGTCGATGCGCTAAGGACGGTTGCCTGAGATGGCTATACCGCTGAAATACAACGTGCGTTCGCTGCTGGTGCGGCGCGTCTCGACCGCGATGACGGGCGGTGGAATTGCGCTGGTGGTGGCGGTATTTGTGATTGTGATGGCGCTGGTGGCGGGACTCAATTCGGCGATTTCCGACACCGGCGACCCGGACAACGTAATCGTGCTGCGCAAAGGCGCGACCACCGAGACCTATTCCGCCATCCAGCTCGATCAGTTCGACGCGATGAAGTTCCTGCCGCAGATTCGGCGCGAGCCCGGCGGCGAGGTTGACGCGTCGCCGGAACTGCCGGTGCAGGCGCTGATGGAACGCACCGGCGGCGGGCGCGACAATATCGTGGTGCGCGGAGTTCTGCCGATCGCGCTCAAGGTCCATCCCAAGGTGAAGATCGTCGAAGGCCGGATGTTCAACCCGTCGGTCAACGAAGTGATCGTCGGCAAGGGCCTGATGGGGCATTACGACAACACGACGCTCGGCGCTACCCTTCGCTTCGGGCGCGGCAAGTGGAAGGTGGTCGGGATAATGGCGGATGACGGCGGCTCGTTCGAGTCGGAGGTGTGGGGCGATATCCATAATGTGCAGGACGACGCGCAGCGCGGCGCGTATTACGCCGACGTGCGCCTCAAACTTGCTCCTGGCGCCGACGCCGATGCGCTGATTCGGCGGCTGGCGGACGATCCGCGAATCAATCTGCAGGCCGAGACCGAGGCGGACTACTACAAGGACCAGGCCGTGGTCGCCAACCAGATGCGGGTGCTCGGGATGATCGTCGCGGTAATCATGGCGGTCGGCGCAATCTTTGGCGCGATGAATACGATGTACGCGGCGGTCTCGTCGCGGACCACCGAAATCGGCACGCTGCGCGCGCTCGGCTTCGCGCCGATCGCGGTGATGACGTCGTTCCTGCTCGAGTCGCTGGTGCTGGCGGTGACGGCGGGCGCGATTGGAATCGTGCTGGCGATGCCGATAAACGGGCTGAGCACGACGTTTGGCAACTTTGTCACGTTCTCGACCCTGGCGTTCAGCTTCCACGTCACTTTTGCAATAGTGATCGAGGCGCTGATCTTCGCCGCCGTGATGGGCGTGGTCGGGGGCTGGCTGCCGGCGCGGCAGGCGATGAAAATGTCGATCGTCGATGCGCTCAGGAGCGTCTGACCTTGTCCGCCGAATCACCCCGGGGGCCCAATATCCGCGAGCTCGAGTCGCTGCGGATTGCGCGCGCGGCCGACCCGAAGAAGCCGAGCAGAATCATCCCGGCCGCGATCATGCTCGCGATTCTCGCGGTGGCCGGCGCGGCCGGATTTTTCGTCTATCAGCGGACGATTGGCCGTCCCCCCGAAGTGCAAACCGCGATCGTCACGGTGAAACAGGCGGGACAGGCCGGCACCGTGCTGACCGGCAGCGGCTATATCATCACCAAGCACAAGTACATCGTGATCGGCACCAAGATTCTCGGCCAGATAGTCGCCGAGCCGATCGAGGAAGGGCAGCGCGTCAAGGTCGGCGACCTGCTGGCGCGGATCGACGATCGCGACTACCAGGCGCAACTGAAGCAGGCCTACGCGGATCGCGATCTCGCGGCGGCCAACGTCGTGCTGAAGAAGGCGCGCGCCGGGCGCCTGCGTGAACTCTATCATCAGGCCGTACAATCGAAGGACTCGCTCGAGGACGCGGAGAATCAGCTCTCGGTGGCGGAGGCGGAGCTCAAGAAGGCGGACGGCGCGATCGATTTCGCAAAGTTCAACGTGAGCCAGACCGTGATCACGTCGCCAATCAACGGCGTGGTGCTGCAGAAGTATCGCGAACTGGGCGACACGATTAACTACGGCGGCGAAATCCAGTCCGGCGGCGGCGCGACGGATATCGCACAGCTTGCGGACTTGAGCGATCTGCGCTGCGAAGTCGATATCAACGAAAGCGATATCGCGAAGGTGACGATGGGAACGCCGGCGACGGTGATCCCCGACGCGTACCCCGACGATCCGTTTGCGGCGCAGGTCGTGAAGATTTATCCGGAGGCCGACCGCCAGAAAGGCACCGTGAAAGTCGAAGTCAAAATCCTTCAGCCCGATTTGAAGATTATCAAGCCGGAAATGAGCGCCAAAGTTACGTTCCAATCGATTATGACGCAGACCGTGGCGGCGCCGATGGTGCTGGTGGCGAAGAAGGCGATCGTCACTGAGGGCAGCGCCAGTTCGGTGTGGACCGTGCGCGGCGCCACGGCGCATCTGACGCCGGTCGTGCTCGGGCGCGAGTTCCAGGAAGGCGTCGAGGTCAGGAATGGACTCAGCGGCGGCGAGATGGTGATAGTGGTGCCGCCGCCGACGCTCAAGGAAGGACAGGCCGTCACGCCGGTAAGTTCGTAGGCGCAGGGAAAAGGCGCCACACCCGAATCAGGAAAAGAGAGGGAGAAGATGGCGGAGACATTCGTACTGGTGCATGGCGCGTGGCATGGCGGATGGTGCTGGGCCGCGGTGATCAATCAACTCGAGCGGTTGGGCGACAGAGCCTACGCGGTCGATCTCCCGGGGCATGGCATGAACCGCGCCGATCGCGCGAAGGTGACGCTCGACAGCTACGTCAACAGCGTCGCCGAGTTTATCGAGCGCCGCGATCTGAAAAACGTGGTGCTCGCGGGACACAGTCTCGGCGGGGTTACGATCTCCGGCGTCGCGGCGAAGATTCCCGCGCGGATCAAGCGCGTGGTGTGGGTCACGGCGATGGTGGCGCTCGACGGGCAACCGATCATGGATCCGGCGACGTCGCCGCTGGCGGCGGCGATCGATTCGTTGCCGGAGCGATCGGTAACAATCGAGATGATTGGCAAGGAATTTCTCGACGGGCTTACCAACGACATGACGCCTGCGCTTAAGGAATACGTGATGTCGGCGCTGGGTCCGCAGCCGCTGGCGCCCCTGCTCGCGCCAGTGCCGATGGCGCCCTACTTCGCCACCGGTATCCCCAGCAGCTATATCGTTTGCGAAGACGACCAGACGCCGGTCGCGGGCGCACCCAACTGGCATCCCTACTTTTCGAGCCGGCTCAGGAATCCAACGCTCAAGTTCGTGAAGAGCGGGCATGAAGTGATGTTCACGCATCCTGTGGAATGCGCGCGGGCGCTGCACGAGTTGGCGAGCGGCGATTGATGCAGGCGCCCTCACTGTGAGCGAGCGGCAGGTATGATCAATTTCCCGGCAATCGATGTCGTTGGGCGCTCATGCCGCGCATGATCGGGGCACTCATATCATGTCGGCGAGTTTGACCCGGCGGGCGGCGCCGTCGCGAAAGCGGGCGGGCGAAAAGGGCGCGAGATCGATGGCGGGCATCCGGCCCATAACCAGGTCGGCGATCACTTCGCCGGTCAGCGCGGAGAGCAGAATGCCGCTGCGGAAATGTCCGGCGGCGTAGAGCACGCCGGCGACCGTCGGCGACGGGCCGAGCACCGGCAGCAAGTCGTCGGTGGCCGGGCGAAGCCCAGCCCATGCTTCGCGAAAGGGAATCGAGGCAATCGAGGGGACCATCGCACGCACCGCGCGCGCAATCCGTTCCATCCCATCGAGCGTGACGGACTTGTTGAAGCCCGCATCCTCGAAGACCGAGCCGGCGAGCAGCCGCCCGTCGCGCCGCGGCACCAATATTCCGCCGCCCGAGAACAGCGAAGGCACGACCAGGCCAGGCCGCGCGTCGAAGCATAGAATCTGGCCGCGCACCGGGTAGAAGCGGATTCGATCCTCTTCGAGGCCGCGGATGTCGCCGGCCCATGCGCCGGCGGCGTTGATGATGACGTCGCCGGTCTCGAGCGATCCGTCGGCGAGGCGAAGGCCGGTGGCGCGCGCGGCGGTGATGGCGATCGAATCGACGCGGGCGCCTTCGCGGAAATCGGCGCCGGCGTAAGTGGCGGCGTTGATATAGGCAAGGGTGAGTTTGCGATTCTCGACGCGCCGATTGTTCGGCATGTGGAGCGCGAAGATGATTTTTTCCGACAGCACGGGCGCGAGCTTGAACGCCTGGCGCGGGGATAGTTCTTCGACGTCGCCACCGGCCGCGCGCTGCCATCGTGCCCGCGATTGCAGCTCCGCGCGCGCCGCGTCGTCGAAGGCGACGTAGAGCACGCCGTGACGGTCGTACTCGGGATCGACGCCGCTCTCGGCGGTGAGCCGTTCGACGATGGCGTCGAAGGATTTCTTGCCGGCGAGCGCGAGATCGAAGAACACGCCGGGTTCCTGCGCCTCGGCCTGCGGGCTGATGAGTCCAGCCGCCGCCCACGAAGCTTCAAGGCCGAGACGGCCGCGCTCGAAGACGGAGACCTGGACGCCGTCGGAGGCGAGCCGCCACGCCACCGAGCTTCCGATTATGCCGCCGCCGATTACGAGAGCTTTCACGTTTTCACTTTTTCACTTTTTCACTGAGAACCCGCCGACAACCAGATTACCGGCGCGATGGAAGCCGTGAAAGCGCGCGGCGAGCGCCTCGGTATTGCGCAAACGCGCCGACGATGATTCACTCGCAGCCGTCGTTGAAGATCCAGAGCTATTCGCTACTTTCGGCGTCGCGATGGACGGTGGTGCTTTCGATCGCACTCGCGACGGCTGACAACTTCGCCGATCCAGACCTGTGGATGCACATTCTGACCGGGCAGGCGATCCTCCGCACCGGCCATATTCCACGCTTCGATACCTACTCCTACAGCGCGGCGGGAATGCCGTGGCACAATCACGAATGGCTGGCGCAGGTGGCGCTGGCCGTCAGTTACGCGCATCTCGGCGTATTCGGCCTCAAGCTCCTGAAGCTGCTGTGCGCGAGCATCACGATACTGGCATTGGCGATCGGGATTTCCGCCACCCGCGCGTCGAGCCGGATCCAAAGGCTGACCCTGATACTTATCGCCGTTGCGCTGGCGACTCAGATGCAATTTCGGCCTCAGCTCTTCACCTTCATGATGCTGAGCGTGGTGATGACGGTAGTCGCGATCGAGGTTTATCGGGGCGGGGCAATACTGTGGCCGCTGATTCCGATGTTCGCGCTGTGGGCCAATCTTCACGGCGGCTACACGATAGGACTTGGCGCGATGATCATTGCGGTTGCGGTTTTGTTCATCCAGGGCCTTGGAGACGCAGACCGCAAGACCTCGGCGCGCCGGCTGGGATTGGTCACGCTTGGATGCGCGGGCGCCACGATTCTCAATCCGTTCGGAGTGAGCTTGTGGACGGGAGTGGCGCATTCAGTCTCCGATCCGCTGATTCGGCAGATAGTCAATGACTGGGTGCCGCTGCCGAACACGCTGCTAAACCTGTGGCGGGAATCCAAGCCGGAGCTGCTTCAGGAGGTTGCCCCGCTCTTGCTGTTTGCCGGTTTTATCGCGGCAGTTGCGATGGCTCCCGAGCCGGGGGACGCGGCCTTAATCGCGGTCGCGACGATCTTCATCGGGGGCGCCTTCTATGCCGCACGTAACCTGGCGCTGGCGGTGATCGCGCTCGCGATTCCGCTGGCGCGCCATGCCACTTTGGCATTGGAACCCACCCCAGCGATCAAGGTTGGATATGTTGACCCGCCGCAGCCGGCGGCCAGTAACGAACCGGCGCCGGCGATGCTGGCGATTTCGGCGCTCTTGGTCGCGCTGGTGGGTGGAACTTTTTCCAATCGGCTCAAAACCTGGAAGCCGGTGCCTGCCGGTGCGGTCGCGTTCATGGAACAGCGTGGCCTTCACGGCAACATCCTTAACCAGTACGAATGGGGCGCGTACCTGGTCTGGCACGTGGGTGGTGACAGCAAGGTCTTTATCGACGGACGCTGCGAGCTGGTCTATCCGGACAGGCTGATCCGCCAGTACGCAATCTTTTTCTTCGGGATGGAGGGCGCGGATGGTGTGCTCGACGCGTTTCCGCACGACTTCGTGCTTATCGGCCCGCATACCAAGGCCTACGACGTAGTAGATAAGGACTCACGGTGGCAACTGATCTATCGCGATGCGACCGCGGCGCTTTTCAAGCGAGCCTCGTTGCATGGCGAGGTGCCCACCGGCGGTAGCTTCGAAGTTGGCGAACCCAGCAATCACGCGGCAGGCGCCTATTTTCCTTGAGCTTTCCGTCGGCGGAATGAAAAATCGGCAGACTAACGACCTGCGCTACATCCGGTTCAGCAACACTCCCAGTCATGTTTTTTGAGACGGCGCTGACCGGTTGTTGCCGAATGGGTCGCGAGCAACGCATTTTGGGACACCCGCCGCGACTGCGTAAAAATTCGACGACCGAAGCCAACGTCAGGCTGCGATAGCAACTCATCGCCGCGCTTCGCGGGGGCATTGGACTTGCTATTGAGGTGTGGACCATCAGATCGATCCGTCTGTCGACGGCTTAGGCACGGCTGACCCGCGCCACTTAGCCAACGGTATGGCTGCGTCGGCCACGCGTGACGCATTTCCCGCCAAAATTAACCGGATTGAACTGGAACCGGCGGGCGGTTCTGACAAAGCGATGACGCTGGTGATGAGCGCCGACGACAATTCCGAGTGGGTGTCGTCGATACTACGCGCCGCCTCATTTGCGATCATAGCATTTCAGATTGGATACACGCTGCTTGACGCCGGGGAATATCCGCAGACCTTCGCGCGAACTCTGCCCCTTCATATCGCAAGCATGACGCTGGGCCTGGTTGCGATCATGGCAACGCTGTCCCCGCGTGCGTTGCGGAACTGGCGCGCGATCGTGCTGGCAATCTGTACGTCGCTTATGGCGATCACCGTGTGGATTGGAGTGATCAATAGCGACGGCGACGTACTGATCGCGTCGCTGCTGCTGTCTTTCCTGGGCACAGGCGCGTTGATTCCATGGAGCCCGCGCTGGCAGGCAGCATTCAATGCCAGCGGAGGGCTGGCGATGCTGTGGTACTCGATGCAAACCGCGGATCCGAATCCGCGCCTCGCGATCAGTTGGGTGATGCTGCTCAGCGCGGCGCTGCTGTCCCAACTGAGTGCGGTCCATGGCGCCCGCTATCGCCGGAAATTGGCCGAGCAACTGGCGGCGCTGGCCGAGAACCATCACTTGCTCATGCGCGAGATGGAACTGCGCGCGCAAGCCGCATCTGCGCGGGAGCGCGCTCACGTCCGGCTGCAGGCAAGCGAGTCGATGCTGCGCAAGGTGTTCGAAGCGTCACCGGACAACATCGCGGTCAACCGCCTTTCCGACGGACGTTTCATTGCCGTCAACGACGAGTACCGGGTCGCGGGTTACACGCGCGACGACGTGATGCGGAGCAACGTGATCGCGCTTGGGATGTGGCCGCACGAAGAGGAGATAAGCCGGTTCCTCGAGAGCATTCGACAAACCGGGCGCGTCAGGAACATGGAAATCACGCAGCGGCGCAAAGACGGCAGCACCGAGACGAATCTGATCTCGGCTTCGGTGGTCGAAGTCAATGGCGAGTCGTGCGTGATTTCGATGGTCCGGGATATCACGGAGATAAAGCGCGCCGAGACCAGCCTGCGGGCCAGCCACGCCGCACTGCGCAAGATCTTCGACGCCACGCTGGACATAATCGTCGTGACGCGGCTGTCGGACGGCAGCTACATCGATTTCAACCAGCAGTTCGAGCGGATCGGCTACCGGCAACAGGATCTCGACGATTCCGGCGCGGGAAAGCGCCAGATCTGGGCAAGCGAGGAACAGCATCAGGAGCTTCGCGCTCGCATCATGGCCGACGGCGTCGTGCGCAACATGGAAGTCGATTTCCTGAAGCCCGATGGTGGTGTGATGCCGGCGCTGCTGTCCGCAGTGCGAGTCGAACTCGACGGCGAAGACTGCATGGTCAAGATGATTCGCGATCTCACTAAGGCCAAGGAAGCCTCGCGCGCGCTCGAAGAGAACGCCAAGGCGGTGCGGGATATTTTTGACGTAAGTCCGGACGCGATCTCCGTCACTCGCGTGTCAGACAATAAGTTCGTAGCGTTTAACGAGGAGTTTTTGCGCCTGAGCGGCTACACGCGCGAACAGGCGATGGGTTCCTCAGCTATAGAACTCGAGCTGTGGACGGATCCGGCCGACCGGCTGCGGCTGCTCGCGGCGCTCGCGCAAAATGACACGGTGCGCAACTTTGAGATCGAATTTCAGACCAGCAATGGCACTCGCGTTCCCACTCTGATCTCGGCATCGAGGATCGAACTCGGAAGCGAGCCATGCATAGTCGCGTACACTCGCGACATCACGGAGCGCAAGCGCAACGAGCGCGACCTGCTATCGGCGCGCGAGGAATTGTCCCGGCAGGTAAAGGCGCTCAGCGCCAGCGAGGAGACCTTCCGCAAACTTTTCGACGCGAACCTGGACAGCATGACGCTCAACGGAGTCGATGGAAAGTACATCGATGTCAACCAGGAATTCACGCGGGCAACAGGGTTTTCGCGCGAAGAGACCATCGGCCATCATTTCACCGAGCTCAACATGTGGATCCATCCGGACGAAATGATTGCCTTCGCCGATCAACTTTCCAGGACCAACGAAGTTCGGAACCTTGAGGTAGCGATCCGCCGCAAGGACGGTTCGGAGCGGCCAATGCTCATTTCGGCGGTTAATCTGAAGCTGCACGGACAGCTCTGCTGCCTGACTATTTCGCGCGAAATATCCGACCTCAAGATGACGCAACGTGAACTGGTCGGCGCGCGCGAGGCGGCGCTGGCCGCGTCGCGGGCCAAGTCGGAGTTCCTGTCGAGCATGTCGCACGAGATTCGCACGCCGATGAACTCGATTCTCGGGATGGCCGATCTGCTGATGGAAACGGAGCTCGGCGACGAGCAGCGAAGATATTTGAGCACTGTCATCAGCAATAGCCACGCGCTGCTCCAACTGATCGACAGCATCCTTGACCTCGCCAAGGTTGAGAGCGGCCGCATCAGCCTTGAGGCGGTCGAATTCGATCCCAAAGACGTGACCGAGAAGGTACTCGAGACGCTGGCAATTCGCGCGCATGAAAGAGGCCTCGAGCTGATGGTGCGCTTTGCGCCGGCAGTCCCCGAGCTCGCGCTTGGCGATCCATTCAGACTCGGGCAGATCCTGATCAACCTGGTCGGCAACGCGATCAAATTCACGCAGCACGGACAGGTGCTGGTGTTGGTCGAGCCCGACCGGAACTCCACAACTGCGGGCGGCCTCAAGTTCACGGTGACCGATACCGGAATCGGAATTCCAGCCGACAAGCTCCACCTGCTGTTCAATGCATTCAGCCAGGCCGACTCTTCGACCTCGCGCAAATACGGCGGCAGCGGGCTCGGACTGGCAATCGTCTCGCGACTGGTCGCGCTGATGCACGGCAAGGTCGAGGTAGCGAGCGAACCTGGAATAGGCAGCGTGTTTTCATTCACCGCGCAATTTGGGACGGCAACTGCCAAGGCGGCGCCGTCGGAGCCGCTGAAACGGACGTTCGGCGACGTAAGAATTCTGCTGGTCGATGACAACCCCGATAGCCGGTCGATTCTCTCGGAACTGCTCACAGCGCAAGGGGCGAATGTGACTCAGGCGTCCTCGGGAACGGAGGCGCTGGACGTGCTTCGTAGCGACGGTTCGCGGGGGTCGCGCTTCCAGATCATATTGCTCGACAGCACGATGCCGGTGCTGGGCGGATTCGACGTCGCAAATGATCTCATGAGCGGCGGGCCAGGGCGCCCGCAGATCGTGATGATGCTCAGCACCAATGACTTGACCAGCAAGGTTGGGCGCCTGCGTGCGATCGGGGTTGACAACTATATTGTCAAACCGGTGCGGCGCGCTGAGTTGTTCGCAGCGGTCGCGCGAGC
>OBLU010006160.1_pt1 | contig 10695 bp, 4 predicted proteins | sample 1518681 | NCBI WGS metagenome assembly OBLU01 (sample SAMEA3539304, study PRJEB22396) | soil metagenome | biome: tundra; feature: field; material: soil | place: USA | collected 2010-05 | depth 0.15 m
AGTCCAGGTCGGTCTTCGAGAGCCAGTGGCCGCCAAAGTCTCCTGCCTGGATGACGCCGGTGACTTGCTCGCCGCCGGGGATCTTTTTCACGCTTACCCCGTCCGTCTTGGACTTGAGAATAAGCCCGTGCATGGCGTGACGCTCGGCGGTGGGGAGTTTGCCAATATTGTTGGCGGGTAGGGTGAGAGTGTGGCCTTGCCATTCGGTGGTCAGAGTTTTGCCGTCGGCGGAGAGTTTGCCGCGAATCCGGTTGGGGTAGGGAACCAGGAAGGCCGACCCCATGGCATAGCTCTTGGCGCCGATCTCGTCATCCTGCTCGTCAAGCGTCTTTGCCGCGTTGGCCAGGTCGGGCGAAGCCAGCACGTCCACGTTGCCTTTTCCGGGAAAGTTGGCCGTGATCTGCAGGACTTCCATACCCCGTCCTGGAAGAACGGTTACGCTGGTGAACTCCGGCTTGGTCGTGCCGAAAACTTTGCGGGTCAGGGTGACGATCTTCTGTCCGCCGATCTCGGTGACGGCCTGGGCATGGCCAACCACGGCAACAGCCGCGCATGCCGCTAAAACAGGCAGGGCGAAGGTAATTACGCGAATAAGTAGCTTCATTTCGATCCATCCCTCAAAAGTAAGAATCCGGCAGAGACATCGTGCCGTTTGGAACCTGGTTCCGGTAGAAAGCCGCCCCCGGATGGGGACTTTAGTTGCCCGGAAAGCAGATTCCTGAGGCGCTGTCATTTTACGCTAACTGGCCCTGAAGAAGCATCGACGTTGCCTGATTTGATACTCGATAGCTTTACCAGCTCTTCTTGATGAGTGCGTCCACTGCGAATCCGCCGTTTGGATCGCGCGTCGCGCTTACGGCAACCCGCGGGGAGAGCTGATACTGGCCCTGGATCGTCTGGCCTTGCGTAGAAGACATGTTGCTCGAAAAAGTTACAAAGAGGTTCCCGGTCACTCGCTGTTGAATTGTGATGTTCGCCCCTGTCTGGGTACCACTACCCGGCAGTACAGGGTTAATCGAAAGCTGAGATATGCCTGCGATTTTCGAAATGCGGCTTGTAACTTGACTCGATACCTGCGAAGCCACTAGAGACTCAGCGGCTTGATTCGCTGGAGTCGCCGAGTTTGCGCTGGCTTCGGTTGTCTTGCCAAACGCCAACAAGTGAATAATATCGGCCTGCGGGAGCGCAGGATCGGAACTATATTGAGTGCGAAGTTGATCGATTGGTCCATTGAATCGCAGGCCAATATTGTATTGCTGGATGGTTGTACTCAAATTCATGTTTACCACGGTTTGTGTCTCAGATGGATTAACAAACTGGACCGTGCCGCCATTCAATACGAATCTGCTCCCATTCAGGATGATGTCTCCGCTGTTTAGGTTGATTCGCCCAAGGATTACGGGGTCTGCCGCCGTACCACGTAACTGGAGATTAGCCGAGCCATCCAGGCTCAACGTTCTGCTGGTAAGGTTCACATTGTTGGTTGAGTGTACCGCTAAGTTCAGCGCGACATTCTGGCTGAATCCTTGTGTGGGCGGAGAAGCAACCCTGCTTGAAAACTGACTAATGAAGTTGGAAAGATCGAAGGCTTGAGTAAACGACAGATCGGCAAAGTCCACCACTCCGCCCAGAACAGCGTTCTCAGTGGAGCCTGTCAGCTTGAGATTCGCATCGATGCTTTCCCGCATGCCCTGGGGATAGAGAATGCGGACGCCTTTGGCTGCCACGCCCATGTCAAACTGAATGGATGGTCGCAGTACAACCCCGCCCTGTGCAGTAAGTGTCCCTCCCCCGATCGTACCTTGGAATTTGCTGATACCGATGCGATCGTTTTGCAGAGTCAGCACTCCATTGCCATGTTGCAGGCCTGTTGGCAGATCGGAAGAAGCATAGTTAGCGTCGACAATTTCAATTTGACCGCCAACATTGGGTCCATTTACAACGCCATTGGCGCCGATGTTGAACTTGATTGTCCCCGAGCTTCTAACATCGGGATCGAACAATTGTGCCACCTGAAGATTGACAGTCCCGAGAAGCAAGAGCGACATCGGCGCAGTTCCGGTGATAGGTATCGAGCCTTGAAGCTGTAAATCTGTATCTGTTCCCTTGATAGCTGTGCGTTGCACCTCAACGCGCCCGTTCTTGTAATCGAGGTGAATCGGTGAAGCTGCCGCAAGTTGGATATTGCTGTTATAAGCCATCCTTAAAGTTGAGATGACGACATGAGCTTCAACCATATCCTTATTCTTGAGCGGACCGTGCAGCGTGGCGTGAATCTCTGTCTGCCCGCTAACGTCAGCGGGTACTCCTGGAGCAAAGGCCGCCAGTAATGGCTGCAATTGAATCTCGCGGGTATCGATGGAGGCGTCGGCAAGGTAGTCGCCGGATAGATTGACCTTAGCCTTTACCTGAACAGGCACGTTAACGGTTGAGCATGCCAATGTGGCAGTGGCAACGTGGTCGGTCACATTCATCTCGAGATTCACATCGGATATGCTTTGACCGTGGATTGTGAGCGCAGGGACCTTCAGTGATGCTGTTAACTGGGGATTATCGAACGTCCCTTTCCCTACAGCATCCAGGGCCAGAACTCCGGACGCATCCAATCCTTTAGTCTTCAATGCATGGAGATTATTCAGGCGGAGTCCGTCAGACGCAAGTTGAAGGTCATAGCTCTTCTCACTGGGCCGAACGCTCACCTTACCTTTCAGCAAGCCTGCGGGAAGTTGGACGGCGACGTCCGCATGCGCCTCATCTCCACTGCCTGAAAGAGTGAGTCGGGCTGAAGTAACTGGTTCGTCATAAGCTGTAACGCCTGTCAAAGCAATAGTTCCGTGGCCAACTGGATTCATCCCAGTACCGTGAATGCTCATTGTGGCATTGAGTGTGCCTGTCACCGGCACTTGTTGCCCGGCCAGCCTTGCGATATCCTCGACTCCGATCTGCGTTGCATTAAGTTCGATCTGGATCGGGTTGGTGTTCCGATAGGACCACTTACTCAAACCCGTACTTGCGTTGAAGGTCAAGCGGCCACCTGTTGAGGGATCGAGTTCGGCGTGTTGCAAGCTAAGCATCGACGGAGTTGCATCGACACCGGTTCGAAGCATCTTCAGCGCTGTGCCTCGAAAGTGAAGATTCTGAGCCGCGAGTTGACCAGTCAAGTGCGGCGCAAGAGTGGAACCCTTCACGCTTCCCTGAAATGATGCCGTCCCCGCCAGGTCGAATGGCGAAGAAGGGTTTCCCTGCGCGGTGGTTTGGAAAATATCCGCGATAGTTTCCAGTTCGCGCAGGTCGTTCGCCTGAAAGCCGACGCCCAGGCTGGATCTGTCGCTAATGATGCCATCCATGGTCAGATTGGTCTGCGGTGTACGCAAGTAGGTCTTATCCAGGATGAATTGATGCGTCCTGTTGGTGTACGTGGCATGGATCGCACTCGTAACGGGGATAACTGCTGTTGCCGCGGGATTCCTGGTGACGCCTTGATCGGGGCCGGCCACCAGTAATCTGTTGGCCTGGCGGTTCGTAACTTGTCCGTCGAGTGTGGCGTCTGTGTGAGCTACCAAATCATCGAAGGTTCTTCCCCAGGATGCGGATGCATCTGCATTCAGAACGCCGGACACCTTGACGTCGGATGCGGGCGCAGCGGGGCCTAGTCCCCGCCGAACGTCAGCAAGAGAGACACCTCGCAACGATGCATTAAATCGGGAGGCGGACACTCCAGCCAGGTTATTCATCGTGCCTTGTGCGGTAAGTTCGCCGCCGAAAACATCCGCTCGACAATCGCGCAATACAACGTCGCCGTGCGCCAGCGAATAGTGTGCGACGACCTTGTCGACTTCGGCACGAGCGGAGCGCGTTCTTATTGTTAGCCGTGGACTCGTTAGATCTGCGTTCACCACTAAGGTTTCGAGTGCGGAACGCCCCGCCACCTGCCGATACTGCAGGGAGCCGGCAGTTTGAACCAACCCCGTAGGAATAGATGGGTCCTGAAGCATTTGCGCTATCTGACTGCCTTCAAATGTGACACTAAAGTTAGCCTGGACGAAGGGTTCGTTGTAGTTATTCAAGGAAGCATCGAGATAGATCTGCGTTGAGCCGCTGGTGAGCTTGGCCTGGGTGATCACAAAGGTTGTCGGCGTGGCTTCAAACTGCAAATGAAAATCATGTGCCGGTGGCTGTAGCGCACCGAATGCGAGGCTCCCGTCCGCATAGGCCACAGTTCCGGAGTATCGTTGTGGCGCATCCCCGAACGCCGCGTGGATCTCAAAATTGTGCAGGTCAACTGCCAGCGAACTTGGATGATAGTTGTAATAGATCTCTCCACCGTCGAGCACTGCGCGGCGAATGCCAAGATCGAATGCGGTGGTGTGACTACTTTGATCGCCGCTGCTCTTGAATTTGGGAATATTTGAAATGCCGTTCTTATCCACAACAATCTGAACCACGGGTCGATCGACGCGGAGGGCATCGAGATACCACTTTGCATGCGTCATGGACGTCACGCCTATCCCTACTTCTGCGTGCTGAATTTGGAGTACGGGCGGAGTGGAGTGGGGGCTTGCCCCGTCAACTGTTATACCGTAAAGGTCCACGCTGAGCGTCGAGAGATGCACCGCGAAATTTTGTAGATGGACGCCGGAACCGATAGCCTGGCTTGCCCGCGACTGCACCGTGTCAATGAGGTAACGATGAAAGGCGGTGCTCTGCAAAAGGAATAGAAGGACGAACGCGCCAACAACCATCGGCAAAACGATGACCCCTGCGATCCACTTGACCACTCGCAGCCACCGCCGCCCGGAAGTTGGGTGCTTCGGATCGGTTGGGCCGTGCGAATTCGATAATGCAGAGGCCGTGTTCAAGTTGTTCTCCTTTAGAACGCCTGTCCGATGCTGATGAAATATTGGGTTGCCTGAACGCCGGGGATGGGATTGAGGTTGCGTCCCAGATCAAACCGGATTGGCCCGACCGGCGTCGAATAGCGAAGACCCAGACCCACATTGTTCGAATAGAGAGAAGTGAAATCGTGAAATCCAACAATTGGGAACGCGTTTCCGCCGTCGTAGAAAGGAACGATGCTTAGGCCCTTCTTGAAAGGAAGCGGGATGCGCGCTTCAGAGTTGATGAGCAATAACTCATTGCCGCCGGCAGGAACCTTAAGCAGGGTGCAGTTGGTGCTGGATCCACTGCTGCAAGCTTGTACTTGTCGCTGAGGTCCGGCGCCATCCAGAGGAAAACCTCGCAAGGAGTCGGCGCCTCCGGTAAAGAACCTCTCACTTAGAGGCACCCGGCTGTTTGCAAAGGGTTGGGACAACCCTACGCGCAGACTATTTGCCCATACGACGTGATGAAAGGCCTGCTTATAATAGGCAGCTTGCCCGTTTAGTTTTACAAAGTCCACACTCGAGCCGAGTTTTGAGGAATTGAAGTCCAGCTCGATCGATTGGAGAACGCCTCGATGCTCATCCAGAACGTTGTCGCGGGTGTCGCGAGTGATATTGGCAGCAAGCGTCGAGAGACGGACACGCTGATCCTCCGCCGGTACCAGCGCCGGGATCTCGATTCGTGTCAAAGCAGTCCGGCTGAAACTGTAGCGCAAGAAAAGCGTACTATTCTTCGCCTTATCGAGCGCTCGCTGCAACTGGAAACTTCCGAGTCCCTGATCTGAAGAGAAGATCGGATTCTGTTCGTTACGCTCGAAGGAAAGAGACGTTGTAGTCTTCCAAGGCGACCATCGAAAAGTGGGATCAATATAGTAGGCTGCTCCGCGTTGATCCAGTCGCCCTGCAAAGGCGGTTACCGAGAATGACTCGTCCTTTCCGCGCAGGTTGTTGCGTGTGTATTGGGCGGTGCCTCGTGGGCCATAGAAAGTCGTCTGGCTGACTGTGAAATTCTGCGGCAGTCCGACCGGGGGAAGATTGGGAAGTCCTACCGTTCCGCCAGGCAAACTTCCGCCACGGTTAATCACTTCGAATCCAAAGCCATAAGTGAACGAGTTTCTCTTTGCCTCGTGAAGTTTAACAAGGACATCTTCCTGGTCTTGAGTTGTAATCTGTCGCTTCGGATCGACTTCCGCCCAATCAAATACGCCCACGTGGTCATAGAGCTTGCTGCCGGCGGTAAGCAACTGCGTTTCTGTAAGCGGTTGGCCCGCCTTGATGGAAGCTATATCTAGGTTGATCGTGCGCTGCCGTGTTTGCTCCCGCCCCAACGTTAATACGCTTCCCGTATACACCTTTGGTCCCTCAAGGATGTGATACACGACTTTGATATGATGTGGGTCCGTCTTGGATACCGGAGTCGCGGTCTCATGGAAGCTTGAGATAAGATACCCGGCTTGTAAGTAATGGGATAGGATTTTTGCGCGGTCGGCCTCAACGTGTGCAAGGGAGTATGGCTGCCCTTTCGCGAGTTCCAAGCCGCCCGGCGCAAATTGCGATTCGGGAAATGTTTCAGCGCCTTCGACGGCTAGCGAGTTCACTATGTCCCGCGGTCCCTCCGTAACATTGAAGGATACTCGGATGTCTCCATCTCGACGGGCTACAGCAGGTGTGACCTGTACACTGCTGAACCCCTCGGACTGATACGTCGCCTTGAGATTCTTGGCACTGGAACGCAGGAGTTGTTCGCTGAATTTGCCGGAGGAGAGGAAATGCTCTCGCTCAACGGCGATATGCGGTCGCAAATGTGATTCTGGGAGAGAAATGTTGCCAGACATGCTCACATCCTCAACCTTGTGTTTCTTTTCTTTCTGAATGCTGTAAATTACCATAGCGCCCGTCTTTTCCGTTGTTAGCCGGGAATCTACCTTAACGTCGAAGAAGCCTTTGCCTTGAAAGTAAGACAAGAGTGCTTGTTGTCCTTCCTGCACCGCTTCATCGTCGACACCAACCCCTTGGTAAATCGGCAAAAGCGACTTCCTTGTCCAACTCCAAAGGTGTGCGCCCTCGATTTGTACGTGTGTTGTTAAACCTGGATTCACCGTGAAGTGAATGTCAGCGCGATTCGTGTCGGCATGATATTCGGCACCGGCTAACTTGACCACAGCGCCTAGGTGACCCTGCTTCTCTAGCTCTGCTTGAAGGTACTGAGTGGCCTTGGTGAGCGTTGAATGGTGATATGCCTTGCCGGAACGGATTGCGGCGGTACGCGCCCGAGCAAGGAGCGTTGTCAGGCTATCCTGCAAATGCCCCGCATCTTTTGGCGGAGGACCATCGATCTTGATGCGCCCGAATTTGGCCCTGCGTGCCAGAGTGATATGGAAGATTACATTGGCAACCGCTTGACCCTTGTCTGATTCGACTTCCGGTGTTACATCGGCCAGAAAAAAGCCTTCCTGCTGAAAGAAGCGGATAAGATCTTGCCGCGCCTTGTCGATTTCGCTCGAGTTGAAAGGCGTCTCTGAAGAGTAGTTAGCGACCTGGACTAACCGCGAATAAGGAAATGGCCCGGAACCGGGAAACTGAAAGATGCCGAAATAGACGGCGGGTTCCGGAATGAAGATGACCCTGACTCCGTCCGACTCGGGCTCGACCTGAATCCTCACCTCGTTGAACTTTCCGTTGGTCTTCAACGCGGAAGCAGTTTGCTTTACCTTGTCGCGTGAGAAGGGTTCTCCACGGTGCTGTACGAATATCGGCTCAAAATGTTCCGGACTCAATTCCGGATGACCGGCAATCTGAACGGACGAAACGTTCTGCCCTTCATAGGAGGAGAGACCCTGGGACGCTGCGGATGTGAGAGGTGGATTCTGCCCTACGGCCGCAAAAGATACCTGACCGGAAAACCACATCATTTGAAGCAGGCACAAGAAGGCTACAGTGCGGACGAGGCCGAGCAGCCACCGTCGACGCCTGGAATTCACTCGAGACCGAGAACCGCTCGATACCATGGATCGATGACACTTCGGAAATGTCATTTCTCTCTCTGATGCGGCGTGAGGGAGGTTGGTTTTACCATGCATCAAAGTCGCGACCCACTTTCGACGCGGAATGTCACGCTTCGAGATGCTATCAAAGCGGCCAGGTCCGGCATCAAAAACACCAAAGGGTTGCGTGCGATTCGGCGAACAAAGAGGCCTTCATGCCAAGTGCCAACTCCGGCATACAGCGGCTATTGGAAAGAGCAAAAAGGCTCATAAGGATGCGTGTGTTCCGTTTTCCTCCTGAGTCTCTTTGGAACCTGAACGGCATTCCTCTCCGTCAAGTGGTAATGCGCACATGGAAATCGGTTATGGCCGATCGTCTCTTCGGACATGCCGCGGAACTTGGATTCTACTTTCTGTTTGCCCTGTTTCCCACGCTCTTTAGCGCCAGTTCAATTCTGGGCATGGCTGCTCGATCTGCCCACCAGATCTACGACAGTCTTCTCGACTATCTTGCGCTCGTAATTCCCACCGCGGCGCTCGGGACCGTTCTTGACGCTTTTAATGAGACAACGGCTGCCGCGACCTCTGGCAAGGTGACATTTGGACTCATCGCCGCAATCTGGTCTGCTTCAGTCGGGATATCCGCGATCCAGGATACACTCAACGCGGTCTACAAAATCGAGGAGACCCGTTCCTATTTCACGGCGCGGATATACGCCATAGGTCTGACTATCGTTCTCACGATCATCGTTAGTCTTGGCCTTGCGGCCCTGTTGGGTGGAGATTTTATTGCAGCGATGGCTCTGCATCGGGTGAAAAATTATCTTCTAGCCATGGTTGCAGCCACCGGGGCACGCATCATTGGCTGGGCTATTTCAACTCTTATCCTCACTTTGACTTTTGCGGTGGTGTACTACCTGGCGCCGGATTGGAAGAAACGACGCTGGCGGTGGCTTACTCCGGGTGCGGTTGTCGGCATTCTTGGATGGCTCCTTGCCTCACTCGGCCTTCGGATCTACATTCATTACTTCAATAACTACGCTGTCATTTATGGGTCGCTCGGGGCAGTGATCATTCTGCTGACCTGGTTCTATATCACCGGTCTTATGCTTCTTCTTGGCGCTGAAATAGACAGCGAAATCGATCGCGGAGCTGTTGACAAGGGTCAAGGTGGTTTAGGCGCGGACCTGGCTGGCGCCGAGTGACTCGCTCAAATTCGGCACTGCTGAGTCTGACGGATAACCTATTCACTTTTCTTATCATCGAAGCATATCATGCCTGTGGCGAAACGCTTGCTGAACACACCGTTGGCCCGGTGTCCGAACACCTCCATCACCTTGAATGGCAATGAAATCGCTGCTGCCTCCGGCGAGCTGCTTGTGGAAGTTGTGAATCGTACCTGCCCGGGACGCTCTCTTCCTCAGGTGTGTTATCACTCGCAAATACGCGGCTTGTAGCCGTTGCGCCAGCCCCGCCGCACATCATTGCGCTGGTAGGTCTCCGCACTCAGAAAACTGGTCATCTCGGCTTCCAGAACCTGCTGCACGGTGCGCTGAACCAGTTCGCGAAGAAAATCCTCGCCGCCGATACCCGCTTGCCATCCCGTCAAAATCTCAATACCCTGTCCCTTGCGAGCCATTTCGGTCTCCTCCTGACGAATGTCGTCTTGGTAAACAACATCCTAAGGAATCGAACCGGTGGCTCGCTAACGCTCGCCACTCAATGGCTTCTACAGAACTTTACGGACTCAATCTTCTACCCCGTGGAGTGGGTGGAACCCTGTGAGGTAGTTTCCAGCGAGTTTCCTCACCATTTAAACAACGGCCGTCTGCTTGAGCACTTTGAACAGGGCGCCATGACTTACCGCACCAAGGGCATTCAGCAAATGACTCCTACGAACTTTGTGGAAGTGTCGCCGGAGTTGGCACGGGACAAAGGACTGGAAGATGGCAGCATGGTTAGATTGCGCAGCCAATATGGCGAGGCGGAGGTCCCGGTCTTGGTTACGGACCGAGTGGAAGGTTCGCAACTTCACATGCTTTTGAATTCAGTACTGCAGCCGGTCAACCGACTTACGGGGCCGAACGTGGACCGCGCCACGCACACTCCGGCGTATAAAGAGACTTCGGTGCATATGACTCTGTTGCCGGGAAAGCAACCGAACCCACTGCCAAAGACAAACTTCCGTCATGGCAAGCCTACTCCGCAAACAGGCGGCGTTGGAGACGATGGTTCTTGCGGCGATGCGCTCGCCGCATTCGAGGACCACTCCTTCGCCGGGCAGAATTTGCGAAATCGGCAAACCGATACTACAGTCGCGCCCGACTCCAGAGCGGCATCGCAGAAATAGAAAGAGACCATCCCCATGCCGCCGCGCACGTAGCCCCACATGCCGCCAAAGTGTTGCGCCATAAGTATGACCAGATCTGCCATCCCCATGCCGCCGCGCACGTAGCCCCACATGCCGGGTATTCCACCCAATCGGCCCGAGGCGTGATGGAACCGGATGGATGCGGTGCCGGGATCGAAGGGGCTGGCGTTGGTGCCGATAACACCCTGCCCGAGATAGGCGATCTGCAGCCGTTCGTCCCGAAGATAATGCTCGACATACTCCGCCATCGACCAATCAAAAAGTACGGAAAGCGCCTCGTTGTCGGTGCCGAGCCGCGCTTCGATTTGGGCGGGTGTTGGAGCTTCGCCAATCCACAAATCGCCGGTGCCGGTGGGACGAAGCGCATCGCGCAGCTGGCGGATCACATCGCTCATCGCGCGCCAACCGGCCACATCGCCTGGAGCCATCCGGCGCACCTCGGCTTCGCAACGATCGTCAT
>OBLU010006161.1_pt1 | contig 10695 bp, 9 predicted proteins | sample 1518681 | NCBI WGS metagenome assembly OBLU01 (sample SAMEA3539304, study PRJEB22396) | soil metagenome | biome: tundra; feature: field; material: soil | place: USA | collected 2010-05 | depth 0.15 m
TGATCAGCGGAGATTGGGAAATGCCATTGCTGGCCAAGCCGGCGGCGTCGGAACCCACCTGCGACAGACTGGCGCTCATAGCAGAGGCAATCGCGAAGGACGCTCACAAAGACAAAAGCTTGGGATTCAAATCCCGAATCCTTCCAATTAGAGGAACAATCGCTCAATTGTTAACAGTAGAGGCGGAGCGGGACTCGTTTCGCAAGGTTGGGGTTCAGCTCCACCTACACATCCAACAGGTTAGTTCAGCATTGCGGGATTCGCTCGCCACTGTAACGGCTGGTGGAAATTGGGAGGCTGCAGATGAACGCAAACGTGAAAGGTGTCTTAAGCGCGTAGCACCCGTTGTAGAGCAATTTAGCTCAAACGTGGATTCAATTTTCTTCGAGCATCTTTGGGAGAGCTATGAAGCGCACGACTCTCAATCGTATAAGAGCGCAGATGCGATTCGCAGGTTTCGCCAGAATCTCGTCCAAATCGCGAAGGCGATACTGATGGAGGCTCTCCCCGGCTTACCGTGCAACCCTCTTCTTCGCCCAAGTGCCGAAGCTCAAGCCTGGATCCTGTTCAAGAAAACACTATCGGATCATGCGTCCGATGGCAGTTTCGAGTCTCATCCTTCCGCTTTTGATGGGAGCAAGAACGGGTCGAGGATCAATGAAATCATTTGGTGTTTAACGGAGCGAGTCCTAAAACTTGCGCCTGGTCCGCTTGCCGACTTGCGCCGAATGAATCCCGATGGGCCCGGGTGTCCGACGTTTTGGTGGCTCGCGGCGGAAGCGGGCCTTCCTGATATACCCCAACGGGCAGCATCATGGAGACAAATTGTGCGCATTCTTGCGATCCTCACGCCAAAAGGAGAGCGGAGCCCTACCGTCCAGTTACAGAATCGTGAACACCGGCTGGGGGAGGTGCTGTGCAACGGGGGAGACCCGCTTTGGCTAATCAACGCAGGTAAAAACCCGAGACCGTTTTACTCCCAGATGCGGCTTGCGCGCCTGATGAGTACTCCGGCGGATGGCCGTGGTGATGCCCTGGAAGGCGCCGCACGGATGCTGGCCCGCAACCGCAATCCTGATGTTGGTTTTCAGTGCAGGGACTTTGTAGACCTGTTGCTCAATCCGACTGCTGTAGGGCCGATCCAGGATCTGGCCCGCTTTTACTATTCGCTCTTACAGAGTGCAATTGATATCGCTAACCACAAAGGGAATCACCCATGAGTGACGCTCGTTTCTTGCAGATTCATACCTTGCATTCGTATGCCGGAGTTCTCCTCAATCGTGACGACACTGGCCAGGCTAAACGCTTGCTCTACGGCGGAGTCCAGCGCACGCGGATTTCTTCGCAATGTCTCAAATGGCACTGGCGATATCCCAACGGGAGAGATATTCAAGGGGGACCAAAGGATGTTCGCGAACCTCATGCGTTTGAACGTCTGGAGCGCTTTGTCGATTCGAAACGCTCTCGTGCACTTGTGAAGGAGGAGATAATCGCACCGCTTCGCGACCACTACCCGCAGAATGTACTCGAGGTCTTGGAGTCAGCATTTGATGCCGCGGTTTACGGAAAATCCTCCTCCGCACCCACTTTGCTCTTCGGACGCAAGGAATTGGATTGGCTCAGAGGCGAGGCGGAGAGATTAGCTAAGGAAGCCCAAGAAGCTAAAGAGAACGCCGAGGACGTGAAGAAGCGGGTCGCTGAGTGGGCGAAGGAATACCAATCTAACATCGCCGCATTTCGAGCTGAAACTAAGCTCCCCGGTGGTCTTATCGCTGCACTCTTCGGGCGAATGGTCACATCCGATCCCCAAGCAAATATCGAGGCGCCTATCCACGTAGCTCACGCGTTCACCGTGCACAAAGCCGAGACAGAAGATGATTTCTTCATCGCGGCAGATGACCTCGCCAAAGCTGAATCCGCCGGAGCGGATCATATGGGCGAAACCGAGCTAAACTCCGGGATTTTTTACGGCTACGTGGTCGTCGACATGCCAGGATTGATCGCCAATTGTAGGAATGATCGAGAATTGGCGTCAAAGGTAGTTCACAGCCTCACCTACCTTATCGCCGAGGTTTCTCCAGGCGCAAAAAGAGGTTCGACGGCTCCATACGGGCGTTCAGTTCTCATGTTGGTGGAATCGGGCGACCGGCAACCTCGCAGCCTGGCAGGAGCCTTTCGTAAACCAATCGAACCGGACGTTGAGAAAGCGGTAGTGACGTTGGATAGACACCTCAAAATGTTCGATCACGTCTACAAAACGGGAGAACAACGGATGTACCTCACGATTTCCCAGTCCGAGTTGAGCGAAATTCAGCGTGTCTCAATGGAAGACCTCGCCGCTTGGGCCGAAAACCAAGTACTGGTGTCGAAATGAGATCATCCCACCGTTGGCTTATCCTTCGTCTGGAAGCACCGATGCTCGCCTTTGGTGGAATCGCGATCGATCATATCGGCATAACGCGCGATTTTCCGGCAGCCTCTATGCTGACGGGTTTAATCGCAAACGCGCTTGGATGGCATCGGGCGGATTGGCGCAGGCATCAAGCACTACAGGATCGCCTCGTGTTTGCCTCAAGATTGGATCGACTAAGCGTGACCGGGACTCTGACTGACATGCAGAACGCACAGCTCTATCAGAACAAGGTAGGGTGGTGGACGACGGGGGAATGTCCAGAAAGACGTGGCGGAGGCAAAAATACATATCTGTCGCCGCATCAGCGCTTCCGAGACTACCACGCAGACGCGTCTGTGACATTAGCTCTGCGGCTTGTCCCTGCCAATCTCGATCCGGACCTGGATTCCGTGACTCGTGCGCTTACCCGGCCGGCCCGGCCAATCTTTCTTGGAAGAAAACCGTGCCTGCCAACTACCCAAGTACTTCACGGGGAACAATCAGCCGCGACAGCATATGACGCTCTTATGGGTGTTCCCGTGTCCGAAGGCGCCGACTCGACCATGCGCTGTTGTTGGCCGGTAAGTGAAGGGCCTGAAACTGGAAGTAGTGTTCATCGTATTGTCGACCTTGCTGATTTGCGCAATTGGAAGTCTGGCCTGCACGGCGGATCTCGGCGAGTTGTCGAGGGAACTATTGTTTGCGCCGGGGTGAGCTCGTGAGTTCATTGCATCTTATCCACGTACCTGTCTGCTCGTCCGCTCTGGGACGTTGGGCTGCAGTTCGTAAATACGGTTTGGCAGCCTGGAAGAACGCCAGCGGCCAACGGGGCATCTCCCGTTTTGATGAAGGCCAAGCCTTGCACCATTTGCTGACGGAATTATTCGGCAAGAGAGCAATCCACCCATATCGAGCATTCTGTGCTGCTGACAGGATTCATCTCGAGGTTTATGGGTACAGCTCATACGACCATCAAAGCCTGAAACAGATCGCTCGAGAGACTGGGCTGCCGGATGCTTTGGCGGTTTGCGATGTCGATAGAATCCTCAGTAGGCAAATGCCGAGATACTGGAATGTTGGTCGCAGGGTTGGCTTCGAAACTCGTGTTCGACCCGTGAGCCGGTTGGAGTACAAGCTACCGCGTCGAGACAATAGCACGTTTAAGAGGGGCGCGGAGATCGACACCTTCCTTGTCGAAGCGATGCGCCGGTTTCCAAATCCAACGACGTCAACAAACAGCATGCGCCAGGCAGGCAGGACACGGGAAGCGGTTTACACAGACTGGCTCGCAGCTCGGCTTGGCAGTGTGGCTCAACTTTGCCCCGGAGTACGTATGTCGAGCTTCTCACGTTCCCGGGTTGCGCGGACAGGCAATTCACCGGAGGGACCAGATGCGATTCTCCGCGGCGAACTGGTCATAAGGGATCCCGCCGAATTCGCTAAGGTCCTTGCGAAAGGAGTCGGACGGCATAAGGCCTATGGCTGCGGCATGTTGCTTCTTCGTCCAGCTCAGATGGTCTAGGCAGTCATCGCCCAGCACAAGGCTCAAACTCGGCGCAATTTCCATCTTCACAAGTCAGAACATTGGCCGGGAAAGGAGAACATGAACCTGCAAAATTAACTTGCTTGGAGCAACTTGAGATAGAGAGGTTCCCCGCGAGTGTGGGGATAGACCGGACCGTATTACTGCCGAAACCGAGCGCAAGGTGGTTCCCCCGCGTGTGCGGGGATAGACCGAAGAACATCCGCTGGGACGCCCAGGCCGACCGGGTTCCCCCGCGTGTGCGGGGATAGACCGTACGACGGCACGCACACCGGCATGCTGGTGATGGTTCCTCCGCATGTGCGGAGATAGGGCCGACAGTCCGCCAGCACAGCCAAGTGCGCTCGTGTTTCTCTCGCGTGTCGAGAGATTTTGGCTCAGGCAGAGACATTGCGAATTTCAGATGACGCTCTGGGATCGGCGTTGAGTTTCTGATCCATTCAGCATGGGTTGAGGAGATGCATATTTCAGGATTGCGGGCCGATAAGGCCGATGCGATGGCCTCGCCGGGTTCTCAGCAGCGCGTCCTGGCGCCTCCTAGCGCGCCGTTTTTGCCAGAGTGACTCGCAATTGTCACCTTGGTCCGCACACCGAAGTCAAATTTCGATTGGCTGCGATCGGTCACCCGGCCTCTTATCCAGTTGAGTCCGACCGCCAGAATTCACCTTCTTATCGAGGCTCGCAGTTCACGGAGGCAGTAGTTGCGGCCATCCAGATTCTGGAATGCATAGGCTAATCCCAACACCGGGCACGTCACCTCGCAATCGCAATCGAACGATATGGCCGATCTTGTTTTTCTGAAGCGCCGATTTCTGGTTCACACATGTTCTCGGATAATTGCTTCTAGAATTCCGTTAGCTGGTGTTCTACATCAGCAACTTCGGACTTCGAATCCTCGGAATCATGGCGGGCGTGTTCCAGTTTCCGGCCGCTTAGCAGGCAGCGTTAGCCTACGACATCCGCTGCATTTCTCGGATTGGCCACTCATCGATTAGCGGCAATCCTGCTCAGGCTGACGACCACGGGTCCGAGCCTATGAACAACCGCTCGTTGCTGATTCCCCGGCTTTTCCTCCTGGATTGCCTCCGCCAAGGTCACCAATCGCCGAAGAGTCCTGCTCCGTTGGTGCAAATCTGGGATCTAACATGAACCAGCTGCGCAATCCTCCCGGCTGAAATTCGCACGACATGGAATGGCGATTAAGCTACCTTAGCGCACAATAGCGCCGCCATCCCGACGCAGATCCCGACCGCCAAGACTACGGATGCGACACCCCAGCAACCCTGCTGGTAAGAGACTTCATCACTCAACTGCACGGTCGGGCGCAGCTGCCGTGGTCAGGGCTATCGGAATTGAGAGGATGGAGCGGGGCCATCAGCACCTCCAAACTCGGCTTTACCGGCTCGATTCCTCGGCTGTCTAAGCGGTACGGAATTGAATGACTGCGAGAATTAGGGAGGAAGTTTTTCTGGATGGCTTATGAATTGATCCGCGATCAGGGTCGCGTCACGATCGTGCAGGTGGATTGAATTTAGCTCCGGAACGGTGTCGGTCTGTGCAAGAGCAATCGCAAGTTTCCTACGAACAGGCAAGCTGGAGTCATCGAGTCGCGGGCTATTTGAAACATCGAACCAAAGGCTTGTCTTTGTTTTTGTGAGTTGAGATTTTTGAGGAGTGGAGAGAAAAGCGAAAAAGCAACTGGCGATCAGGGTGCCGGGTGATCCTGAATTGAGGGGTCTTAAGCGACCGAGTATCGCGGCAGTTCGCGCAGTCGGAGTGTTGAGTCTACCGCGGGTTCTGCAGCTTTAGAGGTGTTGCGCTGCGGAATTATGCGCAGTCAAGGGTCTTTCCCGGCCGCGGCATCCTGTCCGTTTAGAGGTGGTCGGGGCGCTGATCTTTGCTAAGTCAGGGGCTTTCCCGGGCCGCAAAAACATCGAAAATAGGGGAACGTCCAGCGCGCAAGCGAAAAGGTATGTCTAGAGGGGGTATGTCAGTAAAAACACCATCGAATGGCTCAGTCGATGACTCCCTATAAGCATAAGAAAAATCAGATAGTTATAGTGAGCAGCAAGGCATTTGTCGGTCGCATCCCGGAAAATAGAAATCCGTACGGAAGACGTACTGTATCCGTACGGATATCACACTATTTCCGTACGTTTGTTGGGTGAAGTGAGAGAAAACGGCCCAGCCAACTCTCATGAAGATTCCGTACGTTTTCTGGGTTTAGCTCGGGCCCCGCATACCGTGATAATGCTGAGCTCGTTCATTGCTGAACCAGCTCCATCAGCTTGGCGTAGCTATCGCCACCCCGTACTTCACCTGCTCCGACGTGATCCGGGTGAAGAATTTGCGCGCGCATTCGATCTTCGTCTCTTCAATTTTCCGGAACTCCATTGACGACATTAAGCCCTTTGTCTCCGCCACAAAGTACACATGCTTCACTGCGCCATGCTTGAAAGCGATCGCCCAGTCGGGCGTGTAGCCGCCCACTGGGGTGGGAATTGAGAACGCCTTGGGCAGCTTGGCATACACCTCAATCTCAGGGTCGCCGTCGAGTAGGGCGACGAATTCCCGCTCGTTCTTGGAGTCGGTAAACACGTAGTCGAAGATGTGGCGGTTCGTCCTGACAGCACGACTGGAGTCAGTTGGCAGCTTCTCCTCCGTGAAAATGTCCACTCCGTACGCCTCATCGACCGCGCTATATGTCAGGTGATCGACCACCACAGTTGCCTTCTGTTCGTTAATTAGGCGAGCAGCAATCCTGAGGAAGTCCTCCGGATTCACCTGGTAGTTGGCAAACACCAATGGTCGGATTGAACCCAGAATCCTACCAATGGTGCCCCGGGTCAGCTGAGTCTGCTCCGCCAGTTTCCCGATCAAGTCGTACTTGACGGCCGAGAGCACCGAGGATTTCAGCGTAGCCGTCTGCGTCTCATGGAGCTTAAATCCCTCGCCGGCTCGCAATCCTTCGTACGTCGTGTCGGCTAATTGCCCGCCTCGCTGGACCACGTACTGCAGCAGAGCCACCCTTAATTCCGCATCCGGCGCCGCAGTACACTTCCCAATTAACTCCTCGGACTCGAACCGAACGGCGTAAACCGCCTTCCGATAGATGCGGTTCCACAGCGCCTGGAACTCGGACTTTTGGAAGTTGGAATTCAGATGATTGCGCTTCGTCTTCCGATCATCTTCCGGTAACGGGATCTGCGAATCGGTAAAAACCGAATCAATCAACTTCAGGATTTGCACCGAATAGGCTGCCAACTCGGGCGGAAGTGGCGCGATCGTTCCCGCCGCCTTGGCGTCGTGATACCCGGCTGTGATCTTGTCATCGTCATCGGTGTAGTCGTTTTTGATCAGGTAACGGGTGATGGCCTTGGCCATTGCCGGTGTCACTTGGAAGTCGCCGGCGTCGGTTTGAAGGACCTTGCCAGTGAAGTAATCCACGTCAGCCCGTCTGGGTCTGGCCGAAATTGCCTCGGCAATTTCCTTCTGCAGACCGGCCACAAATTCCTTGTAACCCTCGGCGGCGACCACGGTCAGCACGTTCAGGTCGTGCACCGTCGCCGGATCGTCCATGCGATCTCCACGCTGGTTGACGCAAAGTCGCAATCCCCGACCGACCTCCTGGCGCCGGCTGGTGACGTTCTCCGGGTCCGCTTTCTTCAGCATCCCGATGACAAATACGTTCGGATTGTCCCAGCCTTCGCGCAAAGCAGAGTGAGCAAATATGAACCGGACCGGCTCCTCGAAGCTGAGCAATTGTGCCTTCCGCCTCAGGATCAGGTCGTACGCGTCCACGTCATCCGAGGTCCGCTCCGCCGACCGCGCGCCAACATCCGGGTCAACCAGGCGCTTGCTTTTCTTGTCAATTGAGAAGTAACCCTCGTGCGTCCGGCCGGGTTCAATGCGTTTCAGGTACTCGTTGTACTCGCTTGGCTGCAGCGGCAGGACCTCGTTCAGGTGCGCCTAATACTCGTCCTCGAAGATCGCGGCGTACTCACCCTGCTTCTCCAGGCTGCCTTCATACACCCGATACTTCGCAACCTCGTCAATAAAGAACAGCGTCAGAACCTTGATGCCTTTGGCGAATAGTGCTGCTCCTTTTCGAAGTGCGCTTGAATTGCCTCCCGGATTTGCAGCCGGCGGAGCACCGCATCGGTCACGTCCCCGCATGCATCGCCGACGGTCAATGTCACCCCGTTGGTAAAACTCAGCGTCCCGTCGTTGGCATTCATGTCGGCAACCACGTAGCCCTGGTACTGGTCCAGCTCGCCGGACTTGGCGTGCAGATTGTCACCTTTCGCCAGCAGACGCAGTTTCCGGGCGATCCCATTCTCCTGCCGGATCTCCATTTCGACCCGAGCCTGCGGCGACTTGTCCGCCGAAACTTCGATCGACTGGAGGTACAAATAGGCGCTCGCGCCGGCCTGACCCTTCACGCTGATTCCGCGGACGCCGATCTTTTTCACCAGCTTCTGGTTGAACGCATCCAGCGCATCCAGCCGGTATACCATGTTGTGCTCCTGCTTGTGGGTGGCCGAGTAGCGCAGAATAAATAGCGGATTGAACTCCTTCATGGACTCGACCGTGCGCGCGCCTTCCATCTTCTGCGGCTCGTCCAGAATCAAAATCGGCCGGTTGGCGGCAATCACATCGATCGGCCGGCGGGATTGGAAGTCGTCCAGTTCCTCGTAAATCCGGCGGGCATCCTTGCCACGGGCATTGAAAGCTTGCACATTGATGATCATTACGTTGATGCCGGAGTCGGAGCTGAAGCTCTCCAGATTGTGCAGCGCCTTGGAGTCGTAGATGAACGAGCGGACTCGTTTGCCGTATCCCTCCAGGAAGTGCTCGGCCGTGTCGGCCATCGATTGGGCCACACCTTCCCGGATTGCAATCGACGGAACGACCACAATGAACTTGCACCAACCGTATTGCCGGTTCAGTTCGAAGATCGTCTTGATGTAGCAGTAGGTCTTGCCCGTGCCGCTCCCGACGCCGTCGCCCAAGGCGATTTGCTGGCACAGGTGGACAATATCAAGCCGGACCGAACGCCGGAGGATCTGCTCTTCCAGGTGCTGGTGGATTGGGGTATTTACCTCGCGCTGCCCATAGGCGCCGAAACGATCGAAGGTAAGCAGGTCTTCTTTGTGGATACCAATGCGCTGGCCGCCTGCTTCGATGCCGGCCTGACGGACGACATGGTGAAGGAGATTGCCAAGCGCAAACCGCCACGTGCCGTCTTCCGCGACGCCAGCTACGGTTCGGATGCTGTCAAGATCAACGTGGACCAGATCTTCAAATTGATTTCCCCCGATACGGAGGTCCGGTCGATTTAGCCAGCGATGGCGCGATCGCTCTTGCGATGAAATTCCGATTCAAAATTCAGTCATATCAGACCGAGGCGGTCAAGGCCGTGGTGGAGTGTTTCGATAGCCATCCGCTGCAGACCGGCCTGGGTTACAGGATCGATCCCGGCAGGGTGGCGACAGGCCAGCAGGCGCGCCTTGAGATGGACGCGGGATTCAAGAACCCGATCTACTGTTACCGCCCGAGGTGATCCTGAAGAACATTCAGGCCGCGGGGTGCACGGTCCCCTTCAGATCGTCACCCAGCAGCCTCGAGATATTGTCTAGAACTTCCATTGTTCACCGCGAGCAGAAGTCGGATGATGGCTCACTTGGCCGCCCATCGGACCTGACCCAACCTAAATGCGAGGTTTCGCAAGGTCAGTCAAAACCGACCCGTGCCGCTCTATCCACGACATCAGGCTTCAGGGCTACTTAACGTGAACTTTGACTGCATCATCAATTTACAGTACGCAGGCAGCGATCCAAGCAAACCGAGGACCGCCCCGCAATTCGGTTAAAGGAGGTCAGGCGCTGGGCTTTGAACTCCAAAAGAGCTGCTTGGGGCGCCATTTCGAGAGGGGGGTTAAAACGACCGTGAGGTCGTTTTAGCGTTTAGCGGCAGCTAGATTTCATTACTCGCTCGCCTCGCCCCCGGCGTTCTCTCTTTTCTTATCCGCCGTAAGAAATATCTGTCGGAAATACGATTTTGCGCTAGACGGCTTTCCTTTCTCTTCGCCCCTCCCTAATCTGCCTATATGGCGTCATCCTCGTCAATTGCGGCTGCCAGTCAGGTCCATTCTCAAATGACGGGCACGGCGCATTCGCAGGCTTTTCTTGGGTTTGAGCCCTATGTGGCGGCCGAAGAAGCAGCGGAGTTTTTGAAGATCACGCCCCGGAGGATCAAGGAGATGGCGCGTGCTGGGACGATACCAGCTCACCCGGTCGATCCGGACGCCGAGAGGAAGGAGTGGCGCTTTCTCTTGTCTGAACTTTCGGCGTGGATGCGTTCCAATTCCGGCACACAACGCCGGATCTAGTGGGAGGAGTTTCGAACGGCGCGGCGGTATACTGGGTCCGCTTAGGCGGTATCCGTGGTTGCCGAAATTGGAGAAAGCATGGCAGACACGAGGTATCAGGCAGGCAGTCTCAAGAAGTTCAAAACCAAACAGGGGGTAGTTTGGAAGCTGCGATATTTCTCTCATCGCAGCTCCGATGGCAAATGGACTGAGCAAACCCCGCTACTTGTGGGAGCAGTTTCTGACTTTCCAACAGAGAAGCGGGCTCGAGCCGAAGCCGTAAGGCTGGGGCTGATCGAGCGAATCAACCGGACCAGCGTTCCAATAAACAAGGTAACCTTCGGATTCGTCGCGAGAGACTACATCCGAATCAACCTCTCAGATAAAGCC
>OBLU010006162.1_pt1 | contig 10695 bp, 10 predicted proteins | sample 1518681 | NCBI WGS metagenome assembly OBLU01 (sample SAMEA3539304, study PRJEB22396) | soil metagenome | biome: tundra; feature: field; material: soil | place: USA | collected 2010-05 | depth 0.15 m
CCGCATTGAGGGACACACCGCGTTCGTACAACTGGGCCGCGGGCGTCCGCTCCTGGTGACCCACTGCGCCCGAGGTGTCCGCCATCGCACGATACGCTTCCAGGACCTCGGAGAAAACGGCGGCGACGAGCAGTTCAGATCGAAGAACCCCAAAGACAAGGCCGTATTCCGGAGGAGTGATCTGGAGTACAATAGGTTTCCGCCCGAATCAGATTGGGCGCGATGTTAGCGCGGCGATCAAACCGCGACACATTATGCTCCATCCGGTTTTTGCCGTGAATCAGGCGCTTCGAAATTGGCTGTCCAGCTGGGCCCAGCCCCAAACCGGGAACGCTTGCGTCCAGGAATCTAGCGCCTTTACGATAGCCACGGCGCCAGGCGCGGACACCGATTCCGCGACGCCGATACATGTCGTAGTCACCACCAACGAAGTGAACCACCTGCATGGAACCGGTCCGTTGGTGCAGAGAATCTTTAAGGATCAACGGAATATCTTCTCCATTCGTGCACGGAACGATTGGGGGGTTAACGACTTTGGCGACTGGAACGTCTGCCTTACACCGCGTGCCCATGACCGATCCGAAGCCTTCGCCAATGTCCTTAGCGTCCTGCGAGGCCGCCACGTCGCTAGCGTCCTTTGCGTGCCGTTCCTGCCGGATGAGCTGCTCACCTCCATTGCGATCCACGAATGCTTCGGCGCGAAACTGTGCGTCTACCTGATGGACGATCAGAATGTCGCGAGCCACAACATTCCCGATGCCCTCATGCGAGAGTTCCTGGAACGATGCTCGCTGCGGCTGGTTACCCATCCCGAACTTCGATTCGTATACCAGAGCAAGTATGGTCTCCCTTTCCATCTTCTTCCCGCTGTTGTGCCCGCTATGCTGGTTTCCGAGGAGAGTACCCCTACGCCAGTTTTCGCGCCAGGCTACCGCAGCGGCGCTTTGATCGGCAGCTTCTGGGATCAGAGCTGGTTTGACCGGCTCTGCGGCGTTCTAAGCTGCTGCGATTTCGAAATTGACTGGTTCGGCAACAACAGATCTCCCTGGTTTGAGTTTTCGACAAGAAGCCTTGCGAGCGCGGGTATTAGGGCGCATGGCGTGGTTCCCGAAGCGCAACTTGCGCAGGAACTGGCAAAGTATCCCTTCGTCATCGTTCCCGTCGGCGCGCTCGACGAAAAGGACGGCAACACCGGAGTAGCCTGGTTGAGCCTGCCCGGGCGCATCCTGTTCGCGCTCGCCTGTTCCCATACCCCGATCCTGATTGTGGGCAGTGGCCGCACTTGCGGCGCTCGTTTCGTCGCTCACTTTGGGGTCGGTGAGGTTGTGCCGTATGATGCGGTACTGGTGTCCGCCGCAATGGAGCGATTGAGCAGACCTGAGAACCAGGGGCGCATCCGTCAAAATGCAGCGCGAATCGCCTCCTCTCTATCCGATCGCGGCGTGGCGGAGTGGCTGAAGCAATCCATCGACCTCGGAGCCCCTGCCGACAGGAGATTCGAGGACGCGTTCGCCAGCTACGACGCAGCTATCGATTTGGCTGGCGGCCCGTTCTGCAAGGCCGCCAACCAAGGCTGACCTGCGCGGCGTGGACCAACATGAAGCAACTTTCGGAAAGCACGCGACGAACAAACGACGAACTTGCGCAGAGAATACTAGCGCTAACCGGCGCCCCATCCCGTGACGCTTCCCCACATGAGCATCCCGCGGCCGTGCTGAAGGACGCGGACGCGATCGTGAGTCACATCGAGGTGAACGATCACCATGGCGTGGGAGTGCTGCTGGCACGGATGTTCGGTCAATACGACAATATCGTCTCGATCCGCTCGAAGGATTTCTACGAAGGGCGGCAGGCTTTTGGCACGGCGCACGCCTGTATTTCGCACGGCAACGCTTCGCGTGACGCCGTGTTTTGGAAAGTTCTGGAAGCTCTGCACGGATCCACCGTAAAGAGGGTGCTTTGCGTGCCCTATTTCCCCGATGATGCTCTGAACGCGATCGCTCTCAAAGAACTCTTCGGGGTGCCGTTATGCACATTCTTGATGGATGACCAAAATCTGATGGCGGACGGCATCCCGGATTCGCTGATGCGGGAGTTGCTTGCAAAATCGGCCCTCCGCCTGGCAATCTCTCCCGAGTTGTACGCAGGATATGAACTGAAATACGGTTACAAGATGTCGTTCATGCCGCCGCTGGTATCCAACCGGTTCATCCTGCCTCGCGTCAACCAACTCCCGAACGCGGCCCTACAGTCCAAATCCGCAATCATCATCGGGAACATTTGGGGCCAACGGTGGCTCGAATTGCTGCGGCGAACCGTGAGCGATTCAGGAATTACCCTGCGCTGGTACAACAATGGCGAATTCCCATCGCTTTCGTGCACCAAAGAGACGCTTGCCGACGACGGCATCCTGCTACAGGATGGATCGCGCGACCCGGACGAGAGAATGGTTGAGCTTCTCCGTCAGGCTCCTTTCGTGGTAGTCCCTTCTGGCGTGCTGGACGATACCGACGACCGGCGGTTCATCGCGCAACTAAGCCTCCCCAGCCGCATTCCATACATCCTAGCCACCTCGCAAGCGCCGATTCTCGTCATGGGCAATCCGGAAACGGCCGCCGCCCGATTTGTGATTGCCGGCGGAATCGGTATGGTGGCGCCCTATGACCGCCGCGCATTCCAGGACGCTGTGGAACGAATCTCGCGTCCGGATGTGAACCTCGAAATGCGTCGTGCGGCCCTGCTGCTGGCCTCGCGATTTGCCGACGTAGGAGGCGCCGAATGGCTGTGGCAGTCGCTCGCCAAGGGAGAACCCGTGGACAGCCGGTACGAGGAGATGATGCCCCGCCAGCATCCCGACCTCCGAGGCCTGATCGCACGACCGGCAGAGCAACGGCCGTGAATTCGGTCGAACCGCCGGTTTCGTCCGTGTCGCGACACGGCGCTAGAATGAGCTTATAATCCCATGGACTTTCGAAGACACGTGAAGCACCTAGTGCGGATGTGGGGTCATGCGATGGTAAGCACCGTCCATGAGCGGTTGGACAACGTTGATCGGCAGATCGAGCACATTCTGGATCAAAATATCGAGTTAGCGAATAATCAAACTGCCTTGTTACAGTCCGCCGTTCATCTGGTCCAAAGCCTGGCGCTGATACAGACGGAGATGAGGCGTGCGACCTTGGTTCGCGATGACGGTGGCGCGCACTTGGAAGGACTTCGGCAACTCTTGGATGACGCCGTAAGCAATCCGCAGGGGCTACGCGAAGAAATAGACAGCGCGAGGCAGGGGCTGGAGAATGCGGTGAACAACGTCGACCGGCAGCTCGCACGCATTCTGGATCAGAATATCCACTTAGCTCAAGATCAAACTGCCCTTCTCCAATCCGGCGTTCACCTGGTCCAACACCTGCCGCAGATACAGTCCGGGGTCGAGCAGGTGGAGATGCGGCTGGAGAATGCGGTGAAAAACGTCGACCGGCAGCTCGCACGCATTCTGGATCAGAATATCCACTTAGCTCAAGATCAAACTGCCCTTCTCCAATCCGGCGTTCACCTGGTCCAACACCTGCCGCAGATACAGTCCGGGGTCGAGCAGGTGGAGATGCGGCTTGCGTCCCTGGTCCGCGATCACTGTGCCGCGAAAGCGGATTTAGAAGCAGCCATCGGCCAAGTGGAAAGAATAAGGCGCGAGTCCAATCATGCGTTCGCGGAGATCGCCTCTGCAAAAGCGCAGGAGTTGGCTGGGCATTTGGCGGAGGCGCAGGAGGTCGGACTAGCAATCCTCCGGCCAACTCTTGCATGCGTGCTGAACCTGGAGCGAGAATATTCCGCAACGCGCGACAGTATGGCCGTCCTCGAGCCTGTTGCGCGGGAGACGCGCAGCTTTCTGGCCAATGAGGCTGTTCGCCAGGTTGTCGTGGAGACATCCGAATATGCTTCGGTCAACCCGGAACTTGGACTGATGTCTTTTCTTTACTCTTATTTGCCAGGGCGCAAGGCGATGGACATCGGCGCTCACATTGGAGAAGTCTCTAATTGCATGCTGAATACCGGGTATGAAGTTTACGCGTTCGAACCTTATCCGCTGAGTTACACCCGCCTGACCGAGCGACTGAAGGAGTATCAGGCCTTCCACCCGTTCAACCTGGCGCTGGGCGCCATTGATGGCCAACTACCGTTGTATTTGGTCACTGATTTGACGAACGAACGCAGATTCGACGATCCCACGGTGTTCCACTCCCTGGCCCCGCACGGTATGCCAGAGGGACTTTCCTTTGACGGAACGACGACGGTATCGGTCAAAAGGGTCTCGGATTTGCACCGGAGCGGCGACGTTCCAGCCGATATCAGCCTTGTCAAGATCGACACAGAGGGATATGATCTGGAGGTCATCCGCGGTATGGAAGACCATCGTTATCCAGTCGTCTGCGTCGAGTTCTGGGATACCCAAATTCCCTTTGCGAGCAGCGGGTTGCTCTATACGCTTGAAAGTATTGTGCGCGAGATGGGGCAGCGAAGTTACGTCTGGTATATCGTTCTCTATCGCGTTTGGGGCCAGAACCAGACGGCGTTTTTCTGCAACCATGACCGGCCGGTGCCCGGCTCATGGGGCAATGTCTTCTTTTTCGGCGATCACGACACATTTCAACAGGCGCAGCAATGGTGCGCTGCTGTATTGCCTCGGACCTACTTCAAATCGGTTCCCGCCAGCCAGACAACCACGCAGTAGCCGGCCGGGAGGATTTGGAAAGCCGCCGCCCGGTCGCTGGTGACTTTTGCCTGAAGTTCGATCTTCCGGCGGGGCTTCGGGACCAATTGCTGAGGATTAATGTCAGCGCGTCGCGGTGGACTCTGCCTCGGACGCTCGGCATACAAGGTGATTTCCGGCGCCTCGCTTTCCAGTTCAAAAGTATTCGAAATCACCCGGCAGTCCAGAATACGTTCTCCCCGGAGCCTCCGTGACCCCGCTGAGATTCACCTCCACGATGTCGTGCCCCGGAATGGCACGGGTTGTGTGCGGGGAAGTGCCACGCTAAGATAGGTTGACATCTAATTGGCGTCGAACGCACAGGGAACTTGTGCGGTTGACCGGAAAGCGGAAGTTTTGTCTGCAATAGCGCGTTTTTTGAGCCGCACGAAGACGGGGCACCGTTGCGAATGGGCGGGGGACACTCTCTTTCTGATTGAGAATTTGATCCTTAAGGACATCAGGATCCGATATCGTAATATGTCCCTGGGGATATTCTGGTCCTTGTTGAATCCGCTGGTTATGACGGCGGTATTGTGGTTTGTTTTTACCAAGCTTCTCCCGAGCCAGATCCCCCATTTTGCCGTGTTCGTATTATGCGCCATCGTTCCCTACAACATTGTGACGATTTCCTGGCTGGGCGGCACTACGTCGCTCGTGGAAAATGCCGGGCTGATCAAGCGAGTGCCGGTGCCACGCATGATTATCCCTATCGCTAGCGTACTCGGCAACTGCGTGCATATGTCCGCCCAGGTTGGGCTCCTGCTGCTGTTGGTGCTCGCGTCGGGTTTGGGCGTAAACCGCCACTGGCCGTGGCTGATCTTTATCTGGACGACGGCGATTGTCTTCGTCATCGGACTAGCGCTTGTGTTTTCCGCGCTGAATGTTTATGTACGGGATGTCCGTTACGTGGTCGAATCGGCAAATCTGGTGCTTTTCTGGCTCGTGCCGGTTTTCTATCCGTTTTCGAAAATCCCTCAACAATTTCGTGAAATCTATCAATTGAACCCCATTGCCGCGCTGGTGCTGGCTTCGCGGAACGTCTTGCTCGAAGGCATAGCTCCGCCCTCCTCCCTGCTCATCAAGCTGGCAATCAGTTCCACTTGCATGCTGATTGTGGGCGCGCTGGTTTTCCGGCGCATCGAGGGCCGGTTTTACAACTACCTATGATAGGGACGCCTGCGATCCAGTTCGATGGAGTCTGGAAGATGTTCCACCGGCACGCGGGAGGCCTTCTACTCCGCGCCCATGTGGAGAGGCTGATCTCCTGGCGCAATCGGGCAGCGGAGTTCTACGCTCTGAAAGACGTGTCTTTCCGCGTGGAGCCTGGCGAAAGCCTGGCGATGATAGGGACCAACGGAGCCGGGAAGAGCACATTGTTGAGCATGGTCGCAGGGCTGGTTCCGCCCGACCGCGGCACCATTGATGTCAACGGACGGGTGGCGCCGCTCCTGGAACTCGGATCGGGGTTCCACCCCGATCTTACCGGTACCGAGAATGTCCGATTGAATGCGGCTCTTTTGGGCGTTCACCGCAAACGAATGGATGAAATCCTTACGGACATCGTAGATTTTGCCGAACTCAGCGATGTCATGGCTGAACCGCTTAGAACGTACTCGTCAGGCATGGTTATGCGTCTGGCATTCTCAGTCGCCATCAACGTCGATCCCGATATTCTGTTGATCGATGAGGTTTTGGCCGTCGGCGATCAGGCATTCCAGATAAAGTGTTTTGAAAAGATTCTGGATTTCCGCCGGAGAGGCAAGACGATCCTGTGCGTTTCTCATGTTTCGGGCATGGTCCAGCAACTGTGCAGCCGGGCTATTTGGCTCGACCACGGCGATGTCGTGCTCGACGGTCCGGCCGGCGAAGTGATCAATGCATACGAGGGACGGCTCCAATCCATCACTGGTTCCTGAGGGGCTACCCTCCCGCCGAAAGGTCCTGAGGCTGATGCGCGAAATCCACTCGCTCCAATACCGCCAGAGATGCCTGGAATTGTAGTACGTGCCTGCCGCAACGGCTTCCAGGTGCTGCCCGAGCGTGATGGTGCCGCGATGCATTCGCGACGCTGCCAAGCATTCGGGCGCAGTGGTAAACGCGTACTGACGCGAAAGCCGGGTCCACAAATCATAGTCAAAGGCCAAACGCACGCTGGTGTCCAGACATCCCACGGCTGTCCACCACAAGGGTGCGAACGACGTCTTTGCCACGCGAGACGCGTGGAACCGTCGCGCCCGCTTGGCAAGGGCCGCAAAGTGACATCCTGGCATCATGCGATCAATGTCACCTAGGACGTTTACTTGAAGTCAATCATTTGTAGCGTGGTGCCCGCATCACGAGCGAAGCTCCTGGCCAGTTCCGGGGCAACGGTCGCTGTGCTTTCCCGACCGTGCGGGAAATCGGTGCGCGGAAAGGGCTGTTCGGTACTACGCTCCCCAGCAGGTCCGTGGCAGAAATGTATGGTTACGCTCATCTCCTCGACCCCCTGGATTGTGACCTCCGAAAGCACTGAGCCTCGTAACCGAAAACTCCCAAGAATCTCGGGCCGCCCCTGCCGCTATATCCCACAATATCAACGGCTTGCCGCTGTTCTCAACGCGAGGTCCAGTCTGAAATCCGGCTTTGCGAGAAGGCTGGATCGACCTAAAAATCGGATTTGTCGCACGAGGATTCTTCCCGTGGAGTAGGCTCTCTCCGAAGAGATGTAGGGATTGTTACCAGTTGGGCCGGTGCCCAGTACTTTCTTCTTGGCAGCAGCGAGAATTCCGTGAGAGAATCCCAATTGGGCGGAGTGACCTGAGTGGTGATAAATTGCCTTAAAGGTGGCCCTAGGGAGGATTTTTCATGTTCAAGTTGAAATTCGGAGTTGTACTTGGTATTGTCTTGCTTGCGGCCACGGCTTGGGGCAGCCCACTAACTGTGACCAATTTTTCTTTCGAGAGCCCAATTTTCGGCACAAGCGGAGTCTCTGGCGTCAACTATGCGGCGCCTAAGGGGCCTTTTGGGTTTGGCGACCAGATTGGGGGTATCCCGGGTTGGACTATTACATCCGGTGCCTCGACGACGGGCCTATTTGAGCCGAACAGTACGCTGACTCCGTTCACACCCAACGTTTCTAGCCCAGTGGCCACCGGCGCTACCGGGGTTCCTAACGGAGTCCAAGTGGGATTCTTGATGAACGGTGGCAACATCTTCCAGGATCTGACTCCCATCCCCGGTGACGGGTTTTACTCAGTGTCGATGGATGTCGGGCATCGCACGGATATTGCGTCCGGCGCGTATTCCATACTGCTTTCGACATCGGGAGGTACGTCGCTGGCGACGTTCACTGGCGATGTCTCGACCATTGCCTCGGGGGCTTGGGCTCTGGAAACGGTCACGTATAGTGGTGCTGCCATCCCCGTAGGGCAGTCGTTGCGACTGACGCTTACGGCTGCGGGTGGCCAGGTGGCCTTCGACAACGTCCTGGCGGATGGTGAGACTTCTGGGACTGTTCCCGAAATCGGTGGATTCACGGTTTTTTGGACGATGTTCGGTGTTGCGGGAATCTGGATTTACCGCAAGAATAGATCTGCAGCCTGAACTCTAACGGGTCGCGGACGGTGATATAGCATCGGACGGCGGTGAGAGCCGGTAGGTAGGCTCTTACGAGCACCACGGGGTATCCCGGCGGCAGCAGAAAGAAGTAATCGAGTGGCCCGGCTAAATTGGTCGGGCCACTCTTGCGTTATGGCGGACTCGGGGAGCCGCGCAGGGATGACGCGCGGCCGAAGGCGTGACGTGACAACCGCATTCCGGCCACCCGGGTGGATGTGGCGCGTTGTCAATAATTCTTTCGACCCTCACGAGACCTTAAGGCAGCATCGGACAGAGTTGACAAGCCTTGACATCGAGCCGCGATGCAATCGCCGACCGCAACTTCCGTTTGTCCGGGTGGTTGTAGATCTCGTGGATCACGTGTTCGGACCGTGCGTCGCCGATTCCGTGCCGGCCGTCCGAATCGACGCAGCAAAACGCCGATTTGCCGCTGGACAGCAAATGGAGGTTAAACCACTGGCGGCAGCCCACATCCGGGACTGGACTCAGGGCGCCTGGGATTGCCCCCATCCAATCGCCGCGGGGTGTGACCAGCCCGCTGAGCGATGGGTAGGTGGTTCTTACCCACTCGAGGAACTCGGCATCGGCAGCGCTCCCATCGCCGACTCTGGAGACGTATACGGGAAACCTCAAGACTCCGGAAGCCTTCATCTCCTGGATGAGATTCAACCGGGCGATCGTCTTGTCGAACGGAAGGCGCATAACCTCTTCATACAGCTTCGGCCTGTGGTCGTTTAACGATACATTCAGGAAGGATACCCTCTGGAGCAGGGACAGGCGCAGTAGGTTCTTCTCCGTAAGGGGAGTCCCGTTCGAGAAGAACATGCTGCTTGCTTCCGGGAACCGGCGTTCGATATCCATGCTGATATCAACGACCCGACTGTCCAGAAACGGCTCGTTCACGCGCGAGAGATTGATTCCGAACGGGGGACGGTCGGGGATCTGCTCCATATCGGAAAGTATCTTCTCGATCAGGTCGTCTGGCATGGCCTCGCCCTTGCGTGTCAAATTGGGGTAGGGGCAGAAATTGCAGGCCGCGTTACAGAGAGCCAGCGTCTCTATGCTTATTGTTTTCGGGAATGCGAGGTACGGTCCGTCACGCAATGCCAGGACGCTATTCTGGTAGGCAGCACCGTGAAAATCCAGCGCTGTTACGGCCCTGTAGACCGTTAATTGCGACGGAGCCCCCTTAACGAACATAAACCCCCACTCTCTGACCTAGTATACCGCTGACGCAGGAAAATGGCAGCTTGTGGCGGCGGCATGCGGTACGGAGATCCCGAAACGTGCCAGCACTCTCGGAAACCTGGCCCTTTCCCCCAGGCAAGAAACCATTTATCCTGGTTGACAAGGAAATTGTATTTTGATCGTCTTGTGCACCGGCATGCCGAGGAGCGCTTCCACGTGGAGCTTCAACGTTTGCGTTCGGCTGATTTCACATTCCCACGCAGATGCTCGTCTGTACACAGGTTTTGACGACGACCTCATGGCATCGATGCAGGATCTAGATAAGGAATACGATCACATGGTTCTGAAGAGCCACCGGCTTGACCGGCTGGGGCGCAACCTCGTGATGCTGGGCGCCGCCAAAGCGGTTTACACGCACCGCGACCCTGAGGACGCCATCGCCTCTTACATGGTGATGTTCGAGCGGTCGTTCGACGAGGCGCTTACCGCTATCCTCGACTCGGTGGCTTTGTTTAATTTTCACAGCCGGTGCGGAAACTGCGCTCTGATATCGTACGAGTCCATCGTGCGGGAATCGTTCGGTGCCGTCGCACGGGTTCAGACCTATCTCGGGTTGGAGAATTCACCGGACGTGGTTCGAACGATTGCGGCAGAGACCAGTATGGCGGCGATGAAGGATCTTGCGGCCCGAGTTGGCGAGGACTCAAACTCCCTGGTCTGTCTAGGGAATCTGACATACGATCGGCATACCCTGCTGCACAGGAACCACATCCGTAATGGCGGGATTGGCTACGGCCGCACCCTCCTTTCCGGCGAGCAGAGAGCGAAGGTTGAATCGGTCATCGGAACGGCCCTCGAATCCCACTCCACGTGCAACTTCCCAGACGGATGACCGATAATGGCCGCCATCCACTTCCGGCTGCGAAGTGGCGTTTGAGTTGGAGGCTTCGGATCACCGTGTGCCGCAAGGCGGGATCCACGTTGTTGGTCGGTGCCGCCCCCTGGGTGTGTTGACCGGGGGCCGTACAATAGCCTGCCCGAGAGTGGCGAGTGAAGAACGTTGTCGGTTCATGGGCTTGTCGTTGGCGGCGGCAGGACCACGGCCATCGAAGAGTATGGTACGCCACATCAGGCCGAAGCAGCAATTCGAGTCTTGTGTC
>OBLU010006165.1_pt1 | contig 10692 bp, 8 predicted proteins | sample 1518681 | NCBI WGS metagenome assembly OBLU01 (sample SAMEA3539304, study PRJEB22396) | soil metagenome | biome: tundra; feature: field; material: soil | place: USA | collected 2010-05 | depth 0.15 m
CGATAGAGCCATACGAACAGAGCGCGATCGATCCAGGTCAAATATAGCCGACGTGGCGCACGCAGCTGCAGAACGTTGAGTTGATGCCGCAGCACCAGGATTTCGGCTTCAAGTCGTCGTCGCGACTTGAAACAGTCGCACAGCACGCGGACGAAAAGGAAGGCAATAGCGAACATCCAGCAATCATGTTCTGATTCGCCAGGGTTCGCGAATCCAATGCATGGAGTTTTTGGAACCGACACCTAACCTCCAGTTCCGTCAGGCTCGAGGATCTGGGAGTTGGAACCGCCGATGGCGCTTGATATGGATCAATTCAAAGCGGCGCTCGACATGGCAATAAATATTGCCGTTCTGCGGGCCGCTGATATCGCATTAATAAATACGCCATACAGTCCGCGCGCAGAATTGATAATTGCTCGTGGGGACCTGCGGAAGGCATTTCTTGGGTTCTGCGCCGAGAGTGGCCGTTAGATGTTATTCGGAGAAACTGCAGTGCCGAGAATTGATCTCGCCTGCGGGGCGACGAAGCGGGCTACTGTCGCCGCGCTGTTCACCATACTGGCGCTGCCACTGTCGGCGCGCGCCGAAACGCCGGCTCTGTCGTGCGACGCGCCGCGCGATTTGATTCGCCTCGCCCAGCCGCTATCGCATGTCGCGCAAAAACTTTCGGCCGGTGCATCGATCACCATCGTCGCCATCGGCTCGTCGTCGACCGCCGGCACCGGCGCCAGCTCTCCGGCGGCGAATTATCCGAGCCGGCTCGCCGTTGAGCTCAAGCGGCTATTTCCGACCCACGCGATTACCGTGCTCAATCGCGGCGTCGGTGGCGAAGAAGTCGGCGATATGCTCAAGCGTTTCGATGACGCCTTAGCCACCAAGCCCGACCTAGTCCTGTGGCAGCTCGGCACCAATTCGGTCATCCGCGATCAGCCGCTTGCCGACCACGGTGCCGCGATCCGCGATGGCCTCAACAAGATTCGTTCAACCGGCGCCGACGTCGTGCTAATCGATCCGCAATTCGCGCCGAAAGTTATCGTGAAATCGGAAGCCGAGCGTATGGTCGAGTTGATCGCCGCTACCGCGAAGGCGGAAAATGTTAACCTGTTTCGCCGCTTCGACGTGATGAAGCGTTGGCACGATGCTGATCACATGACGTTCGAGTCGTTCGTGTCGCCCGATGGGCTGCACATGAACGACTGGAGCTATGCTTGCATGGCCAAGGGCCTTGGCATGGCCATCGCCGAGGCCACCGAGCGGCCGGTCATGTCAGCGAAGGCGATCGCGCACTTGGTGCCCAGAGCACGTGTGTTTGTTATACCACGTTTAGTGCAGTGAGCAGGTCTGCGATCACGTACAAACCGCAAGCTACATTCTTACTGGAGCGAACGTCTGCACGTTTACTGCGGCTGGATGCCAGCGGCGTGAATGATCCTGGTCCATTTGTCGAGGTCGTCGCGGATGATCGTTGCAAATTGTGCAAGCTGGTCGCAGTCGCAAGCTGCACACTCTCGTATAGGCAATATTGCAAACAGCTTTCGCATCTAGCTCTACTGCTCTGTCGTCAATTTGAGTTCACGCACACGCTTAGCGTATGCGGGCTCGTAGAAGCAGAGGGTATGCCGAATACCGTCATCTGACCGACTAAAATCTTGTCCGTCCATGACTGGCTGTCCGCAATCCTTGCACTTCCCAAGTAATGCGACGATTGGCTTGCGGCGCAGTTTCTCTGCCGTAATTGGCTCATTTTCTGTGGGCATGGCGGTCACCTCAAACTCGTTATCTAGATTTCATTCAGCCAAGCTGCCCGAAGCTAAGCCTTTAAGCTTTGCAAACAATTCAGGCAGCCGATTTGAAGCCTACAAACTTGCCTAGATTTTATTCCACCGCAGACTGAACTTGCGCCACTGCCAGTGCAACAATCGCTGCTTGATGGATGCGACGTTTTCTTCGTTGAGATAGGAAAGCGTAATGATGGCGCTGATAATCAAAAACAGGAGAGCTAGTTTGACATCCATGATGGCAACCCTCTTGTATCCCACGCCGTTGTGGACGCATGCTTCGTTGCAAAGGATATGCCAAGTCTAGAAAATACGCAGATGGCAAAGTCGCAAGTCGCTGAAAACCGCAATGCATTTCGCAAATATGGTGTCCTATCCAAAAATCATATCCGCACATAGTAATGATGCAGCCCCCAACAGAACGGGCGCAGCGGTAAGGATTCCGTGTCGTTGGACTGCTCGGCGCGGCTCTTGCTGCGCGGCGCTCAATGAATGGCATCTTCGCGAAAGTGTTAGCAATATTCCGTAACCTGCCATTCTGCGAATCCGCCGTTTCGACGATTCCCGCATAGCCGCAAGGCTTTGCCAGTTCAGGATTTGTTTGAGATAAGGTTTTCGGTACACACAGTATTCGGCACACACAAAAACCTACACAGAACGGTTCGGCCTACTGCGATGCGATCGGAATAACGTCAACCTCAACATCAAGTTCGTTTGCGCCTGAACCAACATAAACGCCGTAGACTGGGGAGACATCTGAAAAATCACGCCCAACCGCAAGCGATATATGATCGTTCGCGGCCTCTATTGCATTTGTGGGATCCAACCCTATCCAACCATTATCCGGGCCACACCAGATCGAAACCCACGCATGCGTCGCATCTGCGCCCTCAAGTCGTTTTTTACCCGGGGGAGGAACCGTACGGATGTAGCCGCTTACATAAGCAGCCGGAAGCCCCAGTCCACGCATGCCGGCGATCATAATATGCGCAAAGTCCTGACACACGCCACGCCGTTCTGAAAATGCCTGAGCGAGCGGCGTTGAGATTTCAGTCGCGTCAGGTTCAAAAGCAAAGTCGTTCTTTATCCGAAGCATCAGTTCGCGAGATGCATCAAGAATCCCACGGCCCTGCAGAAAGCTATCGCGCGCATATCGCGTGACATCGGCCAAAATTTCAATACGAGGGCTAGAAAATAAAAAATGCGCTGGAGCCGTTCCCGACAGATCGCGTCGAGATAATGCCTCATTAGCAACAGTTTCCCACTTCAGACCAGAAGTTGCGGAAGCTATTTCATGGGCGGCTTCAACAATCGATGTAGCTTCGATACTCAGTTCTGTATGCGGTGTTTCTATGACCACAACATTTACAGCGTTACCGTAAAAGTCGCGTTCCAATGCAACAGATACTGGATGCGGTGAAATATCCAAATCGTGTTCGATACAGCGCTGTCCTAACTCATCTCGTGGCGTGATACGCAATACCAATTTAGCGGACGCAACAGACAAGTCATAAGCATACGCTGTCAGATGCCGAATTTTATAAATCACGCAAGTCCGCTCGCGCTAATTCCGACCGAACTCTCCGGACGTTGCAAGAAATAGCGCGAGGCAACCGCATCCGCAAAATTAGAGATCTTTTGCTCGAAGGCCAGGATAATTGACGTTTCAAGATTGCCAGCTGCCGATGTGGCAATTTCGGTTGCCAGTCTCGCAATAATCTGCCGCGGCTCTTCAAGAAGGCCATCGTCGTGCAAGGCTGGAAGGGTCGATATGTGCTGATTGATCATCTCTATTTGAAAGCCAACAGAACGCGGATTGAAAGGGTCCAGCAGAACCATGTCACGCACGGGCGCCAAAGCAATGCCTGTCATATAGCGAGAACGGTAAGTAATCTGAGAATCAATAAGATCGAGAAGGACGTCAAGATCATCTGCGGTCGCTCCTTCAGGAGCAAAGCTTCGGGCCAAACGACAGGTATTAATCGCGCGTTCGGTTCGCCGCCCCATATCAAGGAAACGCCAGCCAGCGCTCCTGTTCATGTTTTCTTGTTCTAGACCAGCCAACGCCGCAAGCGTTTGCAAAGCGCGGTCCGCCGCTTCGAACACATCGGCCTCGCTCATTAACTCGCCTAAATTTGTAAGCTGTTTGTCAAGCATGCGTAAAAGTTTAGAAGCGTCGACCGATATGCGCTCACGAATAATAGAGCCAGCGTTGCGCGCTAAGCGGACGCCAGAAATGCCAGAGCCGTAAGTATTTTCGTCGCATAACGCCTGGCGAACAATAGCAAAGGTTTGAGCGCCCTCATTTTCCGGAGAAACGGCACCCCACGCGACAAGTTGATGCCCAAGATGTGCAAGCGACTTTGACGCGTCTCCGGACGATAAATCAATCTCAAGACTGCGAGCACAAAGGCACCGGACAACGCGAAGTGTCGCCTCTGCGCGTTCAAGATATCGCCCGTACCAAAAGAGATTGTCGGCGGCTCGGCTCGGAAGGTTTCCAAGAATCCTTCGAATTCTAACGTTTTCGGTTGTCGGTAGCAGCGTCTCCACAGTAACGGGCTTGGAAGATAAAACCCACACGTCGGCCGATTGCACGCCTTCACCCATGCTAATCGCACGTGCGTCGGGGCGAGCCGAAATTCTACAGAACCCTCCAGGCATGACATGCCACCCGTCCGGCGTCACAGTGGCGTAAACACGCAGGACAAATGGGCGCGGTACGAGTTGACCTTCATTCCAGACCGGCGCAGTCGACAGACGGACAACTTCCTGTCCGACATAGTCAAGGCCACGGACCTCTACTGCATCGAACAAACGCGTTCTCTCGGCGGAAGAAAGATTGGAAGGTAGAATTTGCTGATCGGATTCGAAGCCGGGAATATTGTCAGAAAACGCACCCGCGATTGCCATCGAATCGAAATCGGCAAGCACTTTGCGTTTCGCATCACGGTCCCCGCACCACCATGTCGCGATATTTGGCATGAGCAGATCTTCGCCCAAAAGATGGTTGGTGATCGTAGGCATAAAACTCATCAGCGCCCGAGATTCAGCAAAACCAGAGCCTGGCACATTGGAAACCACGGTATGGCCGTTCCGCATTGCGGAAACCAGACCTGGTACGCCGAGACGCGACTGCCCGTTTAGCTCAAGTGGATCGATGAAATCGGAATCCACCCGCCGCCAGATCACATCAGCGCGTTTAAGTCCGGCGATAGTACGCACATGCGTGAGACCTTGATGCACAACGAGATCGTCGCCCTCAACCAGAAGAAAGCCGAGGTACCGCGCCAGGTAAGCCTGTTCAAAATAGGTCTGGCTATAGGGACCGGGCGTCAGCAAACAAATCCGCGGTTGTGATCGTTCCGCCGTTTCCGCAAGCGATGATCGCAATGCACGGAAGAACGGAGCGAGACGCTTGACTTTCATGCTGCGATACGTTGCCGGCCAAGCGCGCGACATGACAAGTCGATTTTCCAGCGCATATCCGGCACCGGATGGTGCTTGCGCGCGGTCACCAAGCACCCACCACCGGCCATCAGGCCCACGACCGAGGTCAGCTGCGTATAGCTGCATCCAGCGCCCGCCCGGCGGTTCGAGTCCTATGAGCGGGCGCAGATAGTCTCGGCTTCCGGCGACAACAGCCGCCGGTAAAATGCCCTCGGCGACAAGACGGCCAGCGCTGTAAACATCCGCAAGCAATTTCTCAATCACGGAAGCGCGTTGCGCAACGCCAGCTACAATCTCTTTCCAGTCGTTCTCCTCGATAAGCAGCGGCAATCGACTCATCGGCCATGCGCGTTCTCCTGCCTCGCCGTACGCGCGATATGAAACTCCGATGTCTCGGATGCGCCGCTCAGCTGCCGCAAGAGATCGTTCGCTGTCGTCTAAGACAAGCAGGTCGAAGAAATTACGCCAAGACGAGCGCGGCTTGCCATCACGGCCAATGAATTCGTCGGGAATTCCTGGCATTGGCGCATAGTTTGCGTACCAAGCACCAGGCGCTTTTGGAGCCGGCACGGAGGTGCTCATAGTATCCCCAAATCGCTCAATTTAATCACCAGCCAATACTCCTCCGCAGATCGAGCTTCAGCGGAAATTCTCCGGCCACCTCCCTCCGGAGGCCGCTCGACGAGGCTAGCAGTATGCCCGTAATCCTGGAATCGTGCCAGCCGACGTGGCTCGGCTTTATAGGAATTCACCGGAAAGGTTTTCTAGTTACGCCCCGGGATGGGCGCCATAAAAACGCAACCGCCAAGTGAACGCCCATTCCGCAATTCGACAAGATCGAAAGTGAGCGGCGCGTAAAGCGGTATTGTCGGATGCAAATCTGAAACGGGCTGCTATGCCTTGAAACGAACGCCGGCGACAGCTTCTCCCGATTCGCCAGTGGAATTCATCGGCAGCCTGCGCCCATTGCAGGTCACGACGTGAGCAGGGCGTCGGCCTTCGCGGATGAGTTCAGCCGGACCATGGGGCATCCGCCAATACTGCCTCGAGCAAGCCGGCGCGTCGGATGAACCTGACCTCTAATTACTTCCATTCGGAAGCTTCGATGAGAAGTGGCACATGGCTCAATGGCCATGGACGTTCGACGCCCGCTGGATCTTCATAGACGCTTCAGAAAACCCCGGAATCGCGCAAATGGCGATCGGCGGCCGCGAACTGACGATTGATCTCGTCGCCACCCAAGCCTCAGAGCATCGACAGCAACGGCCGCCAGTGCGCGCGCAGGCGTCCGTCAGCATCCATCCTCTCGTCGAAATCGCCGGGCAGCGGCGGACAGCCTGAAATCAACGGTCCAAGGCTGCCGTTGTGTTGCGCTATAGTTTTGTCGAGATGGGCTGCCATAGTGCTCTTACAGAGGACGTCGGAGATCGAGGGTCGTCGGAAATTCGAGAGAGCGCTCGACAGGTGGAATTTCGATTAATCCGCCAGTGTGACCGTGTTCCTGGAAGCGGGCCCGTCGGCGAGCCTCCGCCTCGTAGGAATTGACCGGAAAAGTCTCGTAATTGCGTCCACCGGGATGCGCTACATGATAGACGCACCCGCCCAACGACCGCCGGCTCCAGCTATCGACGATGTCGAAGGTAAGTGGCGCATCCACTTTGATCTTCGGATGCAAGGCCGACGGCAGATCCCATGCCTTGTAGCGCACGCCGGCGACGAATTCGCCAATCCGGTCGGTCGGACGCAGCGGTACGCGGCGACCGTTGCAGGTAACGATATGGCGGCTTTCGTTCAAACCTTGCACCTTGACCTGCAGACGCTCGACTGAGGAATCGACGATCCGCACCGTGCTGCCGGCCGCCCCTTCTTCGCCCAGCACATACCAGGGTTCCAACGCCTGCCGCAATTCGAGCTCCACGCCGCCGCGCTCGACGGCGCCGTAATACGGGAAGCGGAATTGCCGTTGCGCGTCGAACCAGACCGAGTCGAAATCGTAGCCCACCCGTTTGAGATCGTCCAAGACCTGCAGGAAGTCGTCCCAAATAAAATGTTCGAGCATGAAGCGGTCGTGCAGCACCGTGTCCCAGCGGGTGAGCGGGCCGTCGAGCGGTTGGCGCCAGAACCAGGCGACCAGCGCACGCAACAGCAACTGCTGGGCCAGACTCATACGTGCATCGGGCGGCATTTCGAACGAGCGGAACTCGACCAGTCCAAGTCGGCCGGTCGGCCCGTCCGGCGAGAATAGCTTGTCGATGCAGATCTCGGTCCGATGGGTGCTGCCGGTCACATCGACCAGGATGTTGCGAAACAGGCGGTCAACCAGCCACGGCGGCGGCGGCTCGCTCTTGCCGGGCGCCGGCACGTTGGCAAAGGCGATCTCGAGTTCGTACAGCATATCCTGCCGCGCCTCGTCGATACGCGGCGCCTGGCTGGTGGGGCCGATGAACAAACCTGAGAACAGGTACGACATTGACGGCCGCCGCTGCCAATAAAGCACGAGGCTCTTGAGCAGATCGGGCCGCCGCAGGAACGGACTGTCGGCGGGGTTGAGCCCGCCGAGGACGACGTGATTGCCGCCGCCGGTTCCAGTGTGACGGCCGTCGATCATGAACTTGTCGGTGCCGAGGCGGGCAAGATGGGCCTCCTCGTAGAGGCTGCGCGTGATGTCGACCGCATCGCGCCAACTCTCGGCCGGCTGGACGTTCACTTCGATCACGCCGGGGTCGGGCGTCACTTTGATGAGGTTGACGCGCGGATCCGAAGGCGGTGTGTAGCCCTCGACCTGCACCGGTATCGCAAGCTCCGCCGCCGTCGCTTCGACCACCGCAAGCAGTTCGAGATAATCCGGGAGATGGTCGAGCGGCGGCATGAACACGCAGAGCCGGCCGTCGCGCACCTCGACTGCCAGCGCGGTTCGAACGGGACCGGCCTTGACTTGCGCGCCGGTGGGCGCACCCGGAACAGTCCGCGCGTCCTCCGGAGCAAGCGGCGGCGCCGTCTCGTCGCGAGCCGAGTGCGTGGCGGCGCGCGTGGCCGCAAGCGCAAGGGGCAACGGCTCGCGTTCGGCGAAAGGGTCGGCCGCCACCGGATGTGGATAATCTTTGGGCGCGATATAGGGCAGCGATTGCAGCGGCAGCCGAAGTCCGAGCGGGGAATCGCCCGGGATCAGGAACAACCGGACGCGGCGCGTGCGCCACACCTCGCTCAGCCATCCGGGCTCGCTATTCGCTGCCCAGCGTTTCACCGGCAGTACGAATCCTGTCGGCTGCGTAGTTTGACATTCGAACACCTGCAGGATGCGCGCGCGCTCCTCCTGATCCTCGATCTTCGGATCGTTGGGATCGATGTTCACCGGGACGGCGCCTTGCTTCAACATGCTGTCGGTCGGATCTTCGAATGCAGGCTGTACGTAGTCGGCCGTGATTCCCAGGCGCGCGGCAATGCCCTCGGCAAAACGCTGTGCATCGCCGGCGGACGGCGGCTTTGCAGCGGGCGTGCTCGCAATCAAACCAATATCTTTCCAGAGCGGCACGCCGTCTCGACGCCAGAACAACGAGAACGCCCAGCGCGGCAACGGCTCGCCGGGATACCACTTGCCCTGCCCGTAGTGCAGCAGCGCGCCCGGCGCAAAACGCCGGTACAGGCGGTGGATCAGATCGTCGCCGCGGATGCGCTTCTTCGGGCCGAGCGCGGCGGTGTTCCATTCCGCCGACTGGTAATCGTCGACCGAGACGAAGGTGGGCTCGCCGCCCATGGTCAGGCGGACATCGTGCGCCGTGAGATCGGCGTCGACTTTGTCGCCGAGCGCATCCAATGCCGCCCAAGCCTCATTGGAGAACGGCATGGTCACGCGCGGCTTCTCCGCGATCCGCGTGATGCTCATGTCGAATGCAAAGGTGACTTTACTCGGCTCGACCAGGCCGCTGATCGGCGCGGCGGAGCGGAAGTGCGGCGTTGCCGCGACCGGCAGATGGCCTTCAGCGCACAAAAGTCCCGAGGTCGGATCGAGCCCGATCCAGCCGGCGCCCGGAAGATAGACCTCGGTCCAGGCATGCAGGTCGGTGAAGTCGCGCTCGGCGCCGACCGGGCCTTCGAGCGGCTTCACGTCGGGTTTGAGCTGGATGAGATAGCCGGACACGAATCGGGCGGGCAGGCCGATATGGCGCAACAACTGCACCAACAGCCAAGCCGAGTCGCGGCAGGAGCCGGAGCCTGAGGCGAGAGTCTCCTCGGGCGTTTGCACGCCGGTCTCCAGGCGAACGATATAGCGGACTATGGCGTGCAGGCGTTGATTGAGCGCGACAAGAAAGTCGGTGGTGTTGCGCGGCTCGCGCGAAACGGTCGCGATCAACGCCTGCAGAAGCGGGCCCGTAGGCTCTGGCGCCACATAGGCCGCGAGATCTTCGCGCAGCTCGGCGGCGAAGGTGAAAGGCCATTTCTCCGCATAGGGCTCGCTGAAAAAATCGAAAGGATTGATCACCTCGAGATCGGCGAGCAAATCGACCGTCACCGAGAATTCAGTGGCTTTTTCCGGAAACACGAAACGCGCGAGCCAATTGCCGTGCGGATCCTGCTGCCAGTTCACGAAATGCTGTGCCGGTGTCACGGTGAGCGAGTAGCTTGAGATTCGTGTGCGGCAATGCGCCCCCGGCCGCAGCCGAACAACCTGAGGCCCAAGACTTATGGGCTTGTCGTAACTGTACCGCGTGGCGTGGTGGAGACCAACGAGGATCGACATGGGGCTTTACTGTACTGTTTGCCGAAGCTGATTTGCCGCAATTGCGGCCGAAAAACCAATCCATTTAACTGCCTATTAAACATGCAATTTCCGGGCCGTCTCGGATGTGCCGGCGACGAAAGGATGCATGACTCCCCGATCCCTCCGTCTATGAAGTGACCTGGACCTCCACCCACATTCCCTGAAAGGCATCTGTCATCCCCACGAAACTGCCTGCCACCGGCATGGCCTGCCGGATGTCGCGCACGACGGCGACGGGAATCAAATTGAAGCCGCCGACACTGCGGTTGGTCGGATCGAAGGTAATCCAGCCCGCACCTGGCACATAGACTTCTGCCCAAGCATGGGTCGACCCGGTGCCTTCCGACCCCACATGGTCCTGATCCGGATTGTAGAGATAGCCCGAGACGATCCTCGTCCCGAAACCGAGACTGCGGGCCGCTTCGGCGAAAAGGACGGCGAAATCCCGGCAGGATCCCCAGCCCCGATCTAGAGTCTGGGTCGGCGACTGGGTGCCCTCGACCTCCCGGCTCTGATAGTGGATCCGCTCCGAAACGCCGGTGCTCAGGTCTTTGAGCAAGGACAGCGTGTCGGTCGGAATGCTGCGGACGAAGGCTCGCGCCCAGCTCTGCAACTGCCCGCCCAAGTCCGGGTATTGCTGAAACCCCAGCGCGCCGAGGTCGGTCCACTCATCGTCGGAATATCGGAAGGGGTAGTAAATGGCCG
>OBLU010006167.1_pt1 | contig 10690 bp, 9 predicted proteins | sample 1518681 | NCBI WGS metagenome assembly OBLU01 (sample SAMEA3539304, study PRJEB22396) | soil metagenome | biome: tundra; feature: field; material: soil | place: USA | collected 2010-05 | depth 0.15 m
TTTGCATCTCGCTGTATTGCGCTTTCGTACGATTGCTTCGCTTCTTCGACCCGCGCTGTGACCTCAGCCGTTCACGACCGAATGCCTGTCATCCTTGATCCAGACGGCTACGACCTATGGCTCGATCCGGGAATGAGGGATGTGGCTGCGGTGTCCGAATTGTTGAAGCCCTATGATGGCCGCCTCATGCGGAGCTATCCCGTGAGCACCCGGATCAACCGCGTGGCAAACGACGACGCAGAATGCTCGAAGCCCGTGGAACTCGCCCAGATTCAGAATCGTCTCTTCTCGTAGCAGGGGCTGTGGGGCTTCGGTCACATGCTGCTAGGACAGCTTCTTCTTGGCGAAGGGAACCGCATACGCGGTGGCGGGGTTGTGCGAAACTGCTGCCGAAGCCTTGCGGTAGTAGTCCGCGGCTTTGTCCCTCTCGCCCTGTTTTTCGTAGGTCTGACCCACCATGCACTGGATAAACGGATCGTTCTGGTTCGCCTGTTTTAGTTCCTCAAGAGCCCCTTTGTAATCTCCCGTGTAGAACGCGACGTAGCCTTTCAAATAAGGAAAGAACGGCGCTTGCTCGGGATTGGTGCCCTTGTCGAGAAAGCGCCCCCGACCCAGTTAAGTCTGGGGCGCTATCGTTGAACAGCTCTCCCCCGAAGTCTGCTCACAATCAGCCTACGATGCGGCCTATCCCGTGGGAATAGCCCGGATGGGCTACTTGCGGAATGTGATGACGGAGCCACCGAGAACTCTTGTGGTCGATCTATAATCGTTAGCCTATGAAAGCCAAAACAGAGGCTTGCGTCTCGTTCTTTCTGATCTCCTTCGGTTTTGTGGCATCGTTCGCGCAGGCACCCGCCCAGCCGCCGCAACAACCTGAGTTCGTCAAACTAAGGTCAGCAGTTGATGCGGGATGGAAAGGCGGAAGAGGCGTTGGCACTTTATCGCCAGACTCTCCTGACTTCGCCGAATTCGGTTCCTGCCAACGTCGCGGCTGGGAGCGTACTCGACCTGATGGGGAAAGGCGAGGAGGCACGGAAGTATTTCACCAAGGCAATCGATGTTGCGGACACGCCCGAGGGCAAGGCATCAGCCAAGAGAGCGATGGCAATGTCATACGCGTTCGAGGGGAATTGCAAGAAAACCATCGAGTACGAACAACAGGTTTTCGACTTCCACGGCAGCGTGAAGAACTTCTTTCAGCAGGGAGAGATTGCGAACGAGGCGGCACGCGTTTGTATCGATTCCGGCGATTTGGACACTGCGTACAAGTGGTACCAGATTGGCCACGACACGGGACTGAAGGAACCCGACATCAAGCCTGCTCGGCAAGACCTGTGGAACTTCCGGTGGGAGCACGCGCAGGCTCGCATCGCCGCCCGGCGCGGCGACCAAGCGGAAGCACAAAAGCATGTTGCTGCGGCAAAGGCGATTCTCGGCTACATGGTCTACCTTTCCGACGCTACTGGCACCGGCGCAGCAGGTTCCTATCAGGTAAACTCTGACGGTACAGGAAGGTGGTACTTCGCTGCCGCAGAGTACATGCGCTTGGAAATCGGCGGCCCGCCAATAGTCGCTTCCGGTCCGTGGACTTCTATCCTGATCTTCGAATGGACTGGCGGAGGAACTGATGGTCTATGTAACGACTGCGGTTCAGGCACTGCCATTCTACAACAGTAGACCGCCCGACCCGTCTTTGAGCCCCGGTTCTCGCCGGGGCTCTTCTTTTTCAGTATTAAACCGGCATGGACAGCGCCGGAGCCCACCCCATTCGCCACGAACTGAAGACATGGCCGAAATCATTTTCCGCCGTCCTCAGCGGCTTTAAGAAGCACGAAGTCCGGGTAAACGACCGGGATTTCCTCGAAGGGAATGAACTTTACCTTCGGGAGTGGAACCCCGTTACGCCGACCGGCTGCGCCGGATGGGACTGCCGCAGTTAGCCTCTGAACGAGTGGTCAGAAGGTATACCTGTGCACCAGCGACCGACTTGCCGAAACAGGGGGCGAAAGGCCGCATAAAATGAAGTCGCTGCAGACACCCTTTTTGACCACCCCGTAGGCAAGCGCTTGGGAAAGCCTGAAATCGCGGGATTTGGCCTTTCCAGCGTCCATCGGCGTGCCGTCCTCGTTGACTTGCCCCATCAGCACCCCTAACATTGCAACCTGAACTCCTGCGCCACTCATGATCGGTCAAATCATCTCGCATTACCGCATTATCGAGAAGCTGGGCGGTGGCGGCATGGGCGTTGTCTACAAGGCCGAGGACACCGACCTTGGACGCTCTGTCGCCCTTAAGTTTCTCCCTCAAGACCTAGCCCAAGACCCACAAGCATTGGAACGCTTTCGCCGTGAAGCCCGCGCTGCTTCCTCCCTCAACCATCCCAACATCTGCACGATCTACGAGATTGGGAAGAGCGGAGACCAGTCCTTCATCGTCATGGAGTTTCTAGATGGCGTGACCCTGAAGCACCACATTGCTGGTCGTCCGCTGGAAACGGAAGTCCTTCTCCCCATCGCTATCGACATCGCCGACGCGCTCGACGCCGCTCACACTGCTGGGATCGTGCACCGCGATATCAAGCCCGCCAACATCTTTGTCACGAAGCGGGGACACGGCAAGATTCTTGATTTCGGGCTGGCAAAAGTCGCCCTTGTGAGCGGCTCTTCGAGTCGAATTGCGTCGGCGAACACCGCGACAGTGGACGAGCAGCACTTGACCAGCCCCGGTTCTGCGCTCGGCACCGTCGCCTATATGTCACCGGAGCAAGTCCGGGCTAAGGAATTGGACGCACGCACTGATTTGTTCTCATTCGGTGCTGTTCTTTACGAGATGGCGACGGGTGCGTTGCCGTTTCGAGGAGAGAGTTCCGGGGTAATCTTCAAAGCCATTCTGGATGGAACACCAACCTCGGCAGTACGGCTGAATCCTGACCTTCCGCCCAAGCTGGAAGAGATCATCAGCAAATGCCTTGAGAAAGACCGAAACCTTCGATACCAGCACGCCTCGGAGATACGAGCCGACCTCCAACGGCTGAAGCGGGACACGGAGTCGGGGCATATCGCCGTGCCCCAGAAAGCCACTGCCGAGTCACGCTGGTTAACGCGTCGAAGGACGTTCGTCGCAGCGGCGATCATGCTGGTGGCACTGGCGGGCGGATATGCTGCATTTCGCTGGCATTCGATGCGCCAAGCGCCTGCCCCAGCGGTACTGGCCGCCAAGCCCTCTGTTGCTGTTCTTCCGCTCCAGAACCTGAGCGGCGACTCGGCCAACGACTATTTCAGCGACGGCATGACGGAGGAAATCAGCACCAAGCTGTCCCGCATTCAGGGCCTGAAGGTGGCTTCCTATTCCTCCACTGAGCGATTTAAGGGTGCACAAAAGACTTCGGAGGAAATTGGGCGGGAATTGCAAGTGCGCTATTTACTGGAAGGGAGGGTGCGAAGGGCTGGGAATCAGGTGCGGATCAGCGTGCAGTTGATCGATGCTCCCACTGGTTTTCAAGTGTGGGCCGACGATTTCACTGGCGAATTGAAGGATGTGTTTGCCCTACAGGAGCAGACCGCTCTGAAGATCGGCGCGGCGCTTAATCTGAAGCTCAGCCCGCAAGAAGAGCGGGCTGTAGAGCATCGCTACACGCAGAACCCAGAAGCCTATGATGCGTATCTGCGTGGTCTAGCCCTTGCTTGGTATTGGGACAACCCGGAAAAGCTCGAAGCGGCACGCAGGGAGTTTGAGAAGGCATTGCAATTGGACCCGAAATATCCTCTCGCCTTGGCGGGTTTGTCACGTGTAGAAAACTTCTACTATCGCAACGTCGATTCGGACGAGGCTCACCTTCGGCGTGCCGAGGAATTCGCCCAGCGTGCCCTATCCCTTGATTCGCAGCTCGCAGATGCCCATGTGTCTCTCGGACTAGTAGAAGGAGAAAAGTTTGACTATGTGCGTGCGGCAGAGCAAGCGCGGGAGGCGATCCGGTTGGAGCCTGAGAATGCTCAGGCGTGGGTGGGTCTTTCTTGGGTGCTTGGATATGAACAACCGCCCAACGCAATCGAGGCAGAAAAAGCTGCACGGGAGGCCATCCGTCTGCAACCCTCTTTATTCGGTGCCTACTATGAACTTGGTCGCGCCCTTCTCCTCCAGCGGCGATTCCCAGAAGCGGTCGCGGCTATGGAGTACGCCAAAAAATTGAGTCCCAGTTCTACTACCCCAGACTTTGGGCTGGCGCAGGTCTATCTGGCCCAAGGTGACTACGACCGGGCCGTTACTCTTCTCTTAAAACAGGGGAGCACGTCGATCATACTTTTTCAATTGAGTTCGGCCTACGCTGCTGAAGGCGATCAAGAGAAAGCACTGGCGATGCTGCAAAAATCGCTCAACGCCGGGTACCGCGATTTCGCAGCCATCGATGCCAGCCCATATTTCTCCTCGCTGCGCTCGGAGCCGCGCTTCCAGAAGCTCCTCCAGCGCTACCGAAAGTAATGTGCTCAATCCCACGCTCGGCTCGCGCTCAGTTTGTTCGTGACGCTCTGGAAAGACGCCGATCCCGACATGTTCCTCCTGAATGAAGCCAAGGCGGAATACGCGAAGCTGCAATAGCCCTCTCCTGCGCTCCGATTGACCTTTCCTTCCTGTCCGACCTAACATTCCCGCCATGCGTGGATACCCGGTCGAGGATATCGCCGAATGCGGGAGCTTAAACTCACGCATATCGTTGTGTATGGTGACCGGGAGCACTTTGCCAATCTGGCTTATTTGACCGGCTTCGATCCCCGCTTCGAGGAGGCCTTACTGATCGTCGGGGAGGTATCAATCCCGCTTGTCCTTGTAGGCAACGAGTGCGAATCATATCTAGACATAAGTTCTCTGCATGCGATTGGCAGGTTGCGCCACGAGCGTTTTCAGTCGTTCTCCCTGCTGAATCAACCGCGAGACCGGAGCCGCCCTCTACGAGAGATATTTGCGCAGGAAAGCATCGGTCCGACATCACGCGTAGGCTGTGTGGGTTCGAAGTACTTCTCTGAACGTGAACATCCGGATGCCCGTCATGCAATAGACATTCCGGGATATCTCGTTGACACACTGCGGGAGTTAGTCGGGCGGGACAATGTCGTCAACGTGACTGAGTTGCTTATGCATCCTGGTTATGGCCTTCGGACAACGTGCACCCCCTATGAAATTGCGTACTTCGAGTACACCAACGTACAGGCCGCTGAATCCGTGAAACGGATGATTTTTGGTTTGCAGGAAGGGATGACCGACCATGCGGTGGTCGAGTGTGGCCGTCTCAATGGGGATCCCCTCGGCTGCCACTTGACATTTGCTACCGGGGGTAACGCCAAACGTGGCATGTCAAGCCCCAGCGGTGAGGTTATCTGCCGTGGTCAGCCCCTATCAATGAATGTATCCTACTGGGGCAGTAACATATGCCGTGCCGGCTGGATTGCGCAGGCAGCCGACGATCTTCCAACTTCAGCGGCAGATTATGTCGCGTCCTTCGCAGGCCCTTATTTCGAGGTCATGGGTGAATGGTTCGCACTTATGAAGCTAGGCACACCGGGACACAGGATCTACGACATGATCCAGGAGCGCTTGCCGTTTCCGCAATTTGGGATCTTCCTTAATCCCGGGCATCTCATCCATTTAGATGAGTGGACGAGCTCGCCGTTCTATGCTGAGTCTGAGGTTCCGGTGCGCTCAGGTATGGCCATCCAGGTCGATGTCATCCCGCGATCCAGCCGGTATTTTTCAACTCGCATGGAGGATGGCGTGGTGGTTGCCGATGGAGAACTGCGCGCGAAGCTGAAGGAATTCGCTCCGGACTGCTATGACCGATGCCAAAAGAGACGCTCGTTCATGAGCGATGTGCTCGGTATTGAGTTGCCCGAAGAGGTGTTGCCGCTCTCGAACACTTGCGGTATCGTGCCGCCATTTTTTCTTAAGCCGAATACCGTCCTGGCGCTGGAAGCATAGCAGGCGTCTGTGTACGAAGCAGCTTCGTGGGGGTTAAGCAACTATAGTGGTTGCACCTTGGTCAACATGACCGCCAATTGGGGCTATAGGGTCTCCGTGGGCCACGTCTGTCAACACCGGTGAGCACATCGCAGGAGAAATCATACAGGCATGAACCTAACTATAGTTGACTGGCTCATCATGTTGGTCTACTTCGCGTTTGTTTTAGGAATTGGAATCGTCCTGAAACGGCGCGTGCAAACCAGCACAGACTTCTTCTTGGCTGGACGCTCCATTCCGGCATGGGTCTGCGGGCTGGCATTTCTTTCCGCTGACCTAGGGGCCCAAGAGGTGATTGGGATGGGAGCCTCCGGCGCAAAGTATGGCATTCAGACCAGCCACTTCTACTGGGTTGGCGCTATCCCGGCAATGGTGTTCTTGGGCATCTTCATGATGCCTTTTTATTATGGTTCGCGCGCCCGTTCGGTTCCAGAGTACCTCCGGCTGCGATTTGACGAAAAAACCAGAGCTCTGAACGCTGTGTCTTTTGCCATCATGACGGTGTTCTCGTCCGGTATCTCGATGTATGCGATGGCTAAACTGCTGCAGACCTTGCACGTGCTGGATATGCCATTTGCAAGATTGGGAATTCCTTTAGCTTGGGGGTTTGCTGCTAGCATTGTCATTGCCGCACTGATTGTGTTGGCCTACATCTTCCTGGGAGGGCTGAGTAGTGCGATCTACAACGAAGTACTCCAGTTCTTTCTCATTGTTGCCGGTTTTTTCCCCTTGGTCTGGCTGGGATTGAGAAGCGTCGGAGGTTGGAGCGGCCTGAAGCAGCAACTGCCTGCTGCGTTCGTCCACTCCTGGCAAGGAATGGGAAACCCTCAAACCAACCCGATGGGACTCGAGTGGTTCAGCCTCGTTATGGGCTTGGGTTTCGTGCTCTCTTTTGGTTACTGGTGCACAGATTTCCTGGTTGTGCAGCGGGCCATGGCGGCGCGATCGATGACCGCAGCGCGGCGAACTCCCATGATCGCCGCTGTCCCGAAAATGCTTTTTCCTTTTCTCGTGATCCTTCCGGGAATGATTGCCATCGCTGTTCCGTCCCCCCATGCAAACCTTAGGGGGGAGAGCCACCAAACGCAATTCACCGCTCGAACGAACCAAGGACTGATACCAGCCAAAGTCGACCCCACGACTGGCCTGCCCAGAGGTGGATAGGGCGGGCCATATTCAATTCGACTACGACCTTGCCGTTCCAAATATGTTAGTGCATTTTTTCCCAACCGGGATACTGGGGTTGGGAGTAACCGCCTTGCTGGCGAGTTTCATGTCTGGTATGGCGGGCAACATAACTGCGTTCAATACGGTTTGCACATACGACCTCTATCAGTCCTATGTGAAGAAGGACGGAACGGACGAGCATTATCTTCTGGTGGGCAGGATCGCGACCGTAGTTGGCGTAGTCCTTTCGGTTGGGACAGCTTACGCGACTACACGTTTTAATGACATCATGGATTTCCTGCAGTTGGTATTTGCCTTCGTGAATGCGCCTCTGTTCGCGACGTTTTTGTTGGGAATGTTTTGGAAGCGCACCAGCGGTCATGGTGCCTTCACCGGCCTGCTTTCAGGTATTTGCGCGGCCGCTGTTCATCATGGCTTGACCTTGTCCCAAGACGCCAGCGTCGGAATCAAAGGGGGCTGGATCACGGTCATCCACACTTATCGCAGCGACATGGCACAGGCGTTCTGGACGGCCATCTGGTCATGGTCCACCTGTTTTGTGGTCACAATTGTCGTCAGCCTCGTGACCAAGCCACGCCCGGAGAAGGAACTGGTAGGACTTGTCTATTCTATGACCGCACGGCTGCAGGAGAAGGATTTGCCCTGGTATCAGCGCATCGAAGTGCTTGGAGGCGCCGTGCTGGTCTTGGCATTGCTGCTGAATGTTGTCTTCTGGTAGAGGATTGCAAAATGGGGTTCGATATTCGAATACCGATCGGGTTGATGTTCGTGATCGTTTCTGTGATTCTGATTATCTATGGATTGACCAGTAACCCTGCGATCTATGCGAGATCGCTCGGCATAAACATCAACCTTGTCTGGGGCAGTGTTCTGCTGTTATTTGGCAGCGTGATGCTCAGTTTCGGGCTGCGAAAATCGACTAAGCAGGTTACCGGCGGCGAACATGCCTCCGAACGCGACAGTACCACCCACGACAACTGACTGGCGCCGCAGTGATCATCGCTGAGCAGCAGGGTCGCGACCACTGGATACGCACCGCACGAAGCGTACCTCCATAAACATAAAGATGATAACGGCGAAGACAAAACTACAGGAAGTGCAGGAGCAATTCGACACCCTGTTCGGTCAGTGGCCTCGAGTTTACCGTGCTCCCGGACGCGTGAACCTTATAGGCGAACACACCGACTACAACGAGGGCTGGGTGATGCCTGTGGCCATACAATTCCATGTTTGGGTTGCGGCCACCGCTCGTAATGACCACAAGCTCTTGGCGCATTCGACGAACTTTTCCGAAACCATAGAAATTGATCTGCAATCACAAGAACTTCGACCCAGGAACCATTGGAGTGACTACGTGCTGGGCGTAGCTATGGTGCTGGAACAATCGGGGCACGTGCTACGGGGGGCCAATTTGCTGATTCTTGGCGATGTCCCGATCGGGTCCGGTTTGAGCTCTTCGGCAGCGCTTGAGATCGCGAGCGGTTTTGCGCTACTTACCACCGCCGGAATTCCGGTGGATCGAACCGAACTAGCGAAATTGTGCCAGCGAGCGGGAAACGAAATTGTAGGAGCGCGAGTAGGAATCATGGACCCATTCATCTCGTGTTTTGGTTGTTCCGGCCGTGCTTTGATGCTGGATTGCCGAACACCGCAATATTGTCTCTTGCCGGTGTCGTCTGAAGCGCAATTGGTGATCTGCAATACCACGGTGAAGCACAGCCTTGCGAACGGAGAATACAACAGCCGCCGCGCCGAATGTGAAGAAGCAGTGCGCGTACTGTCGCATTTTCTGCCGTACGTTCGGGCTCTGCGCGACGTCACTCTTGCTGATCTCGCACATTACGCCCGCGAATTGCGGCCTTCTGTTTACAAGCGTTCCCGTCACGTAAGTTCTGAGAATATGCGGGTCACTGAAGCCGCTGACGCTCTGCGAAAGAACGATCTTCCCAAGTTTGGGCACCTCATGGGTGAATCTCACTGCAGTCTTAAGGAAGACTATGAAGTTAGTTGTGCCGAGTTGGACCTGATGGTGGAGTTGGCCCAAAAACAGCCGGGCGTTTATGGATCCCGCATGACGGGCGGAGGATTCGGCGGGTGCACGATCAACGTAGTAGATGGACAAGCAGTCGATAATTTCCAGCGCAACATCTTTCGCGATTATCAACGGTTGACGGGGCGAACCCCACAGATTTTTGTTTCTACGCTGGCCGACGGGGCTTGTGAGGTGGAATCAGCTTGAATGTTCTGGTCAGCGGCGGTGCAGGTTATATTGGAAGTATTGTAAGCGCCGAGTTGCTCCGCGCTGGGCATCGTGTGACCATCTATGATGATCTCAGTCACTGCAAGCGCCAGGCTATCCCTGCCGGAAGTGAGTTCGTCGTTGGAGACGTAGCGGATCGTGATCTTTTGCGCCGCACCTTTCAGGCTAGCAGGCCCGAAGCCGTGCTTCATTTCGCGGCTTTTATCGAAGCTGGTGAGTCGATGGCCGCCCCTCAACGCTACTTCCGTAACAACACGGTGGCTACACTAACTTTGCTGGAAACCATGTTGGAACACGGGGTAAAGAAACTTGTATTCTCATCCTCGACCGCGGTCTACGGCGATCCCACCCGCGTACCGATCGAGGAGTCGGACCCGCTTTGCCCGGCGAACGCCAACGGAGAATCGGAGCTTCTAATCGAGCGGATGCTGAACTGGTTTCAGCGCATTCACCATATGCGCTATGCAAGTCTGCGCTATTTCAATGCTGCAGGCGCCGTCGGAGGATATGGTGAAGATCATGAGCCCGAATCGCACCTGATTCCTCTCGTGCTAAGAGTGGCGCTGGGGCAGCGTGAAGCAGTCTCGATCTATGGTACAGATTACTCCACGCGGGACGGCACCTGCGTTCGGGACTACATTCATGTTGCCGATCTTGCGGCTGCGCACATGCTCACACTGGAGGCGCTTGCGAAACAGGAAACCCTGATTTACAACCTGGGCAATGGATGTGGCTTCAGCGTGCGTGAAGTGATCGAAACGGCCCGCCGCGTGACCGGTCATCCCATTCCGGCTGTCGAAGCTCCACGCCGGCCGGGTGACATGGCAACCACCAATGGGGATGAAGAACATGGGTTGCGGCTTGCCCGGCTCCGCTTTCAGTACCATGGTGCTGCGTGGTGGACTCTCTAATCGAGGGTAGAGTCCTGATCGAGAACGATCCAACTTCCCGTGCTTATCTAGGCTACCTACTACTACCTACTAAAAATGGCCGTTTTTCATGGCTAAAATTTGCCAGTCTCACTGGCAAAACGGTTCTTGGCTCTTATGAGCTAAGCCCTTTGTAGAGCGTGGTTTTACCAGTATAACTGGGAAAATCACAGTGCACTGGGAAGCGTTTCCCGGTAGCGCTACCAAACCTTCCTTAAGCTGTTCATTCCCCAGCGCATCCGCTTCTCTCCAGTTCCTCCGGAGGGTTCAGTGTTTTGCCTCCGCTGGCACTTCGATTTGCGCG
>OBLU010006168.1_pt1 | contig 10690 bp, 10 predicted proteins | sample 1518681 | NCBI WGS metagenome assembly OBLU01 (sample SAMEA3539304, study PRJEB22396) | soil metagenome | biome: tundra; feature: field; material: soil | place: USA | collected 2010-05 | depth 0.15 m
CGGGATCCAGAGTCCGAAACGCTTCTTTCGCCCGCACCTCAAATTGTCCACTATTTGCCGGCGGTCCGCGTCATCGTCAACGTCATGAAGGGACTTTTTCCTCTACGGAGCCTCGGAAAAGATGCCTCATACTTAGTTGATGGAAGTGAGTAACGCCACCGAATCAGACGCGAAGAAACGTAATCCCATCTTCGTGGAGGATTTTATCGACGTCGCGCGCCCATTCGACGCACTTCGCGAACGCTTCAGCGGTGACGGTCAATGGCTCGCGCCGCTGGCGACCGTGGCCACGCAGGACGGAGAGATCCTGCGAATGCGGATCGGTCCCTCGTGGGCGGCGGGCCTCGTGACCCGTGAGGTTGAGGTGACCCTCTGGCCGCCGCGCGAGAGGGACAACGCGCTGGCCCGATCGCTTACCTGGGTGCCCAGCGAGTGGCAGGCGCTCTTCCCCTTACTTGATGGCGACATCGAGCTTGCTCCGATCGGTCCTGATTGGTGTCGCATCTCTTTGGCCGCTGCCTACACCACTCCATTGGGTGGATTCGGCGCTCGCGTTGATCGTGCGTTGCTGCACCGCGTTGCTGCGTCGACCGTGCGCTCATTTCTCACTCAGGTAGCAACAGGACTGCAAACCGACATCGACATTCCGTCGGTATAGGTAACGCGGATAAACGACGACCTCTTTGGCGTGGAGCCGCTAGGCCATCCCAGCCCCGTCCACTGGTACTGCACCAGCACTGGCCCGGAGGGTGCTAGCACGCGCACCGGCACTGACCCATCTCCCATGAACCCCGACGCCAAGGTGCAGGGCGCTGGCATCTGCGAGATCATGGTCGGCCCTGAAGGCAACCACACCATGACCTCAATGGCAAATCTGATCAGAGGATTCCGTCCATCTGTGAAACCGCGGACGTCATTCCCTCCTCCATTCCCATGGACATGAATTGCTCCATGGCCGGCAACGAAGGAAACGCCGTCTCGATCTCCATTCGGGTGCCGCCAGTGGGCTGTTCACTGAGAGTGACCCGAACGGTCATGGACGGCATATCCGGATTGGCTACACCGGTGTTGTCAGCTAACCCGTTCTCGAATTCGAGTCGGCGCGGTGCGTCAACTTCCGTCACCCGCCACCAACCGTGGGGTTGGTCGCCTTCGGGTCCGGTCATGAAGTACGAGACACCTCCACCAGGAGTGAGGTCATGATCAACGACGGTCGCCGGATACGTCGGCGGCCCCCACCATCGTTCAAGTTGTCGTGGATCCTCCCACAGCTGCCACACCCGTCCTACGGGCGCGTCGAATTCCGCGGTGATGGTCATGGTCATTGCTTCGGGGTCCTTGTGAACATTGGTCACGGTCATGTGGTAACTCCTTCATTCGGTTCTTCGGCGAGAATCTCGTCCATGCGGTCGATGCGGCTACGCCACACCTCTTCGAGCTGTTCGAGTAATCCGAACGCGTAACGGATGGCAGTAACGTTGCCGCGGACCAGCTGCTCACGTCCCTTTGGGCGCTTGGTTACCAGCTCAGCTCTCTCCAGCACCGCGACGTGCTTCTGGACCGCGGCAAAGCTCATCGGGTAAAAGCGGGCCAGCGCCGAGACCGAATACTCGCCTTGAAGGCACCGCATGACAATGTTGCGCCGGGTGGCGTCAGCGAGCGCGTGGAACAGTTCGTCGGCTTTTTGTTGGTCTTTTATTCCTACAACCATTTGGTTGTAGATTAACTCAAGATCGTCGAGATTGCAAGGGGAAACCGCACGTAGTTTTCGACTAAATGTCGGGCGCCGCTCAATGTAACCGAGAACCTCTGCTCTGCGCACCAACCATCGACGTCATGATCCCGTGAAGTCTGGAGCTAATCGAGGCTGAATTGCTCTCAATCTTGAAGCACGACTCTTTCGCGTCACCCTCGGTCAGGTGTTGGCGGGAACCGCAGTTCCCGGGCCTCGCCGTCGAAGCGTCACCAGATCATGACGGGCCGCGGGCAACGTGTCTTGCTCAAGACCCTCCACCACGAATCCGGCGTCGGCAATCATCTCGAGATCAGCTAGCCCGGACTGACCCTCGCTGGTCAGGTAGTCACCCAAGAAGATGGAGTTGGCCAGGTGAAGCCCGAGGGTCTGGAGGCTGCGTAGATGGATCTCGCGTCCGCCGGCAATTCGGACCTCGACGTCGGGGAAGAAAAATCGGAACAGGGCCAGAATGCGCAGGCAGCGTTGGGGGGTGAGCTGCCATTGACCGCCCAGCGGGGTGCCCTCGAAAGGAATGAGGAAGTTGATGGGCACCGAATCGGGGTCGAGTTTTTGAAGATCGAAGGCCAGGTCGACGATATCCTCGTCGGTCTCGCCCATGCCGAAGATTGCCCCCGAGCACGGCGAGAGGCCGACCTCGCGGGCGACGCCAACGGTATCGACACGATCGGCGAAGGTGTGGGTCGAGCAGATCTCGCGATAGTTCGCTTCGCTGGTATTGAGATTGTGGTTGTACGCGTGAACGCCGATATCCAGCAACCGTTGCGCCCGCTCGGAAGTCAAGAGTCCCAGACTGGTGCACACTTCCACCCCCGGATGGCGTTCTTTGATGGCCGACACCGTCTCGGCGATGCGGCCAATGTCACGATCGGTCGGACCGCGGCCACTGGCCACCAGGCAGACCCGCTTCGCCCCGCCCTCGACCGCACGGTCGGCGGTCTCGGCCGCCACGAGGGGATCGAGCCAGTTGTACTTAAGGACGTCAGCCTTGGAGCCGCTGCGTTGCGAGCAGTACGAGCAGTCCTCCGGGCACAGACCACTCTTCATGTTGATGATGAGGTTGAGCTTGACTCGATTGGCAAAAAAGTGCCGGCGCACGCGCCCGCCGGCCGCGACGACGTCCAGTAAATCATCGTCACGGGTCGCCAACAGATCCAGCGCCTGCTCTCTGGTCGGCACTTGGTGATCCAATGCCTGATCCACCAAGTCATCCAATAGTGTCGTCACGTCAGTTCCCATAACCCTCCAGCATGCCACCGACGGCGCTAGACGAACGTTTCAGCCAGTTTCGAACACTGCGACCCGAGGCCCACGAATTGAGCCTCGAACCCAACGAATTGGTGCGCCGACTCGAACGACTGCGCACCGCGAACGGACGGGCGGTGATCTATTCGGTCGACATCGTGCCCGAGCGATTCGTGTCGGCGGTGACCAACAAGAGATTTAACCGATCGCTCTACGACGTGCTGAAGTCGATTGATGAGTCGGTGTCAGCGCGAACGCGGTGCTGTTGCCCGTCATTGCCGATCAACGACTGTCGTCGTTGCTTGACGTCAAGGTCGGCAGCGCCCTCCAGCAGATCAACGAAGTGGACTTCAACAAAAATGGTCATCCCATTGTGCTTTCCACGGAATGGCACGTGCCGGGCGTCTTCGAGTTGCGGGTCAATCGCCGGCCATGACCCGACGCTCGTTGGCCAACAACTTTCTGGAGATCCCGGGCAGATGGCAAAACTCTGCGCACACGTTACAGTTCACTTAAGAGAAAAAAGGACCAAATCATGTCAACCGACCGCTCAACCCTGACCTCCATCGAACGCGAAAAGGCCTCCGTCTTTCATTCGTGGACCGCCCAGGCCACCATCAATCCCCTCATGGTGAAGAGCGCTCAGGGCGTCTACGTCACCGACGAAAGTGGCAAGACCTACCTGGACTTCTCGTCGCAGTTGGTCAACACCAACATCGGCCACCAACATCCTTCGGTCGTCAAGGCCATCCAGGAGCAGGCCGGGGTGCTCTGCACCATTGCCCCCCAGCACGGTTACCAGGCGCGCTACCGCGCCGCGGAGCTGATCTTGGATCACTCCTTTGATGGAGCGGCCAAGGTCTTCTTTACCAGCGGTGGCACCGAGTCGGTCGAGCACGCCGTGCGAATGGCCCGATTGCACACCGGTCGTCAAAAGATCCTAGCCACCTACCGCAGTTACCACGGCGGTACGTCCACCTCGATCAACTTGACCGGCGACCCCCGCCGTTGGCCCAACGACAACGGGACGTCAGGCGTGGTGCACTTCTTCGGACCGTTCCTCTACCGTTCGGTCTATCAAGCGACCACCGAAGAAGAAGAGTGCGAACGGGCCCTGGCCAGTTTGGAGAACACCATTCTGTTCGAGGGTCCGACGGCTTTTGCCGCCATCATCTTGGAAACCGTGCCCGGCACCGCCGGCATCATGGTGCCCCCGAAGGGTTTCCTCAAGGGTGTTCGTGAAATCTGCGACCGTTACGGCATTGTTTACATTGCCGACGAAGTGATGTGCGGATTCGGTCGCACCGGCGAGTGGTTCGCCTACCAGAACTATGACGTGAAGCCCGACCTGGTGACCTTCGCCAAGGGCGTGAACTCCGGGTACGTGCCCCTCGGAGGCGTCGTGCTCAATGAAGCCATCTCGGCGTCGTTCAACGACCGGGCCTACCCCGGTGGCCTCACCTATTCCGGTCACCCGCTGGCCTGCGCCGCGGCGGTGGCCAGCATCGAAGTCATGGAGAGCGAGCACATTATCGAAAACGCCAAGCGAATCGGTGACGAAGTGCTCCGACCGGGACTCGAAGAACTGGCCCAGAAGCACAAGGTCATCGGCGACGTGCGGGGCCTAGGCGTGTTCTTCGCGCTGGAACTGGTTGCCGACCGCGCTACCAAGGAACCGCTCGCGCCCTACGGAGGAAGTTCGCCCGCGATCAACGACATCTTGGCCGCCTGTCGCAACGAAGGCCTGCTCATCTTCAACAATTTCCACCGGTTACACGTGGTGCCCCCGTGCAACATCACGGACGACGAAGTGGTTGATGGTTTGGCGAGACTGGATCGGGCGCTCGCGGTGGCCGACCAGTACTACGTCGGTAAGTAGCCACTAACCAGCGGTTCCGTGACGCTGCAATTCACCGAGTCCGTTCCGACGGTCGCTCTCGAGCGTGGTCACATAACCGTCGATCCATCACAATTGTTCGGTTGAATATCTGAAAGGCACACGCTTCTGACATGGGAGGATTGAGCATGTCAAACCAACGAGAACTCTTCCTATCCACCGCGGCCCGAGTCGCCGACTACCGCGCGAAGGTGGCCGATCTAACGGCCTTTCCCACCGCCGATCTTGGAGCCGTGCGCACCGCACTCGGCTCCATGCGTGACGGACCGACACCGGCCGAGGTCGTCATAGAAGAGTTGGCCACCATCGTCGAACCGGCGCTGGTCTCTTCGACCGGACCGCGCTACTTCGGCTTCGTGATCGGCGGGGCGCTGGACGCCGCGAGTGCGGCGGACATGCTGACCACCGGATGGGATCAGAACGCCTTTAATGCCATCACGTCGCCGGGCGCGGCCCTGGTAGAAGACGTCGCCGGTGCCTGGTTGAAGGACCTGCTCGGTCTACCCAGCACCGCGTCGTTCGGATTCGCGACGGGAGGGCAGGGCGCCAATACCGTCTCGCTCGCGGCCGCTCGCCACCACGTGCTCGAAAAAGTCGGTTGGGACGTTGAACGTGACGGCCTGTTCGGAGCCCCTCGAATACGGGTGCTCGCCAACGGCGAACGCCACGCCACTATTGACATGTCGTTGCGCCTGCTCGGCTTCGGTGCCGGGACGCTCGAGCCAGTAGCTACCGACCGACAAGGTGCGATTGACGTGGCGGACTTATCCCGAGTGCTGGGCAACGGACCCTCGGGGCCGACCATCGTGTGTCTGCAGGCGGGCAACGTGAACTCCGGCGCGTTCGATGATCTGGCGGCGGCGATCGCGGTCGCCCAAGATCACGACGCCTGGGTACACGTCGATGGAGCGTTCGGTCTCTGGGCCGCGGCCAATCCAGCCACCCGGCACTTGTTGCACGGCGTTGAGCTCGCCGATTCATGGGCCACCGACGGCCACAAGTGGCTCAACGTTCCCTACGACAGCGGCTACGTCTTCTGTGCGCACCCCGAGGCCCACGCCGCGGCCATGTCGTATTCGGCCGCCTACTTGGAAGGCCCGGGCGAGAGCCACCTTCGCTCCCCCGGTGACTTTGTCTTGGAAACCTCGCGACGTGCTCGGGGGTTCGCCACGTGGGCCGCGCTACGTCAGCTCGGTCGACACGACCTCGCGGCACTGATCGAACGCTGTTGTGCTCTGGCCCGAAGGTTCGCCGAGCAGCTGATGGACGTTGAGGGCGTCAGCATCCTCAACGACGTGGTACTCAACCAGGTCCTGGTGCGCTTCGGTAACGACCAGGAGACCGACCGAGTGATTCAGGAAGTCCAGCGATCGGGCGAATGCTGGATGGGTGCCACGTCGTGGCACGGCATGCGAGCGATGCGCATTTCGGTGTCGAATTGGAGCACCACCGAAGCCGATGTCGACCGTTCGGTCATCGCCATCCGCGGGGCAATGTCTAGCGGCGCGACCAACTAACGGCACACCCTTAAATCGGGCTAACCCCTGACTGGTGCGATTCAGTCTTCCTTGTTGCGAATCGGAAACGTCAAACGCGGGATGGATCAATACCCGATGTTCTTACGCGCCGAAACGGCGCTCGCGACGGGTGAAGTCGCGCAGCGCACGCAACAGATCCACCTTCCGGAACGCCGGCCAGTAAGGATCAACGAAGGCGAATTCAGCGAAGGCCGACTGCCACAGCAAGAAGCCCGAGAGACGGGCCTCGCCACTAGTGCGAATTACGAGATCGATGTCGGGCAGATCAGCGGCGTAGAGGTTGCGAGCCAGTCCTCCCGCGTCAATCTTCTCCGCGAGGTCGGCGGGCTCGACGCCCTCCGCCAAGAGATCGGTGATCAACGAACGACACGCATCGACGACCTCTTGGCGCCCCCCGTAACACAGGGCGATGTTGACGTCCATACTCGGCGCAGTGACCTCTCCAACCTGGTCGACCGCGTGCTTGGCCGCCAGCACGAGAGTGGGCGGCAGCAGGTCCAGGCTGCCGCTCACCGACAACGAGAAGTTGAGACGCTCCGCCAACTTGGGAAGCCGCTGGAAGAGGTCCGTCAATACGTCGAAATAAGGATCCAACTCAGCGGCCGGTCGACGCAGATTTTCCGTGGAGAGCACCCACGCGGTCACGGCCTTGATGCCGAGTTCCGAACACCATTCAAGCAATTCTTCGAGCTTGGCCATGCCTATTTCGTAACTGGCCCGGTACTCGCCATCAGTCTGTTCGCGAGCAAAACGGCGATGACCGTCCAGAATGACGCCCACGTGGCGAGGCAGGTTCTCGGCGGGCAGCGCGTTCGCCAGCCGGTGCTCGTAGTAGCGATAGGCGGTGCGCCGAAGTGCCATGGACCTCTCCATTATGCGACATCGAATCCTTACTAACAATGTTACTTCGGCGACTAACGTCCGTTCAGCGACGGTCACGAGCTGACCAAAGTGACCACATCGGACCAATCCGATCTTGGTTATGCCTCTAAATCTCGAGATGCACGGAACAAAACCGGGGCGACCCAATAGAGAGATTTCCGCGAAAACACATGATCTAATTATCAACGAAGAAGCATTCGTGACCTCATGAGGCTTACAAACAGACCTTTTCTTGAAACGCAAGTCAATTCAGTCGGCGATTCCGATGTGGAGACATGCGTCGTTTCGCCGCTTATCAACCACTTAACCCAATTGCTTGAACTCTTCGTAACGCTCGCTCAGTCGCGCCTTGTCTGGGTAAGAGACTGTTCTTCGCGGTAGACGGAGCGTCGTACCGTGCATTTCTTGAAGTCCGTGTTTCAACATCGGACCATCGACCTCTTTGAGAAGTCCGGCATTGATAACCACTTTATAGTCGGGCCTTATCCCAAGAAAATTTCGATCGAAGGCGACGTGATGAATTTTGCAAAGCGCTATTCCATTGGGTACAACTGGATCGCCGTTTGGTTTTGAATCACTGATGATGTGAGCCGCGTCGAGCAACTGGGAATGTTTGAGGTGACACACAGCACACGACGTCGCATAGGCATTGAGAACTTGTTCTCGAAAGATTGGCTGATGCAGCCTGGTATGCGTTTCCCTTAATGCGTAGCGCTTCTCCGAAGCTGTCAGCGTTGAAGTATCTATCCCAATCTCGGATCGGCTGAATCCCAAAGTGAATTCATTACGAATCAGATCGTCGTCAATAATGAAAATCGGGTAGGTGGGCTTATACACGCCTTTTCGTACGCCAATGAAATAAACTAGCGGAAGGGCAAACTCCATACAGGCTCGAAGTGCACGATTGGTGTAAGTCTTGGGATTCGTTCCTTCGTACTTGTAGCGTAGGTATCCATCGTCACCCACCAGATCTTCATAGGGCGGTTGTCGACCAAATGGAGTAAAGGCCGTCGTGATCGACAAAGCGCCGTCTAATCCCCCAGGTTTGCTGATGCCGCGACCACGCGATTGACGGATCGAAAATATTTCGCCGTTCCATCGAAAGGACTCGGTTCGATCCCATGTCAATGTATCGTCGACAGTACTGAGAAGCAGATTGTCTAGATGCTCAAAAAGCGCAACTCTAACTGCCAACTCTCGCAGTTCATCCATCCTTCAATACTTGCAGGATGATGAACTCATTGAAGTGAACGACCACTCTAGTGACTGCTCTAAATTTGAAAAGTCGAAACAGTGGTCTGACTGTGAATCAGTCTGCGGTCATTCCTGAACCTTTTTTTTGCTCGAAGTAACTCAAGGAATCTGAAGGCTCGTGGCTTCGCTTGAACCGCCAAGTACGAATGGAATTGAGTGATCAAACTTCAAATACTTGGCGCCGTCGCATCGGACACGCCGACCCCCATCGCGTTCGAACACCACCCGTTTGACGCTTTCAGAGATACCTGTTCGAAAACGTTCGAGGTACTTGTCCCCAGGTGACGGCTGCTTTAGCCCTATTGACCGTGCCTCCTAGGGCGTCTTACTTACCCGGCCCGAGCAAAGCACAAATATTTGTGAACTTCTTCGCAAGCCGTCGATTTTGGGAAATGATAATTAATTCGTGACTTGACAGTGACATTTACCCTATGTACTGTGTAAGCGGTTACAGGTAAGCGGTTACATTTTCGATAGTCGCGAACTTTATGTGGAACTAGGGGCAAGATGGTCGATTCACCGCCAACGATCTACGACGTCGCGGAACTTGCCGGCGTTTCGATCGCCACGGTAAGCAGGGCCCTCAATTCCCTTTCCTCGGTCCGACCTTCAACCCGAGCCAAAGTCATGGCGGCCATGGACGAACTGGAATTCGTGCCCAATGTGGTCGCTCGGGGACTTTCCAGTGGCAAACACTGGATTTTGGGTCTGGTATTCATGCGGGCCCCGGTTGATGGCAGCGTACTTGGGGTTGAAGAAGCCAGCCTCCTCTATACCGATATCGTCATCCGAGGTGCCGAGACTCGGGCCGCCGAACACGGTTACTCGCTGCTGCTTAGTAGCGCCTACGACACCCATCCCTCGGGGATGACGGCGCTGCTCAGTCTGACCGGCACCGTCGACGGTCTCATTCTCTTGGATCGCGTATTAGGCGATGACGACGTGGCCTATTTGGCCAAACGAATTTCCGTTGTCTTGCTGGCCGGTAAGGGTGATTCTCCCTCGGCCGTCACCATTCGAGTGGACAACGAACACGCCATGCAGAGTCTCGCCGAGCACCTGGTCAAAGTCCACGACATCACCCGGGTTGGTTTCGTGGCCGGCTCTCACGACAGTCCCGACAGCGTCGCTCGAGTGGTCGCCTTTCGCCAGGCCATTGAGGTGCTGGGCGCCACTCTCGAGGAGGTCGACCTGCTGGAGTCGGATTGGACGTCGGCCGGAGGAGAAGCGGCCATGCAGGCGCGACTCAGTCGCCCGGAGCCTCTTCCCCAAGCCTTCGCCTGCGCCAACGATCAGACGGCCGTGGGCGTGATCTACGCACTCAACGCCGCGGGCCTAAAGATTCCCGACGACGTCGTGGTGACCGGTTTCGACGACATCACCCTGACAAGATATTTCAATCCACCGCTCACCACGATCCGGCAATCGGGGGGCCTCCTTGGTGAGGCCGCGGTAGATGCGTTGGTGGCCATGCTCGACGGCTCCGAAGTCGTCAATCGAACGGTGGTATTGCCGACCGAACTCGTGGTGCGGGGAAGTTGTGGTTGTGTCACCGAGTCTGACACTCGATCACCGCTGGCCGAACTGGTGACCCTACGAAGTGAGATCGACTAGCCATGCGGATGATCGCTCGTAAGCTCTCGCTCTACGCGCTGACGGCCTGGGTCGCCATCACCGTCAACTTCCTACTTCCCCGTCTCATGCCGGGCAATCCCGTCCAGAACCTCATCGGTCGATTGACCGGACGGGTCACGCCCCAGCAAGTCCACGCCATCGAACTCTCCTTCGGCATAGGACTGCATCAGGATCTCTTTCACCAGTACACCGGCTATATTTCACAGCTCTTCCAGGGCAACCTCGGGGTGTCGATAACGCTGGCCTCGCCCGTGAGCACCATCTTGCGCGCGGCGGTGCCGTGGACGGTGGGCCTCATTGGCATCTCGACGATCATTAGTTTTGTCATCGGCACGTTCGGCGGAGCCCTGCTCGGCTGGACCCGCGGTTCGCGTTTCGACACGGTCATTCCCGTCGCCACCTTCTTCCAGGCGGTCCCCTACTTCTTCTTAGGCACCGTGGTGCTCCTGGTCTTCGGCAGCACGTTGCACTGGTTCCCGGTGCTGG
>OBLU010006169.1_pt1 | contig 10688 bp, 11 predicted proteins | sample 1518681 | NCBI WGS metagenome assembly OBLU01 (sample SAMEA3539304, study PRJEB22396) | soil metagenome | biome: tundra; feature: field; material: soil | place: USA | collected 2010-05 | depth 0.15 m
CTCCTCGGCTCGCCGCCGCCGTCGGCGGCTTCTAATCTTCTTTTCCGATGGGAATACTGTAGTGGCGGTGACGATACGTGCAGGACCCTAAGTCCTAGAATATCCTGACTTACAGATCTGGAAAACCGGGATTTCACCCGCGCAACGCGACCCGTACGGCGTCAACTGCGAGTACATCCAGCGCGATCACCCGGCGCGGGGTGGCCGCCGGATCCATCGCGGCGTCAACCCGCTGCCTGGCCCCAGCCCGGAGCCGCAGTACGTGGAGTGGGCCGGCGGCGGCTACTGGAAGGATGTACTCGACGAGGCGAATCGAGGTTGCGCGAATGTCGTGAGCCTCGCCCTCCTGCCGGCCGGCCTGCCGATCACCCAGGCCGCCACCACGACGGTTTCTACGATCAGGCGCATCTCACCAGGCACTTCAAGCGCATTGTGGGTCTCACGCCCGGCCGCTACATCGCGGATCTCTAACCCTGGGTGGAGCCTAGGTTCTATTCGCGGGCCGATGTGCTCCGGGCGGCGGGCCGGGAGCATCAGTGTCATGAGCAATACCGATGTAGTCACCGTGCGAGGTCTGCGCAAGGCGTACGGGAACCGAGTGGTGGTGGACGGTCTGGACCTCGACGTTCCCGCCGGCCAGATCGTCGGCCTGATCGGCGCCAACGGGGCCGGCAAGACGACAACCGTGGAGTGCGTCCAGGGACTGCGCAGGCCGGATGCCGGCACACTGCGTGTCCTCGGGTACGACCCCGTGACTCAGGCCGAGCGGCTGCGGCCGCTGGTGGGCAGCCAGCTGCAGGACTCGGCGCTGCCCGACCGGCTGCGGGTGGCCGAGGCGGTGGAGCTGTTCCGCACCCCGCACGGCCGCGATGGCGCCGAACTGCTGGCGCAGTTCGGGCTGGCCGCGCGGCGCCGCTCTGCGTTCGCGTCGCTGAGCGGCGGGGAGCGGCAGCGGCTGTTCCTCGTGCTCGCCCTGCTCAACCAGCCCCGGCTGGTGATCCTGGACGAGCTGACCCAGGGCCTGGACCCAGCCGCGCGCCGCGACGTCTGGGCGGCCGTCCGTCGGCTGCACGAGGACGGCACGACCGTGCTGCTGGTCACGCACGAAATAGACGAGGCCGAGGCGCTCTGCGGCCAGGTGGTGGTGATGCGGGCCGGCCGTGTCCTGGACGCGGGGACGCCGTCCGACCTGGTGAACCGGCACTCCGCCGTCGCGACGATCCGGTTCAGCCTGCCGGATCCGCCGGCCGGATTGCTGGACCTCCTGCGCCGGCTCGACGGCGTGCTCACGGTCGACCGCGCTGGCTCGCGAGTCGCGGTGCGCGGCGACCGGCGCATCATCGCGCACGTCGGCGCCGCCCTGGTCCGCTGGGACTCGGTCCCGGCCGACCTGAGCGTGCACATCCCGGCGCTCGAGGATGCCTTGCTTGACCTGCTCGACGAGGACACGGAGCTGGCCTGCGCCACCGAACTGATCGGAGCAGCGAGATGAACGGCCAGGCGGTGCGGCTGATCCGGGCCGAACTCAGGCTGATGCGGCGCGACCCGCTGGTGCTTACCTTCGTGTTCGTGTTCCCGGTCGTGACCATGCTGATCATCGGCGGCGCGTTCGGCACCACGCCGGACCAGGCGTTCGACTTCACCAACCCCTCGCACTGGTACGTGGCGTCCTACCTCACCGTGGTGATCGGCGCGATCGGCCTGGTCATGGTGCCGGTGCACCTGGCCTCCTACCGTGAGCGCGGCGTACTGCGCCGGTTCGCGGTGGCCGGCTTCCCGCGCTGGTCGTTCGCGATCGCCGAGCTCGTGGTCGGGCTGGTAACCACGCTGGTAGCCTGCGCGCTGCTGCTGGCGATCGCCGCGCCGGTATACGGGCTGCCCGCCATGCACGACGGGTGGCGCGTGCTGCTGGCGCTCGCGATCGGCACGGTCGGCTTCATTAGCCTCGGCGTGCTGCTCGGCTCGGTGCTGCCGTCGGCGCGCTCGGCCCAGGCGGTGGGACTGGTGCTGTACTTCCCCTCGTTTCTGCTGGGGGCCGGCGGCCCGCCACCGCACGTCATGGGCTCCGCGGTGCGGACGATCGCCGGACCGCTGCCACTGACCCTGCTGACCAACGCGGTCCGCGAGCCGTGGCTCGGCATCGGTACCGCCACCAGCTCGCTGATCGCGCTGGCGGCACTGACCGTGGTGGTCACCGCGGTAGCCGCCCGCCGCGCTGTCCTGTGACGCGAATCTGCGATTTCATAGAATCCGAGACATGACCGCTGATGATAGCCCGGCCTGGCCAGCAGGCCGGGCTGTCGCCTGGGGTGCTGTCGCGGTCTTCGCCGCCATCGCCGCGTTCGGCTACGCGCTCGGCCGGACCCAGCAGGACCCGCCTTCGGTGGAGACCGCCGCGATCGCGGCGGTCGGCGCGACCAGCGCGAGTATCTTGCTGGCGCAACGCCGATCCCCGCTGCTCGTGTATGCCGCAGCCGCCACCGCAGGGATCGCCGTAGTGTGCGACGCCAGATCGGCGAACGTCGGCTGGCTCGCGGTGTCCTTGATCGGCGGCTGGTGCTCGCTGGTCGGCGGCCACCGCGTCGGCCTGGTGTACTGGACCGGCGCGATAACCCTGTTCATCATCGAATGGACCTGGATCCGCCCCGATCCAGGATGGAGTGCCTGGCTGGCGGCAAGCACGTTCACCTTCTTCCTCGGCTTGCTGATCCGCTACCAGTTCGTCCTGGTCGCACAGCTAAGGGCGGCGCAGGCGGGCCTGACTGAGAAGGCTCGGGCAGAAGAACGGAACCGAATCGCCCGCGACCTGCATGACGTCATCGCGCACACGCTGACGGTCTCGTTGCTGCACGTGATGAGCGCACGGCTGGCCGTCGAGCATGATCCCGCCGACGCCGCCCGCTCCCTGTCCGAGGCCGAACGACTTGGCCGGGAAAGCCTGGCTGAAGTGCGAACGGCGGTGGGCATGCTACGCGAGGACGGCGACGCGGGCCGCACCGCGCCGCTGCCCGGCGTTGATAGCCTGCCAACCCTGGTGGAGCGGTTCCGGTCGGCCGGCGCGGACGTCACGCTTTCCGTCGACGGCGACACCAGCCGGCTGCCAGCCACGGTCGGCCTTGCCATTTACCGGATCCTGCAGGAAGCGCTGACAAACGTGATCAAGCACGCCCCCGGTTCACCGGCAGCCGTGCGGCTGACCGTGGACGCCGCCGCGGTCAGGCTTTCCGTGCAGAGCATGGGCGCGCCAGGCACCGGGACCGGGCTCGGCGTCATCAGCATGCGCGAGCGGGCCGAGTCGCTCGGCGGGACCTGCGAAGCCGGACCTGGCGGCCCGGGCTGGCTGGTCCGCGCCTCTTTCCCGCACAACAGCCAGGGGCAGTGACATGATCAAGGTGCTGCTCGTCGATGACCAGGAGCTGGTGCGGGCCGGCCTGCGCGGCATCCTGCGCAGCCAGTTCGGCTTCGACATCGTCGGCGAGTGCGCGGACGGCACAACGGTCGCTGCGGCGGTACGGTCGCTCGTGCCCGACATCGTGCTGATGGACGTGCGGATGCCCCTCGTCGACGGCGTGCAGGCGACCCGCCAGCTGCGTGACCAGGGTGGCGCTCCCCCGGTGCTGGCCCTGACCACCTTCGACGATGAGGAAGTGCTCGCCGGGATGCTGCGGGCCGGAGCTGCTGGCTTCGTCCTCAAGGGCGTCCCCGCCGAGGACCTCCAGCGTGCGGTGCGCGTCGTCGCCGAAGGCGGCGCCTGGCTCGATCCGGCGGTCACCGGCCGGGTACTGGCCACCTATCGTTCCGCACCTCGGCCCGCTGCCCTGAACTCAGCCCTGGACACCCTGACCAGCCGGGAAAGCGAGGTACTGGTGCTCATCGGCGAGGGCAACACCAACGCCGAGATCGCCGCCGCGCTGGTCGTCAGCGAGGGCACCGTCAAGACGCACATCAACCATGTCTTCACCAAACTCCAGCTCCGCGACCGCGCCGCCGCCGTAGTCTTCGCCTTCGACCACAACCTGGTCAACCGCCCCCGCTAGCCATGCTCGCCAATGCCGACACGGTCCGGTCGCCCGAGCTCATGCTGTACTCGAACGCGGACCCAGGACCCGCCGGAGAACGGCTCTCCCGGGCTGATTCCCTGTGCATCGCCGTCGCGGAGCGCCTTGAGCTGCCGCTAGTCGGAGACGGTGAGTACTGGCGGGATCTGCCGCTTCCCGTGAAATTCCACCCGCTCCGCGCCGGGCAGCGCGGCCACACTCATACGCAGCCGCCGCCACGTCCGTCGCCCGATCACTGACAACAAGCCACCGAACATGATGGAGCTTCCCCGCACGAAACGCGCGATATCCGCCGATAACTGGCTTTCATCCTAATGATGGTGCGCGATGGGTACGAGATCATGGGCCGGGCGGGCGCCTGGCGTGCCTTGCCGCTCATCATTCGTGCGCTATTTACGAGGCACGGGTCCGCCGGCCGTGCTTCCCGCGTCGAAGCGGTGTGAGCGTGCGATGGATAACCGCCGCTGTGGTCATGGCATGCCTGGCCGCTTGCAGCGGCGGGACTTCGGGCTACGGGCATCGCGGGATCGTCGCCAGCGACGATCAGGTGGTGACCTACCAGGGGTACAGCGGGACGGCGATCGTCAGCACGGACGGCCGGACGGTGACCGTGGGCCCGTTCGTACCGCCGTGCTTCGGCACCACGACGGCGGTCGCCGCCCAGACCGCCACGCGAGTAGAGCTGTGGCTGCGTGACACCGTGCCGGCCAGGCACGGTGTCTGCCAGGTGATGAAGGCCTTCGCGGACTCGCAGCAGATCAGGCTGCAGGCGCCGCTGGGCACCCGGAAGCTGGCCGACGGCGCGACCGGCCGGGCCGTCGCGTGGATCAGTGCCCGGCTCGTGCTGCGGCCAGCCGAGATGCCCGCCGGATACCTGCTGCGCTCCCGTACCCCCGACGTGGACTTCTCCGGGCCACAGAGCCCGGGACCAGCCGGATGCGTGCAGCTCTACCTCGACGACACCCGGACCGCCGAGCACATGCTGTACATCGAGCAGAGCGCAGGCCGCCTGCGGGTCCCGGCACCAGGACCACGCGGCTGGACCGCGATACGGATCCGCGGCCAGCCCGGCCTGGCCACCCGCAACCTGATCACCTGGCGCGAGCACGGGCTGACCGACTACATCGCGGTGGACGGCCCGCAATGGCCGCAGGTGCTCAGTACCGGGCAGCTCATCGCGATCGCGGACAGCGCACCGGCTTAGTGCCTGGCCCAGGAAATCTCCCGGGGGCTGTCCCGGTCGCCGGGATCGCGGTGTGGCGGGCTGCCGGAAAATCGCCTGGCTTGACGGCCGGCCTGCGGCTGTCGCGCCGGGCGGCCGCATGTGCGGCGGGTGTACGTGCCGAGAATCTCGTCCGCGGCTGTGACCAGCAGAGTTGCTCTCCCGGCCGTCCGGCCGTGATGATCACCGGTCATGTGCCTGCGGTTCGCCTTCCTCCTGATCACCCGGACGGCATCGTGGCTGCGGTTGTCCCGGCGTGAGGAAGCGTGGCAGTCCGCTGAGATCTTGATCCTGCGCCACCAGCTCGCCGTCCTGCAGCGGCGGCAGCCGCGCCGCCTGAACTTGCACTGGGCGGACCGGGCATTGCTCGCGACCTTGCTCGGCGTGATACCGAAAGCGCGGCGCCAGGGGCTGCGGCTGCTGGTCACCCCGGATACGATCCTGCGCTGGCATCGATGTCTCGGCGGCCGCAAAGTATCCGGAACTCACCCGGACCACCGGACGAAAGGGGCATTCCGCGCCGGGAACGAGCCGTGCCCCAGCAGATGTGCCGGGCTCCGGTCACACGCGGATAACATTCCGCTGATCGCTCGCTGCAGGGTAGCCACCGCCGCGACGATCTCGCTGACCGGGCCGGCGGCGGCCGCGATCCTCTCGAGCAGCCTGCGGACGCGTGATCTGTCGGGATGCTCCTGGTCAAGCTCGGCGGAGACCTCGCCGACCACGGCCTGAACGGTGGCGCGATCCGGCAGCTCGTTCCCCTGCTGCTGGAGGACATCCAGCAGATCATGCAGGAGGCTGGCCAGATTCTCGCGCTGCTGCGCGGAGATCTGATCGCCCGGTGACTGAACGACCTCATAGGAGGCGCGGGCATGCGGCCCCTGGGCGAGTGCCCCGATCTCCACCGAACCGCCGCTGATGACGATGCCTCCCGGCTGCGGTTCTTCGCTCACGGGTTTTCACCTTGCTTCCGGATGTTCGGGACGTTCTGCAGGAATTGCGTCACGCCAGCGCGCGAATGCTCTCCGACGGCGACACTGCCCGCGCTGACCTGGCCGCCAGAGATCAGCAGCCCCTGATTGAGGATGGTTGTCCGCTGCTCTTCGAACTGCGATATGTCGATATCGTGCGCATCAAGGAAGGTCATGATCGAGTCCAGCACCTGCCGGTCTATGAGTTTCGTGTTCAAGCCCCGGTCGACCTGCTGGAAGTATTTCCTGTAATGAGCGGACTGGGCAAGCTCGCGGATGCTCGTCTGTGCGCCGAAGTTATATTCGGGGTCATCGTCGATGTGACGCTTTATCACACGCTCATGATTCCACCGGGTACCCATCCTCCAGAGCGTGCCGGCGGTCCTGAAGGGGGCCTGCACGAGCGCTGCCGTCATGGTCGCGGGGGCATGCCGTAGCTCGGTGTTCCAACGCCGTACCGTGGGCCGGGAGGCCATCTGATCTACTTCCCGGTAGGGCTTTCTCACCGGGGCGAGCAGATAATGCTGGACCTCGGCGAGGAGGCCGGAGCCGCGCCGGGTGAAGTTGATGAATACCGAAAGGACCAGATCGCCTCTCCAGTCCTGCATCCGGACACATTGATAGGCGCGGTTCTGCAGGTCGGGAGTGTGCACCAGCTCGCGGAGCCGCTCCGCGCCTATGGTAGTGACGGGCTGCGCCATCCGGTCCTGGATGAACCTCGTGTCGTCACGAATCGACTGGCCGTCGACAAGGAGCCTGTCCTCGATCAGCAGCCCGGCCAGCCCGAGTTCCTCGATGTCCTGCTGCACGGCCTGGTAAAGTTCCTGGACCTCAAACGGTTTCGGGGCGAGCCGGACGTTGCGGCCCGCGGGCTCCTTGCCCTTCGCCAGGTTGACCGCGAAGGACCAGCCGCCCTGGGCGGACCCGCTCCCGACGAACGGGCTGTAGGTGCCGTAGACGCTGATGTTCCCGTGTACGGACGACTGCACCCGGTCAACCTGCTGCTTCTCCTCGGCGGTTAGCCACGGCGCACGGGTGGGGTCGAAGGCGCCCCGGCTGAGCTGGCGGGCGGCGACGCGGTAACGGCTGACCCAGCGCTCGGTGAACGCCACGATCGCGGCCAGCACCACGAGGACGGCCGCGTCGCGGAAGCCGGTGAGGTTTCGGAAATCGAGCACGATGGGCAGGATGCCGAGCACGATCGCGGTGATCAGGACGTCGCGGAGGACCTGCCGCCTGCGGGCCGCGAAGCAGTGCCGTAGCACGGTGCCGAGATCTACTCCCAGCGAGGGCACCACGGCGCGATGCGGGTTCCCCGCGACTTGGCCGATGACCTGGCGGGCGAAGCGGTCATCGAAGTGGGCGGCCGCGCAGAGGTAACGGGTCGTGTCGGATCGCGCGGGGTCGCCGGTCTCGGTGAACCGCTGGGCACCTGCCACGGGGACGGGGACGGCAGCATCCGGTGCGGGGACGGGCACGGCACCCGCGTTCGCGGCGCCCCGGCTGGCGAGAAGCGTGAACCCGGCCAGCAGGAAGGCGAGGCCCCCGGCAACCCCGATGTCGTCACTTAGGAGCGCCTGGCCCGACATGTAACGGAGTGGAACCAGCCAGCCGAACACATGGGAAGCGACGAAATAGGTCAGAGTCAGGAAACCCGCCGTGATCAGCACCCCGGCCGCGCAGGGCCGGTCCGGGTCCCGCCGCCCGGCCGCGGCCAGGCATGCGCCTGCCGCCAGGACCGCCGGAGCCACCGCGAACACGACGATGCCCGGGAGGAAGCGCTGGACGAAAACGCGAGTCGCTGACGGCTGCAAGACCGCGACGAACTCATAGAACACGGCCACCGCGACGGCGATCGCCGCGGCGGCGGCGGTAATCTTTGCGGCGAGCGCGGCGCTCCGGGCAGCCTTCAGCGGCTCGGGGGCGTCATGGCCGCGCCCGGCTAGCCCCGCGACCAGGACGACCCCGGCCCCGATCATCCCGGCGAAGGTCGCGCGGCCGGGGGCCGGAAACTGCGGCACGCGAATGCCTAGGTAATAGTCGAGCTGCTGGAAATAGAAAAGGTAGCCGGCGGCGCCTGTCGCCAGCAGGACCCCGCTGGCGAAACGCTTATCGTGCGCGAGAGCGAGCAGGACCGTCGCGGCGCACGCCAGGAATGGCAATACGAACATGGGGCCGTACAGAATCCAGTTAACGCGCCGCGTCATGAGGTCCGCGACCGAGACAGCCGGGAAGAGGATAATGACATTAATTAAAAAGGCGGCCGCGCTGACCGTGCAGACCAGGATGGCCGCGGGCCCGGGGATACGCCGCCAGCCGCGCAGGACCGCCGCCGCGGTGACGGCCACGAGCAACGCCACGATCAGGATCTGCCACGCATGCGCCATCTTCGGCACACCCGAAACAAAGATGGAGGCAGCCCCCGGCGGCATAAGCGGCTGCACATCGGCGGTGGTCAGGAGCGCTACGCCGACCGCGGCAACGACGAGCGGCACCTCCTCGCGACCGGGCACGAGACTACTCAGGAACGTCTTCTCGCGGATAACCGGATGAGGATTCGGGTACGTCATACCTATCCTCCCCGTGCATTAGGATTCCAGGAATCATCATACCGCAGGGGCCGGCATCTGGATCATACTGCAGGATTTTCAAAGTCTCGCAAATACTCGTCCCCTGCGGCAGCCAGCATCCAGCACGCTGTTACCGCAGTAGCGAACGCGGCAACCGCATCTTGGTGGGGCGAATCATTGGCCAGTAACTCGCCGAACACGGCGTTTACCGCAGCCCCGAGATCGGGATCGCCTTGCCATCGCGCGTCACCACTGGGTGAAAAGCTGGCAATCACACTGTGAGCGAACTGGGCAGGACCAGTACTGCTCGCCCACACCGCCGCCAATCCGGGAGCACGGATTCCGTTTTACGTGGTCGCCGGCCTGGGGGCAACACCAGGGATTTAGCGGGTATTGAGGGCTGAGCTGCGGGTTTGTTGATGTGACGGAGGTCGCTGGGGCCGGGCGGAGAACCGGGAGAGGCTCGCTGCGGGTAGGCCTCCCGGATCGCCTCAGCGGGGAACCGCTGCAGCAACCAGGTCGGCGCTTACGGCGCGACCGGCTCGGTGGGCTGATCCGTGAATACGCCCAAGTCGCACAAGGTGACACCGTTTCCGGCACCCCACAGGCGTTCGGGCACACGCTTATTCTCGGTCGTAGCTCTTTCAAGTTATGCAGCTGAAACTCGGCGATCCCCTGTTCAGGGAGCGGGCGCCGGGACAGGAACTGGAACTGGAACTGGAACGACAGTAACGACCGATTCAAGGCCGCGGAAATCTGCGAGATTGGTGGTGAACAGAGGAAGCTTGTTCGCTGCCGCGATGCTGGCGATCATCAGGTCAGCCACGCGGCCGCGTGGCTTGCGGCCCATGGCGATCACCTCGGCGGCGATGATCCCGTACAGCCGGGCGGCCTCAACATCGAATGGCAGCGGGCTGAAGGTCGCCTCGACTCGCTGCACACGAAGGACCCGCCGGGCGCGTTCAACGGCATCCACGGCCGAGTGCACCCCTGCCGACAGCTCGGCGAGGCTGACCGTGCTTATGAGGAGCTCGGCGGGCAGCTGGCCGGCCGCCAGCCGTTCCAGGTAGATCAGGATGTTCGTGTCGCCGAGCCCGCGCGGGTAGCGGGCGGTCACTCGCCGTCCTCGGGCTCGTGGGCGCGTTCGTAGGCGTCGAAGTATGCCTCAGCGTCTGCGGAGCGATCCTGATCGGCGCGGAACGTCTCCGTGCTCATGGGAGGCAGGTCCTGGAACATCGCCATGAGTTCAGTGACCGGAACCGACTGGCGGCGCGCGGGGGTTGCCTGGTGAACGTAGGCGTCGATGGCGGCCAGCGCGACTTGCTGCATGGAACGATGCTCGGCCTCCGCCTTCCGCCGGAGCCCCTCCGTCTGTTCATCACTGAGCCTGAGCGTCATGGCCATAGTCCTATGATACCGCCTGGTATCAGCAATGCCCAGCGCTGACACCGAGCCTTCCCGGCCCGGCCCGGCCGCAGTAACCTGTGGGGCCTCGTTTATTGGATCTGGCCCGGCTAGACTGCCTGGTCGGGATCATCGTTGAGTGATCGTTTCGGTTGTCTACCTGCTCGTCCGTCGTCTGCTGGGTTGCCTGACGGTGCTGACGCGGCATCAGGCGTCCAAGGATGCCGAACTCACCGGCCAGCCGCCACCCGTCCCTGGACCCCTGCGCGCCGTCGACCGCGCCTACCGCAACGCGATCGACACCCTCGCCCGGCAAGCAGGACTCGCCGCCTGAGCACACCCGCCCAGCGCCATAACGACCCCCGCACAGCCTCCTGGCTGTCTCGCGGTCATGGCCCAAGCCTGGCGCCGCGCCGCAGCCAGAAGCCAAATACGGTTATTACCTGCGGAGACTCACGATGTA
>OBLU010006171.1_pt1 | contig 10683 bp, 8 predicted proteins | sample 1518681 | NCBI WGS metagenome assembly OBLU01 (sample SAMEA3539304, study PRJEB22396) | soil metagenome | biome: tundra; feature: field; material: soil | place: USA | collected 2010-05 | depth 0.15 m
TCTTCGGATCGTTCCCCATGCGGCAGGTTCCCACTTCGTGAATACTGTAGCCCGGAGGGTTGGGCATGGCGTTTTTTGAAAGGATCTCGAAGCCCGCGGCCTGTGCCACCTGGGATGCAGTTTCAACGGCATCTTTGGCCATATTGAATTCGTTATCCGTGTACTTCGTGTCAACGTGAAGTACGGGGATGCCCCAGGCATCGGTGCGTGTCTTATCGATGAGCACGTGGTTTTCGTAGCGACCAAGGACCTCGCCCATGATCGTCATGTGGAACCCGCTGCCGTCATACTCATCAAGCTTGCGTTGCAAGTCGGCGCCGAAGGCAGCAAAATTGCGGGTGCCTACGGGGCCTTTGCTAGCAGTGACGTTGAGTGCATAACCGCGCAGAAAGTTGGATGCCTTGGTGTCGATATTGCGGAAGCGTGGAACGATGGCGCTGCTACCCATCACTTCGCCAGAATGGCCGTTCCGGGCTTCGGGGACCGAGCAGATCACGCCGGCGCCGTAGATCTGGTCCATGAGATAACGGCCAACGAGCCCACTCGAGTTTGCAAGGTTAGAGTTCAGTAATAAGCGAGTGCTCTCAAGTGTTCCGGCAGCGAGAACCACTACCCGTGCCTTAACAGTCATTTCGCGATGAGATAGTCGGTCGACGAAGTGGCAGCCATTGGGAAGGCCGGTGTACTTGTCGATGGTGATTTCGCGGACGACCGCATTCGCGAGCGAAGTCAGCTTGCCAGTGCGTTCAGCGTCAGGCAACAGCAGGTTCACGGAGCTTGCGAGGCCGTCGCGCCCCACCGCGGCACGCTGCTTACAAACGGGCATACCCACTGATTTGCCCGCTGCGATGAAACGCTGCATCGCCGGGCACCAAGGGCTGCTGTCGATCACGAAGTTGCCGTTGGGCATCTGGGATGGGCCGTCGAGAGCGCCAGTGACTTGGAAGATGCCTTCAACGCGCGCGTAGTACGGCGCTAGGGCGGAATGGCTGATGGGCCAGTCCTCACCGAATCCATCGTGAGAGTGCGCTTTGAATTCGTAGTCACTCAGGCGAAAGGACTGGCGCGACCAAAAGAGGGACCTGCCGCCAAACAGGCGGACGCGAACCCAGTTGTATGGCTGCTCGGCCTCGAAGGTGTATGGGACTTCTTGCTCATCGACCCACACATTAGCGTTGTGCTCGTTGGCCTGGAATACGTGATCGACGCGGCCGGGTGGCCTGAAGCCACGAAAAGGAAGTTCGTAAGAATGCTTGTTCTCAGCGTCGCGGGTCACGTCGGCTACAGGGCCGGCGTTCAGCATGAGGCAGCGTATGCCGGACTCGGTAAGAATCTTGGCGGCCATGCCGCCGGCGTGTCCGGAACCGATGATGAGGACGTCCCAAGTTTCGTTGGCGATGGAGCTATCGGTCATTGCAGGTCCCAATGTTGCTAGCGAGGATAAGACGGCATGGGGTGATCGGACTTAGGAACCGCCTGCACGTGAGGCGGGAGCTTGGAGCAGGCAGCAGCGCTGTGCGCGATGTCGGGTTCGATAGGGAACCAGTACAGCGAGTTGTTGTAGGGGTCAGGCGAGGACGGAGGAGGTGCAGCTTCAAACCACGCCCGCGAGTTTATCGTCGCCGTGCGGATCTCATCGTGGGCAATGTTGATGAAGTCTGCGTGGGGCTCGGTCGGGGGATGGTCACTCATCCAGGTGCGAAGCCAAGGCTTTAGCAGCGCGCCGGCTTGCGCGTCCTCCAGTTTTGCGAAAGGGGTGTTGAACTTTTTCTGCGACTCGGAATCAAGCCAGTCGAGGCCGCCGCTGTAGACCTGCTTGCGAGTGTCGGGCGAGCTACCGATGAGGAAGTCAAGAAATGCCGGAACTTCTGCCTGCAGTGCTCCAGCTTTACCGCTTACCGGCGGGACCACTACATCGGCGAGGCGGCTGAGCGTCTGCATCTGCAACGGGTTGAAGAATCGGAGTTCCGAAGCAGCAATGTTTTCGGCGACTTCCACGTGTGGCAAAGGCGTGCGCGGGTTCAAGCCAAGCAGCCACGGAACAGGTGCAGGAGGCGGCGGACCAGGGACGGCTTGTTGCTGGGCCAGCAGAAGTTTGGGGGCAACACCGATGGTCAGGACGGCGCGTACGAATTCACGACGCTGCATGAACGCTCCTCAGTTACGCTCTGACGTTAAATGGGAGAGCGCGCCTTCGTCCACCGGCAGCGCGATCGGAAATGATCGGACTCACGGAGAGAAGACTTGGCGCAGGATGTCAACGTCTCTCCTGCTCTGCCTAGCGGCTTCCCGTTGGTAGTATCCTGATTTGAATACTTGGAGTGGCCGTCAGCACCTTTTGAGAACGGAAGGAGGTCTATCGCAAAGCTTTTGCAAGTAGGCCTACACAAATCCTAGAGCGCCCAGACGCCACGCTCGCGGATTGCGTCATACATCGCGTCCGGAGCGAGATCGAGTTCTCCGGGCCAAGTCACCGCACCGTGCTCGATTGTCACCTGGGCGAAATGGGAGCGGTCGAGAAGCGCAGCGAATACCCCTGCGTTCGAGGAGTGCAGCAGTCGGGCCATGTCGACCAAGCCAGTCGAGCCGTCTGCAAAAGAGACCCTCAACCGAAACTCTGGAAGAGCCTCAACGTTTGTCACGCGCCATGGGGACTTAGGAGTGCTCTCCTCAACTAGACCAACGGGCGAATCTTCCTGGGCGTTTGATTCTGAACGCATAGATCCCAATCCCTCATCAGTTCGTCACGATGTTGTTGCGCCCACTCTGCTACGAGTGCCATTGCGCGCTTCGGCAGTTCTCCGCGGATGACTTCAATCGTCTGAATGTCAATCAGCGCTTCAAATTCAGCATACAACGCATGGAAGTGTGGTGGAACATGGTCTCCGAAATACATTTGAATCAAGATCCCGTAAAACTTACTAATAGTCGGCATCCAATCCTCTTTCTTAGGTCGACAAGCAACGCCTCCTTTGACGTTTCGGTTCCAAATCTCAGACCTGCAATTTGAAACCAAATTATTCGTCGTTATCCGTCGACATATTTACGAGTCGCACTCGGCAGGCGCAACAAACTCAACAATTCAGGGTATTTCCATAATCTCGCATTGACCCGCTTTCCCCTTGCGGTGTTGCCATCTTTGCGAGTATCGAGGGTCCGCCATCCGATTTCAGCGCTTAAGTCCTCAGCGGTTGCCGTGTAGGTTTTACGCTCTTCCAGAATCGAGGAATCTTCCCTCGCCTACACTGCAGTGAGTCCACAAAAGATAGATCGCTCGTCTTCCAATGGCCTTCCTCGCAGCTTCATCCCAGCGAGGAGTCAGCGAGAGGGTCGCACTTTCCCCGAGACGAAGGAGGGTTTCCGGTGATCGAAAGCGATAAGGAGCGGATTCGGCTCATCTGCGAAGGGTACGGAGCGTCTTCGTGAATGGGAGAATTCAGCACAGAGGCATTTTTGAAGACGAATGGATTCTGGAGGTCGATCGTTATTGGGAATCCGGTTCAGCCACCTTGCAAAGATATTTGAGTGCAAGTGGATTTCTGTTGGTGACAGTAGCCCGAGACCCAGATCTTAAAGCAGATTCGGCCCACAAGCACAAGCAGAAAGGGCACGCTTAGTCCCCAAGTGCTTGCAAAGCCTCGGAAAATCGAGATTAGGACACTACCTTCCCGTTTATCAAATAGACAATCTCAGGTTCGCGGGATAGCCGTCTCAGGCTAGTTGCGAATGTTTTCGAGCAAGGCTTCGATCATGGCCTTTTGTTCGCCATTCACAGCTAGCAACGGAGAGCGAGCCCTGCCGCCGTAATAACCGTTGAAGTCGCAGGCAGCCTTAATTCCACTGATGCCAAGCTCGCCGGCAATGCGCTGACTCGGGCCGGCGATACGGCCCTGTTTTTCCGCTGCAAGGTTCGGGTCATGATCTTTCCACGCGATATAGATTTCCTGGCAGGCCTGTGGTGCGCAGGCGGCAAAACCAAGGATGGCGCCGCTGGCACCCGCCTCGAGAGACGAGAGTACACCTGCGGCCGACCCCGTCAGGACCTGGAAGCCAACTTCCTTAACGCGTGTTTTAAGAGCGACCGCTGGCGGAGCAGTCGCAAGCGCTACCCCGGCGCCCAGGTCTGCAGCTGAGACAAATCCACCAGGTTGTTCGCCGCTGGGCTGCGACTTGGGCGAAAGCATACGTCCTGTCACGGCTTCGAAAAGCGGCGTTACGACCACTGATCGGCGAGGAGCATTCTGAGTGGCCTGGACGGTGGCTCTAAGGCGTTCCAGGTCTCCGCTCGAATCCTTGATCCCGATGATGTTGGGATGCTGCGCCAGTTCGCCAACCATCTCAACCGGGATGGAGTACGGAACAAATTTGGGGATGTTGTAGAGCAGCACAGGCAGAGGCGAACGGTCGGCCACACTCCGGAAATAATGGATCACGGCCGCAGCCGTCATCTGGTTCGAGTAATAGGTGGGAGTCTTGACCAGCACTGCGTCGTAACGAGCCGCGGCTGCAACTTCCGCCAGTCCCAATGTAGCCTTTACACTCTCGCGCCCCACTCCTGCGATAAGCACCTTATCGGCTGCCGCCGCATCCGCCGCAACTCGCAACACTTCTCGCGTTTCCGCGTCATCGAGCGCCATGGCCTCGCCGGTTGAACCAAGCACCACGACGCCCGCCAACAGGCTGCGCGAATAACGCGCCATATTGGCTTCAATCTTGCGAAAATAGACGCGCTCATCCGAGTAGAAAGGCGTGGTGGCTGCCGCAAAAACACCCTCGAGTAGCATGATTCCATTCTAAAGTGGTTATGAACCGAATTGATGATTCGATTTGGATGGATGGCAATTTAAAGAATAATTTGCTTCCCCCTCTCATTGAAAACGGTAGGCAAAATTCCTTCTGCCATGCCGCCGCTTCTCACTCTCAAATGCCTCATCAGGCCGCACGAGCACTGGCAATCATTGTTCTAGCCGCTTGGGAGGAGTACCTTATTAACTAGCTAAAAGCAGTCAACATCAACACTCGTTCTAAGAGCGGGACGCATGGCGACCATTGTGCAAACTCACGAGGAAGAAACCGGCGAAAAACTGTCGACACAGGCAGTTTCGTTTTTCGTGCACACCGTCCTGGCACTCGGTTCCTGGGTCGCCTTGATGATGGCGGGTTACGCGTTGAACCCCGTTTCAGTCTCGCAGATGTTGATTCTGGTACTGTCTGTCGGGGTACCGTTGATTGCCGGCAACATCTTTGCGAGGTTCCGTGGCGACGAGATGCCCACCCACGTTTGGCTCGTGGGACTTATTTGGATTCTGATTGTCAGCTTATGGGTACTTGACATGCCCACCGGGCCTAATGAGTGCTATCAATGCGGCGCTACAGAAAAGCTTACGCGCACCTTCTTCAGCCTTCCTGGACCGAGCGGCCTCATCGACAACAATGGCCCGTTTCTCGGAACATGGCCGGCTGCCGCGCTGGTTGGTTATTCCATTGGGGCGCGTCTCGCACTGCGCGGTCGTAGACGCAGACCAGATTGAGCCGCGGGAAACTGTGCGCGATCGTAGACTCCCCCTTACGCGTTATGCCCTCGTCTCCGCATGGAGTTGTTGCAGCGCATACACGGTGGTTTGCCGCTTCTGGATCGCAGCGATTCCCTCCACCGCGGCTTGAGCAGCAGCAATTGTGGTAATCGTGGGGACCCGGGCCAGCACGGCAGCCCGGCGAATGGCTTTCTCATCAAAGAACGTGTCTCCACCGCGCGGCGTATTGATGATAAGTTGGATACGATCGCCCTTGATCAGGTCGACCACATTCGGCCTGCCTTCCTTGACTTTGAAGACCCGCTCGACCGTGAGCCCTGACTTCTCTAGCACGTTAGCGGTACCTTCGGTGGCCACGAGCTTGAATCCCAACTCAACGTAGCAACGGGCTAAAACTGTAGCTGCCGCCTTGTCATGATCATCGACGCTGAAGAAGACCATGCCCCCCGTGGGCAAAACGTGTCCCGCCGAGAGCTGAGCCTTGGCAAAGGCTTCGCCGAAGGTGGCCGCTACGCCCATGACTTCGCCTGTCGACCGCATCTCAGGGCCAAGCACTGTATCGACACCAGCAAACTTCGACCATGGAAACACCGGCGACTTAACGTAATAGTAAGTTCCGACCTCGAGGTCCTTGCCTGCGGCCAAGGGCCCCGGCAGCAGCTCGCGGAGTTTTCTTCCCGTCATGAGGCGTGCTGCCACTTTGGCAAGAGGAATTCCCGTAGCCTTCGAAACGTAGGGTACGGTCCGCGATGCCCGAGGATTAACTTCGATGACATACACGTGGTCTTGGCCGTCGGCATCGCGCTGAATCGCGAACTGCAGGTTGACTAATCCAACGACCTTGAGAGCGAGGGCGAGTTTGCGCGTATAGATTCGCAATGTTTCCAGCGTCTCTTCACGCAGGCTCACCGCAGGCAACACACAAGATGAATCGCCAGAGTGGATACCGGCTTCTTCAATGTGTTGCATGATGCCGGCGATGATCACATCTTCTGAATCGCACAATGCATCAACGTCGACCTCAATGGCACTCTCGAGAAAATGATCGACGAGGACCGGCCGTTCCTGGGAATACTCGACAGCCTCCCGCATGTAGCGCGTAACAGCCGCTGCATCATAGGCGATAACCATAGCGCGACCACCGAGCACATAACTCGGACGGACGAGCACCGGGTACCCAATACGTTCACCGATCGCCACCGCTTCTTCCACGCTGGTGGCAGTGCCGCCCGACGGTTGTGGAATGTGCAACTCTTCGAGGAGCTTGCCGAAGCGTTTACGATCTTCCGCCAGATCGATAGACTCGGGCGAAGTGCCGATGATGGGAACTCCCGCGGCACGCAGTCGCTGTGAAAGGTTCAGCGGTGTCTGACCGCCGAATTGCACGATCATCCCGATTTTGGCACCAGACTGTGCTTCGTGATTGTAGACAGCCAGCACGTCTTCCAAGGTCAGCGGTTCAAAGTAAAGCCGGTCGCTGGTGTCGTAATCGGTTGAGACTGTCTCAGGATTACAGTTGACCATGATGGTCTCGTAGCCGTCGTCCTTGAGCGCGAACGCAGCATGGCAGCAGCAATAATCGAACTCAATTCCCTGCCCGATGCGATTAGGACCGGATCCAAGAATAATGATCTTGGGCTTGTCGGTCGGCGGGGCCTCATCCTCTTCGTCGTAAGTCGAATAGAGGTAAGGAGTCATCGATTCAAATTCGGCGGCACACGTATCGACGAGTTTAAATACCGGCTTGATGCCTTTCGATTCGCGCAGTTCCCTTACCTGCTTGATACCATCGTGGCCCTCGAGTTTCCACTCGGTGGCGATGCGCTCGTCGCTCAATCCAAGTCGCTTGAGATGTCTCAAAGCCTCCGTCTCGATGGTCTCGGGTGTGGTTTCTGCGATGGTCGATTGTGCGAGCGTCACTTCACGAATCTGGAAGAGGAACCACGGATCCATGCCAGTGAGTCGTGCCACTTCGCGCACGCTCATCCCTCGCTCGAAAGCATAGCGGATATAGCCAAGGCGTTCTGGCTGGGGTGTGACCAGCCGTTGGGTTAGACGACGAGGGTCTAATATTTCAGCGCCCGTTTTTTTACCGGTTTCAAGGGCACGCCAGGCCTTCATCAGGGCTTCTTTGAAGGTGCGGCCCATAGCCATTACTTCGCCAACCGACTTCATTTGCGGACCGAGCGTGTCATCCGAGCCAGGGAATTTTTCAAACTGCCATTTCGGAATTTTCACGACGACATAATCAATCGTCGGTTCGAAACACGCAGGCGTTTTGCGAGTAATGTCGTTAGGAATTTCGTCGAGCGTATAACCCACAGCCAGCTTTGCTGCGATCTTAGCGATCGGGAATCCGGTAGCCTTTGAAGCCAGCGCCGATGACCGCGAAACGCGCGGGTTCATCTCGATCACAGTCATGCGGCCGTTGGTTGGATTCACTGCAAATTGCACATTCGATCCGCCGGTCTCTACACCAATCTCGCGCATGACGGCAATCGCCGCGTCTCGCATCTTCTGATATTCACGATCGCTCAGCGTTTGCGCCGGCGCGACGGTGATGGAGTCACCGGTATGCACCCCCATGGGATCAAAATTCTCAATCGAGCAGATGATGATCACGTTGTCGGCGAGATCGCGCATCACCTCGAGCTCGTATTCCTTCCAGCCCAGCACGCTCTCTTCAATCAGGCATTCATGCACCGGCGAAAGGTCCAAGCCGCGCGCGAGAATCTCCATGAGTTCTTCGCGGTTATAGGCAATGCCACCACCCGACCCACCGAGCGTAAAGCTAGGACGAATCAGAACCGGAAATCCAAGCTTGCTGGCGAAGTCGAGACCATCACGCAAATTATTCACCAGCGCTGACTTGGAGACGTCGAGGCCGATGCGCAACATGGCATCTTTGAACAGGAGTCGATCTTCGGCCTTCTTGATCGCCTCGAGTTTGGCTCCGATAAGCTCGACGTTGTAGCGATCGAGGATGCCCGCATCGGCAAGATCGACGGCAAGGTTGAGTGCTGTCTGTCCGCCCACCGTGGGCAGCAACGCGAACTTTCCAGAGCCTGCCTGGGCGGTCAACATCTCCGACTCGATGCAGATGATCTTTTCAACGTACTCACGAGTCAGCGGCTCGATATACGTCCGATCAGCAAGGTCTGGGTCAGTCATGATCGTGGCCGGGTTTGAATTCACCAGCACCACTTCATAGCCTTCTTGCTTTAAAGCCTTGCAAGCCTGCGTACCGGAGTAGTCAAACTCCGCCGACTGCCCGATCACAATCGGCCCCGAGCCGATCACTAAAATCTTCTGAATATCATTTCTGCGTGGCATGAACTCGCTCTTCTTGTCTGTTGTTGCTCAAATTGCTTTGGATCTCATCCTTACGCAAAAGAGCGGGGCAAATGCCCCGCCATTTCCAACATTTTCAAATCTCAAATTTGAAGTGAAAGTCGTCATCCTTTCCACTCCTCCATCATGTGACGGAAGTCGCGGAACAGGTAGTGCGAATCGTGTGGACCGGGTGCCCCTTCCGGGTGGTACTGCACACTGAATAGAGGTAAGGTCTTATGCCGCAAGCCCTCGAGAGTCTGATCATTCAGATCCACATGGGTCAGCTCCACATCATTCGCGTTGATTGAGTCAGGATCGACCGCGAAGTTGTGGTTGTGCGCCGTGATCTCGACTTTTCCGGTGACATTGTTTTTGACCGGATGATTGCCGCCGTGGTGGCCAAACTTCAATTTGTAGGTGCGGCCACCCAGCGCTAGACCGCAAAGTTGATGTCCAAGGCAGATGCCAAATACCGGCACGCGCCCCATCATGTCGCGAATTGCCTTCACCGCGTAGTCCACAGGCTCCGGGTCGCCGGGACCATTGGAGAGAAAGACGCCATCCGGCTTCAAATCGAGAACATCCTTGGCACTCGTCTCAGCAGGAACTACTGTGACTTTGCAACACTCTCGGGTCAGCATCCTGAGGATATTGTGCTTGATGCCGAAGTCGTAAGCCACCACGTGCAGCGGTTCGCGATCGAGAGCCGGAGAAAGAAGGAGATCGCCGGTTTGATTGCGGCAGTCGGTGTCATCAAACTTGTAAATAAATTTCGTCGAAACCACGCGCGCCAAGTCGGTGCCGTCCATCTTCTGGATGGCGCGAGCTTTTTTGACCAGCACGTCTGTATCGGTCTCGGCCGTCGAAATCACACCGCGCATGACACCGTTTGTGCGAAGGTGCCGCACGAGAGCTCGGGTATCAATCTCAGCGAGCACCGGAACTGCGTACCGCTCCATGTACTCGTCGGTGACCTGCTCCGAACGCCAATTGGAGCTCACTGCCGAGAATTCGCGGACGATCAACCCTTCGATATAGGGCTTCGCCGACTCGTTATCTGCCTGGTTGGTGCCGTAATTGCCTATTTGGGGATTGGTAAGAACGACAATCTGTCCGGAATAGGAAGGGTCGGTGGCAATTTCCTGATATCCGGTGAGGGAGGTATTAAAAACAACTTCGCCCTGGCTTTCGCCAGGTGCACCATAGCCTTGGCCATGAAAGATGCGCCCGTCTTCGAGCGCTAGGATCGCCTGCATCGCCTCTCCGAGGAGTGGATTCAATCGATTCTAGCAGGTTTCACGCTCCGCTCTAGTTTGTTCGTTCCCCGGGCCGGCTTTGCCTAAAAACTCCTTTTTACCCAAAAACTCAGAAGGTTGCCCAAAAAACCAAAATCCTGCCCAAAAATCGACGTTTTGCCATAAGTGAAAATGATAATCGACAGTACAACCATAAAGTGATAAATCTAGTTAGCCCCAAAGTCTATCTGCTTGCTTAGCTATTCGAATTTCTGCCCAAAAAGTCAGCGGAAAAGGCTAATGATATGGACACAAGTATCCCTATCCCAGTTCTCAGCCTCCCACATGTCTTCCATCTTTTCGTCGAAGGGACCAGACATATCATTTTTTGGTTGAACGCTGATGAGGATTCAAAAAGAGGAAAGATCCGCTCGGGTTGCCGAAAGACGGAAGGGATGCGAAGGAGTCGATGAATTCAGGTCCAGCGTGGAGTACGCAGATATAGGGATCTAACGTTTTTGCTCAGTTCAATCGTTCACTCGCTCGAAAACAGATCGGAAGAGCGTCGTGTAGGGAAAGAG
>OBLU010006172.1_pt1 | contig 10683 bp, 9 predicted proteins | sample 1518681 | NCBI WGS metagenome assembly OBLU01 (sample SAMEA3539304, study PRJEB22396) | soil metagenome | biome: tundra; feature: field; material: soil | place: USA | collected 2010-05 | depth 0.15 m
CCAAGGCGCCGCCCAACGCCTGGCCGCCGCCACCAACCCCGTGATCGACCCGTCAGCCCACGCCGATCGGCTCGCGGCCCCGCCGACGAGCAACGCCGGATTCCTCACCGAGCTACATCGGGCGACCACCGCATTGCTCGACGACACCCTCGGTGAGGCGCGCCTCAGGGAGCTGCGCGCCGAAGGCGAGGCCATGGACTACGACCGCGCCGTCGCTTACGCCCTCGACGCGATCGCCCGAGTCCGTACGGGGACGCCCTCATAATCGCCGTCGAGCCAAGGGCAGCGTGAGCAGCGAAGCCCTAGGCACTGGGTGAAGGGCAGCTGGCATGGCGTTACCATCCGGAACCAGACGTCCGAATGCAACCGGGATCCTCTCCCAGCGGGTCGCCGCTGGTCGCGAACGCCCGGGCGCGCGAGCCGCCACAGAGGTCGGCGTGTTCGCACCTGCCACAGTGGCCCGTGAAGTCGGCGCTGCGGATCGAACGCAATAACTCGTGGTCCCGATATATCCCCACGAGGCTCTCTTCACGGATCGTTCCGAGGCGCAGGGGCATGAATCCAGAGGGATAAACGTCACCGTTGCTGGCAACAAAGATGACGCCTTTGCCATCGCGGGTGGACACGCTGGGGGCGCGAACGGGACCCGTGGGTGATCCCAATTGTGCGTGGAGGCGATCTCGCAGGTGCGAGTACAGGGGACCTCCGCCGAACGCGCCGTCCATTGGCAAGTCACCGCTGCGACAGCGATCGTGCGCAACTCTGCGGAAGAATGGTGCTTCGACAGTCCGGACGATGAAGCCGTACCGCGACGCATCGACGAGGAAATGGCAGATTTCCTCATTTTCGCTCGCACTCGGCGCGTCGATCCCGGTGCCACGCCCGGTATTGATGAGGAAGAACACTTCCCATGCGTCAATCTCAGACCGGTGTATCAATGCAGCAATGTCGGCGAGTTCATGAACGTTACGCCGCATCACGGTCGTGTTGATCTGGACGTTGTACCCGTGCATCTTCAATGCACTGATGGCGCGCAAGGTGGCTTCAAAATGGCCGTCGGTTCCGCGCACCGCGTCATGCGTATCCGGCGCGGCACCATCGAGGCTCAGTGAGGCGGTCTTGACATTGAGAGCGCGCAACTCCCGCAATGTGGTTGTTGTCAACTTGGGCGAGACCGAGGGAGCGATGGCGACCGGCACCTTCATCCGGTCTGCATGAGCCGCCAAAACGACAATGTCGTCTCGCATCAGGCAATCACCACCGGTGAGGATCAGAATTGGTCGGGGCCTTCCGACCGCCGCCAGATCGTTGATGAGGTCGAAACCCTCGGTGGTCGAGAGATCATCCGAGCCTCTCTCGCGCTGGGCGTTGGCCCGGCAGTGCAAGCACGCAAGCGAGCAGGCCTTGGTGGTCTCCCAGAACACCAGAAGCGGGCGGTCATCGAATAGACGGGTCACCCCGATGCCTCCGTAGGTACGCCAACCACCTCAGTCAGTCTACGCGGGTCGCTGACCAAGGATCGGCCGGTTCCCAAACCGATCTCGCGAAGGGCAGCACTCCCTGGCTGAGATCGCGGACGACACGTCCCCAGCCTGCGGTCGGGGTCACCACCCGGCCAGATGTGAGCCACTGACGGGGGTGCATCACCTTGCGATTCGCGGACGCTCGTCTTGGGGCATTTGTCGTGGGTCCTCAGGTTGTGGCGTCGGGAGGCCGGTGCGAACCGTAGCTTTGCTAGGGGCCTTGCTTTGGGAGAATGAACCGTTGAACGGCGTTCGCAAAGCCCTCGTCCTGATTGGTGGTGGTGACCGCGCGGGCGGCTCGTTGCACGTCGCTGGATGCGTTCCCCATAGCGATGCTCAGTCCAGAGTGGGCGAACATCAACACGTCGTTTGGCATGTCCCCGATGGTGGCGATCTGCGAGGTTGGTATCACGAAGCGCGACGAGAGGAACTTCACGACACTGCCTTTGTTGGCCTCGGGGTGGGTGACGTCCAGGTAGTAAGGCTGTGACTGGGCTGCCGTGACGTGATCGCCGAACTGCTCCCTGGCCGCCTGCGTGGCGCGCCCCATGGCATCGAGGTCGTCACTCACCCCAACGATCTTGGCCACGCCCTCGCCGAGATCGGCATAGGTCTCCGCGAGGGTGGGTTGGAACTGGACGGTCGCTGCCTCGTGTTCGACGTGGGGTCCGGTGAGATCACGCACATACCATTCAGCGCCTCGGTAGATCCAGGTAGTGAGGCTGAACGACTCCATGAGTGCCACCGTTGGGCTAACCAATGGCTCCGGCACCACCTTCTGCTCGATCACCGTCATGTCCGGTTCCACAATGAGTCCCCCGTTGAAGGCGGCGATGGGGGTGGAGAGCCTGAGAGGCTCAATCAACATTGACATGCCTCGCGGCGGCCGGCCACTAGTGACAGCGAACAGCACGCCGGCGGCACGAAGTTCTTGCACAGCAGCAACACTTCGTTCAGTGAGGATTTTCTCCTGGGTTACCAGGGTGCCGTCGACATCGGCAACAAGAAGCCGGATCTTGGCCTGCGGCATCTGTTGCTCCTCTCCCGTGGTACGAACTGAGACGGCGTCTGGGCTTGGCAGGTACCGCCCGACCCGGCGCATTCGCATTGTGACCTTAGAGGTGAACGACAACCCGATGGGTTGGGCGGCCCTCTTCGACCAAGGCCAAGTGGATTCAGGGCAACTTGCGTCCTCAAGTCCACGGCAAGCGGTCTAGAAGCCGCGTCCTCAAAGTGCTGGACTGTCCTACCACCCGCCGTTGAGAGCCGGGTTGGAAGAGGCGCCCGCCGAGGGCGTGAAGTTGGCATGATCTAGGGAATGTTCACAATGCCGATCGAGCAGTTCGAGGAGCTGGTGTCTGACGCTCTAGACGGAATACCTGAAGGTCTCCGTGCCAACATGGACAACGTCGCTGTCATGGTGGACGACCTCAGTCCGCCCGGACGGCTGCTTGGGCTGTACGAAGGGGTTCCTCTCACCAAGCGCGGCAACCACTACACGGCGTCCGTCCCCGATCGCATCACGATCTACATGGCGACAATCTGTGGCAGTTGCATAACACCACAGGAAGTCGTGGATCTGGTGCGCAAGACAGTGATCCACGAGGTCGGGCACCACTTCGGTATCGATGATCAGCGCCTAAAAGAGCTGGGTTGGGCCTGAGCCGGGCACCGGTCCTAGCGGGACGTAGGCTCGCCTGCCTTCTCTTTCAGCTCACCAAAGGGTGACCTCAAATTGCTGCACCCAACCGGCGTGCAGGGGCACCTCGCCGAACCGTCAGGCGATGGCATGGCTAAAGTCCGAGGGGAGTACAAGGAAAGAGAGCTCATGGACGAAGGACGGCCCATTTCGTATGAGGCCTTGGCCAACGGAACGCCAGTTCTCAGTTCCAGCGGAACTCAGTTCGGCACCGTCGAACACGTCTTGCAGATCCCAGAACTTGACCTTTTTGATGGCATCGCCGTGACTACTAAGCACGGCCTGCGATTCGTTGACCGAGACCAGATAAGGGACATCACAACAACTTTGGTCCGCTGCGACATATCGGACGATGAAGCCGCGACCTTGCCTGCACCAAAAGGCACTCTCGTTCTCCATCCAGATACCGCTCACGACGAAGGGCCATCTCTCACCGCCAGATTCGGGCGACTCTTTGGACGGGAGCACTGGAAGGAGCTCGAATAGGTTCGGTAACATCGACCCGGGCGGTCTGTGGCACTCTTCAGACCGGTAGTGGCCGGTTTACAGGACTCCGGCGAGAACCGATGACTTGGCCGTGGGATTGCGGATACGCAACCGACCTCGGACCTGGTTGAGTAGCTCCAGCCCGGAGCCGTCATCTGTCATGCCAAGACAGTACGCCGGCTGTGAAACGGCCTAACGGCTCCGGCGCAGACCCTGGCCCTCTTCCTGTTCAGGGAGTGGGCCGATTGACCAGCGGCCGACCGGTTGAGACTTTGGTGTACCAGCACGAGAACCCTCCCACGGGCTGGCCACCTTGGCGACCCGCCCTCGACCCGCAACACTGAAGTAAAGGCTGAGGTCAGGAGAGCGTCTTGGGAGCCGTCAGGCTGGCGTTTCGCGCCGAGTCGCGCCGACGATGGCGATCATGGCTGGCCATCGCGCTCCTGATAAGCGTTGTTGGTGGGCTCGTGCTGGCCGCCGCGGCCGCTGGTCGCCGTACAGAATCGGCGTTCCCCCGGTTTGTCGCCGCGCACGGCTTCGACGCATTCGTGTACGCCGCCCAACCCGTGCCGAAGATTGCCAAGCTTCCCGGGGTCGCATCCGTCACAGAGTTCGTCGGCCCCGACAATGGTCAACCGACGTGCGATTGCACCCACCCGATCGACCCGACGGACATCGGCGTGACAGTAATACTGACCAAGGGGAGATTGCCGTTCAAACTCGTCTCGGGCCGCTTGCCGAACCAGTCGGCCCCTGATCAGGTGCTGGCATCGTTCACCCTGCAACGGGACGACGGTGTACAGCTGGGGACCGTGATCCAGGTCCCGTTCTACGCGCTGTCACAAACCTCGGCATATAACAACACTCCAACTGCACAACTCAAACCTAAGGGTCCGACGGTTGCCTTGCGCGTGGTGGGGTTCGAAGCCACCGAGGACGAGTTCCCCGCCGGGGGGACTCCTTCGTACACCCTGTACGCCACCAAAGCGTTCGCGCGCACCGTGATCCCACGGACGGCGTTCGGGTACGAATACCTCGTTCGCTTGCGTCAAGGTGTGGCCGACCTTCCCCGATTCGACGCTCAAGCTTCCGCGCTGAGCGGAGCCGGCGTGGAGTTCACCCAAAATGAACAAGAGCAAGCGGCGTCCGTCGAAGCATCGATCCACCCCCAGGCCATCGGGTGGTGGATCCTGGCCGCGCTCGCCGCTTTGGTCGGCCTGGCCGTCGTGGGCCAGGCACTGGCCCGCCAGAGCATCGTCGAGAGCGAGGACTATCCGACGATGGCGGCCATCGGCGCCGATCGGCGACAGCTGGTCACGCTGGGCATGGTGCGGACCCTGGTGGTGGGGCTCGCCGGGGCTGCCGGGGCCGCAGCGGTCGCCACTGCGTTGTCCCCGATCGCTCCGCTGGGCGAGGCGCGCATCGCCGAGACCTCCACCGGCGTCACCTTCGACACGCCGGTCCTCTTGCTCGGGGCGCTCGCCACGGTGGCGGTGGTGCTCGCTCTTGGCATCTGGCCGGCCCTGCGGGCGGCGCATACCTTGCGGCCCGATGACCGGCCAGTTGCTTCTCGCCCCTCGGCGGTGGTGGGTCATCTCGCCGCGACCGGTGCACCGCCAAGCGCGGTGATCGGTGTCCGTAATGCCCTGGAACGAAGGAGCGGTGGGGCGCCCGTTCCGGTGGGCAGCGCCCTTCTCGGCACCATGTTGGCGGTGATCGCGCTGTGCGGGACTGCGGTCTTCGGCGCCAGCCTCTCGCACCTCACGGCCACCCCGAGGTTGTACGGCGATACGTTCCAGCTCAACTTCAATGACCAGAACAGCGGAGGGCCGTACCCCGCGGTCCTCAAAAGTCTCGAGCACAGCAGAGCCGTCACCGGGATCACCGAGGGCATCGGCCTACCAGCAATCTCGGTCAACAAGGTGTTGGTGGGCGGCATCGCCGGAACGGCCATCCGGGGTCGACTTCTCCTCTCTACGGTCGACGGTCATCTTCCAAACGGCGACGGCCAGATCGGCCTCGGCGCCACGACGATGCGCCAGGCCGGCGCCCATGTGGGCTCGATCGTCCATGTCACCGTGTCGTTGCCGTCAGGCGGGAAGCGAACCGTGCCGTTCCGGGTGGTCGCTCAGATCTCCTTCCCGGTGCTTGCCGGAGCCGTAAGCCTGGGTACCGGAGCCGCGTTCACGATCGCTGGCTATGAAAGCGCCGTCTGCCCTCCGGGGCCCCGGCAAGCGGCATGCCGAGAGGCGGTGGTGGGGACCAACGACGGTGGGGTCCTGGCCAGCGTCGTGTCCGGTCCTCGGGGGCAGGCAGTGATCAACCACTATCTCGATGCCGACCGATCGATAACCGCACTTGCCATCACCCCTACGTCTCTCATCAACTTCGGCGAGGCGGTCAACTTCCCGCTCATCTTTGGTGCCATGTTGGCTCTGTTCGGTGCGGCGACGCTCCTCCATCTGCTCGTGCTGAGCGTCTCGCGCCGCCAACGAGAGGTCGGGCTCTTGAAGGTGCTCGGGTTCGTGAACGGCCAGGTTGCCTCGGCCGTGGCCTGGCAGGCCACTGCCTTGGCCCTTGTCGGCATCGTCATCGGCGTCCCGCTGGGGGTGGTGGTCGGTCAGGCAGTATGGAGGGCATTCGCCAACAACCTGGGTGTCGTCCCGGTCTCCGTCGTGCCGATCTCGCTCCTCGTCGTGCTGGTGGCGGGAGTGCTGGTGGCCGCGAACCTCATTGCGGTGGCACCTGCGCTGGTGGCGACACGTTCCAAACCGGGAGAACTTCTGCGGACGTCCTGAAAGGAAACCGAGGCGCCCCTTTCCTCGACAGCCAAGCTTTCGCCCTGTATTTCGAGGCAGGAATGGCTCCCCACTTGGCTGTCCGCGGGGGCCGTATGGGTCATGTCTACGGACCTATCAATCCTGGTCACGATAGGACAGGTCGCTGGCGGCTGGTTCGGTGATCGACAACGAGGTCTGTGACCGAGATGCCGACCACTTCTACATACGGAGGCGTTGGATGCTACGAGGGAGGAGCACCCTGCTCGGCCGCGCGCAGTTTCTTCGCCATCGACTGCAATAGCTTCCAGCCGATCGCACCATTCTCCTGCACGAGCGGACCGAAATCCCAGAAGGTAAGTCCATAGCAGGCGAGTTCGCTCGAGGCGGTGATCGTCGCCGAGCGCGTCCCCTCGTCGATAAGCGAAATCTCGCCGAAATAGTCTCCCGGTCCCAGCACCGTACGCGGCGCGCCGCCAACGGAGACCGTAGCCTCCCCGGAGACGATCAGGAAGAACGCGGCACCGCCCGAGCCTTCTCTGACGACCGTTTCTCCCTTGGCGAAGTGGCGCTCCTTGAACAGCCGCGCGATCTGCTCGACCTCGTGACGGTTGAGTTCGGCGAAGAGCGGGACGCGTTGGACGGCATCGATCGGAGCGCCTGCCATCAGAGCGGTCCTAGATCCCCACTCGGGTGACCGCCCGGCACTGCAACAGGTACAAGGTCCCGTTGGCGAACGCCCATTCAATGTCGCGGGCGGGGCCGTAGACCTCCTCGCAGCGGAGCGCCAGCCGGTGCAGCTCCGCGAGCTGATCATCGTCGAGGCAGAGTTGCTCGACGAGATTGGGGGGGACCTCCTCCTCGACCGTGCCTCCGCCGGCGAGGGAGCGGACGGCGCGCTTCTTGCGTCCCGGCTTGCGCTCGAGCACCCGACCCGAACGGTCGATCCGGTAGTGGTCTGGGATGACAAGGCCTGCGACTACCGCTTCCCCGAGCCCCCAGCTGGCCTCGATCACGCACTCGTCCGCCCCGTTCATCGGATTCTGCGTGAACATCACCCCGGCGATGTCCGAGTCGAGCAGCGTCTGGACGACCACCCCGACACTCGGCCGGGTGAACAGGCCGACGCGCTGTCGGTAGGTGATGGCCGAATCCGAGTTCGCCGACCACCAGATCTCCCTCACCGCTGAACTCACCTCAGCGGCGGAGGGAACGTTGAGCAGCGAGAGGTGTTGACCTGCGAAGCTGGCTTCGGCGCCGTCCTCATCGACGGCCGATGAACGGACGGCCAGTGGCGCCTGCAGGGGCCGGACGGACTTCGCGACCCGCTCGATGGCGCGTTCCTCGCCCGAGGCCACGGCTTCAACGATCGGTCCGGAGAGTGCAACACCGGGTGGAACCGAAAGACCCTTTCGCGCGGCGTCGCCCAGTCCGACCGCCTTCGAGCCGAAGATCGCGCTATCGCTCGCCTTCGCGAGGGGGACAATCTCTTTCACGCCAACACTGCTACTTCGCCGGCGTCTCCGTCGACCCGTACGCGCGTCCCGTCGGCAATGCGTTCGGTCGCATCACGCGTCCCGACGACGCCTGGGATGCCGTACTCACGGGCGACGATCGCAGAATGGGAGAGGAGGCCGCCGTTGTCTGTCACGATCGCCCCCAGAAGCGGCAAGAGGATGTTGAATGCCTCCGTCGTCGCCTCCGTCACAAGAACGTCACCTTGGACGATCCGGTCGAACTCGGAGGGGCCAGAAACGCGCCGTGCCGGCCCTTCATAGACGCCTCGGCTTGCCGCCAACCCGCGCAGAAGATTCGCTTCGTGCTGCGCCTCGGAGCTCCCGAACACCGAGCCCAGTGCGATGCCCGTGGCGAGCATCAGACGCGCCATGGTCGGGGGCAGCCCGGAGGGGTCTGGCGGAGGAGGAGCAGGCGGGCCCACGACCGCCGGGGCGTCTTTGGCGCTGTGGACGGCGCGGTACTCGAGTCGCGCTTTCAGCTCATCTGCGGACGGCCCCCCCGACCCTGAAACCAGCGAACACATCTCCTCGAAGCCGGCGTCAATGAGATGCACCGCGGCGTGGATACGGCCCCTCCTCTCGAGGCGCCGCCCGCCGGACAGCACCGCACGCCGCATCAGTCCTGACGCCCAGATGTCGCTGTAGATGCCGCGCTCGTCGCGGAGCCGGTATGTCAACCGAGCCTCTCCGAGCAGCTCGTCGAACTCGCTCCGGTGCGGCTCGGGGACCTTGTTGCGGACATCGGCGATCCGGTCCTCTGTGTCCGAGGTCCCGAGATCTCTCCCGGTGACAGCCACCCGCATCGCCCGGATCAGCACATCGGGCAACTCGAGCGCCGAGGGCTCCGAGATGTCGAAGCCGTCGAGGGGCCGATATCCGACCAGGTCGAGATAGCCCGACACGGCCGATCCCGCGTCACCCCCAAGGGTGCGCAAGGCCGGAAGCACTTGGCCGGGGTCGTCCTCAGACTGGAGCAGTTCTCGAGCAGAGGAGTCCTGGGCGATCGTGGTGATCAGTCGCTCAAGCTCATCGGACCCGCCTGCAGAGACCGATGCCGAGCCGCGCATCAGACCGAGCAGTTCAGCCGGGGGGAGCCCGGTCCAGCCCCCGACGTGCGCAAGGAAGTCCCCGGTCGGGAGCATCGCCGCGGCGGTAAAGCGCATGTGCTGAGTCAGCATCGCCGCGTGGTGGTCGCGACACCGGGTGAGATAGGCGACCAGTGCCTCGTCGGAGAGTCCGTCCGGATCGATCGCCTGGATCTCCCGGTGCGTCGCGATCGAGGACGGCTTGCAAATGTCGTCCCATTCCCGAAGCTGGTCCCGCCAGAGCTTTCCTTGGAAGACCTCCTCCGCTCGCTGGAAGCGTTGAGGGATCTCTTCCTCCGCCACCGGCTTCATCGTGTGGTAACAGAAGCCGTTCACATACGCCATTTCGAGGCTGCCGAGGAGCATCCCGTAATACCGCGCGAATTCGCGGGTGCCCCGTCCGGCGGCCTCGGGATGGGTCTCTGCCCAGTAGCGGGTCACCGGGCGGGGAAAGTGCACGGGGTCAAGTTCCCAGGTCCCCGGGCCAGGGGGCTCGAAACGAAGCTCGGCTGCTGCATCTGAACCGGTCACGTACGAACCCCCTCCAAGCTTCGGCGCCCAGCGCCGAAGCCGGATTATGTGCCCATCACGCCCGGACCGCAAGGCTGAGCGTCTCGAGAGTCTTCTCAGACAGCCCGGAAGGTGAGAGGCGAACTGTGCTGTTTGAGAGAGTCACAGACTGATGTGGCCGCGGCAGGGGCCACGATGCGGGCGCAGATGCAAAAGCTGCTGTGGTCGTCGAAGCCGGTCACGACCTTCACGTCGCTTGGGCTGGCGAGATAGAAGCGTCCGACGATGTCCACCTGCCGGAGCTCCATTGGTCGAGAGCGGTCCTAGCGCCTGTAGTCGACCCGGGTCCCTCCTTCGGATCTGTAAAGGGTCAGCGTCAACTGCCAAGAAGGTGGCAGCCGCCACGTGCTGGACTTCCCAGGCACGGGTGTCGTGCAAGTACCGGAGTCCGTGACCAGCGACCGGAACGGCGTCCGGAGAGTGTCAGGTCAATCTATCGGAGCCACGGTCAAGCGTGAGCCGGGATTCACATCCTCACTTCGAATTCCGTTGACAAATGATCGACAAGGCGCTCGGTCAACGCGACCTCGACAAGCCTCTGACCTGCTTTGTTGGGTGGGGGCCGTAGAGGACTCGAACCTCTGACCCCTTGCGCGTCATGCGACGGCGGTTTGTAACTCGATGTGAGTGGATAGCAATGGATGGCGGGTCAGGCCCGGTCCGATAGCAATCGGTGTAAGTGGGTGACAACCGGTGGCAATCGATGAATGGCTCCCTACATTGCTCCCCAACACCGCCCGCCTTCCCGTGCACGTCGACGCACCTCGCTGGCTGTGGAAATCCCCTCACAGTTTGCGGGAGTTTGGCTAAGTGGATGCGCGGGCAAGCCACGCAGATCGCCGAATCCGGCGCGGTTGGGCCTGTCACCTAGCACGGCCTTGGCCAAGCGTTATGTGCACCCCAATCCCGGCGATCACGGATACCCCGCTAGCACCGAGCAGCAACGGTCAAAGTGGGCGATTGCCGACCGGGGATTCAGGCGATGAGATAGCGCTCCTTGGCGGTGTCGACATGTTGTTGGAACCG
>OBLU010006174.1_pt1 | contig 10681 bp, 5 predicted proteins | sample 1518681 | NCBI WGS metagenome assembly OBLU01 (sample SAMEA3539304, study PRJEB22396) | soil metagenome | biome: tundra; feature: field; material: soil | place: USA | collected 2010-05 | depth 0.15 m
GAAACCTTGATCACATCCCGGAGCTTGCCATTGACCTGGACCGGGATTTCGAGCGTATCCTCGATAAGCAAGGCGGCGTCGAACTTCGGCCACGCGGCGTAGCTGAGCGTTGCCTCATGCTGCGTGGCGCGTGATGCGCGGAGTTTGGACCATAGTTCCTCGGCGATGTGCGGGGCAAAGGGCTGGAGCAGTACCAGGAAGTCGCGTAAGACGCTAACCGGCTTCGTTTCCCACGTCATGGCTTCATTGATGAAGACCATGAGGGCGGAGATGGCGGTATTGAAGCGAAGGCCGTCGAGGTCCTCGGTCACTTTCTTGATGCAGGCGTGCAGGGCCTTGAGTTGGGCGGCGGTCGGCTGGGTGTCGGTGATGCCGGGGGCGAGCAGGATTTTCCCCAGCAGCTCCGTGCCCCGCTGCGGTTCGGTAGTCAGGCTCTGCTCGAACTCGGTCTCGCTCTGCTCGTCCACAAACAAGCGCCACACCCGGCCGAGAAAGCGATACACGCCTTCCACCCCTTTCGTGTTCCAAGGCTTCACCATTTCCAACGGCCCCATGAACATCTCGTAGAGGCGAAACGCGTCGGCGCCATACTCGACGAGGATGTCGTCCGGGTTAATGACATTGCCGCGGGACTTCGACATCTTCTGGCCGTCTTCGCCGAGGATCAGTCCCTGGTTGACCAGCCGGAAGAAGGGCTCCGGGGTCGAGACCTGCCCGAGGTCAAAGAGCACCTTATGCCAGAACCGGGCATACAGCAGGTGCAGCACCGCGTGCTCGGTGCCACCAACGTACAGGTCCACGCCAGGCGTGGCTTTAGTTGAGGGTTGGTGGTTGAGGGTTGAGGGTTGCTCGTCCGGCTTGGCGCTTCCCCTGGTGCCCATCCAGTAGTGTTCCGACTCCGCGCCGCAGAAGGTGCCGTCATTGTGGGTATCCAGGTAGCGCAGGTAATACCAGCAACTGCCGGCCCATTGCGGCATCGTGTTCGTCTCGCGCCTGGAGCCGTCCGGCAGGTTCACCCAGTCTTTCGCGCGCGCGAGCGGAGGCTGGCCGTCGGGCGTGGGCTTATAGTCATCGAGCGGCGGGGGCAAGAGCGGCAGAGCGGACTCGGGCAACGCCTCGTGATACGGTTGCCCATCCGGCCCGGTCTTCCAGATGATGGGGAACGGCTCCCCCCAATAGCGCTGTCGGCTGAAGAGCCAGTCACGGAGCTTGTAGTTGATGGTCTTCTTGCCCAGCCCCTTTGACTCCAACCAGGCGGTGATCCTTGTCTTGGCTTCAGTCGTAGGGAGGCCGCTGATCGAAATGTCGGGGCCGGTGGAGTTGACGGAGACGCCGTCTTCGACGTAGCCGCGCCAATCTGTGCCTTTCGGCGGTTCGACCACTTTGACAATGGGCAGGTCGAACTTCGTGGCAAACTCGAAGTCGCGCGTGTCATGACCCGGCACTGCCATGATAGCGCCAGTGCCATAGCTAATGAGCACGTAATCGGCGATCCAGATCGGGGTCTTCTCCCCGTTAACCGGGTTGATGGCGTAGCCGCCGGTGAAGACACCGGTCTTCTCCTTCGCCAGCTCCGTGCGTTCGAGATCGCTCTTTTTCGTGACCTCCGCTTGGTACGCCTTCACCGCCGGGCGTTGCGCGGGGGTAGTAATGGCGCCCACGAGCTTATGCTCAGGCGCCAGCACCATGTAGGTTGCGCCAAACAGGGTGTCCGGACGAGTAGTGAAGACCCGGATGCACTTCTCGCACTCTGCATTCCGCACTCCGCACTCTGCAATCGCAAAGTCCACTTCGGCCCCTTCACTGCGCCCAATCCAGTTGCGCTGCATCTCCTTGAGCGAGTCGCTCCAGTTGATAGTGTCCAGGTCCTGGAGCATGCGCTCGGCGTAAGCGGTAATGCGGAGCATCCATTGGCGCATGGGCTTGCGAGCGACCGGGAAGCCCCCCACCTCGCTCTTGCCGTCCACGACTTCTTCATTGGCGAGGACGGTGCCGAGCTCCTCGCACCACCAGACCGGGGCCTCAGTGACGTAGGCCAGACGCCGGGAATCGCGATAGGCTCGGCGCTTCTCTTCCGTCCCACTGGTGATTGCCGGCGGGTAGATGAGGGTCTCGATTGGCTCGGCCTTGTTCGTCTGCGGGTTGAACCAGGAGTTGTAGAGCTTCAGGAAGATCCACTGGGTCCACTTAAAATACTCGGGATCGGTGGTGTTGAGCTCGCGGCTCCAGTCGTAGCTGAAGCCGAGGGACTTTATCTGCCGCTTGAAGGTCGCAATGTTCTGCTCGGTGGTGGTGCGCGGATGCTGGCGGGTCTTGATGGCATATTGCTCGGCGGGCAAGCCGAAAGCGTCCCAGCCAATCGGATGCAAGACATTGTAGCCGAGCGCGCGGCGATAGCGGGCGAGGATGTCCGTGGCGGTGTAGCCTTCGGGGTGGCCGACGTGCAATCCCGCGCCCGACGGGTAGGGGAACATGTCGAGGATGTAGAACTTGGGCAGTTGCTCCGGCCTGGCCTTTGGGTGGCGCTCCGCAAAGCCGTGGTTTGCGGGCACCGTCTCGCCCGGATTCCACGCGCGGAAGGTCTGGTGCTCGTCCCATTGGTGCTGCCACTTGGGCTCAATCAGGTGAAACGGATATTGCCTGCGTCCGAATGCCATAAGCGCGGGATAATTGCGGAAAGCCGGGGCACAGACAATGGAAGAATTGACCCAGCGCAGGCGAACTGCCTGGTAAGTTACAAAGTAGCGCAGGCGTCACCCTGCCTGCAGCGTCTTCAGGCAGGCAAAACGCCCCGAACCAAGGCCCCAACGTTAACGTTATTTGTCCATATGTACAAGGGATGCACAAGGGATGCACACGGGACCATCCCGCTACCAGTTCCGGGGGCCCAAGAGGGTGGCGAAACAGGGGTGCCGACCGGTTCCGGGCGTTCGCGGCAAGCTCGGGGTAACGTGCCCCACCAACCGACTGCGGCGGAAGTGTCGAAATACGACCCAAGCTGCCCTGCCGGAGGATCAGGGCTTTATTGTTTGCCGGGCCATTCCTATTCTCGAAGGGCATGGTCACCTTGCTAATCGCGACACGAAATGCGCACAAAGTCCAAGAGATCCGCGAGATACTTGGGGAAGAGTTCCATTGTCTGACCCTGGATGATGTTCTCAACCCGCCCGAGGTGATCGAAGATGCAGGGACGTTTGCCGGCAACGCCACCAAGAAGGCGGTCGCCCTGGCAAAGTGGCTATGCGACGGGGAGCTACTTCAGGCGCGCGAATTGTATGTGCTGGCTGATGATTCCGGCCTTGAAGTGGATGCATTGAAAGGCGCGCCAGGCGTTCATTCGGCGCGATTTGCGGCGTTGGACACCGGCGCCCCGGGCAATTCCCCGACCGCAGACAACAATGCCAAGCTGCTGCGGCTGCTGGGAGAGGTCGCGTTTGACAAGCGGACCGCGCGGTTTCGTTGCGCGGCAGCCCTCACACCCGTGCTCCGATCAGAAGCCGGAAGCGCCTCGCCGGTCTGCTATGCGGATGAGCTAGAGATGCAGACGGAACTGTTCGAAGGCGCTTGCGAGGGGCGGATTGGTCTAGCGCCGCGGGGCGAGGGCGGCTTCGGCTATGACCCGCTATTCATTCCAGAAGGCCACGAGGCCACCTTTGCCGAACTGGGCGAGGATGTGAAGAATCGCATGAGCCACCGCGCCAGGGCTCTGGCATTGCTAAGGTCGAAATTCAGGAATTGCGGTCAAGGAACTCTCTGATACCCTAAATGAAAGTCACGCCTGCGCGCGGGCCGTCTTCGAGCTTACGGCATTTCCGCATAAGCGTGGAAGACACAGTCTTTTTCCAAATCGAGTCACCAATGAGTTTTAAATGCTTTCGCCGGATGGTTGCGCGTTGGGCGATCCCGGGAGTACTGGGCTTCTCCACTCTGATCGCCGTTGGCCAGACCAACGGGATATTCGCGGATTTCGCCACGAGCATGGGCAGCTTTACCTGCCAACTGGACTATACGAACGCCCCCAGGACGGTCGCCAATTTCATCGGGTTGGCCACAGGTCAGCGCGCCTGGCTTGATCTGCCAACCGGCCGTGCCCGGACTAATACGTTCTACAACGGCCTCACGTTCCATCGCGTGATTGCCGGCTTCATGAGCCAGGGAGGCTCCCCAAACGGCTTGGGCACGGACGGTCCGGGCTACGTATTTACGGATGAGTTCAGTCCGAAGTTGGTCTTCGATAGTTTCGGCGTGCTGGCGATGGCAAACTCCGGCACCAATTCTGACGGGTCGCAATTCTTCGTCACGGTCGCGCCCTACACTTCGGGAAACAATACTTATTCCATCTTCGGACGCGTCGTGTCGGGTTCCAATGTGGTCTATGCCATCAACCATGTGGTCACCGATGCCAACAACAAGCCGCTTACCAACGTAGTCATGCAGCAGGTCAACATCCGCCGGGTGGGGACCGCGGCGCAGGCCTTCAACATTAGCGCGCAGGGATTGCCGATCGTGACCAATCTGCCTATGAAGATCGCGACGACCGCGAGCCAGGTTTCCCTAACCTTCGCCAACCGGCAGTATGCGGATAACCGCCTTTACTCGGCGACCAATCTGACGGGTGCTTGGAGCTCGAATGCGCTGGGAATCGAAATCAGTGCTCCGGTCTCGAATAGCGTCCAGCAGGCCAAAGCTGCGCCGCGGCAATTCTATTCAATGGCCCAAATCCAGTATGCTTCCTCGACCTTTGCGCCGAAGACGATGTACGGCCGAACGCTGGCGCTGACACTTACCGCCGGCGGATCAGGCACTACTACCGTAACCTTTGACACTGTTGGCGGCGGCACTTTCATCTTCCCGCCGAATCCGGGTGGATCCGTTGACGGCTACCTTTGGACGCAGGAACCATATCGCGGCCAGTTGCTCATTGGCTTGTCTGGTTATCCAGTTCTGGATTTAATGTGTAATTTCACGGCCGGTGTAAACGGGGTCTTTACGGGCACCGCCTACCCGGACTATCCGAACAGCGACGGCGCTTTCGGTGTGGCAGGCACATTCAACTTGTCCGGTCACTGAACCGCGATTGCGTTAGCTCGCGGGGACGATGCTAGTCCGGCACTCTGAGTTTCCGCCGCAGCAGGCCGTTACTGGCGACCATGCGGTAGGCGTGCTTGCCGGGAATGGCCTTGTGCCAGAACTCGCCACCGGCGCATTCGATAATGAGGCCCCCTGCCGCTATGTCCCAAAGGTGGATGCCTCGTTCGATGTAGGCGTCGAACCGCCCCGTGGCCACATAGGCTAACCCAAGCGCCGCCGCGCCCATAATCCGGATCTTGCGAACGCTATGGGCGAGCTCGGCAAAGTAGGGCAGGGTCGCTTGCAAGCTATCGCGGGTCTTGGCGAAGCCGATGGACACGATGGCTTCACTTAGCTTACGGCGCTGGCTAACCCGAATGGCGTTGCCATTCAGCCGCGCCGCCTGGCCGCGAATGCCGGTCCATAGTTCGTCACAGAACGGATCATAAACGACTCCCATCAGGGTCTTGTAGCCGTCCTCGAAATCGGCCGTCCTGGGTGATTCCGCCTGCTGTTGGAGCGCGATGGACACGCAGGCGTGCGGGATGCCGTAGGCGAAGTTGACGGTTCCGTCGATTGGGTCAACCACCCAACGGTATTCAGCATCCTCTCTGCCGGCGATGCCTTCCTCGCCGAGCAGGGCGACGTGAGGGAAAGCGCGCCGCAGGGCTTTCTCAATCAGCCCCTGGCAGCGGACATCCAGCTCAAGCTTGATGTCGTGTTGCGTGACCAAGTGCGCCCGTTTCTTGGCGTTCAGATGGCGGCGCATCAACACTCCCACCGACTGAGCGGCCCCAGCGGCTGCCGCTTGCGCCTGCCCTAAATTGAATTCCCTTGCTGTTTTGTTATTCATGGAGACTGCCCAACGGCGCGGCTTGCGGCTTTTGGTCGTTACGCCTTCGCGTTAACTACGGCGCGAGGGATAGCTTCACTTCCTTCACGGTCACACTGTACGAGAACTGGTCGAAATAGATATTCTTGTCCCCGCACTCAAGCTCGCCGCGCTGGAAATCGACATTGTCCGAGCGCATGGTTCGCTTGGGCGGGGTCAACGTCGCATTATGGTCAGAGTTGGCCGCGATGCGATATTGATCCAGACCGCCGAAGTAGAAGTCCCGAATCTGACGCTTCTGGTCCGGGGTAAGGACCGTCGCGTAGTGCATCACCCACAGGCCCATGTAGGGATCGACAGGCATCCAGCCGTAGGGCGCGAGGTAGATCTCGGCCCAGTCATGGTTGCTCTTATCGCCCGGGAAAGTGTTCCAGCCGGATTGCCAGCGGGCGGGGATGCCGTTCAGCCGGCAAAGCGTGATAAAGAGCAAGGCCTCCTGGCCGCAATCCCCGTAACCCTTCGCGCGGCAATAATCGCTGATGTTTCGGATCGTCGAATACTCAATCGCGTAGCTGTATTTGATGTTCTCGGCGATCCAGTCGAAGCACTTCTTCGCCTTTAGGCAGGGGTTGGTCTCGTCACCGACGATCTTCTGCGAGAGAGCGCGCATCTCCGTGGTAAACACGACATGCGGAGCTTCGCCCGTAAACCCCTGCACCGCAGGGTCGTTCAGATCGCAGGGGCGGACGTCTCCCGGCTTGATGTCGCATGAAACTGCGTGGGTGGTATATTCGTATTCGATCTTGAACTGGGTGGGCGCATCCTTTTTGGCGGGCTGCTCCTGATACACGCACCGGATTGGGCTCTCCTTGCTGTCGGTGCGGCTCACCGGGGGCGAGGCGGAAGTGAGCTCGAAGTCATCCTGGAACGGGTAGTGACGCGGGATCGGCAGCCAGGCGCGGATGATCTCCCCGGCTGGCGCGGCACTCGGCTTGGCGGTGACAGTCATGGTGACGTGAAATCGCTTGGGCAGCACATAGGGGGTCTTCTCGGCCAAGGCGGCCTTTCTGATGGCCGTACAGCTTTCCAGGCGCGCCTTCTGCAGTGCAGTGGTATCCTTTGGCGGCGTGCGTCGCGAGTCCAGCTCTGGATAGCGGAAGAAGAGATCACTGACGCTCGTGTTTACGAACCAGCGCCTGCCATCGATCTCGCGGCTGTCGAAGCGCCCTTCCGCAAGCCACCGGTTGAATTCTTCCGGTGTCAGGTTCTTCACCGAGTCCTTCACATCCGCGAACAACTCCTCTTTGGTGGTCGGAAAGTCCTTTCTGATACGTTCGAGCCGATCCAGTTCGAACTCCAATTGCTTCCGTTCCGTGACGGGCAGCGAGTTGGTCCGCAGCGCGGTGGTGAGCAGGCTGGCGGCTTGCTTGAATTGGCCCTGTAGTTCGAGACGGCTAGCATCGAGCGCGACCTGCGGCTCCTGCCGGGCAAGGCAGTTCGCACTGAGGAGCAGCCCCACACAGACAGCGGCAAGAAAGGTCTTCTTCATAACGGCTTCGAGAATGCCTGCCGAGCGGGCAGGAAGCAATCACCCAGTGCCTCCTCTCAGCGCCTCGGGAGTATCACAAGCGGCGCGGGGACAGTGCGGGAGGACGAAGGAGGAGGCCCAAAGCAAGCTTCCAACATGCTTCCAACATGCTTCCAACTACCTTGAAACTATGGAGGAGTTACGGTGGGGCTCCGGTGGCACTGGCGTGTTTCTGTGGCGGATCCACAGAAAGTGAGACGCTCCCCAATGCCTCCCACTGTCCGCTCCTGGCCCGATGGGCACACGGAAAGGGATTGCTTCCATCGCGCTCGTGCGGCCAAGCTCAGGGCTCAGCAATGGCCGCCGAATTGTCAGGTTCACACTTGTTGCGCACGCAAAAGACCGGAGCCGGAATGGAACTCCCGGGCAAAGCAGGAGCAGCCGACGAATGGCTGACGCCCGGCCGCTTTGCATTGCTTCTGGGACTGCTTGTCGTCGCCACGTTTCCCGGCGTGCTGCTGGGAGGCACCACGTTCGTCATCCGCGATTTCGGCTTGTTCAGTTACCCGGTGGCCTTCTTTCACCGGCAATGCTTCTGGCGGGGCGAACTGCCGCTCTGGAATCCCCTCAGCAATTGCGGCCTCCCATTCCTGGCCCAATGGAATACGCTGACCCTTTACCCGCTCTCGCTCATTTACCTGCTGCTGCCCTTGACGTGGTCCTTGTCGTTCTTCTGCCTGGCGCATCTTTTCTGGGGCGGATTGGGGATGTATTTTCTGGCCCATCGCTGGACCCAACACCGGCTGGCAGCCGGGCTGGCGGGAGTGATCTTCTCCTTCAACGGCTTGTCGCTGAACTTCCTGATGTGGCCGAGCCACATCGCCACGTTCAGTTGGCTGCCGTGGGTGGTGTGGCTGGGACAATGCGCCTGGCTCGAAGGCGGGAAGGCGCTGGTGTGGGGGACGGCGGCCGGAGCCATGCAAATGCTCGCGGGCGGGCCGGAGACGATTCTGGCGGCGTGGTTAATCCTGTTGGTTTTGGCGTGCGGGGATTGGGTGAATGAGGAAGGGCTGCGGCGCAGACTTGTGTGGCGCTTTCTGGGGATGGGGATTCTGGTGGCGCTGGTTTGCGCAGCGCAACTGCTGCCGTTCCTGGAACTGCTGACCCATTCGCAGCGCGATGCTGGCTACGGCTCCTCCGATTGGTCGATGCCCATTTGGGGCTGGGCCAACTTCTTGGTGCCGTTGTTTCGGACCTCGCTCACACGGCAGGGCCTGTTCATGCAAAGCGGGCAGTCGTGGACCTCGTCCTACTACGCCGGGATCGGAACTGTCTTGCTGGTGGCAGTGGCGCTGCGGCGCGTGCGCGACTGGCGGATGCGCGTCCTGGCCGCGTTGTTGTGCCTCGCGCTGGTTCTGGCCCTCGGCAACAGCGGCCTGCTCTATCGCGGGTTACGCCTTTGCTTTCCCGGGCTCGGGTTTGTCCGCTATCCGGTGAAATTCGTGATCATGATATTGGCCGTCGCGCCGCTGCTGGCGGCGTTTGGATTCGCGGCCCTAGCTGGCAAGACTCGACATGCCGGGCGCTTCGAATTCGCCAGCGCGCTCGTGATGCTGCTCCTCATCGGAATGCTGGTCTGGCTGGCTTCGCGATTGCCCGCCGCTGAAGGCGTCTGGCGGGCCACCTGGCAGAATGGCTTGGCCCGAGCCGCGTTTCTGGCTCTCGTGTTGCTGTTCACCATCGCCTGTCTGAACTCCTCCAGCTCCCGGCGAATCCTCTTCGGCTGCTGTTTGCTGCTGGTTTTCTGGTTGGACTTCGCAACGCACATGCCGGCGCAGAACCCGAGCGCGCAACGCTTGGTTTATACTCCGGGCTGGGCCAGCGAGCATTTGAAACTGAACCCGCAACCCAGCCCCGGCCAATCCCGCATCATGCTTGCACCGTTCGCCCTGCAAGCGCTCAAGACCCATGCGATTCCCAATCTCGAAGAAAACTACCTGCTGAACCGGCTGGCCTTTCTCGCTGACTGCAATCTGCTGGAAGGAGTCCCCCAGGTACACGGCTTTTTCTCGTTAGCCCCGGGCGAGGCCAACGACGCCACCGTCCTGCCCTACGTCGTAACCAATCGCGACTTCCCTGCCTTGCTGGACTTCATGGCCGTGTCCCAAATCACCGCACCCGGGAAAGCCTTCGAGTGGGTCCCCCGCCCTTCCGCCATGCCGCTTGTCACCGCGGGACAGCGGCCGTTCTTTGCCGACGACCGCACCACCTTCCAGGCATTCTACCAGACCAATTTCGACTTCCGCCGAATTGTCTTATTGCCGCTCGAAGCGCGCGGGAGCATTACCCCAACTCAGCAGACCTCCGCACGCGTGCTTGACGCCACGTTCGCCAACCAAATCATATCCATCAAAACCGACGCATCCGACGCGAGCCTGGTGGTCATTTCCCAAAGTTATTATCCGGCCTGGAGAGCCTATGTCGATGGCCGGCCCGTGAGAATCTGGCGCGCCAACTATGCTTTCCAGGCGCTCGAAGTCCCTCCCGGGCCGCACCAAATCCGGCTAGCTTACGAAGACAAGAAGCTGTTGGCGGGGGCAATTCTCTCCGGCCTGGGTTTGCTGGCGTGCGCGAGCCTGTGGCTGCTCGCCCATCTCCGCAAGGCCACCTTCAACCGCTGACTTTGATTTGGCCCTGGCGATGCCTGCGCAGCAAGTCCACGTCGGAATCCACCATCAGCTTCACCAGGTCCACGAAGCGCGTCTTGGGCGCCCAGCCCAGTTGGCGTTTCGCCTTGGTGTAATCGCCGATTAACAGATCCACCTCGGCAGGCCGGAAATAGCGCGGGTCAATCTCCACATGCTTCTTCCAATCCAGCCCCGCGCAGGCGAAGGCCGCCTCCAGAAACTCCCGCACTGAATGTGTCTCGTTGGTGGCGATGACGTAATCGTCCGCCTTATCCTGCTGCAACATCAGCCACATTGCCTCCACGTATTCCTTCGCGTAACCCCAGTCGCGCTTGGCGTCGAGGTTGCCGAGATACAGCTTGTCCTGCAGCCCCGCTTGAATGTGCGCCACCGCCCGCGTGATCTTCCGCGTCACGAACGTCTCCCCCCGCCGCGGCGATTCGTGGTTGAACAGAATTCCATTGCTCGCATGAAGCCCATAGGACTCCCGGTAATTCACTGTGATCCAGTAGGAATACACCTTGGCGCAACCATACGGGCTGCGCGGGTAAAATGGCGTGCGCT
>OBLU010006176.1_pt1 | contig 10678 bp, 11 predicted proteins | sample 1518681 | NCBI WGS metagenome assembly OBLU01 (sample SAMEA3539304, study PRJEB22396) | soil metagenome | biome: tundra; feature: field; material: soil | place: USA | collected 2010-05 | depth 0.15 m
AGGAGTCCTGACCCGGACCACATCTGAGTATTCGTTGGCGGTCGAAGCGCGGCGCCCGGCGCGAAACTCTTGGGACATTCGTCATGCGTAGTGAGTGCCGAATTCGTCGCCGGGCGCTGCGTGTTGTTAATCGGCAGAAGTCTATCATCTCCGCGCCGTCCGTGGAGTTATTCACAGCCTGCTGCGGGGAGCTCCGCCAGGGCTCTCCTCGCAGTCTGCTGAATAACTCCAGATCACCTATAAGGAGTGCCACTGGACCAAAACCTATGTCGGCAAGCACGATGTTTTTTACAACGGTTTCCGCGAGGGCAAGGGTGTCTGGGGTACTTGGGAAATCGGCTCTGTCCGCGGCGGCTTCAAGATCTGGCCAGCGGCGTACGGCAATGGCGGTGACGACGCGGAGGCCGAGAAGAAAGTGCAAGAGCAGCCGGTCGATGCGGTCGGCGAACTGGTGGGAGCCGAAGCGCCCGACGCATTCCGTGCGCGGTGACTGGCAGCGGCTTGATTACTTCTTCATCTTCTCGACGGTAATCCGGAGAAGTTCTTCAGGCGGGCGTGTTGTGCGTAGTTTCTGGAGCCGCTTTAGACCGTAGGACAGACAGGCCGCACAGAATGCTTTTCGAAAATCTGGAGTAATCTCAAACGGGGGTGGTGGATAGTGACGCGGTGTCCACACTTGGATGGCTTGATACGGAAAGCCGGGTTCATAGGCCTTCTTGTCCTCACCACCTACCTTCACCACGAAGTCAACGAACATCCATACCGGTTTGCTGGCGCCTTTCTTGGTAAGGAGGAAAGAGAGAATCCAATCGGACTGCCTGTAGTCCTTCTGTCGACAGGATATAAAGTCTTTAGGAGTCTTCTCGTTAAAATCAGCGTGAACAATCTCTTTTGCTGTGTTTGCATAGGAACCAAGATGGTCCCACCATCCGAGTTTCCATTCTGACCGCGCAGGAAGCGAGTACCATTCCTTGTAGTCAACCCGGTCTGCCTTGTTTCGACGATGAGGGTATCGAGCCTGGAGTTTGCGATCGGCCTCTTCAAGTTTCTGGATGTCGTCCTTATTGAACGGGCGCGCCTTCAAGGAGGAGATCAGTTCATCTATGTCCAAAGCGTCAGGAGGAAGGAGGACGCCGATTTCTTTCAGACCACCCGAGCCGAGAGCATTTGTTGACAGGTTCGCCGATGTGATTATGACCCCGCGACAGGCGGCCCAGTAGACTTTCATATGGAGCGAATCCGCGAATCGTATTCGCGCCCCCATTTGCTTCAGTCGCCGAAGTTCGAGAGGATTCGTGCCACCCGCCTTGGGCCAGCAGATGATTTCAACCCCCCGCGGGCGAGGAATGTAAGCCCTTGCTCCTTCTCCGACGAAGGCGGTGATTGCCACCCGCCGTCCTGTTCCGGGAGCCATTAGGCTGGTGATGGCCCTCCGAATAGCCGTTGATGTCTTGAGAATTGTCATCAGTTAGTATGTTGCCGGGGCTGCTGGAAATAGATGCTCGTTGATCGTTTCACAGCCGTCAGTTATTCCAAGCCACGAGCGCCCCGCCTTTGCTCTTGAACCAATCGTAGAACCTGGTCGCATCACAAAATACCGGCAATCGGGCGCTCCGTTGGAGGTAACCATTCTTGACCGAAAGACCGCCCCATTCCTTCAGGATCTCGCGACGAACCCGGTATGCGCGGTCGCGATATTTTCCGACCGGCAGGCATTGTTCGAGACGGCCCGATACCCCCGGCTGTCCGCGCACTACGATGTCAGTGGCGCCCTTCGGCAGCAGGCGCCGAGTATGGGCGTTGATGTCCCAATCGGCGGCAGGAACTTCGCAGGCCGGGACAATGGACTCGACCACATATAAGCCGATAATTGCGTAGACCAGTTCCTTTTTGGCTGTGATGTTCCTCAAATCAGCGATGTTCCTAAAACCAGCGTAGAAGACCAGCAGGTCTCCTGGCCTGACCTTGGATTTGATCTGCTCGGCCCGCTGGCTACTGTCACCGTAGGTCAAGTGGTAGAAATCAGGATCGAGGTGCATAGGACGACCATCCAGATGGGGTGGCAGACCCACACGGAAGCGTTCTAGCGCCTGCGCGGTTAGTTGATACGGCTTCTCAAGCCCTTTTCGGATCGCCCTCTTCTCGGGTATGGGCACATAGGCGAACTTCCAAGTGGTGGAATCAACTAGACCGTGCCAATGACCACCTTCTTGGGTTTGATCGGCTCCAACGCGAACGAGCAATCCATTCATAATGGTCAGCACCTCCGGTGACGAAATGATGCTATCAATCGATGTGGTGACGGGCAAACTTTATGTCGAGCGGCTACCGATACCTGCGTTGGCTTCGCCCCAGCCAATCGGACACCGCGACCAGCACATCGCCGCCCACCGCGCCACCACCAGCCCCGCGCACTTCCTTCAGACGGTAACCGGTGCGGCTGCGCTCAATGGACACCAAATGCGAGCCGCGCGCGGCAACCGCTTGGTAGTAATGCTCCCGGCCACCACGGGCGCGTTGCGCGAGGAAATCGGCGACCGTGTCGCTCGTGAGAAGAACTGCCAGTGTTTCCAAATCCGGCACTGCGGTAATCTGCACTCCCCCTGACGCGCCGCCCGCCAACGGCGCAATCGCGAGCGGCCGGTTGCCCAAAGCCGCGCGCCGCGGCTTCGACGGACGACGCCCGTGCGCCGCCTCGAACCAGCGGTTGACGACGAACCGCGTCAGTTGCGAAACCGGCTGGTTGCACGAGGTCTTCAGTTCGTCGATGGCCCAGCACCCGTGGCGATCCTTGACGAGCGACAGGGTACTGACTTCCTTGGCGACCGAGACGCAGTAAATATACACCGACCCGCTCAGGATCCGTTTTTCATACGAGCCGACGCAATTGTGCTGCTCGCGCCCGAGCGCCTGCAGAGCTGCGGGGTTGCGAACCGCCGCGATCTGTTCACCCGGCTTGCAGTAGCCGGCAACCGGCGGCGGCGGGAACTCCCGATACGCGAATCGCGTCACGCCCCGGCTGTTCAATTCGAAGACTAGAGCGTCGTGTTCCTCGACTATGCGAAGTCGGGAGTGGAACGGGCGCAGCGAATCCTTGCGGTGGAGTATCGACCTCATCCTCAACGCGTCCTTCAAGAGCGTCGCGGTATCGGCACGAGCCGCTTCTTCATCGCTGTCGGCGACGGCGTGGAGCAACTGCGGGGCGACTGCGGCCCGCAATTGGCGGGACGCGATCAACTCGATCACCCCGGCGTTGACGCGGCGCAGATGCACGAGCATCTCACGGGCTTCGTCCTCGGCCAGCACACGCCGAAGATGAAGACAGCGCTCGAGACTCATCGCTTCCGGCAGGCACTTGCGGCCGATCTTCGCCACGGACTCGGTTGCCGGTTTGAAGCCGAGCCAGGCGAGTATCTCGCGTTGTGGTTTCTGCATCAGGTCGCGTGCGGCGGCGAGCGGCCAATGGATCACCGGCTTGTGGAAGATGTGGTTCAGCGCGAGGCAGAACCCGGCCAGCGGGTTGGAGCAGAGCAGTTCAACGGCGGGTTGTCCCTCCAGGATGAACAACTCGATGCTGCCTTCGCACGCGAGAAACCTGCGGATGATTCTGGCTGACGACACCTCACCTCCTTGCAAACCGTGACCAAAGTATAAGGGGGTCTGGTAAAAGCAAGCCAAGAGCGTCTGGCGGTAAAGGTTTTTCTATGATTCCTTGTTTGCACCGGCGGTCAACGCTGCCACCAGCCGTTTCCAGCGGGGATCCTTTCGCAAACTTCGCAGGTCCGAATCCCGTCGGAGATACGCAACATCCCTGAATCCGTGGGCGACAGCCCGATCCAAATTCTTGAACGCGGCTTCACGCTTGTTTTCCAGCGTATCAAGGCAGGCGAGATCGTAATAACCCCAAGCGTAATCCGGATCCTGGCGAATGACTTTGTTGAAGCACACCCGCGCCTCCCGCCTTTGCTTGAGCCGCCCCAAGGTCACGCCAAGGTCATACAACGCATCGGTGCAACCGGGGTTCAGGCGTCTTGCGCGGCGCAGAAACTCAAGCGCTTCCGACTCGCGCTTGAGATCCATCAGGATCCGTCCAACCAGATGGACCTCCGGCTCGGATCTCGGGCAAATGGTGGCGGCGGCCTGAGCCAGGGGCAAGGCATCGGCGGGTCGCTTCGCCCGAAAGTTCAACCAGGCGAGATTGTGGAGGATGTCGACGGCCGTCTTTTGGGCAGGAACCAGGGCCTTGACCGCGTCGTCGAGATGCCCCAAATGCTCCAGGCTCAAAGCCAGGTTGGTAATGGATTGCAGTACCAAGCCGGAGGATGCACGCTGGAGTTTTGGATCCCCGTCGACGATGAACGCAAACTGCCCTCGGGCTTCCTCGTGCCGGTCCAACCCGTAAAGCGCCAGCCCCAAGTCGTAGTGAAAGAGCGCCGTTTCGGGCGACAGTCCAACCGTCACCTCCAGTGCCTCGACGGCCTTCTCGTACCGCTTCAAGGACAGCAGGGTGTCGCCGAGGTTGTACCAGGCCAACGCCGATTCGGGCTGATTTTTGACTGCCTTTTCGTAAAGTTCCAGCGCGGCCAGCAGTTCCCCGCTGCGCTCGGCTTGCACTCCAAGGTCAATGTAGAAATCGTGGAGTTTGTGGTTCCAAGCATCCGGATTTGGTTCGTCCTGCGGATCGCCATTGCCGGATCTTCGAGAGAATTTCATTAAGTTACCTCCTTTAGGGTCGAGCAGGCTTCATTTAGGGGTGTCTCCTCGCCTGCTTGGGTCAACCTTTCCTATCTCCACGACCCAAAGATAATTCAATCCGTCCTCGACCCAATCGGCTTTCAAAAGTATTGCGTTCTGGTTCTCGTAACGGATTGCATTGACCTGACCACATTCCTGGCCCGGCCTTCCTTTCTTGATCGGGCCAATGAGTTGGCCGGACTTTGGGTCTCGGACGAGTCGCACGGTGTAGAAGTTTTCATTCTCGGTGCAGTCGATGGAGATGGAAGAACCATCGGCTCCCAGCGCCACATCACGCAGTTTGCCGTGGAGTTCTTGGCCAGTGCCAAGTTCGATCCACAATATTTCAGGCCACAATCCCATATCACTGGATGGTTTGCTATTTAGTCGAGCGGCTTCATTTCAACGGCACTGTTTGCTTCGAACCAAACACCCAACAAAACTAAGGCCACACAAAACAAACCAGAAAGCCTCGGGTTCGGGAACCTCGGTTATCGTCATGCCCTTCAAGGACAACGCCGGATTCGTTTGTCCTATCAGAGCAATGGACTGGTCGTCCAAAATAATCTGCGTAAGTGTGCTGGAGTTCGTGACAGGAATGGTAAGCATGTCGATCACTTCGAGGATGCCGTTATTGTTTAACCCGCTCCACACTTGTTGCACATTAGGGTCGGTGATGGTGCCGATGACTGGCTGTGCCGTTGTGCCGGGTGCCGCGTCCCTGATGTTCACGCCTACAAGTAGGGGTGTAACCGATGCGTCACCAGTTGAGAAGTCCAGTATCACGCTTCCTATTTGCTGCCCTACCGACATTTGACTCGCGTAGGTGTTCCCCGTATTCAGCAGCAAATGCACTGCTTGTACGCCTGCAGCGCTGACGGTTTGCGTTGCAATAAGGTCCGGGGGAATGCTGAAGGCGCCATTGGATGTCCACAATGGGCGTGTACTGGGTAGATCAAAGGTCACGCCACCAAACACGACCGTGCCGGTGGGCAATGTTGGCAGGACGCCAACATAGTGGTCGGTAGCAAGACTCTCTATCGAAATGGGTATGTCTGTGGCTCCTACACGGGAAACCGTGAGAAGAAAACCAGTGAGAACACTGACAAGACGAACCGCCGTAGTCATCCGTGGCATAACTCGCTCCTCGCTTCTGTGACACACAATATTCGCTACACTGCTCACCCACGGATGACTCGCATTCATCCAGAAGATGGTTCCTAGTCTCGCGCAGACGGGGCGCATTGAGGTCGAGGGGCGACCCCGCAAACGGGGTGAGAATTGACTTATACGCCCGTGGGCACCGGGACCGCAAGGTAATTCATCTCGCGATCTTGACGAGGAGAACTTGGCAGTATTGGTCTGTCCACCATCACCGAAACTCAGGCATTCGCATTCAGTGGGCGGGCCGGAAATCCTTGCTCGTGGTGCCCTCAGTGGTAGGCTTCGGTCACGATGAACTTGTCGCCACGATTCTCCGAGGCATTGGTTTATGCCTGCGAGATCCACAAGGGACAAATCCGCAAGGGTACGGGGATCCCGTACATCGCCCATCTTCTAGGCGTGACTGCCATCGCCCTCGAGTACGGAGCCGATGAAGACTAGGCAATTGCCGCCTTGCTACACGATGCCGCCGAGGATGCCGGCGGAGAACCAAGGCTGGAGGACATTCGCCGTCGATTCGGTGGGCGTGTCGCCGACTATGTGATGGCCTGCACCGACACCGTCGAGTCGCCGAAGCCACCGTGCCGCGAACGCAAGGAGGCTTACATCGCGCACATCGCCAGCGCCGACCCTGCGGCGCTGCTCATCTCGGCTTCGGACAAACTCCACAATGCCCGCGCCATCTTGAGGGACTTCAGGGCGACCGGCGATGCCGTCTGGTTGCGGTTCAACGGCGGCGAGGACGGGACACTCTGGTACTACCGCGCCTTGGTGGTTGCGTTCAAGGAGGTCATCCCCTCCGATCTTGTGGATGAACTCGACAGGGTGGTGTCGGAGACCGAAAGATTGGCGGGTTACACGAGTACCTGACTGGAACTACTCCGGTGTTCGCCCCTCAAGGCGTGATGTCGAACCGATAGAACCCTTGCGGCTGGGATGCACCGCCGAAGTTTGTCACCGTCAACAAGGCCCCGATGCTGTTGGTCACCGAAACGCCAGGGACATTGACCCAATTGGTGGGGGTCATCGAACTGCTAAACTGCAATTGATAGGTCTCGCTCGCCACGGACGGGATGTTGAAGATGAGGTTGTTGCCCGCTCGACTGACTGCGCTGATCTGGTTGGCCGGGGGGTTAAGGGGGACGGTGAGCCTGAACACTGTGCCATAGCCGTTTCCACCGTCGAGATTCGTGTTGCCACCGTATCCAGTCGCCCCATAGAGATTGCCGTCGCTGCCCTGCACAAGCCCCGCGAATGGCTCCGCCCCATCACTTCCACCCGTGAACAGGTGCAGATTGGTCAGCGTGCCGCTCGGACTTATCCGATACACAGTGCCATGATCGTTCACCCCGCCCAGATAGGTTGTCCCATAGAAATTGCCATCGCTACCCTGAACAAGTTCCGACATCGGCTCGGCTCCATCGATACCACCGGTGAATGACCAGAGATTCGTCAAGGCACCGCTCGGACTGATCCGAAACACGGTGCCATCGCTGTTTGTTCCTCCGTACTCAGTCGTCCCGTAAAAATTTCCGTCGTTGCCCTGGACTAGCGCCGCAAGGGGATTGGCCCCCTCGGGACCACTGAAGATGTGAAGATTTGAATAGCTACCACTTGAACTGATCCGGAATATAGTACCATCACCGTTCGTCCCACCGGACCAGGTTGTCCCATAGAAATTGCCGTCGTTGCCCTGGACTAGCGCAGCAAAGGGATTGGCTCCATCTGGACCGCTAAAGGAGTGAAGATTCGAATAACTGCCACTCGGACTGATCCGAAACACGGAACCGCTGCCGTTGGTCCCGCCACTCCAGGTCGTTCCATAGAGATTTCCGTCACTGCCCTGGACAAGCGGGGCTTGTGGATGCGCCCCGTCTGGTATGCCCGTGAACGAATACAGGTTGGTCAGGCTGCCACTTCCGTCGATCCGAAACACACTCCCGACGCCGTTCGTCCCGCCCTCGTAGGTGGTCCCATAAAACCTGCCATCGCTCCCAAGGGTAACCCCTTTCGCCGCGGCACCATCGACCCCACCGGTGAATGACCAGAGATTCGTCAGGTCGCCGCCGCTTCCACTAATCCGAAATATCGTACCGGGACCGGTACCCAAGATAATTCCGTAAAGGGTCGTCCCGTAGAAGTAGCCGTCGCGCCCCTGCACCAGCCGATAATAGGGACTCACTCCATCGCTGCCACCGCTGAACTTCCAAAGAGCCGTCAGGGTTTGGGCGTTCGCCCGCAGTGGTCGGTCAGCCAACAACAACAGGACGACTGCAGAAACAATACGAAGCCGTTTTCTCGTCGCCAGCCCAACATAAATCGGTTTGTTAATACCCGACGCTCCTCTCCCAGACAGGGCCTCACCCGCTCTTTAGCAGGGAAATCCTAGCATTGCGGCAAGGGCAAGTCGAGCCTTTCCCCGCCCCTCAAGGCGTGATGTCGAACCGATAGAACCCTTGCGGCCCCACGGCTCCGCCGAAGTTTGTCACTGTCAGCAAAGCGCCGATGCTGTTGGTCACCGATACGCCAGACACATTGACCCAGTTGGTCGGGTTCATCGAACTGCTAAACTGCAATTGATAGGTCTCGCCTGCGATGGAGGGGATGTTGAAGATGATGTTCGTGGCGACACGGTGGATGTTGGTGATTTGATTGATTGGGTAGGGCGGAGATTTGAGGGTAACCGTCAGTTTGAATGCGGCGCCCGCGTTATTGGTTCCACCGCTGTCAGTCGTCCCGTAGAAGCTACCGTCGGTGCCCTGCATGATCGCGGGTACCGGCTGATACCCATCGGGCGCTCCGGAAAAAGAGTAAAGATTCGAGTAGGTACCGCTGAGACTAATCCGAAAGATGGTGCCGTCGTCGAAAGTCCCGCCGGAACCGGCGGTGCCGTAGAAATTGCCATCACTGGCCTGGACCAAGCCGCCCGGTCCGGCGCCATCCGGGGCGCCGGCAAAGCTGTAGAGAGTCGTGTAGGTTCCGCTGGGACTGAAGCGAAACAGGGTGCCGTAACCGTTCGTCCCGCCGGAAGCGGCGGTGCCATAGAAGTTGCCGTCGCTGCCCTGCACGAGGCCGGCAATGGGCGCGGACCCATCAGTGGTGGGGTAGCCGGTAAAATTGTGAAGATTGGTATAGATGCCACTGGGACTGATTCGGAACACAGTGCCGCAGCCGTCGGCGCAATTGGCGCTCGACCCACCCAGATCGGTGGTGCCATAAAGATTGCCATCGCTGCCCTGCACGAGGCCGGATTGTGGATAGCTCCCATCTTTGGGCGCGCCGGCAAAGGAATAGAGACTCGTGTAGACGCCACTGGAACTGATTCGAAATACGGTGCCGCGTCCTCCGCTCGGTACCTGGTTCGTCCCGCCGGCATAGGTCGTCCCATAGAAACTGCCATCGCTGCCCTGCACCAGCCCGGCTTCGGGACTGGCTCCATCGATGGAGGTACTGCCAAACGAGTAGAGATTCGTATAGTTGCCGTTGAGACTAAGCCGAAAGACAGTGCCGTAACCGTACACGCCGCCTTGCGAAGCAGTGCCGTAGAGATTGCCGTCGGTGCCAAATACGAGAGTGGCTAGTGGAGCGGCGCCATCGGTGGAATAGCCGTCAAAGGAGCGAAGATTGGTGTAAGTGCCGCTGGGGCTGACCCGAAAAATGGTGCCGCACCCGAAGGAGCCGCAATTCGGGCTCGTCCCACCGTATTCCGTCGTGCCGTAGAAATTGCCGTCGTTTGCCTGGACCAGTCCGCCGGCTGGTTCGTTACCATCGGCGGGGGAATTGCCCAGGGAGCAAAGGTTCGTCTCCACCGTCAGTGCGTCGGCATTGTTCACTCGACCAGCCACAGCAACCAGGACCAATGCAATACAAAGAATCTTCATATGTTTCCCCTTCGGTCTTTATCGATGCCCAACTCCTTAAACGGATCATCACTTCTCGAAGCGACAGCCTTGCCATAGTCCAACTCGACCAAAGCTCACCAGTGGGTTGTGCTGGCACGATACGGGCTAGCAACTGAATGAGGAGGGGGCTGTACGACTGACGACCGCCAACTCGCCTGGGCGATTTCCATTAGTGGTAGCAACCCTACGACCGCAAGTCAATGAACTTACAATGTGCAAGGTCGAACAACCCGAGCGCCGGACGCATTCCGCGGTCGGTGACGCAAGAAGTGTCCCCGATGAACTGACATCTTCAGGGCAACCGCCCGCGCCGGCGACCATTGTGGATTCGAGGATGTGGTCTGGGTACCCAAGTCGGGTATTGACCCGGGACGCCAGTCAGGTTGGCTCCGTCTACTTGACGGTTTACGGCAGGTTCGCGTTGACGGACGACAGCGTGTTGTTGACCTTGCCGCCTAGCCCCTGGAGGACCAGGATCGCCACGACCGCGATCAACGCCAGTATCAGCGCGTACTCGACCAAACTCTGACCCGATAGCTTCCTGACCACCCGAACGACTTTCTGCAAACGCCTTTTCATATAGATCTCCTAACAGATACTGGGTCAAGATTCAACCGTTACCATGTTGTCATGAAGGCCCCGCCAGTGCGAGGCTCCTCGGAATCGTCGACGACAAGCGTCCTTGCCTACAGGCTCGCTTTGAGTCCCCGACCCGCGCTGAATCGTATGGTCTTGGAAGCCTTGACCTGGATCGGCGCGCCCGTCTTCGGGTTGTGGGCCATCCATGCGGCACGCTTGCTGACACGAAATGTTCCAAAGTCGGCGACCTGCACTTGCCCGCCGGTCTTTACGCCTCTCTGGATCGAACGCAGCACCGC
>OBLU010006177.1_pt1 | contig 10676 bp, 9 predicted proteins | sample 1518681 | NCBI WGS metagenome assembly OBLU01 (sample SAMEA3539304, study PRJEB22396) | soil metagenome | biome: tundra; feature: field; material: soil | place: USA | collected 2010-05 | depth 0.15 m
TCCTCGACGCGATGCGCCGGTGCGCGACGGGCGACCGCCGGCTGCGGGCGGGCCTCCCGAAGGGCACGGACGTCCTCGACAAGACCGGGACCGTCGGGACCTGCTCGAACGACGCGGGGATCCTCACGCTGCCGGACGGAACACATCTCGTCCTCGCCTTCTTCGTGCGGGGCGGTCGTGACGCCGCGGCCCGCGACGAGACGATTGCCCGGATCGCGCGCGCGGCATGGTTGGCATTCGTACCCTGAGGCGCCGCTTCCGGTGAGGCAGCTGACCGCGCTAGTCTCTATGCGTGGTCGAATCCCTGACGACGCCCTACCTGCTCCTCGCCGCGCCCGTGATGCTCGATCCAAATTTCGCGAAGACCGTCGTGGCGGTGGGTCATCACACGCGCGAAGGCGCGCTCGGCTGGATCGTGAACCGGCTCCTCGGCAAGCCGGCCGTTTCGCTCCTTGCCGCACCGCTCGACACGACGATTCACCCCGAGACGCCGCTGCGCGTCGGCGGGCCCGTTCTCACGAACGGTCTCGTCGCGCTCTTCTCAGACGAGGTTCCGGGCGTCGAGTCCGTCGAGATGGCACCGGGCCTGCGCGTCTCGGCCGCGGCCGAGATCCTCCCGAAGCTCTTCGCCGCGGCGCCCGCCGCGGGCACTCCCGGCATTCTCGTCCTCGGCTATTCCGGCTGGGCGGCGGATCAGCTCGAGAGCGAGATGGAAGAGGGGTCGTGGCTCGTGCTGCCGTGGGACCCCGCGTTCGTCTTCACGAACGACGTCGACGGGCTCTGGGAGCGCGCCCTCGCGCACCTCGGCGTCGACCCGGCGTCGGTCTCGTCTTCGTCGACGGGCGTGAGCTGACGTGAACGAGCTCAGGGCCCTCGTCCTTCAACACGGCGTCGGCTTCGTGTTCCTGAACGTCCTCCTCGAGCAGCTCGGCATTCCGGTCCCCGCGGTTCCGACGCTCGTCGTGGCGGGCGCGCTCGCGGCGGACGGCAGGCTGCCGTTCGGAAAGCTCCTCGCCGCGGCATTCGTCGCGACGGTCGCGGCCGACACGATCTGGTTCCTCCTCGGCCGGCGCTTCGGGCAGAAGGTCCTCAAAACGCTCTGCAAGCTGTCCCTCTCCCCCGACTCCTGCGTCCGCCAGACCGAGGGCCTCTTCGACACGTACGGTCTCGCGTCCCTTCTTTTCGCGAAGTTCGTCCCCGGTTATTCCACCGTCGCGCCTCCTCTCGCGGGGGCGGCGGGCTCGACGCTTCCCCGCTTCCTCGCCTTCACGTCTGCGGGGACGCTGCTCTGGGCGGGGACCGCCCTGACCCTCGGCCTCCTCTTCCACGGCGCGATCGACCGGGCGCTGAGGTTCCTCGCGAACCTCGGAGGCGGAGCGATCGTTCTCCTCGGGGCGGCGCTCCTGCTCTACATCGCCCTCAAGTGGACGCAGCGGCGCCGCTTCTACCGGTTCCTGCGGATGGCGCGAATCGGCGTGGCGGACTTGCGTAGCCTGATGGACGCGGGCCAGGCGCCGCTCATCGTGGACGTGCGCTCGGACCACGCGCGCATGCGCGACCCGCGCCGCATCCCGGGCGCGATCGTCGTGAACCTCTTCGACCTGGACGAGAAGATCGGGCAGCTCCCGACGGACCGGGAGATCGTCCTCTACTGCACGTGACCGAACGAAGCGTCGGCGGCCCGTGTGGCACGCCTCCTCATGGATCGCGGGTTCACGCTCGTGCGCCCGCTCGAGGGCGGGCTCGACGCCTGGGAGGCCGCCGGCTACGACCTCGAAGCTGAGCGCATCCCCATGAGCCCGACGGGCTCGTTTCCCCGGGCCGGCTGACTCACTCGAGATCGAGAACCTGGTACTGGGCCGCCTCGTTGAGGATCGTGCCCCAGACCTTGTGCGACGCCTGGTGCTCCGATGGGCCGAACGAGAGCTTCGTCCCGATTCCGAGGTCGAGGTCGTGGATTCCTTCGAGCGCCTCGATGACGCGGTCGGTCGTCAGGTTCGCGCCGGCGTGCCGGAGGCCTTCGACAAAGAGGCTCCCGACGATGTAGCCCTCGAGCGAGACGAAGTCGGGTTTCTCGCCCGGGAAATACTTCTGAAGAGCGTTCCGGTAGCCGATGACGGACGTGGCGTTCGAGTCGATCGGGGGAACGACCTGCGTGACGATGACGCCGGACGCGAACTTTCCCCCGAGCTGCCGCATCTCCTCGGCAAACGCCGTCGCGCCCACGAACGACACGTTGGAGAAGATCACGTCGAGCTGCTGTCTCTTGATCTCCTCGACGAACTTGGCCGCCGGCCGGTACGGGGCGACCATGACGATGGCCTTGACGGTCTTTCGGTTCTTGAGGATGCCGTCGACCGCTTCCTGGAGCTCGAGCGTGTTGCGCTTGAACCCGACGCGCAGGATCTCGTCCGGCGCGCGCCCGTATTTTCGGAGAGCTTTCGCCACTCCGGTGAAGCCAGCGTCCCCGAAGCTGTCCTGCTGCGCGAAGACGGCGATTTCGGCTGGACGAATCTTCTTCACCTCGACGAGCCATCGCACGACGGTTGCCGTCTCCTCCGCGTAGCTCGCCCGGTAATTGAAGACATAACGGTCGGGAGGATCCTTCCTGAGGAGGCCCGCGCCCGTGAAGGCACCGAAGAAAAGCGTCTTCTTCTCGTTCGCGTAGGGAACGGCGACCTCCGCCGTCGGCGTCCCGACGTTGCCGACGATCGCGAAGACCTTCCTCACCTCGATGAGCTCCTTCATCGCCTCCTTCGTGCGCGCGGGCTCGTACCCATCGTCGAGCGCGACGAGCTCCAGCTTGCGCCCGGCAACCCCGCCGGCCTCGTTCGCGACGGCGAGGGCCGTGTCGACACCGAGCTTCATTTGGCGGCCGAGCTCCTTGGAGGGGCCGGACAGCGCGGCGCTCATCCCGAGCGTCAGCGGCGCCTTCACCGCGGGCGCGGGAGCCGCAGCCGGGGCCGGCGGACGCCCCTTCAGGAGATACCAGAGGCCTCCTCCCGCGATGAGAACAGCCGCGGCGACCCCGGCGACGAGGGCGGCACGTCCCGCGCGGTTCGGGGCGGCAGGCCGTGCGCCTACGGCGGGAAGCCGCGGAGCGGTGACGGCGCGCAGCGGACGCACCGGAGCGGGAGCGGGCGGCGCCTGCCGCCTCGCACGGGTCTCGTCCGCGTGCTTCATCCCCTCCATGACGACGCCGCTCCAGTGCTGGTTGATCGTCCGGTGCGGTGCCTTGACGCCCATCTCGACGCGAAAGGCGCCTGCCTCCTTCTCGAGCGCCGCCCAGACGGCCTCGACGCCTGACCGGTTGCCGAACTGTGCGTCGACGAGGTCTCCCGAATCGACGTAGAACAGGGCGTCAGGGGCGTCGGAATAGTTGACAGTCAGACGCGCGATCTGGTGGCCCGAGCAATACACTTGCAGCAGGTCTGGAAGGGCCACCTCTTCCAGGTTACCCTGGAGAACCATCGGAAGCTCCTCTGCTCTCCCGCACCGGGAGCGCCTGATGCGCCGCGACGAGCCGGCACGCGTGGAATGGTCAGCGGATCGGCGAGGAGATTGTAAGCCCGGCGGCGTTCAACCCCGCTCCCAGACTTCCTCGACAAGAACGTCGGGGTGCAAAGAGCGCTTCACGGGGCAGGCCTTCCCCGCCTGGACGAGCTTCTTGAAGTCCTCGTCGCCGCACGGGGAGGAGACGCGAAAGCGCGCCACGAGCCTCGCGATGCGCCGCGGAGACTCGGGGGTCATGTGCTTCTCGATCTCGAACGTCACGCCGGTCAGCGGAATCCCGCTCCTCGTCGCGTAGAGGCTCAGAGTCGTGGCCGCGCATGCGGCGAGCGAAGCGGCGCAGAGATCCGTGGGCGAGAAGCGGCTTCCGTCACCGCCGTTGTCCTTTGGCGCCGTGGTCTCGAGAAGAGCTCCGGACGGGCCGTGACGCAGTTCCGTGGATGTGGACGAAGTCAGCTTGCCGGTGATCGAGACGCTCATGCGGGAAGTTTAGATCAGTGGGCGGCGTCTGCGCCGGGGAGCGGCCACGCCGGAAGCGCGAGGAGATTCTCGGGGTTCACGCGCGCGCCGAAGAGCTTCGCCCCCCAGTGCAGGTGTGGGCCCGTCACGCGGCCCGTGTGTCCGGACGCGCCGAGGCGCGTCCCCTTTGTCACGGTGTCCCCCTCCTTCACGTCGATGCACGAAAGGTGGAAGTACTGCGTGAAGAGTCCGGCCCCGTGATCGAGCAGCACCGTGCCCCCGCTGAAATACAGGTCCCCGGCAAGGACGACGCGTCCGTCTCCAGCGGCCGCGACCGGCGTACCTTCCGGGACGGCGAGGTCGAGCCCCGTGTGAAAGCTCCGCGTCTTGCCGTTGTAGACGCGGCGGGCTCCGAAGTTCCCGTTCGAGGGCGCGTCCACGGGTCGCTTGAACGAGGTCCAGAGGCGGCCGGCCGAGCCGTGGCGGTAGGCCTCCGCCACGCGGGCCTGATCGGCCTTCACGCGCTCCTGCTCCTCCTTCGGCACCTCTACGAAACGCGGATCCACGGAGAGGCTCTGGACCCGGAAGCGCCCCGCCACGACTCTGAAGCTCCATGCGACGCGCGTGGCGCCGCCCGGCGCCTCGAAGACGACGTGCCGCGCGCCGGTCGACGCCGCGAGGTCGAGGCCGAGGAGCCCGCGAAAGACGGTGCCGCCCGCTGCGCGCTCGAGCGGAAATCGGGTGTCGCCGTCGGCGAGCACGAGAGCGGGAAGCGGGAGCTCGCTCGTGACCGTGATCGCCACGACCGCCCCCTGAACCGGCACGGCGGTCGAAGCGACGACGGTGAGCCCTGGGGCGGGTGCAGGCACCGCTCCAGCTGCGAGGATCGCCGCGGCGAAAAGCGCGAAGCTCACGGCGCGAACCCGGCCGTCTCTCGCGCGGGGCGTGAAAGGCGCGTCGCCGAGCCCGACGGATCTCCCTCGCGCCAGAACGGGAGCTGGTCGAGGCGATGCTGCGAACCCACGTGCCCCGACACGCCGAAGGGAATCACGAGCGTCGCCTCCTCCGGCACCCCCCAATCCACGATGAAACGCATGGACTGTCCGAACGCACCGGAGGCGACGTGAACGACGCCCGTGGCACCCGACTGAGGGAACGAAGGCGGGTCGAAGAGCCAGGAGAGACCCGGGATCCGGCCAAGGGGATGCCGGACCGCGAGCCGGTTCGCATCGCCCCAGCGCCAGCGCGAAGCGTCCTTGCCATGTCGGGCGGAGAGATCGGCGAGCGTCGCCTCGAAAACGCCCGTGATAAACGCGGCCTTCGGACCGAGGCCGGCGCGCCGGAAGGCCGCGTCGTCCGCCCGGGCGAGATCCAGCACGCGATACTCGGCGAGGCCGATGTCGGGTGCGACGTGCCACGCCGCCAGGACGCGCTCCCCGAGTTTTCGGCGAAACGTGCGCGCGAGGAGAAACTCCCGCGACGCGGCGTCCGCCCGACCGTCCCAGCCGTGGAAGCGTCCGGCCCATTCCGCGGGCAGCAACGGCGCGAACGCTTCCATGGTGGCCGCGAGCACGGGCGAGGCCGTGTCGAACTGGATCGCTTCAATGGCCGCGCGGTCGAGTTTGCGCCCTTCGCGCTTCGCGGTTTCGAGCAACGTCGCGACGCGGCGCGCCCGCGCGGGCGACGGCCAGTCCGTACCGAGCACGTGCCGCCAGCTCGTGCCGGCGACCCGCTGATTCGCCGTGACCAGGAACCCCTCCACCGGGTTCTCGACACGCGGCATCTCCGCCTGCGGCACGAAGCCGCGCCAGTCGTTCTCCGGGTCCGATCCGTCGTAAGGCACGCTCCCATCCGTGCCCGGCCGCCTCACGGGCACGAGACCCGTCGCCCGCCAGCCGATCGTTCCCGCAGCGTCCGCGTAGACGACGTTCTGCGCCGGCCCGAGAAATCCGTCGAGCGCTCTCTCGACGCCCGTGGGATCCCCGGCCTGCATCACGTTCGTCGAGGGGAGCCGCAGATTCGCGGGGTCGAGCGCGACCCACTTCAGCGCGAGGTCCCCCGTCACGATCGGGCCGTGCGACGTCTCGCGGACGGCGAGGCGCTCCGCCGCCGCGCCCCGCACCGCGATCATCTCCTCGCGCTCGCGAACGTTCTCCCAATCGGGGCCGCGCTTCGCTTTGCCGTCCACGATCGTCTCGCGGTACAGGTCCTCGACGTCCGCGTAGAGGTTCGTAAATCCCCAGGCGACGCGCTCGTTCCGCCCCAGCGTGACGCCGGGCAGCCCCGGCAGCGTCACGCCCTCGACGAGATGGCCGTCGATGACGAATCGCATAGGCAGCCAGATACCCGGGAGATTCAGGCCGAGATGGGGATCGTTCGCGAGGATCGGCTTGCCGCTCTTCGTGAGGCCTCCGGAGACGACCCAGCTGTTCGAGCCGGGGATCTCTTCGGGCACGCCCGGCGCCGCGAAGCCGAGTGCGGCCGCCGGAGCCACGCCCTCGAGCCCGGGAACCTCAGGCAGCTCGGGCTTCGCGGCATCCGGAACGAGGACGAGGTCGTCGGCCGTGAAGGGAGACGTCAGAAACCGCCGCACGGCGGGCGGCCGAGCGCGGAGGCGCTCGGCGGCGATCTCCTTGCGCCACGTCGAGGACAGGTCCTCGCACATGATGAGCAGAACGCGCAGCGCGTCGGCGGGCGTGTACCTTCGCGGCGTGAGGCGCAGCAGGGCGAATTCGAGCCCCCAGCGGCCGGCGCGCGTGTCCACGAAGGCGTTGATCCCGTCCGTCAGCGCCGCGACGTCCGCGCGCTCGTTCGGCGGCAGCAGCGGGACGGCCGCCTCGGCCACCCGGGCGAAGCCGTAGATCCGGTGAAGCCGATCCGACGGAAGCGTGACACGGCCGAAGACTTCGGCCAGCTCGCCGCCGGCCAGACGGCGTTGCAGCTCCATCTGGAACAGGCGGTCACGGGCCGTCAGATAGCCCTGCGCGCGAATGGCGTCGGAGGCGTCCGAGGCCGTCACCGTGGCGACGCCACGGTCGTCGAACGCGACGGTCACCGGTGCGTGCAGACCGGGGATCCTCGGAAACGAGAGATCCGGGAGATTCCGGGTGACGAGAAAGCCGAGCACGACGCCCGCGAGCAGCGCCGCCGCGACGGCCGCAATCGCGAGTCCCTTGAATGCGCGCTTCATGCCGCGGTGGTGACGAGGACGCGGGGCATTCTACCGCCCGCGTTTTCGTCCTTACTTCTTGCCGGCGGCACTCTTCACGAGGGGCTCCACCCAGAGCTCCTCCACGCTCCGCTGCTTGTCCGACATCCCCATCCGGTAACGCAGGCGCACACTGCAGTGAGGGATCTCCCACGACGTCATGCCCGGCTCGGACGCAACGGGCGTTCCCTTGCCGTACCGCTCGAGGAGGGGGTTGTACAGCCCCGAAGGCGGGTCGAGGAAGTAGTGAAGCGCGATGATCTTCGCGTCAAGGGCGTCGGAGTCGTACGTCACGTCGACCGTCCACGGGCGTCCTGCCGGGGTGTGCACGATCTTGAGGTCACGTGTGACCGACTTCCGCGCTGGCTCGAGCTTCGTCATGCGCTCGAACGAGAACGTGCGGGTCTGCCCGATCTCGAGGCCGGCCATGCCGGGGCAGGGTGGAGGCGTGGGCCGCGGGGCGGGCGCGCCGGCTCCGGGGGCAGCCGCATCGGGCTTCGCACCCGCTTGCGTCGTCTGCACCTGCAGCTGCGCGGCCGCCGGGAGCGCCGCGAGCGACAGGTGCGCGAGAAGGACGAGGGATACTTTCATCAAGACTCCTGAACGGGATGCCCAGCCGGTCCGGCACGGGGTCTCTCAAGGACGCGAGGAGCGTGCCAGCGGCATCGGCCTCCGGAGTGTAGCAGCCGGCGCGTTCAGGGCGCGGTCGCGAACTCGAGGAGAATCCGCCTCATTCTCTCGATCCCATCGACGAAGAACGGCAGCGAAATGCGCTCGTTGGCATGGTGAATCGTCGACGCATCGTAGATGCTCACGGCGAACGGCGACACACCGTAGGCACGAAGGCCGCGCGCGCGAAGACCTGCCGATGACGTGTACTGACCGCTGAGGATGTAGGGCCCGACCGGAGCGCCTTCAGGGTCGAGGCTGTACACGTCGGCCACGGCCTGGTAAGCGCGGCCCTCGGCGGGGCTCGGCACGCAGTCAGGGGTCGCGAAGACGACGCGGAGGCCGAATCCCCGTTCCCGCACCCAGCCGTCGAGCGCGGCGCGAGCAGCCGCGACCGGGCTTCCGGGGAGCAAGGTGCTCATCACGCTCAGCGAGAAGCCCTCCGCGCCCTTCGCGACATTGCCCACGTAAATGCTGTCCTTGAGGAGCGAACGGTAGACCTCGGGGACGTACCGCCAGAATTCTGTCCCCGGGCCGAGCTTTTCAGCCTGGTCCAGCATGCGGCGACCCCAGACGTCCGAGCGCGCAGGCGCGATGAAGCGCAGGAACTCCCGCACCGCGGGCTCGACGCGCACGGGCTGGGCTTCGTCGCGGGCCTTCAGGAAGCCGCGAAAGTCCTCGAGCGGCTTCGCCTCTTTCGCCAGCACCTCCACCGAGAGGATCGCCTTTTGCATGATCTCGATGCCGAAGCGCTCGACTCTCTGCGTCTTGACCTCGTTCACGCCGCCCTCGTTGAACACGTCGGTCACGCCCGCGACGAGGTCGGGGCGGTGGTCGAGCAGCCACTCCATGCTGAGTTCCGTGTCGAAGGTCTCCTCTCCGGACTCGACCACGAACACGATGTCGCGTAAGGGGACGAGGCCCGCACGCGCGAGGGACGCGAGCGCGAGGACGTTCGCGATCGTCTGCCCCTTCATGTCGAGCGTACCCCGGCCATAGAGATGGTCGCGCTCACCGCCGTCGCCGCGCGCAGCCGCGAAAGCGGGCTTCTTCCACGCGGCGGGATCCCCGGCCGGAACGACGTCCGCGTGGTTGAGGAGTGCGAGAGCCCCCTCGGAGCGGCGGCCCGTGAGCCGCGCCACGAGGATCGGACGCTGCGGGTCCGCGCCGGTGACCGTCACGGGGATTCCCTCGCAGGCGAGGACCCGGGCGAGAAACTCGATCGCGGGACGCGTGAGTCCGGGCGGGTTCGTCGTGTCGATGCGCACGTACTCCACGAGGAGCTTTACGGCCTCTGTCTCCATCGCCGCGTCGGCCTCGAGGTCCATCCGGCGTATATTGATTCGAGGCGCGAGCCGCGACACGAACACCGGAATCCCCCACAGCACGAGCGCGGCGAAGACCACGGCTCCGCCGTACAAGGCGAGGCGGCGGCGAGCGTTCGGCCCCAGACTCATGCGCTTCCGGATGCGTCGCGACGCCATGGGGCGAGCAGGAAAGCAGCGAGCGCGAACGACGTCACCGCGGAAATCACCGCCCCGATCTTCACCCACCGCGTGTCGGGGCGCAATCTCAACGAATGTCGCCCTGACGGCACACTCAGGCCCGCGAACCCGAACGCGACCTCAGAAACCGGAACCGGGCGGCCGTCGAGCGTCGCTTCTTCGGCGGATTCCCGCAGGCGGTAAAGCATGAGGAAACCCGGACCCGGTCCGTCGACTTCGACGTCGAGAAAGAGCCCCGCCGGCCGGTCGGCCACGCTGAGGATCCGGCCCGGCGCGGGAGCGACGGAAACGCCCGGAAACGCCGAGTCGACGTATGCCGTGTCGGCGGGAAAGCCGTCCTCAAGGAGTCGCGCGAAGACCGCACGGGCGTCAGCGGACGCGACGACGCGCGTCGCGAACCGATACGGCGGGACCGAGTCCCCGATCCGCACGAGATGCGGCCGGTACCGTCCGTCCGCCCCCCGGTCGCTCTGGACGATCGCCGAGACGCCGGTACCCCGGACGAAGCGCAGCGCAAGCGGAGGTGTCTCCGGCACCGCCCGCGCCAGAAGCCGCATCCACTCGAACGCCTCGACCGAGAGCGACAGGTCGTAGTCGACCTCGAACTGGTACGCGAACCCAAAGAGCGAAGCGTATGCGGGCAAGAGCGTCTCGCGCCCGAGCCGGCTCGAGGACGCGAGATCACGCAGATCGTAAATCGGTACGGGCGCATAGAGGTCCCGGAAAAACAGGCGCGGCGGCGGTGCGTCGCCCGGCCCGACAGGCAACGGCGCGAGAAGAGCCGGCGGGCGCGTGAGCACGGACCCATCCTCGACCGGCGAGAGGCGGCGCGCGACTCTCTCGCGGTCGAGAAGGACCGCCAGCGTGAGGAGTGGCAGGACGATGCGAAAAACGCGCGGCGAGACGGTCCGGGCGAGTCCGGAGAGCCCGAGCGCGGCGAGCCAGGCGAGGCCGAAGCCCGCGAGAATCATGTGCCTCTCCGGGTACCGGATCCACCCGAGGGGCGGGAGGACGCGCGCCGCAACGCCGAAGACCGGCGTTGTGTCGCCGAGCGCGAGAAGGAATCCGAGAACCGCGAGCACAGCCGCCGCGATCCGTCCGGGGCCCTTTTGGAAGAGCCCGACCAGGACGAGGGCCCACGCGACACGACCCGGCGTGAGAGACGGGAGATACGGATAGGCTGGGACGCCCGGGGCGGCCGCCACGACCGTCCAGTCCGCAACCGCGCCGTCGACGAGGATCTCCGAGAGACGCGGCCGCGCAAGCGGCTTCATCGCCGCGGCCCCCGGGCCCATGCCGCCGCCCGGCGACCGGATACTGCGCCC
>OBLU010006178.1_pt1 | contig 10675 bp, 9 predicted proteins | sample 1518681 | NCBI WGS metagenome assembly OBLU01 (sample SAMEA3539304, study PRJEB22396) | soil metagenome | biome: tundra; feature: field; material: soil | place: USA | collected 2010-05 | depth 0.15 m
GAGAAGAAGACGGCGGAGATTGCGGCGGTACCGCTGCGTGGGCTGGATGCGAAGCTGCCGCAAGCGACGATGGACGCAGATCGGTTTTCGAGCCAGCGGCTGCCGGGGACGGACTCCGATATGCTGCGCGAACTTGGCGCGCTGACGAAGAAGACGGGGGTGCGTCTGACGCGGGTGCAGTATGCGCCAGCGACGGTGATGGCGGGGACGGCGGGCGAGCTAACCGAGGTTCGCATGGATGCAACACTTAGCGGCGACTACCGGCCGCTGGTGACGTTTCTCAATTCGCTCGAGCGGGACAAGATGTTCTTCGTGATTACGGGACTGACCCTGACCGGGCAGCAGAGCGGAACGGTGAGTCTGCGAATTCGGGCTACGACCTATCTGCGGAATGCGGGGACGAAGCAGCTTGTTTCGGATGAGTCTCCGGGCGATGCGGACGCTGGAGGGGCAGCGCGATGAAGACTGTGGGGAACAAGCCGTCGGAAGACCGGATGAAGATTATGGCGATTGCCGGGTTTCTGGTGATTGCGGCGGCGCTCGTCTACTTTGAGTACTTTTACACCGGCGGCCCTACTGCACCAGCGTCGGCGGTGGTGGCGACTGCGCCGGCGGCTTCGGCGAGTAGTCCGGCGGCAGCGGCTCCGGTTGTGAACCGGGGGCCGGCTGCGAAGACGGTGGGGAAGACCTCGGGCGGGTTGGACCCGACGCTGCACATGGATGCGATGCTGGTGAGCGAGTCGGTGGTTTATTCCGGCAGCGGCCGCAATATTTTCTCGACGAACTCGGCGCCGCCGGTGACGATTCCGACGCCGATCGCAACGGCGCGAGTGAAACCGCCTCCGCCGCCAATTCCTTGCCCGCCGAATTGTCCGCCACCACCACCTAAGCCACCACCTCCGCCGATCGAGCTGAAATACTTCGGCATCCAAACCTCGGCGAGCGGGGCGAAGCGGGCGTTTCTGTTGCATGACGACACCGTATACACGGCGTCGGCCGGGGACATTGTGCTCCGTCGGTATCGCGTGATTTCGATTGATGCGAAGTCCATCCAGGTGGAAGACATGCAGAACAATAACAAGCAGACACTTCCATTGCTGACGAACTGATTGCGAGGTTCGAGGTTCAAGGTTCGAGGTTCGAGAAGACGCAAGTTGCTGGCGAACTGAATATGAGGGACAAGGTACAAGGGACGAAATGCGAGGCAGGGCCGCGGCCGTCGGGCGAGCAGGGCTTCATGCTGCTGGGCTTGATCGTGGTGATCGCGATCATCCTGATGGTGCTGGCCGTGGCCGCGTCCGAGGTAGCCTTCAGCCTGCGCCGCGAGCGCGAGGCGGAGTCGGCTCGCCGGGCCGACCAGTATGTGCGGGCGATCCGAAGGTTCTACCTGAAGACCCAGCATTACCCGGGGTCGATCGAGCAGTTGGAAAACACCAACCGAGTTCGCTATCTACGGCAGCGGTATGTCGACCCGCTGACCGGCAAGGCGGATTATCGCCTGATTCCGGTAGGGCAGAACAAGACCACGGTGAAGGCGTTCTTCGGGAAGCCGCTGGCCGGCATCGCGAGTACGGGGCTGGGATCGGTGGCGGGGATGCAGTCGCCCGGGATCGGTGGGACACCGACCGCGTCCAGCGGAACTACGTCGTCCTTAGGAGCTACTGCGCCAGGCGCCACGACTGGGCCGGGGGCAACTACTGGACAAGCCGGCTCGACGGACTCGACCGGGGCGGCTGGGCAGACGAGTGCGCCCTTTACGACGGGGCCGTTCGGGACCGGATCAGGTCTTCCCGGAGCGACGGGACCGTTTATGGGCGTCGGCAGCAGCGCGAAGGGCAATTCCATTCTCGTCGTGAACGAGCAGACGACGTACGAGTCGTGGGAGTTTCTTTACGATCCGCGGATTGAAAAGCTGAAGGCGGCGGCTGCTCTGAACGCGGGCGCGAGTTCGGTGGGTGCGGGTGGACTCGGCCAGACGCCGGGAGCTATTGGTGGATCGACCAACCCATCCAACCCGAGCAATCCCACCAACCCATTCGGCAACTCGACCACCACCGGGGCCGGGAGCAGCAGTGGTGGCACGCCGCCTCCGACGCAACCGTAGTTCTCGCCCAGCCCGATCAACCCGTATGCTGGTTGTACTCAATTTCATGGAGATTTGCCGATGCGTCGCACCCCTGTCTTGTTGATGATTCTTGCCTCTGGCCTGTTGGCCGCGAACTCTGCTGGTGGGGCGCAGACTCCTGCCGCTCCCGCATCTCCTGCTCCTGCTCCTGCTCCCGCTGCCGCGGCTCAACCGGCGTGGGTTGCGCGCAGCAACGAGTACACGCAGATGCTTCTGGATGTGCAGTTGAAGCATTCGCCGGAGGGCGGCTCCCGGCAGGGGCTGGCGAAGTACGATCCGTTGATCACGGACGCGACGCGCGCCGATGAAATTGTGCAGCGCAAGGAGCTGGAGGACATTCTTGCAAACCTGAAGAAGATCGAAGCGAAGGAAAAGAACAAGGATGTGCGCGAGGACCTGGAGATTCTGCAGAAGACCTTCAATCTGCAATTTCGCCAGGATGATTATCAGCTTGCCCACAAGGTGCAGTTCATCGACGCGAGCCAGGCTGTGTTTGGCGGCTTGCGGACGCTGCTGGACGACCAGGTACCGGCGGAGCGGCGACCGGCGGCAGTAATTCGGCTACGCAAGTACGCGGGCGTGGAACCGGGATTCAAGCCGTTCGCCGATGTTCTGAAGCAGCGCGTGATGGAGCAGATGGCCAAGCCGGGCGTGGTGTATCCGTCGGCGGTGGAGATGGAGACGGAGTTGGGGCGGGACAAGAACTACGTCGACGGCATTGGGCAGTTGTTCCGCAAGTACAAGCTGACTGGATGGGAGGAGCCCTTCGCCAAACTGCAGCAGCAACTGGCGGAGTACGACACATGGATTCGGGCGACGGTGATGCCCAAGGCGCGAAGCGACTTCCGCTTGGCGCCCGAAGAGTACGCGTTGAGCCTGGAAAGCTATGGCGTCGATCTTCCTCCGGCGCAACTGGCGGAGATGGCGCATAAGGCGTACACCGACGATCAGGCGGAGATGACGACGCTGGCGGCGCAGGTGGCGAAGGAGCACGGGTGGAAGTTGACCGACTATCGCGACGTGATTCACGAGCTGAAGAAGACGCAGATTACGGGCGACGCGATCCTGCCGTTCTACAAGGCGCGGCTGAAGGCGATTGAAGACATCATCGTGGCGAAGAATTTGGTGACGCTGCCCGCGCGGCCTGCGATCATTCGCCTGGCAACCGCGGCGGAGACGGCGCAGCAGCCCGCGCCACACATGTCGGCGCCGGCTCTGCTGCACAACACTGGGCAGAAGGGCGAGTTTGTGCTGCCGCTGAATATTCCGTCAGCCACAGGCGGCGAGGCGGACAAGTATGACGACTTCACCTTCGACGCGGTGGCGTGGACGCTGACTGCGCATGAGGCTCGGCCAGGCCACGAGTTGCAGTTCGACTCGATCCTGGAGCATGGGGTGAGCCTGGCGCGCGCGCTGTATGCGTTCAACTCGACCAACGTGGAGGGCTGGGGACTGTATTCGGAGTGGGTGATGCAGCCGTATGAGCCGGTGGATGGGCAACTGTTGACGTTACAACTTCGCTTGCTGCGGGATGCGCGTGCGTTTCTCGACTCCGAGCTGCAAGCGGGCAAGGTGACTCCGGAGCAAGCCGACAAGGTGCTGGAGAACGATGTGGTTCTCAGCCACGCGTTTGCGACGGAAGAGGTGGAGCGGTTTACGTTTCGCTCGCCGGGGCAGGCGAATAGCTACTTTTACGGTTACACAAAGCTGCTGCAACTGCGCAAGGACACGGAGGCGGCGCTGGGGCCGAAGTTCGATCAGAAGAAGTTTCACGACTTCCTGCTGGCGCAGGGGCTGTTGCCGCCGGACCTGATGCGCAAAGCGGTGATGGAAGAGTTCGTGCCGAGCCAGAAGAAGTAGCGGCTACGGCGCTGCGCTGCCGTCCCAACGCCGATGGACTAGATGTGGCCTCGTTGCTGCAGCCAGTTTTGGATGGTGCTTGCCTCTTTGTGCGAGAGGGCGGGGGCGCCTTGTTGGAGCATCTTCATGAACCAGTCAATCTCCTCCGGGAGGGCGGGGTATCCGATGTTGTCGCCGGTGGCGCTGCCCTTTACGGGCCGGAAGGAGTTGACGATGGGTTTGCCGGTGGGATCGAGGAAAACGATAAAGGGGTAGCCGGCGGTTGCTCCACCGAGCGACGACTCCAGCGCTTCGGCTCCAGGGCTGTTTGCGTGGCGCTTGTCGCTCGGCTTCTCGCCCACGTCGAGACTGGCGATGACGAAGTACCGGTCGATGATAGGGCCGGTCTTCGAGTCCTTTAGCAGAGCCTCGAACATGCGGCACGGTCCGCACCACGAGGCGCTGAAGACGAGCATGATGTTCTTGTGCTCCGCCGAGGCGCTGGTTTTGGCCTGCGCCATGACTTCATCCGCTCTGGACAGGGTGGGGATCGGAGTTGTGTCGACGGCGGCGAAAAGAGGCACGTAAGTGCGAGGACTAACCTGCGTCGTGGTTAAAAGACTCGCGGCGAGAAGGAGAGAAACAGTGTTCATAGGTTTGCAATTGTAGCTGATGCGGGAAGAAGCCTGACCACATCTGACGAGGTGGCAGCCCCACCATGACCGCTTTGGGGCTGCGGTGATCGTGGGGTTCCTGGAATGGGCGAGCCGCGCGGATTACGTCGGCTGCTTGGGTTGGAAGAGGGCGATGGTGGCGCCGCCGGGATCTGCCAGGATCGTCGCCCAGCCGATGCCGGGAATCTCCATGGGGCCCTTGTGGATGGTGGCGCCGAGCGACTTGGCCTTGTCGGTAGAGGCGTTGATGTCCTCGACGCCGACGTACGCGAGCCACATTGTGGGGACTCCCGGCATGGAGAACATACCGCCGCCGGGGCCGGAGTCGGGCTTGAAGGTGCTGTAGATCATGTCGCCCATGTCGTTGTCGACGATGGCCCAGCCGAAGAGGCCGGAGTAGAACTCTTTTGCCTTAGCGACGTCCTGGGTGGAGAGTTCGAGGTGAACGAAGGGGTTGGCCATGTGGGTTATTCCTTTCAGGGATAGTGATCCGTGCAATGCCGCAATGGAAGGAATGGTACGCGAGCGAGGCGGGAATGTGGGGAGGGTCGGGGAGAATTTTATGGAGAATTCTTGCGGGCGGTGGCAGGTTCGAGAACCGCACGGTGCATGTGGCCATCGGCAGCAGGTTCGCGACGGAGAAGAACCGTTTCTCGCGGGGCGGGTGGCCCACATCTGGTTCCCACGCGCGGGCGTCCCACCTCTCGATCCACTACCCGTCAGTATCCAGTCGGCAAGCTCACGCCATCCTCCGGCGTGCCAGCCCAATCACGCCGATCACCCCCGAGCAGACCAACGCAAAGCTGCATGGTTCAGGAATTGGGGTGCCATCGACCTGAAGTTGGGGGTCGACGGTTCCCGAAGAAGAACTCCATCCACTTAGAGCGGTAGTGGATGCAGTGACGGCGACCGGCGCAGACTGGCTCGCCCCGTCCTCCCAGGCAATCTGGGTTGTGCTGTCGAAGGGAGTCAGCACAACCCAGTACTCTGTGCCTGCGTTCAGCAACGCCGTCCCCGAGACTGTCACTATCCCGACCCCGACCGGAGCCGTCAGGTCAGTCCCTAATGTGTCGATCAGCGATCCAGGAACGCCGCTGGCATTCGAAAACAGCGAGACATTGAAGTAGGGATCACTCCCGAAGCCCAGCACCTGAAACACTTCGACCTGGACGTCGGTGAGCTCATACTCCGCAGCCGGGGTGAAGGCTTCCGCCAGCGACTCGCTTCCCCCAGGTTCGCTTGGGCCTTGCACCCCAGGCCCCCCGATACCGCTGCCAATAATACTGGTGAAAATGGTATCGGCCTTCGCCGGCGTCGCGAGACCGGCCAGGCCGCCCATGACCAGGAAGACAAGAAGAGTGGCCTGATGGATCGATGATCGTCCATAACGAGTATCGGTGTGCACTCTCATAATCCACACCTCAGTTGCTTCGGATCAGGTACCGCGCGACCCCACAAGACCGGCCGGAAGAAGGCGAAGATTTTAACACCAGGCGCGGGCTATGTAAATACCACCGTGCAACGACATCCCACCGCAACCAGAGCGATCGAACCCGCAAACGCAATCCCCTTGACGATTGCCTCCACGCGCACCATGCCGGGTTCGGGATGGCCAGGGAAGCTTCCCACGTTAGGCGCGATGAGGCCGTGCCGATCATGAGGCACCCGGATTTGTTGCGGTTAGTGGGCTCCGGCGGGAGGTTTGCCGGGCCTGACCTTCTTGAACAGCCAGGCGACCGAAAGGCAGACGAAACTGAGGATGGAGAGCCAGCGGAAGACGTCGACGAAGGCCCAGAGGGAGGCCTGGCGGCCAAGTTGCTGGTAGAGAAGACCCTGGGCCGGTGCGAGGGTGTTACCGGGGCCGAAGGAATTGGTGAGCGCGTGGCGGGCGTTGTTGAGCGAGTTCTGGAACTGCTGGCCGCTGAGCGGGACGCTGTTGATGATCTCGTTCTGGTGGAGCGAGGAGCGGCGGTTGAGCAGGGTCTGGGCGATGGAGATTCCGATGGAGCCGCCTACGTTGCGCATGAGATTGAAGAGGCCGCTGGCATTGCCGATCTGCTCATTGCGGAGGGTGCCGTACGCGGCGATGCTGATGGGGACAAAGATGAAGCTGAGGCCGAATCCGGTGATGAGGATGGGAAGAAGGAGGGTCGTCGGGGAGATTCCCAGGGTGACATTGCCGAAGTAGAGCGTGGTGAGGCCGAAGATGGCGAATCCAAAGGTGAGGAGGTAGCGGGGATCCACCTTGTTGGAGAGGTAGCCGATGACGGGCATGCCGCAGATGGCGCCGATGCCGCGGGGCGCGACGACCAGGCCGGCGGTGAACGCGGTGTATCCGAGGAGTTCCTGGTAGAAGAGGGGCAGGACGACGATGGTGGAATAAATCGCGATGCCGAAGAGAAAGATGAGCGTGCAGCCGACGCCGAAGTTGCGGTTCTTGAGCAGCTTCAGGTCGACCATCGGCTCGTGCTTGCGCCACGAGTGCCAGACGAAGATGGCGAAGCTGGTGACGAGAATGCAGAAGGCCCAGCGGATCCACGTGGCGCCGAACCAGTCGTCCTCCTGGCCTTTATCGAGGATGACCTGGAGCAGACCCGTCCAGACGACCAGCGCGCCGAAGCCGATGTTGTCGAAGGCGGGAACGCGGGCGTTCTTGATGTAGGGCGGGTCCTTGATGAAGCGGTTGATCATGAACAGGGCGAGCAGGCCAATGGGGATGTTGATGTAGAAGGCGTAGCGCCAGGAGTATGTATCGGTCAGCCAGCCGCCGAGAGTGGGGCCAAGCACAGGGGCGACGACGACTCCGAAGGCGAAGACGGCCATGGCGGCGCCGCGTTTTGCCGGCGGGAAGGATTCGAGCAGGATGGCCTGCGACAGCGGTTGGAGAGCCCCGCCCCCAGCACCCTGAACGACGCGGGCGATGAGGAGGAAGATGAGTGAGGGAGCGGCTCCGCAGGCGAAGCTGGAAACCGTGAAGATGGCGACGCAGGACATGAGGAAGCGCTTGCGGCCAAAGCGCAGCGAGCACCAGTTGCTGGCGGGAAGGACGATAGCGTTGGCGACCAGGTAGCTGGTGAGCACCCAGGTAGCCTCATCGGTGGTGGCGGAGAGCGACCCGGCGATGTACGGGAGCGCGACCGACGCGATGGCGGTGTCGAGCACCTCCATGAACGTGGCGAGCATGACCGCCGCGGCGATGAACCATGGGTTCACGCCCGCGGTGACTTCGGCGGACTGGTCGGGTGGAGCTGTGGCGGTGGCAGCCATGCGGGGGGTAGGACTCTCCTGTTACCGGGGATGCAGCGCGGACCTGGGATGCAACGCGGACCTGTAAGGATATAGAGGCGCGCCGAGGGGTTTGGGATGCATTTTGGATGGTGTGGACGAGGTGAGCGCGGCTCGTTCGGAGCTGGAGTACTCATGTTATCAGCGAAATACCCTGGGAGGATGGTGTGGGCCGTGAGTTCGGCATGGTAGATTCTGGGGATGAATGAGATTGAGGCTGTGGGTGTGGAGGCTCTGTCGCTTCCGCTGCCGAAGGGTGGGGCGGCGAAGAAGGAGCGAGCATGGCTGTTCGCGCTGCTGATCGCGCCGTCGGCGGTCCTGATGAACGGGGTGGTCCAGGGTGGGGTGCTTTCCTACCTGATGCGTCAGCAGGGGATTGGGATCGGAAGGATTTCGGAGATCCTCGGACTGATTTCGCTGCCGACCAGCCTTTACTTCCTCTGGAGCCCGATCACGGATTTTCTGGTGCAACGCCGGACGTGGGTGCTGCTCGGAGCGACGACCGCGGGTGGGCTGATGGCGATGGCGTTTCAAGAGTCGAACCTGGCCGCGAGGAGCGCGATTGTCGTGATGCTTTTGGCTGCGTGCTGCAGCCAACTGGTGGTGTCGAGCTGCGGCGGCATGATGGGTGCGCTTGGCACGGTGCGTGCGCGGCGTGTGGCGAGCAGTTTCTACCAGGCCGGGTCAGCAGGTTTTGGAGCGGCAGCTATGTTCGTGCTGGTCCTGGTGAGTGCGCGACACAGGCTGCTGGTGGCCCTGGTTGCGACGCTGATCGTTTTGCCGGGGGTCTTCGCACTGGCTGCGCCGCCCCAGGCTGCGCTGGAGAACGAAGGGTTTGGGTTTGTGATGCGCAGGCTGGGACGCGAGTTCAAAGCGACGTTCTGGCGCTGGGGCGCGATTCCGTACACGCTGCTCATGCTGTTCCCGATGAACAGCGGGGCTGCGGCAGGGTTGCTGCCGGGGATAGCCCGGGATTACGGAGTGAACGGGCCGCAGGTGGCCTGGATGAATGGGCTCGGGGGTGGGCTGTTGCTGGCGGCTGGATCGCTGTCGGCGGCTCTGATCCCGGCAAAGGTGCGGGCTTCGGTGGCGTATCTGATCGTGGGATTGATCAATGCGGCGACTTTGCTGGTGTTGTGGCTTGGGCCTATGCGGCCGGGAGCCTACTTCCTCGGAGCAACGCTCTACCTGTTCACCGTTGGACTGGGACTGGCTACGTTTACGGCAGTGGTGCTGGAGTTTCTGGGGCATTCCGGAAAGAGCGGGAGCGGCAGGTACTCGATCATCAACTCCCTGGGAAACGTGCCCGTGCTGTACATGCTGCGGCTGGATGGATGGGGCGGCGACAAGTGGGGAGCACGAGGGTTGGCTGGAACCGAGGCAGTCGTGGGCGCGGTGGGCGCAGCAATACTACTGGCGTATTTTCTGACGCGGAAACAAGTCGGGCCAGCGCCTGACGAGATTGCCATCGAGGCCTAAGCCTGGGCGGGGAAAGTGTCGCGGCTCTAGTGGATGGTTCCGGAGCATGAGGGCCATGGTACGCTGCGGGGAATTGAGGGGGCAATGGAAATCATTTCCAGTTGGTCGGGGAAGTGGACGATGGAATTCTTCATGGGCGCGGGAAGGTGCGCTACTGGCGGGTAAGCGTGCCTTGGTAGACCTGCCAATTGCAAGCTGCCAACCCACTGAATCCGGCCACAATGGATGTGGCTGTGGGCTCGATGACGCCGTCGAGGAAGGCAGTCTGAGGATTAGTCAGAGAAGAGATTGGCGTGATTGCGCCACCCGATACCGCCTCATTGGCAATGGTGAAGTTGCCGGAGCAGGCGCCGGTTGCGATGATCGTGCCGGTCAGAGGGAACTGGCCATCGGCGTTCGGAGCGGTGGACTGAGTGAGGACGGCAGTGATGGAAGTCGCAGTTCCGGGCACGATGGTGAGAGTCGTGATATCGAACGTGTTCAGTGTGCCTGTGTAGGTGCCGGTGACCGGGGCATAGTGTGCGATCACGATAGAAGTTACGGGCATTGCGCAGGCTCCGCCTACGATTTGCCAAGTGCCATTCGTGTAGGTCTCGGAATTGGTTCCGAGAGTTGCCGTTATGGTGGCGGTGCCGCCTGAGATAGGGACGACGAGGGTGAGTTTGTTTGAAGCGTCCAGTGTGCCCGAGACCGGAAGATCCTGGGTCATCGACACGCATTGGTTCGGAAATTCCGGATCGAAGGCGCGCAAAGTCCCGGTAACGGCGTTGCCGCTGAACTGGAGCGCTCCGGTAAACTCAGCGATCGGCGTGGGGAGGGTGATGGGGGGAGTGGAAGGGGTGGCCGGAGCGATTGCCATCCAGTTGCCGGAGAGGCTCAGGGAGGGCGAAGTGGTCGTGGACGGGGTGGGAGTTACGCCGCAGCCGAGGATCGCGGCCAATGGAATCAGCAACGTGAAACGGAGCCCGGGAAACATGGCGGCATCATACGCCTGTTGCAACCGGGTTCTGCAGAATTATTCCCAGCCCCCGCATCCCTTCGATAAGAATTGCATCAGATAGGTTGACAGTAAGTCACTCATATGTGAGACTGGGTTAGTCGGAAGCTACACGATTAGGCGCAAGCTGAGAGTTTGGAACGCGTTTTCAAGGGTTTAGAAGCAGTTTCAGGGAAGCAGATTCCCTTCGGGAATGACAAATTAGTGGAGGCGGAGATTATGGGAAAGATTATTGGAATTGATCTGGGAACGACGAATAGCTGCGTTGCGGTGATG
>OBLU010006179.1_pt1 | contig 10674 bp, 9 predicted proteins | sample 1518681 | NCBI WGS metagenome assembly OBLU01 (sample SAMEA3539304, study PRJEB22396) | soil metagenome | biome: tundra; feature: field; material: soil | place: USA | collected 2010-05 | depth 0.15 m
CCGACAGGCCGCTGGCGCAGGCCGTGTATTGCGACATTCCGTCCAGCGCTTCCACGATGTCCCAAAGCTTCACGTCCGCGGCCGGCACCCGCAACGCGAAGCCGCCTGTGGGACCTTTGCTGGAGCGCAACAATCCCTTCCGGGCAAGCTGCTGCAGGATCTTGGCCAGGAAGTGCGCCGGAATGTCCTCCTGCTCCGCGATGTTCTTGACCATCGCATATTTACCGTCCTGCACCTGTGCCAGGTTCACGAAAGCCCTAATGGCGTATTCGGCCGACCGAGAGTAGATCATCCTTCAACTCCCTCCAATTCGGAGTTATCCACATCGTTATCTTAAACTTATATCAGCCCCGTTTGCAAGCGAATTCGATTCCGCGAAAATACGGTAACAAAATCCGGTTATCCCGCATCCCGGGCCGCGCGCACCATTTCTACCAGTACGGTACGTACTTCCGGGGTATCCCGGACTTCCCGCGGAAACGCGATCCGTGCGCCGTGCACCCGCTCGCCGCTACGCAGCCGCAGGTGGAATCCCAGGCGGTCCACAGCCGTCATGGTGGCGGCTTCCGCGCCCGTTTCGCCTGCCGCGCGCGCCAGCAGCACCAGCGCTTCACTGTGGTCCTCGTTCATATGACGCAAGATTCCGGCGGCGTGGTCGGCTAGCGGGTCCGCTTGGCTTCGGGCGTACTCGTCCGCCGTAACCCAGCCCATGACCCCGAATCCGCCGATAAAGTAGACGTCGGCCGGCTGCATCCGGTAAAAACCAAAATCGTTAAAATCCACCCAATAGCGGGCATTCTCGTGGCGGCTGAGGTACAGTTCCCGCACCGCGCCGGTTTCCGCCTCTGGGACCGGCAGTACTACGCCAACTAGGGTAATACGGGCGGCGCCCAAGGGGTCCTCGCCGCTCTCCTGCATGACCAGCAGGCTGGCGCGCGCATCCGCCTTCAAGTTCTGCGTATGCATGGCCATGCTGCTGATGAGGAACACCGGCCGGCCCTGTTCGTCGGTGCCATAGGGCATCACGGAGCCGAAGGGGAACCCGGGCTGTTTGCGCGAGTGGGTCGAGAGCGTCCCGATGCGCCCAAGCTGTATGAGAGTGCGCCCGCGCTCGGCAAGCGTGGGCTCCGGAACCGGCGCATGTTCGGGCGTGGGCGGAGCGGCATGCTGCCCGGAAGACGCCATAGACCAGATTTTTCCCTCTCCTTATATTATTTAGCATACCCAGCTCTGTCGTGGCGCACGCACTCGTGCGTGCCGGGCCCAGGGGGCACCCCCCACTCCTGGGGACGCCCGATTCGGCGGCCTGCGAGCTTATTGTTATTGAAGAGTACTTGACACTGCAAAGTCAAGGGTATACGATCCGAATATGCCACCGTCACGACTGTTTGTCTGGGTACCGCTCCTTCTCTTGTCATCCTGCGCGCAACATCGCGATATTGCCCTCCTGCAAGCTGCCAGACAGGGCGATACGCAAGCCCTGCAGACCCTCCTATCTCGAGGCGCGGACCCCAACCAAAAGGATGCCGGCGGCCTTACCGCCCTCATCCTGTCCACGCGCGCCGGAACCGTACCGGCGGTCGAGACGCTGCTCCGGCACGGCGCCGATCCCAATCTGCGCGGCGGCGTGAACGGCTGGACGCCGCTGATGCACGCCATCCACAAGAACCAGCCAGGCGCCGCGCACGCTCTGCTGGATGGCGGCGCGCAGGTGGACAGCCGCGGCCGCTCCGGGGAAACTGCGCTGATGATGGCCGCCGGCTACGGTTACACGCCGCTTGTCGAATTGTTGCTGGAGCGCGGCGCGAATCCGCGAGCCGCAACCCCGGATGGTTACAACGTGCTGGCGGCCGCGCTCGGAGGCTCACCCGATATCGATCACTTCACCTTGGGATCGTGCCAGGCCGCCACCGTTCGCGCCCTGAAGCGCAAAGATCCGTCGTTGCACCTGCCGGACAACCTCTGGGCGCGCGTCGCGCAATTCTCGGGCGGCGTGGCCAAACTCCGCGGCTGTCCTTATTAGTTTCGCGTATTGGTCGTGCCGCCATGCCTGCCGAGCCGTGACTTGGACATGGAAGAAGCGGTTGTCGTCGAGCAGGACCATCGGCCTGTAGCAGTCATCCGTTCGCCGCTACCGAAGGGCCGGTTGCTCTCCGAATGTATCGCACTGGCGGAAGCGCGCAGTTCCACGGCGACATTGGATGAGGGTTTTATGAAGGATGTCGAGGAAGGAATCGCACGGCGCAGCCAGCCATGGAACCCGCCAGCTTGGGAGTGATTCTCGACTCCAGCGTTGTGATCGAAGCGGAACGACAACATCTCAACGTTGCCCAATTCCTGAAACAGATCGTTCAGAGGATCGGTGAAATGGAAGCAGCCCTCTGTGCAATCACCGTTGCCGAATCGGCGCATGGGATCTATCGAGCGGACACCTCCGAGCGACGAAAACGCCGCAGGATTTTCCTGGATGAACTGAAAGCCGCCGTCCCCGTGTACCCGATTACGGATGGCACCGCGGAGTTGGTGGGCAAGATTGGTGCGGAGTCCTCCGCCGCCGGCATAACTATTCCTTTTGACGATCTGCTCATTGCGGCGTCTGCGTTGGAAAGAGGGTACGCCGTGGCAACTCGAAACCTCCGTCACTTTCGAAGAATCCCAGGCCTCAACCTGATCTCTCTTTTGGGTCCGACCGTGTGATGTGGTACTCTTCTACTCCCTTACGGTCGCGGCTCGGTAAACATAACCACCTCACTGAGCCGCGCGCGTGGGCAAGCGGTCTCTTGGAACCACGATTCGTAGACCCAGCGGCCGCCCACGATGGTCCGCTCGATGGGAACCTCGATCAGCGACATTGGATCGACGCGCAGCGGATCGTAGCCAGTACGACCAGGTCGGCCAATTTGCCAGCGGTGATACTGCCCTTCTGATTTTCCTCGAACGAGGCGTACGCGCCGTTCATGGTGCCCACCCGCAGCGCCTACGGTCACTCGCTGGCGCGGTCCCCAGACTGTGCCGTGGCCGTCCGACGCGTGACCTCCGATTGCAGCGCCATCATCGGCTCAAACGGTCCGGGAGGGTAATCGGATGCCTGCGTGACGTGAATCCCGGCGTCCAGAAAACTCCGCACCGCGAACATCCAGTTCAGGCGTTCCGGCCCGTGTTTGCGCATCTTCTCGCCGTGATAATACACGTAAGTCGAGAGCGGCGTAGGAATGGCGCCCAGCGCGCGAATCCGGGTGATCGGCGAAGGGTTCACCACCGTGCAATGCCAGGCGGTAGCGCGGATCGCGGCGCGGCATCTCTTTTTGCGGTCGCTCGTAGATGCGCAGCATGATGTCGATGGCCGCGTCGCCATTGGCGTGCGTGCCGATTTGCCAGCCCGATTCGTGAGCTTTGCGGGCGGCGGCGTAAAGCTCCTCCTCGCTGCTCACCAGAATGCCGTAATCGTTGGGCCTACCGACATAAGGCTCTGTGAGCCGCGCCGTGCGCTCGGAAATGGAACCGTCGCAAACCGGTTTGATGCCGCCCAGCCGCAGCCACTCATCGCCGAGTCCCGCGCGGAACGGATAAGCGCACCGTGCGGGAAATGCGCGCGTACCTGCTCAGAGTGCTTCGCGAACTCGGTTTGGTTTGGGCGATACGGCACGGTGACAGAACGCTCGCGCGGACGGTCTTGCGGCAGGCACCCGCACCGGTTCCTTCCGGGACTCAATAGTTACAGATTGTGTGTGAGCCCAATAACCTCGACAGGGCGTCTGCCCTCCATCCGGGCAAGCGACCTGCGGACAACGGCGGTCAGAATCAGCAGCCAACCAAAAGCCGCAAGTCTTAGCGCATCTTTGTAAAGCCCGGCGCACAAGGCCCTTTTTGTCCAAAAGAAAAACGGCCCCCCAAGATAGGCTCGCCTATCATACCGGCGCGCGGGGCCGCCAGGATACCGCCCGGCTCTCTCTTTTTCGGCGAGAAGACGAAGGTTCCGGAGGAACGGCGGGACCGTGTGGATGCTGTTTGCCGCATGGACCCTATGGAGAGCCGTTGCTGGCGAACAGATCAGAACCGCATGCCCTGAAAAGCCCAGTTTGGCAGCAAGGTCCACATCATCCAACTGGAAGATCTCATGCGACCACCCCCCGGCACCCCAGAAGATCGCTCGGTCAACCACATACACGCTGGCACTAGCCCGGAACGGTCGATCCCTTAGTATGAGTGCCTCGTAGTCTACAAATTCGATGTTCCGGGGGACGTCCATGTCCACCACGGACGGAATGGGGCCCTCAAACCAAGTGAGCCGGCCGAGAACAACTTTTGGCTTCCGCTCTGAGACGATCCGATCATAGACGTCTAGTGCCCAGGGTAACAGGAGATCATCACCATCCAGAAAGACCAGGTATTCTCCCTGGGCGCTGGCAGCGCCCCGATTTCGAGCTTCGGGGGCCCCACGGTTCCTGGGAAACTCGATGACTTGAATCGCCTCAGCATATTGACTCAGCACTTCCGGCGATCCGTCACTGGAGGCGTCGTCTACGACGATGACTTCCTTCAATTGGTCGCCCTGTGAGATGGCAGACTTAACTGCGTCTCCGATATAATCGCGCTGGTTGTAGCAGGTAATGATTATGCTGAATCGCCTCGTTGGCACCTTTGATTCCGGAAATTTCCATTTTGGCTCGCAGCTTCTGGGTTCCCCAGCCATCTACAATCAGCCGGTTAGCAGTGAAGCAGGCCGTCTATTTCGAGCTGCGCATCAACTGCTCAATATTGACTAACTCCGTCGGATAGTCCCCCGTGTAACACGCATAGCAATAATCGTGCTTCTCGCTATCGCCCACAGCCGCCCGCAACGAAGCCAGCGATAGATACCCCAGCGTGTCCGCCTCCACAAATCGCCGGATGCCTTCCACATTATTATTGGCGGCGATGAGTTCGCGCTTCGTGGGCGTATCCACGCCGTAGAAGCACGGCGAAATCGTGGGCGGGCAGGAGATGCGCAAATGCACCTCGCGCGCGCCCGCTTGCCGCATCATGCGCACGATCTTACGGCTCGTCGTGCCGCGCACGATGGAATCGTCCACCAGCACCACGCGCTTGCCTTCCAGCAGGTAGCGCACAGGGTTAAGTTTCAGCTTCACGCCGAAATCGCGAATCGCCTGCGAAGGCTCGATGAACGTGCGGCCCACGTAGTGATTGCGAATCAGCCCATGGCGGAAAGGCAGCCCGGACTCGCCGGAATATCCCAACGCCGCGGCCACGCCGGAGTCCGGCACCGGCACCACCACGTCCGCATCTACGGGGTGCTCGCGCGCCAGCAAGCGGCCCAGCATCTCCCGCGATTCCTGCACGGGGCGGCCGAAGACAATGGAGTCCGGGCGAGAGAAATAGACGTGCTCGAAGGCGCATTGTGCGAGGGGGCGCTCCGGCGCGTAACGCTCGCGAGTGACTCCCTCGGGACCCACGATGATCATTTCCCCCGGCTCCACATCGTGCAGGTAAACGGCGCCGATGAGATCGAAAGCGCACGTCTCGGATGCGAAGACGTAGCCGGCGTGGCCGTTCAATTCCATCTGGCCCATGGCCAGCGGCCGAAAACCGTGCGGGTCGCGCGCCACGATGATGCGGTCCTCGGCCAGGAACACCAGCGAGAAGGCGCCCTCGATCTGCAGCAAGGCGTCGCGCAAGGCCCCCGCCAGCGTGCGCTCGGAGGAGTGCGCCACCAAGTGCAGGATCACCTCGGTGTCGCTGTTGGCCTGGAAGATCGAGCCGCGCCGCTCCAGCTCCGCGCGCAATTCGATGGCATTGGTGATGTTGCCGTTGTGCGCCACCGCCACGCGGCCTTTGTTGCAGGCCACCGAGAAGGGCTGCGCGTTCAGCAGCGCCGTGTCGCCGGCTGTCGAGTAGCGCGTGTGGCCGATGGCCAGCTTGCCGGGCAGTTCGTGCAGCACCGAGGTGGTGAAGATATCCGCCACGTGGCCCATGGATTTCTGGCAGTGGATTTGGGCGCCGTCGCTGGTGCAGATGCCCGCGCTCTCCTGGCCGCGATGCTGTAGCGCGTACAGGCCCAGGTAGGTCATCTTGGCGGCCTCCGGATGGCCGTAAATGGCGACTACACCGCACTCGTCATGGAATTTGTCAAACATTATTTATGACCGTTTATGACCGCAGTTGCTTTTCGAGCGACTCCTCGTAGACCACTTTGAGGCTGTTGATAGTAACAGAAATCAGCGTCGCGCCACGATTACCGATGCCCAGCCCGTGGTTCATGGTGATGCCCACGCGCGGCGCTGCCACTGCATGCCGCGCGGCGATTTCCAATACCGCATCCGGGCTCGGCGTCGTAATCAGAATACGGGAGGGGCCTTCATGGAACAACAGGAACTCCGGGCTCAGGTCCGATTCGAAATGCAGCGCCGCCCCTACGCCTCCCTGACAACATTCGGCGGCGGCCACCGCCAGGCCGCCATCGCTCAAGTCATGCGCCGATTCCGCCAGTCCCGCCGCGACGATCTCGCGCATGGCGTCGTGTACCCGCTTCTCGTAGTCCATGTCCAGCGCCGGGGGCAGGCCCCAAAGCTCGTTCAGGATCGCCTTCGCATATTCGGTGCCGCCGAAACGGGCCTCGTCGCACTCGCCGATGCCGCCCAACAAAACGATCGGCCGGCCGGGAGTCTTGAAGTCGCGCGTCACCGGTGCGGCAGTCCGCATGAGTCCCACGATGCCGATGACCGGCGTCGGCCAGATACCTTCGCCCAGCGTTTCGTTATACAGGCTGACGTTGCCGCCCGTGATGGGGGTCTCGAAGAAGCGGCAGGCTTCGGACATGCCCTCGATGGCTTCCACAAGCTGGCCCATGATCTCGGGCCGCTCGGGATTTCCGAAATTCAGGCAATTGGTGGCGGCCACCGGCTGCGCGCCCACGGTCGAAAGGTTCCGGCAGCACTCGGCCACCGCCAGCATGGCGCCTTCGCGCGGCGAGAGGTAGCAGTAGCGGCTGTTGCCATCCAGCGACAGGGCCACAGAGACGCCGTTTTCTTTGATGCGCACAACCGCCGCGTCCGCCCCCGGCCCCGCGATGGTGTTGGTGCGGACCATGTAGTCGTACTGCTCCCAGATGTAACGCTTGGAGCAAATGTCGGACGATGCCAGCAGTTTACTAAGGGCCGCTGTTGGCTCCACGACGGGCCGAGTGGGCGAGGGGGCGAGCGGGCGAACGGGCGATTCCACGTGCGGGCGGTTGTAGATTGGGGCCTCATCTGCGAGTTCGCGATTGGGGATCTCGGCAACGGTGCGGCCGTGTTGCTTGACGCGCAGCAACCCATCTCCAGTGACCGCGCCAATCGTGACGGCATCCAGGCCCCACTTGCGGAAAACCCGGAAGACCTCGTCTTCCGTGCCCTTCTCGGCCACCAGCAGCATGCGCTCCTGCGATTCGGAGAGCATGATCTCGTACGGCGTCATGCCGGTCTCACGCTGCGGCACCAAGTCCAATTCGATTTCGATGCCCGTGCCGCCGCGGCTGCCCATCTCGCAGGTCGAGCAGGTGAGGCCCGCCGCGCCCATGTCCTGAATGCCCACGATCGCGCCTGTCTGCATGGCTTCCAGGCACGCCTCCAGCAGCAGCTTTTCCAGAAACGGATCGCCCACCTGCACGTTGGGCCGCTTCTGCTTGGATTCCTCCGTGAACTCGGCCGACGCCATGGAGGCGCCGTGGATGCCGTCGCGGCCGGTCTTGGCTCCCACGTAAATCACCGGGTTGCCGACGCCGGCGGCGCTCGCATAAAAGATGTCTTCCTTCTTCGCCACGCCCAGCGCGAAGACATTCACCAGCGGATTGCCGTTGTAGCAAGGCTCGAAAATGCACTCGCCGCCCACCGTGGGCACGCCGAAGCAATTGCCGTAATGCGCGATGCCCGCCACCACGCCCTGCAGGATGCGGCGGTTGCGCGGGCCGGCCTGCGGATCGTCCAGTGGGCCGAAGCGCAGCGAATCCAGCACCGCGATGGGCCGCGCGCCCATAGTGAAAATATCGCGCAGGATGCCGCCCACGCCTGTTGCCGCGCCCTGAAACGGCTCGATGAAGCTGGGATGGTTGTGCGATTCGATCTTGAAGGCGATCACGTAGCCGCCGCCCACATCGATGATGCCCGCGTTTTCGCCGGGACCCTGCACCACCAGCTTGCCGCGCGTGGGCAGCTTCTTCAGGTGCAGGCGGGAGCTCTTGTAGGAGCAGTGCTCGCTCCACATCACGCTGAAGACGCCTAGCTCCGTATAATTTGGCTCGCGGCCCAGAATGTCGACGATTTTGCGGTACTCCGGTTCGGTGATCTGGTGCTGCGCGACCAGGTCTGGAGTGATGGTTACCGTGCTCATAGCTGGAGGGCTACGGGTTGGGCAGCCATAACCATGGAGCGGAAAACGACCAAGCCGTCGCTCGATCCCATCAGCGGCTCGGTGGCGCGCTCGGGATGCGGCATCAAGCCCAGCACGTTGCGGCGAGCGTTCAGGATACCGGCAATGTCGCGCATGGAGCCGTTGGGGTTATCCAGGTAGCGGAAGGCGACGCGGTCTTCGGCTTCCAGTTCGTCGAGAGTGCGCTCGTCGGCCACGTAGCAGCCTTCGCCGTGGGCGATCGGCATGCGCAGAATCTGGCCCGGCCCAGAGGGCACCCCCGCGGCCGCCGTGAATGGCGAGTCCAGCGTCTCCGTACGCAGCCGCACTTCGCGGCAGATGAATTTCAGGTTGCGGTTGCGCATGAGCGCGCCGGGCAGCAGTCCGGCTTCGACCAGAATCTGGAAGCCGTTGCAGATCCCCAGCACCAGGCCGCCATCCGCAGCGAACTTGCGCACGGCCGCCATGACCGGTGAGAACTTGGCGATAGCGCCGCACCGCAGATAGTCGCCATAGGCGAAGCCGCCGGGAAGGATGACCGCGTCGATGTCGCCAAGAGTTGCCGAATCGTGCCAGATGAATTCGGCATGATGGCCCAGGTTGTGGTTCACCGCAAACCAGGCATCGTGATCGCAATTACTGCCGGGAAAGACAATAACGCCAAATTTCATGAGCTTGAAGTGCCGGGGAGGTTACGTACCATCTTAGCAGAGGCCAGATCCGGGCTGCATGCCGGCTTCGATTTTCGATTTCGACTGGCGCGAATGCTTGGTCTACCTTGGGAGAGGGTGGTGTATCGCAGCAACAATCAGCGCGGAAGAAGCACAATCGAATTTTCCGGATTTGCTGGCACGCGTGATTGCCGGCGAGGAAGTCGTGATTTCTAATCAGGGAAGGCCGGTGGCTCGCCTGGCTCCGGTCGGCAAGGACCTGCCGGCGAATGAGGTCGCTGCTCGACACGCATGTGCTGCTGGAGCACAGCCTCAGGGTCATTGCCCTTCCACCGGGAACTTTGCGCCGCCCGCCGGCTTCCAATCTTCATGCCTCGCACCCTGATCCTGTTCCTGCTGGCGGCATCCGCCGCCGCCCAGCAGGGACACGCCGTAATCGACGCCGTGCACAAGGGCCATGCGGTGGGACACGAGCAGGGTGGCGTCGACGCCGTCCGCGCGGCATTGAAGGCCGGCGGCGATGTCAATGAACGCGACGAAAACGGCTGGACGCCGCTCATGCACGCCGCTTTGGAGTGCCGCGCGCAGATCGCCGGTCTGCTCCTGGAGCGCGGCGCCGATGTGAAGCTGCGCGCCAACACGGGAGACCCGCCCGCATTCGTGAACAGCGGGCTGACGGCCTTGATGCTGGCATCCCAATGTTTCATTGCCCGCCGCCGGGCCCAACTGGCGCCCGAGCGTCACATGCCGCCGGAATATGCCGCGTACGAACTCGCGGCACCCGCCAAAATGGTGCGCGATCTGATCGCCCATAGCGCCGCCGCTAACCAGGCAGACGCCGACGGCCGCACGCCGCTGATGATAGCCGCCATGCACGGGTGGCCGGACGTAGCCCGCGAGTTGCTCGCCGCCCATGCGGCAGTCAACACGCGCGATCACCAGGGACGTCTGGCCATCGACTATGCCGACCCAGCGGATCGCGACATGCTTGGCCTCCTCAAAGACGCCGGATCGGAGCCGCCTGCCGGGCGCTCCGGCCGTGACGTTTGCGACGCAGAGAAGGCTCTCGACAGGCTCGGGTATGACACGCCCATCATCGACTGCATCGCCGGGCAGCAACTCGCCGCGGTGGTGCGGAGGTTCCAGCAGGATCACTCACTTCCCACAACGGGAGAACTCGACCCGGCGACCAAGAGGGCGCTGGGGATTCGGCAAGTGCACCGCTAACTGACGCGCGCGGCTCGGTTTGCAGAGCCGCGACCGTAAGGGAGCGGATTCCTGGATTGCCGTGGCCCCTTGCACAGTCACCTTGGCGAGAAGCCCGGCGTGGTCTCGGAAACGCTGTTCGGTTCGAAAAGTCTCACGGCGCCGAACGCCGAAACGTTCCATGGCCTCGGCGCTGCGGCGGACCTTGTCCTCCTCCGCGCCGCAGAAGACCCACTCGGAGCCGGGCAAATGGTCGAATACCACGATGTCGGGCGCCAGCGTGCTGGCATGCGAGAGCGCTTTCCGGAGATCGTCCATCTCGTGCTGGCAGAACTCGAAATAGACAACATCGCCGCTTACTGTGACATCCTCGAAGTTGGCGCGCACAACATCCATGGAAGCGTGCATGCCCCCA
>OBLU010006180.1_pt1 | contig 10674 bp, 7 predicted proteins | sample 1518681 | NCBI WGS metagenome assembly OBLU01 (sample SAMEA3539304, study PRJEB22396) | soil metagenome | biome: tundra; feature: field; material: soil | place: USA | collected 2010-05 | depth 0.15 m
AATCGATAGGCGGTCTTGTCTGCGACAGGACCGCCAATCTTTCGGTAATCAGCGAAGAATCTGTCACCAACCCGCACCCGACTTCGGAGTCGGCCCAGCGGAACTGCTGGTCCCCGGAGTGACGATCGAGTTCTCCGCTGTCTCGCAACTATTCTGGTCAGGCCCGTTCCAATCCTTGGGCTCACAGAGTGGAGCGTTGTTCATACTCCTGCGGTAACGCGACACTCCCAAATACAGCGACTTGCGGACGCGGTTCATGACGCCAAGCGGCTGGTGCTCCGGCAACGAATGCCAGGGATTATAAGAGAGTTGCTCGCAAGTCTCCTGATTTTCAACAAAGGCCTGCTTCTTAATCTCGATTCGCGCAACGGGCACGAATGGAGATTCGCTCTCCGTCCACTCCACGGTCGTATCTTCTACGGGCATGTTCTTGCCGGGGACCTGGAACTGCACCAGGAACTCGAAGCAGGCGTCCCGGTCCTTAAGGTGCGCGATCATTTCGTCACGCAGGAAGTTCGGCTGGCTGCGATCCACATCGGCCGCCTTCGCATCGGTACAAGGCTTCATGCTGTACTTGACCACATTTTCGTTCCCCAGTTTGTAGGCGCTCACGCTGTAAAACTGGGTGTTCAGCAAACTGTCCGGTGGTGGCTTCAGCGTCTTGAGAGCCAACATCATTTCGCGGGGATGATAGTTGCTGAAGTTGAACATCTTGCTCCAATTTTTCTGCGGAAGGTCAGGCGTGAAACCGCCCATGAAATAGCCGTAATTACTGCCTTCGCCGAGGTACTGAGTGAAGACGAGGTACTCCGGCAGATTCAGGATGAAGAACTGCTTGGCATTCATCATGACGAAATCCTGGGTGTCGGCATGAGGGACACCAGCGTCTTCCAGCAACTTCCGCCCGCGAACGCCCATCAGCTTGATGGCCATGCCGCGAGCATCCCGGATACTGTCCCGCAGCACCAGAGTGTTGCCGCTCGAATAGCGAATCCATGCTTCATATTCACCGGGATTCGCAAACACGCCCTGACGGTACTTGGGATCCAGGTTTTCCAACACGTGAAATGTGGCCTTTACGCATCCGTGGGTCTTGGCATGAACGTCGCGGCGATAGGGCTGAATGGCGTTGGCTGATGTGGACGTAGGATACGCAGTGGCTGGCGTACCCGGAGGGTTCCCCGGCACCGGCTTCGCGGCCATGGCCCGATGGCTGGCATTGACCATGGAGAGCGCAGAAGCCACGATCTGCGCGGTCAGATAATCTTCAGCAGGCGAAACCACTTCGCCCATTGGACCGAGCGGCTGGCGGCGCAAAAAGAAGTAGTATCCCAGCGCCGCAACCACGATCAACCCAATGATAATGCGCGTTCTGCGAGTGTTCACGCGATTCCCCCGTCGAGTAAATAGGCTGTTACTGGCATATGTGGCGGCTGTCGACGCCTTCCTGCAGGTACTCCATGATGTTTTTGCGGTCAGGCGCGAGCCTCACGTTGTGGGTGTCACGATGCACCTTCAAATACTCGGTGATCTGCCAGCGCTGCGTTTCCGTGAATTCGGGACCGATCACACCGTACTGCGGCGGGCTGCCGGCTTTCCACGGAATATATCCGCGACGAAATTCATGCCCGATGTTGGAATTTCCCGTGATACTGGTATCGAGCAAAAAGCCGCCATTGGATAGGGGCCGCGTGCTCAGCCCGAGGTTCACGGAATCGAAGTCGCGGGTACCAACCCAGAACTTCTTGTCGCGGGAATCGGCAGGACTGAGCAACTGATAAATCGTGGGGACCGATCCGTTGTGCAGGAAAGGGCCGACCGCCCAGATTCCAGCCAGGGGACGCGGCTTATATTGGGCCGCGGCCACAGGCAAATCGATCTGCCCGAATCCATTCACCTGCTCAATCTTTTGCGGACTGTAGCCCATGGTCTTGTAGTACTTCGTGCGCATGTAGTAACCCACAAGACTGAGACCCACGCCGGTGTTGGCTTTAGCGAGGTCGAAGGACTCCACCGTCGAATTGATCTGCGATTGTCCCGATGTAACTCGGGTGTCCAAGGCTACAGCGTCGGTCACCAGATCGTGGTTGCCGGAAAGCAGCGTGTCATTCTGGATCCGCTGCCTGATCTTGCTCGTCAGTGGCTTAAGCCTGTCCTGCTCGGCGATACTGAGCGGTTGACTGGCCTGCGGTCCATTTTTCGTGTCGATCTGCTGCGCGATGTCGGCAGCGGCGGCACGAATGTCCTGCGCACTGGAAATTCCAGCGGTGCGAGCAACGATGTCGTTGGCGCGCGCCTTGATCTCAAGTCGCAGGTCTGCCTGGAACAACGACCGCAGCAGTTGCTGGACGGCTACCGACTCGACTCCCAGTCCTCTCAGGTCAATCTGCTTGTCAACGAAGTTGACAGCCGTTCTCGGATCGGTACCGATATCCTGCACCGTCAGAGGATGCATCACCCACAGCGGAAACGGGTCATCGTACGGATAAGTCCACTTCGCCTCGGTATATGCCTGTGGACTCTGTTTGGAAGACGGGTTGTTAACGCTCGCCAAGAATTCGTCCCACGCTGACTCCATCTCTTTCGCCCAAGCCGCGGTCTTCAGCGGGGCCTTCCATTCCTTGATGGGATCGGACGCTGGGAAAGGGCCGTGACATTGCGCGCAAGTCATGGCGAAGAGCTTCTGTCCTTCGGCGGCTTTATCCCAGTCGACCTTTCCGAAACAATCCTCACTCCATTTCGGCGGCTCGAGACTCCAAAGAGCGACCTCAATTTTGCTAAGGTTATTGATCTCCGAGGTGGTGTCGTATCTGTCTTTCTCGGGAATGGGCCCACCATAACGGTTTAAGAGGCTGGCCTGGGCACCTACTCCGAGGGACTCACCCAGGTTTCTCGACATCGGCTGTCGTACCGAGGCGTTGTACTGCACATAATCGAATTTCCAGATGTCCCACACTGGGGGATAGCGGACCGGAGCATTGCCAATGCGATCGTTCGAACGGCTGAGTTCGTCAGCGAACACCGTGTTGCCGATGCGCGCCAGAGCGTCGGTCCTTCCGACACCTTCAATGGTGGGATAGAGCGGGTGAAATGGGTTGTTGTCGTTTGATGCCTGCTTCAGGAACACCCATATTTGGGAGAGCAGATCACCATGCAGCCTCCAAAAACCGTGGGGATAGGTCGGACCCAGGACGTTCATGGCAAAGCGGTTGAACTTGAAGGGATCAAGATAGGTCGAAATGAGAGAACCGAGAAGCTCGAGCGTGAAATTGCCGGGCTTGGGGGTAGTAAAGGCGTGCATAGCCGCGCCGCCATCGATCCGAACGCCATAGCGCTTGCCGTTCTTGTTGACCACCAACTCTCCGGTGTGGCAGGCGGCACAAGTGACGTCGAGAACTGGCGCTCCGAGGCCGGAATCGTAGTGGCTGGTGAAGCCTACCGGCAGGAGATCGGGATTGGCTGCGGTCGGAGCCCCATCCACCAGGAAGCCGTACGAGTTCATACGGTCCGGCGAGGCGAACTTGGTTTTGTCTAGCGGAACTTCCAGGACTACAAACCACGAGTAGGGCAGGCCCTTCACGCTCGTGCCTTGGGGTGTGTAGTAGAAGAGCTGCCGCAGAGGCGCTTCGCGGTCGCCGCTCCAGCCTCGTCCCTCGCTGAGATAAATCTGTTGATTGATTGCCTGAAAATTAGGCCGCTGCGTGCCCGGATAAATAACCAGGGTGGCGATGACGAGGAATATGAGACATACGACCGTCAGCGCTGCAAAAAGCAGGAAGCGCACCAACCCGCGGAGCGTAATAGTCTCGACGTATCTGAACAGGCGCCACAGCCAACGCAGGAACCTGCCGATGTATCGTGGAATCGCCAGAACGAACGCGCCAATACCAGCCAATAGGGCGAGCAGCGAATCCCAGGGATGCGCAATCACATGTTTCAGGTGGAACCAGAATCGTTCCGCATCCGTTTTGATGTCGATCCACAGCCGATGCAGCGCTTGTACGATCATGCGATCTCCCAACGGCAACAGCTAAGACGTTCGCCAAGTTTAACGGTTGAAGTGCAATGGCTTCCCAGGAATCTTCATCTCGCAAGCGACCAGCCTTCCGGTGCCGGCAAGGGTAATGAATGCGGTCTGACGGTCCTTGCCGCCAAAGCAGATGTTGGATGGCAGCGGCTCGGGCTGACCCTCGACCAGTAGCTCTATAAAGTCGAGAATCTTCCCCTTGGGCGAAACGACGGTTATGGCTCCAGGCACATCGGCTCTCAAACCCTGAGGCAACAAAGTTGCCACGTAGACATTGCCTTCTTCGTCCACGGCCATGGAGTCAAGAGTTCCCTGCCCTGGAATTTCGGCCGTCAGCAAGTACGAGCCGTCCAGCGTCTTAGGATTGGGCTTGATGACGCCGGGGGACGACAATTCCCAGTAAAGTATCCATCGTGCGTAGGTTTCGGCGACGTAGATGCGACAGTCATCGGGCGAAAGTGCAATGCCGTTGGGCGCCGACCGTTGAGGCAAGGCCTGCTTTATGCTGCTGCCGTCTGCGGCAGCGTAGTAAACACCCGTAATGTCTCGGTCGGTTGGTCGAGTTTTTCCCCAATCCGTGAACCAGAAATGACCGGTTGCGTCGAAGACCAGGTCGTCGGGACTCTTAAGAATCTGGCCATTGCAATTGTTGTACAGGGTCAAGAAACTGGAACCCATGACGCGCTGAATTGAGCCACTGACGTAATCCGCCGGTTGAAAAGTGGGGACTGAGACGGAGCCAACGGGGATGAAGTCGAGCCCGCCGTCGTTGCAGACGTAGACCGCGCCGTCGGGACCGATGGCAGCTCCATTCGGACCGCCTCCCAGATTGGCCACAGTTTCCTTCGTTCCGTCGGGCAACACGCGAGTGAGTTTCTTGCCCTGAATTTCCACGACGAGGACACTGCCGTCCATTTGATAAACCGGGCCTTCGGGATACTGCAGGCCGGTCGTGATGACGCGAAACTCCGATGTCCTGAAACTCATTTGTGCTCTCCTACGTTCACAGCCGGGAACGCCTGGGCAGCCCTTAGTCCCGCGAGATGTAAATCCGCAACCTGGGGATCGCGTGCAATGTTCATGTACTCGGTGTGCAACACCGCCTCATTGACGTAGGGGTTCGTGGCCAAAACGTGGGCCATCTCCGCGCGTGCCTGATCCATACGTCCCAGATGCCCCAGGGCATTCGCCAGCGTAATGCGCGCGATATAGAACCGGGGCTGCAGTTCGACGCAACGTTGCGCGTGCTCGAAGGCATCCTCATAACGCATAAGGCGAATGTATGTCCCGGAAAGGAAGTAATGCCAGTAGGGCAAGGAGGGATGCTCTGGAGTCTCGGCAATGAGCTTCGTCAGGATTTTCTCGGCTTCCAGCGCGTCGCGCTGTTTGCCGCCCCATCCTAACGTAAGCCCGAGGTATCCCCACGCCACCAGGTTAAAAGGAGCAATCTGCACCGCACGACGGAGGGCCTCGACCGACTGATCGTACTCGGCGCAATGAAGCCAAACCAGGCCTGCGTTCTCCAGCACCTCGGCATCCTGTGGCGCCAATTCCACAGCTTTCGTGGCAGCGGCACTGGCTTCCGCTCGGTCTTCTTCGGGACGATCCGTCAACACCAACACCACGCGTTCAATCAGGTATAACGCAAGAAAAGCGTAAGCGCTGGCGTAGCCGGGATCCAACTGAATAGCTCGGCGGAGGAGGTCGAGCGATTCACCAATGCCTGCAGGATGGAATCCGTAATTCCAGAAATGATATGCCTTGCGGACCAATCCCCAGGCATCGAGTTCGTGAGCGGAAGCTTTGTCAGCATGTTCGGAACCGGCACGAATCAGTTCACCACCGGTGGCGCGCACGATGGATTCGGCAATCTCCTCTTGCACCTTGAACAAATCTTCCAAGTTGCGCTCATAGGTGCGCGACCAGAGCACCGAGCCAGCAAGAGCGTCGGCGAGTTCGCCCATCACCCGAATTCTGGTGCCGGAGCGGCGCAAACTCCCAGTCAGAACGAAGCGGCTCTTCAGCTTGGTGGCGATCTCCTGCAAGTCCGGGACTTCACCCTGGTAGCGAAACGTGGAGAGATTCGAAGCGACGCGGATTCCAGGCACCCGGGAAAGCGCGCTGCTGATTTCCGAACCAATGCCCATCGCCATGTATTCGTCGTCTTTGTCAGACGACAAACTGCGAAATGGCAGCACCGCGATTGAGGATTTCTCGTGACCAGCGCGCGGTGGCTCGATCCACACCGGCGGATACGAAGATCGGCTGGATCCAATCGGCGGAATCGCTGTTGGGGCATCAGAAATTTGGGTTCCCATCGCCGACGACTCCATTTTCGCCTGGCGAAACGCCTCTCTAGCGGCCTCCAACTCCTGGGCAAAAGCGGCCATCGTCGGATAGCGCCCCTGCGGCTGCTTATGCAGCGCCCGCGCAATGATCTCGTCCGCGATCGGCGGAAAATGCCGATGAGTATGACGGAGCGGCTTCGGCTGATCGTGATAGATGGCCTGCAGCAATTCCAGGGGATTGTCGGCGTAAAACGGAACCCGCCCAGCGAGCATCTGGTAAAACACAACGCCCAAAGAGTAAATGTCCGTTCGCTGATCGATATTGCCGGCCATGAATTGTTCGGGCGCGGCATAGTACGTGGTACCAAGAAATGCACCAGGACGGGTCAAGTTGTCGTGGGTAGCCAGTTGGCCTGACGGTTCCGACTTCAACTTGGCAACGCCAAAGTCGAGGATCTTGAGGTGGTCACGCTTGGAGATGAGAACGTTTTGCGGCTTCAAGTCACGGTGAACGATGCCCGCCTCATGCGCGCAACCTAATGCGTCAGCCATTAGCAAAGCGTAGCGGATGGCTTGCTCCGGAGGCATCCCGCTCAGGGGAATCAACTCCCCGAGAGTGCTGCCATCGATAAACTCCATGACAATGTAGCTGGCGTGCTCATCGGATATCAGGTCGTAAATGGTAACGATGTTGGGATGGTTCAGCGCGGAAGCAGCCTGCGCTTCACGCTCAAAGCGGAGGCGGGCTATCGGATCCGACGAGGTGAAAACGGGCAATGCCTTGAGAGCGACCCATCGATTGAGCGACAAATCCCGGGCACGGTACACAACTCCCATGCCGCCGCGGGCAATTTCCTGCTCGACCTCGTAATGGGAGATGATTCGGCCTTTCATCTGCATTCTGCTACCAGAATACCTGCCCCGTTCCTGGATCGAATGGATCTAAATCGTGGGTTCACGTTGCTTGACTCGGGCGCATAACGACGCTCCAAGGCCCAAAACCTTCGGTCACTTAAGCCCTAAAAACAGTACTTCAGAATTTGCATTGGCAGTCCAATGCCACGGCACCAGAGCCTGCATTGGAGCTCCTAAAAGGATGACCCCAAACCTACCCAAGCCGGTGCGCTTCGGGTGGGCTTGACTATATCAAAGCTTTAATCGATCGGGTAAGAAATTGATTTTACGGTCACCACCGCAATAATGAAGAGAAACGTCTCCCACGAGGTTCCGGATCGGCAAAAGACGGTCCGATTGTGGGCAAGCGATTTCGTTGCGGCTCGAGTCAGATCATGACCATGGAAGGGATCTGGCCTCCTTCTCTGCTGGACGAAGTTATGGGATCCTCAGTTGCCATTGCTTTTATGTCTGCGACGCTCGGCCAAGGCCGCCTGGATGAAACTGACCTCCCGGCTCAACATGTCTGTAGCTTCACGGCAGAGATCCGGCTGTTGCGTCATCAGATCGAGAAAAGCCTTACGGTCCACATGCAGCACTTCCGCGTCAGTAACGGCAACCGCAGCCAAGCTGTAGGTATGTCCCGTAAAAGTGGCCGGAACCCCCAAAAGGGAGCCAGCAGCGAAGACGCGATCCAGCTTGGCCAGGTCCTGGACCGATAGGCGGATCTTGCCCTTCAGCACCAGGTAAACCCCCTGATTTTCCTGATCCACCTCAAATAAATGGTGTTCGGAAGTGTAGTGTTCGACCACGCCAGCCGTCGCCAGCGACTTCTTCAATTTGCTCGACACTTTGAGTATGTTTGACTTCGTCCCCACATTTGCCATGTCGTACTTATGCCAAATGACTCACAGCACCGCTGTGACCGGTATCACAGGTGTCTGTGAAGCAGGGACCGACACGATGGTGGCAGTCGCGGGTAGGAATTTGGTTGAACGCACGCTTAGTCTCTCGTCCCGTTTTGAACCTCGCCCAATTCGGATCACGAGTGCGTTGCTAAAGATATTCTTGCATTGACCCCGCCCCACAATGCTCGAAGAATTGAAGCTAGCACCGAGCTAGGGAGAAAAATTGCAATGCGTATTCTGGTGATTGAAGACGACGCCCCGCTGGCAAGCTTCCTTCGGCAGGGCCTAGAAGCTGAATACTATGCAGTGGACAGCGCTGCGGACGGCGACGATGCCCGCTGGTTGGCCTTGGAGAACGATTACGATTTGCTGATCCTGGATTTGAACCTGCCCAAGATGGACGGCATCGCGGTGCTACACGCCATCCGCCCAAAGAAGCCGTCGCTGCCCGTACTGGTGCTTACTGGACGCAGCCGGATCGAGGACCGGGTGGAATGCCTCGACTCGGGGGCGGACGACTGTCTGATTAAGCCATTCTCGTACACCGAACTGTCGGCGCGAGTGCGCGCACTGATGCGCCGCCGTCCGGTAACCGCGGAAACCTCGTTGAAGATCGCCGACCTCGAGCTCGACCGGATCGAGCGGACGGTACGGCGAGCCGGAAAACGGATCGAGCTGACCTCGAAGGAATTCGGGCTGCTCGAATACTTGCTGCGCAACGCTGGCCACCGCATCACCCGTTCCATGATCGTTGAGCATGTGTGGAACCTGTCCTTCGATACGGGAACCAATATCGTCGATGTTTACATCAATTATCTGCGAAAGAAGATCGACGACGGCTTCTCGACGAAGCTCATCCATACCGTTCGTGGGGTTGGATATGAACTCCGTTACCAGCCCGAGGTGGTGGCATGACGGTCGCGGCGGTCAGCCGTGTGTCAGCACCACAAACGGACCAGCCCTTGGTTTCAGACCTGTTTCACGCGATTAGCCAGCCGCTGACCGCGTTGGAATGTGGGCTGGAATTGTCGCTACACAGGGACAAGAGCGCTGCGGAGTTTCGTCGTCGCGTGGAAACAGCACTGGTGAATGCGAAACTGCTGCATCGTCGGCTCCTGGAAGCCCGGGCGCTGCACGATGCCTTGCAAGCCGGCGACACTTCCGTTCCTATTGCTATTAAGGGACTGTTGCTGCAAATACGGGAAGAGCTGTTACCGGTTGGCAAGTCCGCAAAGGTAACGCTTGACGTAAAGTGCGAAACGGCCATGATTCACGGGAATGCAGCGAGGTTCCGGAACGGTTTTTTCTACCTCGTCAAGTATCTGCTGCGCAATTGCACAAACAACCACCAAGTGAGCATTCACGCTCAGCGGGTAAGCCTTACTGCGTTCGAGGTGAGTTTCAGGAATTCTGGCTCCGCCAGAATCGAGACAGCTGATTCAACAACCGTCGCAGAGCTCGCTGATTTAGGATTGCGAATCGCCCAACGCACGTTTCGAGCTGCCGGCGGAGACCTCGTGCTTGCAGAAAATGGGTCTGGACAAATTGCCGGAAACGTGCTCGTGCTCCTCGCAAACTGACTCTTCAAATTGGGAAGCCCGGTGCTGTTTTGGGCTTCTCTCGCCGCTATTTTTCTTTCCTAGAGCCTTCTAATCGCCAACTAATTTCGTTCTAAGCCCCGCGTACTACAACGTGGGATATGGAGACGGTCGCACATCGCTTTGCGGTTGTTGGATCGCCTGCGTCAGGCTCCGCGAGATTGCCAGCCCACGAAACCGATCGCGGCCGTCAGGACGCTCCTGGCTGATCCATGCGGTCGGGAGCTTGGCGCAACGCTGAGCCCGGGTAGAGTCGGACACCTGTCGGACCAACTCACCATGCAGCTCAGTGCCGAGCGATGCCGGAACACCTGCACCGCTTCCCTCGCAAGCAACCGCATATGACGGCGACGGCGCTGCACGACAGCGCCAACAAGAGTCCTTCTTCCTAAGTAATTCCTGCCGCCACATACCAGGCTGCTGCGCTGTCCCTGGCCAGATGCCCCCGAAGGCAATCTTTTGCGGGCGGCAACTGTGAATTGGAGGCCACACCATGGATTCCACAAAGATCGACGTTCCCAAGCACCAGCGCACCCAAGAAGAGTTCGAGAGAATCGTGTTTGAGCAAATGCCCCAGGTGAAATACATTGCGCGCCGCATTCATGAGCACCTTCCACAACATGTCCCGTTCGAGGACCTGGTCCACGCCGGCATCGTGGGGTTGATCGATGCGCTCAACAAATTCGATTCCGAAAAGAATGTGAAGTTTGCCTCGTATGCAAAGTTCCGTATTCGCGGCGCCATTCTCGACAGCCTGCGCGAGTTGGACTGGAGCCCCCGCGATTTACGCAGGAAGTCGCGGCAAGTCGACATCGTGGTTCAGAAACTGCAGTCGGAATTGGGACGCACCGTTTCCGGGCCGGAGCTCGCAAAAGCGATGGGGCCGTCCCTGCGGGAGTTGCACCACCTGCTCAACGAAATTCGCGGACTTGAGATTGGCAGCCTGCAATGCGAAGCCA
>OBLU010006183.1_pt1 | contig 10671 bp, 9 predicted proteins | sample 1518681 | NCBI WGS metagenome assembly OBLU01 (sample SAMEA3539304, study PRJEB22396) | soil metagenome | biome: tundra; feature: field; material: soil | place: USA | collected 2010-05 | depth 0.15 m
ACGGTCACGCTGAGCAACAGCGGCGACGTCCCATTGACATCGATTGCCGTCGCTGTGAGTGGGCCTTTTCAAATCTCGAACAATTTCACGACTCAGTTGACGGGCAAATCGAGTTGCGCGATTTCTGTGATCTTCGCCCCAACGGCGATCGGGCAGCAGAACGGTATGCTGTCTATCTCCGATGTGTTGAAGACGCAGACCGTGAGCCTGTCAGGGGTTGGCTCATCACCACCAACGCTGTCCTTCAGCCCATCGAGTCTCAACTTTATGGGGCAGCCGTTGGGCATCGCCAGCAGCGTATTGACGCTCACGCTAAATAACGGGGGCGCCTCGCCCGAGTCGAATCTCAGCTTTTCAATCACAGGGGGATTCGCTGGCGATTTTTCAATGGGAACGACAACCTGCGCAGCGATTCTGCCGAGTGGAGGCAGTTGCACAATCCCAGTGACGTTTACGCCATCGACGCTGGGCAATGAGCAGGCGTTCCTGATGGCTTCCTCCTCAACTGAAAGCGTGCATGCGATGCTTTCTGGCGCTGGTTTTGATTTCACAGTGAGCGCGTCGGGGGGACAGACAGTTTCGAGCGGACAGAGAGCCAACTATGCGTTGACGATCACTTCTCTGAGCGAGCTGCAAGGGGACTTCGACTTTGCGTGCGGCACGCTACCTGCACATGCGGGCTGCACGTTCAGCTCGACTGTCCTGACTGTTTCCGGCGGCGCGACTGGCACGGAATCCCTATCAGTGAATACCAGCTCGACGAGCGCCCGAAACGAGCAGCAGCCCATGCGTCGGCGAAGTGGATTCGCACTAGCTTGCGGGCTAGTGTTGTTGCCATTTGTCTGGCGTCGTCGGCAAAAGGCGTGGCTGGCGATGCTGCTAGTAGCGACTTCGGCAATCGCAGTACTGAGTTGTTCGTCATCGGGTGGAGGCACGGTGAGCACGCCGCCGGGCTCTGGCAGCGGCAACACTGCAGCTGGGACGTACTTGATTCCAGTAATAGTCAGGGCAAATGGAGTCCAGCACTCCGTTCCACTCACGCTGGTCGTGGATTGAGCCGGGTGAACGGGGGTACAAATTGAAACCGGCTATACTTTAACTTCAGATATCGCCGGGGGCAGGCTGTGTCTCCGGCACAAAAGGATCGAGCGGAGATGACTGCCAAGGTAACTTTGCAAGACGTAGAGCGCGTGGCCGAACTGGCGCATCTGGAATTGGCGGCTGAAGAGAAGCCACGGATGCTGGGTGACTTGAACGCCATCCTCGACTATGTGGCCGAGTTGAACCAGTTGGACACTTCGGGTGTTGTCCCGCTGGCACAAGTGAGCGAACTTGAGGGCGCAGGTGGCGCCGGGGTACTGCGGCAGGACGTACCGTTGCCGTCGCTTGAACGAGTTGCCGTGCTGCCGCAAGCCCCGGAGAGCAACGGTGTGTTCTTCAAGGTGCCCAAGGTGATCGAGCGCTGAGGGACGTTACTATGCGGCGACTGGCCGCTGACTAAGTCATGAAACCCGAAGAAGGGAAGCCATTGCCAACCGAGACCAAGAAAAGTGAGAGCTACGTGGCCAAACCGCGCACGCTGGCGGATTTGCATACGAATATTGCGGCGGGCACGGTGAAAGCTTCTGACCTGGCTGCGAGTTATTACGAGCGTATCGCCCAAGTCAATCCGCATTTGAATGCCTATCTGAGCCTGTCGAAGGATCGTGCGATGGAACAGGCAGCGCGGATGGACCAACTGGCGGCAAAGGGAGACCCCCTGCCTCCATTGGCCGGCATTCCGGTGGGCATCAAGGATGTTCTTGTAATGCAGGGTGCGCCGGCTACCGCGGGCTCGAAGATTCTTCAGGGCTATCGGCCACCTTATGACGCTACGGCGGTGGCCAAGCTTGAGGGAGCAGGTGCAGTGCTCCTCGGTAAATTGAACTGCGACGAGTTTGCCATGGGTTCTTCGAATGAGAATTCAGCCTATGGTCCGGTGCGCAACCCAGTCGACACGGAACGTGTTCCCGGCGGCTCGAGCGGCGGTTCAGCTGCTGCCGTGGCGGCTAACCTGGCAGTCGCCACGCTTGGCACCGACACGGGCGGCTCGATTCGCCAGCCGGCCAGTTTTTGCGGAGTCGTGGGCGTGCTGCCAACCTACGGGCGCGTTTCCCGCTATGGCCTGATCGCTTTCGCTTCGTCGCTCGATCGGGTGGGGCCTTTTGCCGGCAATGTGCGCGATGCGGCAACGCTGCTAGGTGTGATTGCAGGACACGATCCCAAAGACGCAACCAGTTCTCCGGCCCCGGTACCCGACTACGCTGCTGAGAGCGACTTGCCCGTCGCCGGGTTGCGTATCGGCGTTCCGGCGGAGTATTTCGGAGAAGGGCTAGATCTTGAAGTACGGGCCGCGATCGAATCGGGAATTGCAGGGCTTAAAGCGGCAGGCTGCATCGTCAGGCCGGTTTCACTGCCGACTACGAAGTATGCCATTCCCACGTATTACCTCGTAGCTACCGCGGAGGCCAGCGCGAACCTGGCGCGCTTTGATGGCGTTCGCTACGGGTATCGTTCGCCTGAGTCAGACACCCTCGGCGCCATGTACCGGCATTCACGCGACGAAGGATTTGGGGCGGAGGTCAAGCGGCGTATTTTGCTGGGAACCTACGCACTTTCGGCTGGCTATTACGATGCCTACTACTTGAAAGCGCAGCAAGTTCGGCGTCTGCTGGCAGAGGAGTATCTGCGGGCGTTCGCGCAGGTGGATGCGATCGTAACTCCAACTTCTCCTGTGCCGGCGTTCAAGCTGGGTGAGAAGACAGGTGATCCGCTTTCAATGTATCTAGCCGACATCTACACAGTGACAGCCAGCCTGGCGGGCATCTGCGGCGTGACTGTACCTTGCGGCACGACCGCTGCGGGGCTGCCGGTTGGGATGCAAGTGCTTGCCGCCCATTTGAAGGAAGGAACGGCATTCCGCGTAGCGCGGGCCGTCGAAGCGTCGCAAAGTCAGGAGTAGTCCCGGTCATGCAAGTCGGACGGCACGTCGCAATGGCCGCGGGGGACGCTGGGTATGTTGCTGGCTCTGACTTCCGAGGCCCACGCTGTTCCGCGCAAACCGCATGTTGTGCTATTGGGAGCAGCGAAACGGGTTCCTTATTCGAAGGCGGGAGATCCTGGTGGCGCTGCCGTCGGCGATGATGCGCTGAAGATTCGCGCGCTTCTCTTGGATGGCGTGATCAAAGAATGGACCACGGGCGACGCCCACGATGTGACCGATCGCAGCTTCGTGGTGCGACGTGTCCTGCGAATCAACGACGCGCTTCCGGGCGACAAACAGGTGGCCGGAACCAAACCGGCGCAATGGGTGTGGCAGCGCGGCCCATGGTTGCTTGTGGACCGCGTTACAGGCCATGTGACCGCTTTGAAATTGCCTGACTACGATCCGGGTGTCAGCCAGGTGAGCTGGTTCCGTGACTACGGGGCCTACTGCGGCGTGACTGCCAGCGGGAAGAGTATTTATGCCGTAGTGGCGCAAGTGGCAGTGCGCAAGCCGGTGCTGGCGAAAAAGCTTGAAGCATTTGATCCGGACCTGAGAGACCACGCAGAACCTGTTTGCGGCTTGGCCGCATGGCAACGTGAACCTCTCCGAGTCACGTTTCATCCGGCAGGCCGCGATCCCCTAGATTTCGAAATCTTTCCCGGTTCAGCGGTTCTTGTGGAAGATTCGGCCGATGAACCGGATGCGCCTGCCGCCAAGCCCAATTGACCGAGGAGCCCAACTTTTTTGCGTACCCTTCGGCGTTGCCGACAAAGCTGAAAGCGACGCCGACCGCCTGACGGCTGTACCAACTCACGCTCGCTGCCCCGGACTTAGCAAGGAGGGAAGCCAGCGATGCCGAGAGTCGACGGGACGTCCTCTGTCTTCGGGAGTCGACTGCCAGTGAACATCTGTTACAAGACTCTCGTCAAACAGGAGTTCCTCAGACCGACGTCGTGGCCACCGCCTGTCAATACTTCCCCTTCAGAGAATCGATATAGGTGCGCCAGATACCTGAGAGTGCGGCCCACTGCGCATCCGAGGGTGCTTCGAGGGTCGATTCGGTGCGGGTGATGAAGTAGAGCGCTGGAATGCCGATGGAAGGCTGCGCTTGCATATAGTTCCACCACTCCTTGAGGTTGGTGGAAGACGCATTGTCTGTATCGAGGACCGGCCAGCCGCTGATGTGAGCAATGCGGGCGCGCAGGCGCATCATGTCGGGAACATTGCGTGCGCCGTACCAGATGTCGTTGAGGCGCGTTACGTCTGATGATTCGCGGAAGAGTGCGTTGACGGTCTGCGTTTCGACCAGAGCGTCGGGCTTCGCTTTGTGAGTCTCGTCATAGAGTATCCACTGAAAGCGGCGAACGAATTCAATACCCGTGGCGGGTCCGGTAAGAGGCAAACCGGCGATAGACGGCGCATCGACCCAGTCTTCTTTGAAACCGTCGACGCCGATATCGGCAACGAGGTGATGGACTCGAGCGCGCAAGTAAGTCTCGTATTCCGGCTTTCCGACGTCGGCACCCACGCATTTACCGCTGACAGAGATGCAGAGGGACGCCGGGAGGCCTTCACCATTTGCCAGGGGGACCCAAAGCAGGACATGACGGCCCTTGGCGTGTTGGGCAGCGATAAAGCCTTTCAGGTCTGGCCATTTCTGCGAGTCGACTTCAAAGGTGCCGTAGTTCTGCTGCCACTTATCGTCGATGACGAGGGTTCCGAACGGTAGATCGCGTTTCTCGAGCGTTGCGATCCATTTTTCATAGTTTGCCTGTGTGGCCAGCTTGTTGGGTGCGTTCTCGAAGGGGCTGGATTCCACTGTTTGTTCGGCCCACCCACAAAACACAGGCAGGTGGTGCCAAAACGCATCGTGCGTCTGAGCTTCAGTGGAGAAGCCGTTCCTGTCGAGCCAGGCTGTGTACGCCGTTAGGGCGTCAAGAGGGTCGTACGCGAAGGTGAAGGAGAGAACCGGCGAGGCGAAGTCGCCATCGAGGGCACGATAGCCAAGGTAGTCCACGAAGAACGACGCTCCGGCATAGCGTGCGCCGGTGTATTCAAGTGCTGGAAATTGATATTGGCCAGGCTTGGCGCCGATGCCGATACCCGTCCATGTTTTGTCGAGGTGAAACGCCATAAATAATGGGGACGGCGCGAACAAGCCCGTCATGCGCTCGGGGCGAAAGTCGGCCTCTGAGCCAGCCCTTGAGGCGTCGCTGAAGCCGACCGTCTGAGGCGTGGGGATATTGAATTCAGACTGGTTGGCGTGGTTGGGATTGGGGGTAAAATACCGATCAGCGTAAATCGTAGTATCCCAGGAACGGCCGCCGGTGGTGCCGCTGCCCCAGCGTTCCGAGACGCCGTTGGAAAGAAAATAGCTGCGGCCCAGCTTGCCGCGACCTGTGGCGAATTGCTGAAACTCGATGTGGTCTGGGAAAAAGTGCCACTGGAAGCGGCGGTTCGTCCAGAGGCTGCTCCTGGCAGTGGCGGTTAGTTCATAGGTGTCTGCGCTCGGTTTTCGAATGGAGAATTCAACGCCGGAGAGCGATTCTTCGTATTGGTCTGAGGAGAGACCTGCCACGATGGGTACCTCGAACACTGTTTGGCCATCCCGGCTGATGATGAGTCGCGGGGTGTCTCCCGCTGCAACGTCGACTGTGTACTGGGGCGTCCGTATTGTCTGAATCAGAGGGGTCGTCTGGGCGACGGAAGGGATCAGCGAGAAGGCAAAAAAGAGCGCGGCCGGCAAACTGCAGCGAAGGAGCAAAGGCATAACTTGAATCCTGAAAGAGATTGAAAACATGCCATGTTATGCCGCTGAGGACGGGTCTGTCCAAGTATTCAGTATTTGCGGACATGCTGATCACATTCATCCACTGCCTTGCGGTTGCGGATCCGCTTTTCGATCCGGATTTCGCGGGTCACATTCCACAGCACCCAGGCGGTGAAGGTGATCACAGAAAGTAACGGAAGGAGCAGCAGCCATCGCGGATCGAGGAAACGGGACATCGAGAACTCCTGAGCATGTGCTTTCATGCACGAGCAGCGAAAATCGGCCGCGGCGCGGCGCACTGTGCGCAGTCCCAGGAGAAATGGCCTGGCGTAAAGCTGAAGCAATCAATTGGTAAGCAAGTTATAAGGGGCAGGACTGGTCAGAATCGGGCTGTTATAGCGGTCTCGAGTCGGCCCAGACGCCAGCGAGAACCCTGCTTCGCTCCTTGACACGCAACCGGCTCCGCGTATCTTATCTTGCTAGGCATTCTTTTGGGATCGAACCGGTAGCGAAAGCAGTGTAAGCCGCAGGTTTGCCGGGAGCGAAGTCCCAGAGGAGAGCCGTGTCGAACAGGAAGCATAACGGTAGTTGGGCCACAAGCAGGGTGTCGGCGGAACGAAGTTAGTCCGTGGCGCGGCAGCCGGGCCCTCCTCCCAGAGTCTGAGCCCCCGGCGGCCAGAACCATTCCCGGAGACAAATTTTCTCAGGCTTCCGGCCAAGGCCGGGTACGCCTGTGCCTGAACGGCGCGTATGTTGCGTCCGCGGGTAGCAAAGGACGAATGTGGCAATCAGTTTGGCATTCCTGTGGGCGCCCGCGGGCGCAGGCGGAAGCAGTATTCCGATGCTTTTGCCGTTGCTGTTAATTCCGGTTCTGTATTTAGTGATGATCCGGCCGCAGCAAAAGAAGCAGAAGCAGTGGAAAGAGATGCTCGGCAGCATCAAGCCGGGCGATAAGGTGACCACGGCAGGCGGGATTCGCGGAACGATCCTATCCATCAAGGAGGACGTCATTATCATCAAGGTGGCTCCGGACGGGATCAAGATGGAAGTGGCCAAAAACGCCATTGCTTCCGTGACCACGCAGGAAACCTCATCGGGCTCCTGATTTTCAAGCTGGCATCAAGCTCTTTCGAGTAGAGAAACGGAAAAATGAAGAAGAATCTCAATGGCAAAGTTGCGCTCATAGTCGCGGTTCTGCTGGTGTGCATTTACGGCATCATCGGAGCGCCCTCCGGGGTGACCGGCAAAGCGCTGACAGACGCGCTGACGAATCGGATCCATCTCGGCCTTGACTTGCGGGGCGGAGCTCATCTGATCCTTCAGGTCGCAGTCGCGGAGGCTGTGAGCGCCGAGACGGACGACGCGGTGGCTCATATTGAGCAGGATCTGCAGAAAGCCAATTTGACCTTCACCAAGGTCTATAAGCCCGATCCGGCTAAGCCGCAGGTGATCCGCGTTGAAGGAACTGCCCCGGCGAGTTCAAGCACGGTGCGTTCAACTCTCGACAGCAAGTACTCTACCGAGTACGACGTGAGCGGCAGCGCCGATGCTTGGACGCTGACGATGAAGCCCAATATCCAAACGGACCTCGAGAAGAAGACGGTCTCGCAGGCGATTGAAACCATTCGCGATCGGGTTGATACGCTGGGCGTGAGCGAGCCGGTCATCCAGGATTACAACCTGGGCGCAAACCAGATTCTCGTGGAACTGCCTGGCATCTCCGATTTGGATCGAGTGAAGAGCATCATTCAATCGACGGCACGGCTCGAGATTCACGCGGTTGTGGGCGGTCCCTTCCCGAACGAGCAAGCGGCCCTCTCCAGTGTTGGCGGCACACTGCCGTCCGACGACGAGATGGTCCATGGTTCGGGCGCTTTGGCGACCGGCTCCGATGCGGATAGCGTTTATGTTCTGCGCAGGGGATCAGTGGTAGCTGGAAGCGATTTTCGTTCAGCCGATCCAGGGACGGATCAAAATACGGGCCAGCGCAATGTTCGCTTCACGCTCACGAATGAGGCGGGTGACAAGTTCTACGAGTACACCAGTAAAAACGTAGGCAGCGCCATGGCAGTGGTCATGGGCGGTCGCGTGAAGGAAGTCGCGAACATCAAGAGCGCCATTCGCGACACCGGGCAGATCGATGGCAGCTTCAGCGAAGACGAAGTGACGATTTTATCGAAGATGCTGCGGACCGGCGCATTGCCGGCCTCACTTAACGAGATTGAGACGCGTACCGTGGGCGCCTCGCTGGGTGCTGACTCTATCAAGGAAGGCGTGACTGCAGCGGTGGTGGGCGTGCTGGTCGTTATGATCTTCATGCTGGTTTACTACCGTGGCGCGGGCATCAATGCGGACCTGGCTTTGTTCCTCAACCTGGTGATCCTGCTGGGATTCATGGGCTACTCCACGGCGACGCTGACGTTGCCTGGGATCGCCGGAGTCATCCTCACTATCGGTATGGGTGTCGATTCAAACGTGCTGATTTTCGAGCGCATTCGTGAAGAGGTTCGAGCAGGGAAGGCGGCGTCGGCGGCAGTAGACCAGGGATTTGCACGCGCGTGGGTCACGATCGTCGACACGCACGTTACGACTATTGTCTCGGCGGCCATTCTATTCTTGTTCGGCACCGGCCCGGTGAAGGGTTTTGCGACCACGCTCACATTTGGCCTGCTCGCGAACCTGTTCACGGCGGTTTTTGTCTCGCGGGTCATCTTCGACGCGCACCTCAACAAACTGAAGCCGGGCGAGATGGTTTCGATTTAGTTCTGCGTCTGAATTCCGTACGCAGGAAGAACATTGAATGCCGGAGCCCGTGGGCGCTCCGATGCAGCAGGAAGGCAGAGAACCAGTGGAATTGTTTCGCAACGTTAACGTGGACTGGCTGGGGAAGAAATGGTATTTCCTTGGCTTCTCATTGATCTTCAGTATTGCCGGCATTGTCTCGATGGCGACACATTGGGCGCGCACCGGCGAACCGGTTCCGCTGGGAGTCGATTTTCGCGGTGGTACTGAGATCCAGGTACAGTTTCAGCAGCGTCCTGACATCAACGCCATCCGGCAGGCGCTGGACGCCGCGGGGATCAAGGATGAAAAAATTCAGCCCTTCAACGAGGCCAGCCTCAACGAAGTGCTGATTAGCTTGCCCGAGCAGAAGGACGAATCTTCACTTGATGCAGGTCGGCAACAGGTTGTGAACGCGCTACATGCGCACTACAACAACCCTTTCAGCGATACCGGCGTCAAGGTAGATGTCGTGGGACCAACCGTAGGACGTCAGTTGGAGAAGCAGGCTGGGCTGGCAACGCTTTATTCCCTGCTGGGCATGCTCGTCTACCTCTGGTTCCGGTTCCAACTCATCTACGGCATAGCGGCGGTGGTGGCATGTTTTCACGACACACTAATCACCGTAGGTTTCTTTGCACTGACGGGGCAGGAGATCAGCCTGACGGTCATTGCCGCGATCCTTACGCTGGTCGGCTATTCGATGAACGACACAATCGTAGTTTTTGACCGTATCCGCGAAAACCTGCGCCTGAGTCGGCGCGAGTCTCTTCCGGATGTGGTCAATCGCAGCATTAATCAGACCTTGAGTCGAACGGTCCTAACATCGGGCCTGACGTTCCTCACCGTTCTCTCGCTTTATGTGTTCGGCGGCCAGGTGTTGCGTGGATTTTCGTTTGCGTTGGTGGTGGGCATTCTGATAGGTACTTATTCGTCGATCGCAGTGGCTGCGCCAATGCTCGTGGCGTGGCAGGACTGGCGTGCCACGCATGGCAAGGTTGCCGTGCTTCCCGCCGCGAAGCGCGCACGCACGTAGTTGAACGGAACAGGATTGCACTGTTTTTGCAGCACGTTTTGCATGTTGGTGCATTGTCTGGTATAGGTTGAGCACGCTGTTCGGTGACGTTTAGACGCGCGGGAACATTCCAACTTTCCGCGGTGTCTAAATAGAAGTAACAGACACCCGATTCGAGGCTGGCCATGTTTGAAGATTCCACGTTTGAATCCGGAGGCAGGATCAAGAGCAAGAGCAAGTATTGGATGGTGGTGACATTTATCACCAACGGTTCGATTCTTCTTCTGCTCATCCTCCTTCCGCTGATTTACCCCGAGGCGCTCCCGAAGACGATGATGACCACTCTTCTGGTTGCACCGCCACCGCCACCGCCTCCCCCGCCCCCACCGCCCCCGCCTGAGGTTATCCACGTAGTCCACGTGCAGTCAGAGATGATGAATAATCAGCTCACGGCTCCCACGCGTATTCCGCACGACATCAAGATGGTCGCGGAAAAGGAAGCTGCTCCAGCGGCTGGGTTCGGTGTAGCCGGCATGGAAGGCTTGGGGGGCAGCTCGAGCGGCGTACTCGGTAGCGTCTTTGGCAGCGGCAACGCGCCCAAGGTGAAGGCCGAAGCGCCCAAGAAGGTGAACATCTCCGCTGGAGTTGCAGTCGGTATGTTGCTGCAAAAGACCAGCCCGGTCTATCCGCCGATCGCCAAGGCGGCGCGCGTCTCCGGCACAGTTGTGCTGCAGGCCATGATTTCAAAGACTGGATCGATTGAAAACCTGCGCGTCATCAGCGGGCCGGCGATGCTGCAGCAGGCAGCCCTGGACGCTGTGAAGTCCTGGCGCTACAAGCCCTACCTACTCAACAACGAACCAGTTGAGGTTGAGACCACAGTGAACGTGATCTTCAGCCTGGGTGGATGACGCGAAATCCGTGGCCCTTTTCGCAGCAATGTGAAAAGGGCTTCCTTTTTGACCCCGAATGCGATCCGGATAAAGTCGCATTCCAGCAACCGCATGGCAGTCGCAATCAACAGAAAACTCCTTAGGAGGAACGATTCAGTGATTCTCGCTCAGTTCGCACATTTCGCTT
>OBLU010006184.1_pt1 | contig 10671 bp, 11 predicted proteins | sample 1518681 | NCBI WGS metagenome assembly OBLU01 (sample SAMEA3539304, study PRJEB22396) | soil metagenome | biome: tundra; feature: field; material: soil | place: USA | collected 2010-05 | depth 0.15 m
CCTTCTCGAAGCCGCCGAAAACGGCCACCTCGTCCTCTCCAGCATGAACACCATCGACACCTCGAAGACGGTGGAGCGCATTGTGAACACATTTCCAGTGTCCGGCCAGCAGGCGGCACGGGAACGCCTGGCCAAGACATTTCGTTACATCATCGCGCAGCGGCTCGTCCCGCGCGCGGACGGCGGCAGCCGCATCCCCGTAGTCGAAATTTTGAAATCGAACTCCCGTACTCGCGACTGTGTCGAACAAGGTGAACGTCCCGGCCGCACCCTGCTAGACGCCATCAAAGCCAGCGAAAACGAAGGCATGCAGCACTTCGATGGCGAGATCGCCAAGATCGTCCGCGCCGGCCTCGTCGATCTGGAAACCGCCCTCTGCTTCGCCAGCAACGCCATGATCCTGGGACAAGAACTAGCCAGGTAGACAGCTGTCAGCTCTAGCACTCAGCTGTCAGCTTTCAGTAAACTAGTCGCGCCCCGGAGGGGCAGCCCGAAAATAGCCCAGCGCTTAAGCGCTGGGAAACGGTGGCAAAAATCACTCAAGTCCCGGAGGGACGACTGACTTCTCACCCAAAAACTTTACCCCGGAAGGATCGGGGTATGATTCTTCCATGTCCTCACCCGCCCCGGGCATCCTCAGCTTTGAAGCCGCTCGCCGCCTGGTCGAGCAGCACGCCCTCAACGTCTCTGCGCCCGAGGTCGAGACGGTTGATCTTCTCCAAGGTCAAGGTCGCGTCCTCGCCGAGGAGATACTCGCCGACCGCGACTTCCCCCCTTTTCCCCGCGCCACCCGCGATGGATACGCCGTGCGTGCCGCCGATCTGGCGGAGCTTCCCGCCCAACTGAGGGTGATAGGCGAGCTGAAAGCTGGAGATTCCCCCGGAGTTAGCCCTGTCGCACGCGGTCAAGCGGTGGAAATCATGACCGGCGCGCCCCTCCCGCCGGGAGCCGACGCGGTGGTCATGGTAGAACACACTTCCCGCGCCGGTCATGCCGTGGAAGTGCGCCGCAGCCTGAGCGTGGGCGAGAATTTTGTGCCGCGCGGCGCTGAAGCGCAAGCCGGCCAACGCTTGCTCGACCGCGGACGTCGCCTCGACCACGCCGCGATTGCCATTGCCGCCTCGGTCGGCAAGCATCATGTGCGTGTCTACCGGATGCCGCGCATAGCCGTGCTTTCCACCGGCGACGAGGTGGTCGAGATCGAAGCCACTCCCGGCCCCGCGCAAATTCGCAATTCGAATTCCTATTCCCTCGCGGCGCAGATTCACCATGCAGGAGGAGAACCAGTCCGCCTGCCCATCGCCCCCGACCAACCCCAGCCGCTGCGAGCATTGATCGAAGAGGGATTCCATTGCGATCTCTTGTTGCTGACCGGCGGCGTCTCCATGGGAAAGTACGATCTGGTAGAGCAGGTTCTGGCAAAGTTGAACGCAGAATTCTACTTTACGGGAGCCGAGATCCAACCCGGCCGTCCCATAGTCTTCGGTTCGTGTGGCGCGGGCGCCCTCGCCCGCGTGTCGGAAGCGACTTCACCGTCCACGCGCGAGCGGACGCCCGCGCCACCGAGAACATATTTCTTCGGCTTGCCCGGCAATCCCATCTCGACCATGGTGACCTTCGAACTGTTTGCCCGCCCCATGATTGAGACGCTCTCAGGAATGATCCCGCACCCCTTGATCTTTCTGCGAGCCCGCCTGAAATCCGAGATTCGAACGAAAACCGGCCTGAAGCGATTTCTACCCGCCCTGCTCTCGGGAGAATTTGAAAATGCCGAAGTGGAGTTGGCGCGCTGGCAGGGATCGGGCGACCTCGCCGCCCAGTCCCGGGCGAATTGCTATGTGGTGATCCCTCCCGACCGGGAGCGTATCGAGGCCGGTGAATGGGTATCACTCTTAGTGCCGTGACAGCGAATCGCACCGCCGAAACAGTGCCCTAAAAATTTGCAGCTTCGTATCAGGGCTATTTGGACTTCGTATCAGAGCGGCTTCGTATCAGGGCATCGCTTTAGCGATGCCACGCACGGCGAAATCGCCGGCCCCTTTAGGGGCTGGCCCTCGAAATGCGATACCCTGTTGACAATGCCCAGGAAACTTTCCCACTACAACGCGCAGGGGGAAGCCCGCATGGTAGACGTGTCCTCCAAAACGCGCACCGCCCGCGAAGCGGAGGCCAGCGCCTTCGTAGCTATGACGCCCGAGGTATTGCGCGCCCTGCCGAAAAATCCCAAAGGCGACCCGCTGGAGATCGCGCGCACCGCGGGAATCATGGCGGCCAAGCGGACCGCCGAACTGATTCCCATGTGTCATCCCGTGTCCTTGTCGCACGTTGCTGTCACATTGCGCCTGTGCGAGAATGGCGTGGCCATTGCCACAAAAGTAAAGACCACGGCGGAAACCGGCGTCGAGATGGAAGCCCTGGTCGCAGCCAGCATCGCGGCACTGACCGTGTACGACATGTGCAAAGCGCTCGATAAAGGTATCGAAATCCGCGAAGTGGTGCTCCAACGCAAGTCCGGAGGCAAGAGCGGAGACTACCACCGAAGCGCGAAGCAGAAATAAACCGGCAGGATTGCCACATCGCCTGCGCAAGGACGTTCCAGTCCCGGAGGGACGACCGAGTTCCCGGCAAGATCTAAGGGCGACTTAAACGCGGAGAAATCAGCATCGCCAAACGATTGCTGAAACAAATCATGGCCACGAACGTCAAAATTCTGCTGGTGGACGACAACCCGATGGTCCTCGGAATGCTTCGACAGGCCCTGTCAACTTTGGGCGAGGTCACCGTCGCCACCGACGGAGCCGATGCCTTATTAAAGGCCGTCGACGATCTGCCGGACGTGCTCATCAGCGACTACCGCATGCCAGGCATGGATGGCCGCCAGTTGCTGGAAAAGCTGAAGAGCCGCCCCGCAACCGCTGGCATCGCCGTGATCCTCATGGCCAGCAAGGCCGACATCAGCGAACGACTATCGCTGCAGGACCCCATCGAGGATTACCTGGAAAAGCCGTTCTTCCTCAAAGATGCCGTCCACAAAATCAAGCGCGTAGTCGACAGAATCGCGCTGGAGAAAATGAGCAAGGCGGCCTCGACCGATGGCATCTTGCGCGGCAGCCTCTCGCAGATGAATGTCATCGATCTGGTCCAATCGCTCGAGATGGGCCGCAAGAGTTGCCTGCTCACCATGACCAGCGCAAAAAACGACGACAAATGCGAGATCTACTTCAACCAGGGTCAAGCCAAGCACGCCACTTATGGTTCGATTGTGGGCGACGAAGCGGTCTTCAAAGTCCTGCGCTGGACGGACGGAAATTTCCAGATCGATTTCAATGGCAAGTCGTCGCTGGAAACCACGACTCTGAATACGCAAGGCCTGCTCATGGAAGGGTTGCGGTTGCTGGACGAGGCGCAGCGCGACGCAGCCGCCGCTGAGGGTGAAGATGTCCTCCTCGACACCTGATCCCCCGTCAGATGCTGCTTCATCGCACGCGGCTTTATCGTCCGGTGCCACACGCGCAGCGGTGCTCACCGTAAGCGATTCATGCTCACGCGGCGAAAGAGTAGACCTCTCCGGTCCGGCCGTGGCCGGAATGCTGGCGCGATACAACTTTCAAGTCGCAGTGCGCGCCGTGGTCTCCGATGAGTGCGCCGCAATTCAAGAAAAACTGATTGAGCTCTCCCAATTCGCTCGCCTGGTGGTCACCACCGGCGGCACCGGAATCGCTCCCCGCGACGTCACCCCCGAAGCGACCAGCGCGGTGTGCGACCGGTTAGTGGAAGGGATCGCCGAGCAAATGCGCTTGCAGGGATCGAAGAAGACTCGCTTCGCAGCCCTCAGCCGCGCCGTCTGCGGCGTGCGCGGCACAACCCTGATCCTGAACCTGCCCGGCAGCCCCGCAGGCGCCGTCGAGTCACTAGGGGCAGTCATGGACTTGCTCCCCCATGCGCTTGAGCTACTCGCCGGGAAAACGCAGCATAAGTAAATAGTCGTTAGTCGATAGTCGTTCGCAAATCATATTGTGCCAACAAACGACGCGAATCGGCTCGCCAACGACTAACGACCAGGGACTAGCGACCAGCCCCGAACGACCGTCGACCAACGACCAACGACTGCTCCGCTGCTCTCGCGTAAACTTACTCTCTTGAACAAAATCAAACATTTTGTCCACGCCTACAGCGACTGGATCCGCCACGTCCTCGTGCCCCTGGGGCCGTGGGGCATGCTTGCCTTGTCAGTCGTGGATGGCTCCTTCATAGGCATGCCGCTGGACGCAATTTTCGTCTACTACGTCTACACCGACCGCTCCCGCTTCCTCCTCTACGTGCTGCTGGGCTCGGCCGGATCGGCCCTAGGAAGCATCGTCCTCTATATCATTGGATACACCGGTGGCGAAGTCCTCTTGCGCAAGCGACTTTCCGCCCAGCGCTTCGAGAAAATTCACGAATCCTTCGATCGCCATGAATTCTGGGCGCTGATGTTTCCTGCCATGTTGCCCCCGCCCACGCCTTTTAAGATTGTGGTGCTGGCTGCGGCGGCGTTCGAGATGAACTTCGGACACTTTCTGCTGGCGATTTTTGCCGGCCGCTTTTTACGCTTTCTGATCGAGGCCCTACTGACCCTCTGGTTCGGCCCGCAGATCGTAACCCTGACCGTTAACGTTTTCGCCCACCACTTCTTGTGGATTCTCGCCGCAGTAGCAGCGCTGGTAGTCGCCTGGCTCGTCTGGCGCCGCGCCAGAATCCAGTCCCGAAGGGACGCCCGAAAATAGCCCAGCGCTTCAGCGCTGGGAAAGAGAGTAAGAGATGATCCAGTCCCGGAGGGACGACCGAACTCTCACCCAAACTCTTTAGGGGCGCGCCGTAAATACTGCCAAACTCAATCGCGGCTTTATCCCCTGCGTTTTCACCAACCGGAACCCTAAGGCGTCCGCATCCGCACACGCGCTGCCCGCCCGCCCAAAGTATAGTGACGAATGTTCCAGGTATAAATCGTCTCCGCTTCGGCTTTATAGGCGCAGTGCGCCAACATCGCATCGTGGATACCTCCACCAACAATGCCCAAAGCCGATGCCGCTTGCACCGCGTCAGCATATTCATCTGCACTCAAGGCAATCACCGACAGACGCTCGCGAATATTGTCGACGAACAACCACGCTTGCTCCGAACTGATGCGATGCTTGCCTGGCATCCTCGTCAGCGTGGAGTAAACCTCGACCAGGCTGTGTGCGCCACAGCAACCCGATGTCTTGTCAAATTGGATGAACAACTCCAGGCTGGCTTGATGATGAACGTGGTCACCATAGAACACCGGGACAAGCACCGATGTATCCAGAAAACCTTTCATTTCCCCTTGCCGTCGCTTTCGTCCACGCCCTCACCAAGATTGGCCAGGTCTCGTTCTTCTCGAATCCCCTTGATCACCTCATCCGTCGCCGACGCAGGCAGCGGCTTGCCGGCGCGAAACACCCAGACACCATGTTCCTTCGCAAGAGGTCCCGTCCCGCGAACCGGCCGCAACGTGATATGCTCCCCGGCCCTCTCCATCTCCAACGCATCCCCGGGTTCCAAATGAAGCTCTTTTCGGACCGGCTTAGGAATTACAACCCGCCCTGCCCTGTCGATCACAAGACGCTCAGCCATATTGGCATGATATTATGGGTCGACCCAACAATCAATACCACGAACCAAACTGTCACAACATAAAGAGTTAGAATCCCCCGTGAACCGTATTCTGATCAGCGGAGCCTCAGGGCCGATCGGCAAGGCCCTCCTGGCATCATTTGACCCCACGACCACCAAGGTGATGCGACTGGTGCGCACTCGCGCCCAGAGTCCGGACCAAATCTCCTGGGACCCTAAGGTCCCCCTACTGCCCAAGGTAGTCTCGGGATTCGACGCCGTGATCCACCTGGCTGGCGAAAGCGTGGTAGGACGCTGGACTGAAGCTAAGAGGAAAGCGATCCGCGAAAGCCGCGTCCAAGGGACCAAGAACCTGGCCACCTCTCTGGCGCAAAGCGAGGCGAAGCCGAGCGTGTTCGTGTGTGCGTCGGCGGTTGGCTACTACGGAAATCGCGGCGAGGAACTTCTAAGCGAAGAGAGCCCGAGTGGGGAAGGATTTCTGCCCGAGGTTTGCCGCGAATGGGAGGACGCCAGCCGTGTTGCCGCCGCAGCCGGCATCCGCACCGTGAACATCCGCATTGGCCTCGTGTTGAGCCCGAAAGGCGGGGCGCTAGCGAGCATGCTGACCCCGTTCAGAATGGGCCTCGGCGGACGCATCGGCTCCGGCCAGCAATGGTGGAGCTGGATCCATGTCGACGACATCGTGGGAGGAATTCATCACGCGATGCGCACCGAGTCCCTCGATGGGCCGCTGGAGGGACCCCTGAATCTGGTGGCGCCGAATCCGGTGCGCAATGCGGATTTTACAAAAGTATTGGCGTCCGTGCTGCGACGGCCTGCCTTTTTCCCGGTGCCGGAGTTTGCCCTGCAGCTGGCCTTCGGCAGGATGGCTGCGCAGGAAATGCTGCTCTCCAGCCAGCGAGTCGAGCCCGGAAAACTCCGGGCCACCGGTTATCCATTCCGTTTTCCCCACCTGCAGCCCGCGCTAGAGCACCTGTTGGCGGTGCGATAGAGTCTTCATTCGCTGGAATCAACGCTCGAATCCAGCGCCCGATGTGATTGCCGTCACATCATCAACTATCGTGGCCTGCCACACTAAAGCAGCATGGTGAAGAAGTCGATTGCGGCTGCGCTGCTGGTGTGCCTGGTCGCCTGGGCAGAGATGGCCCTGGCGCCAATGTTCTTCATGCATGCCTGGCACCTGCAGCCACCAAGTGCAGTGGCCGAGCACAGAGCCCTTCACCACCAGGACGTTATGCCCGCCGGCCATCCCTGCTGCCCCAAGATCAGCCGGATCGAGAATGCGCTTCCGCTCCAGTTCGCGGCCAGCGGTCTGCCCTGCCAGGATGAGCACCGCTGCGGCTTCCTGCAAGGTTCGCACAACCCACCCGCACCCGTAAGTGCCCGCCATAGATTGTCGCGAGTCATTGCCGCTTCCGAGATTGCCGAATTCAGCCCGGCTCACCCAGAGTCGCGAATTTCCTCGATCGCCGCGGTCGCGCCAATTCCTCCACCCGGCCTGCTTGACATGGTTCTCCGAGTTTAGATTCCTTCCTCACCTTTGAACTCCGATTCGCGGCCGTCACACTGGCCGCATGTCTCAACTGTTCTTATAACTCTTATTAAAAGGAGCTCTTATGAAATTCAGACTGTTTACTTTGATCATGGTCCTGGCCTTGTCGTTGGGGGGCTGGACACAAGACACCCCGGCAGCGTCGCCTGCACCGAACTCAACCCCAGCCCCGCAAGCGCAGACGTGCGGCCATCACGACATGGCCGGCATGAAAGACGGCAAAGGTTGCTGCCATCACGCCGCGGCCGATGCTGATGCTAAGGATGCGTCAGCCTGTTGCGGCAAGAAGTGCGAAGCCAAAGGCAGCAAGTCTTGCCGCGAAGGCAAGAAGATGAAAGCCGCCATGAAGGAATGCAAAAAGAACGGCTGTTGCACAGACGGGAACTGCTGCGGTGATGCGAAAAGCTGCGGCAAGGACAAGAGCGAAAAAACTGTCAAAGGCTGCTGCGGGAACAAGTGCGAACGTCCAGCGCAAACACCAGCGGTAAGCTAGTTCAACCTCGTTATTTTTGACGCCCCGGTCGCTCCCGGTCTTGAGCGACCGGGGCTTTTCTTACTCTTCGCGAGCTACCGCTAGGACGTGGGTCCGTGTGATCCGGTCATGCCAGCACAAGTCGCCCTGGTCAAGAGCGCACCAGAGATAACCGAGTCCCGCGGAAAATGCGGACAGATACGATGCCAGCACCCGCCAGCGGCGCGCGCGACGATTGAGCGCCGAGCCGTCAAACCCAGCCAGCCGCAGCCGCGCGGCCCGAAGTCCTGGAGTCGAGCCCGTGTACACCATAAACAGGAACTCATAAGCCGCCCACAGCACAACTGCGACCACAACCAGAGCAGCGCCCAGTAGCGGCAGCGGCCCGCGAACGGGATTGAGGCGAAGGAAAATTGCGGCAAACGCGGTGAGCGCGGTTATAAGGATAGCGCCATCCACCAGCACAGCCAGCCCGCGCCGGACAATCGAAGCCGAGGGGAACGTGGCGGCACAGTCGGCTCGACTGTCGACCGGCTCCTGCTGAGCGGCCTCAATCAGCATTCCACCCAATGCCGGAGGTGGCGGCAGAATCTCCGGGACTTCGACAATGCGCGGACGTCCCCGATCCACGACGGGATCAGCCAGGTCACTAGGCTGAAAAATTGGAATCGCGGCAGACCGCGGGAATTCGATGACCTTCGCGGATTGCTCCAGAGTCGACCCAACTTCGGCGATGGCAGATCCGGAGAAAGCATGCTCCGCGAGATCCGTTCGTTGTTCCTCGGCGTCGAACGTGAAGTCCGAGTCAGCTCGCATCGACGCGTCCACCGATCCAGCTTCCGTCGATCCAGCCTTCGATTCAGCGGCAGGACGCGACCAGGTGCCCGGCGAATCAAAGGGCAGCAGGAGCGAGGGATAACGCGGAGTCCGCGGCTTGCGTCGCGTGCGATAACGTTCGAGGCGAGCGGCAACCTCGACCCGCCATGAATCCGCGCCAGCAAAGACACCAGCTTCCGAAACACAATGTTGCGACGAGGACGAAGCCTCAGCGGCGCTGCCGACGGCCTCAGACGGACAGAGAAGTGGCAGCACGGCGAATTCGCCGTCGGTAGTACGGTTCGTCACTCCAGTAGTCGTCAGTCCACTCATCCTAATTCCAAGTCAGTCGTTAGTCGTTGGTCGTTAGTCGTCAAAATTGTGTGGTGTCCTGCCTGCCAACGACCAGCGACCGCCCCGCAGCTTTGCTTCGTCGCCCGCTCGCGTGCTAAGGTCAGTTGGTTCCCGTTGGCAAGACCGGCTGGCGGAGCGCACGCATGCGTGCAGATCACCGCAGATTACCCGCTAATGATCACCCGCTCTCGAATCATTATCACGGCCGCCTGGGTCTGTCATCTGCTTCTCACTCCGGGGATAGTAACCAGCCAGACCCTGCCCCCTGCCACCCCAGCCATCTCCGTTTCCGAGCAGCCTCCCGCGTCGCCGCTGCCGCCCGCCACTCAAGCCGCGACCGAGACTGCCACCAAGACCGCCACCAAGACCGAAGAAGAGGTCACCATCCGCGCCGTGCAGCAGGAGAAAGATGGGCCCGTCTATCACCTGCGCGGCGCGGTCGAGATTCACTACCGCACCTACATCCTCGACGCCGATCAAGTCACCTACGACACCGACTCCGGGGACACTGAACTCGAGGGCCACGTCGTTCTCGACGGCGGTCCCTACGACGAGCACGTCGAGGCCAGCCATGGCGCTTACAACATTCGCACCGAAACCGGCATATTCTATAGCGTGGTCGGAACCATTGGATTGCGCCTGCGCAAGTCCCGCTATGTCCTGACCACCTCCAATCCCTTCGCCTTCACCGGAAAAGTTGTCGAGAAGCAGGGCCCCGACCACTACCTGGTGCGCCAGGGAACGGTCACTACCTGCGAACTGCCCCATCCCAAATGGCTCTTCAACGCCCAGCGCATTTCGGTGGATGTGGATGGCACCGCCAAAATCTACAAAAGTGACTTTCGCCTGATGGGCATCCCGGTGTTGTATTTTCCCTACGTAACTCATCCCATCCAGAAGCAAGAGCGTCAGACCGGCCTCTTGATCCCCAGTTTCGGCAACTCGTCCACCAAAGGATGGATCGCCGGCGATTCCGTGTACTGGGTGTTCAATCGCAGCTCGGACGCCACCCTGGGCGCTGAATACTATTCGAAGCGCGGCTGGTTCCAACGCGGAGAATTCCGCGCCCGTCCCAGCGAAAGCTCCTACGTGTACTTCAACTATCAGGGCATAGCCGACCGCGGCATCGGCTCTCCCCCGCAGGACCAGGGCGGCGAGGACGCCCGTTTTCTCGCCGAGCGCTCTTTCGGAACCTTTCGCGGCGTCGCCAATGTGGATTATTTGAGTTCGTTCGTCTTCCGCATCGCCTTCACCGATGTTTACACCCAGGCGATCGACTCCGAAGTGAGGTCGCAGATTTTCCTCTCCAATACAACCAACGGATTTCACTTCAACGCCCTGGCCGAGCGCTACCAGGATTTCGAAGTTTGTGTTCCCCCTCCGCCGCCGGAAACAGGCTCCTGCAGCACCATTACGCAGACCGAGTTGGTCCGGATTCTGCATACGCCGAGCCTGTTCATTTCGGGCGAGGAACGCCAGCTGGGAAATTCCCCCCTCTACTGGTCGTTCGAAAGCGCGGCCGAGGGATTGCAGCGCCGGCAAGCGCCCCAGGGTTTGCGGCCCGGGCTCCGTACCGCCGCCCTGGTCGGCCGGTTCGATCTGGCGCCCTCGCTCACCCTGCCTGTGCTCTGGCGGGGATGGTCGTTCCGTCCCGCACTCACCCTGCGCGACACCCTCTACACCGAGCAGGCGCCTCTGGCATCTCCCGGCACCGCCGCCGCCGACGTTCTGAATCGCAAGTCTCTGGAAACGTCAGTCGAGGTGCGTCCCCCGGCTTTGTCCCGCGTCTTCGATCGTCCCTGGCTCGGACGCAAATGGAAGCACGTGATTGAGCCGCGCA
>OBLU010006185.1_pt1 | contig 10669 bp, 8 predicted proteins | sample 1518681 | NCBI WGS metagenome assembly OBLU01 (sample SAMEA3539304, study PRJEB22396) | soil metagenome | biome: tundra; feature: field; material: soil | place: USA | collected 2010-05 | depth 0.15 m
GCTTGCGGGCATCGATCTCCTGGTTGCCGGGTCCGCTCACTTCCCTTATCCGCACCTGCTTCTGCCGGCGATCCCCTGGGTGTGCGCCGCCCTCGCCGCTACTCCGTGGAACCGCTGGCCTGCGTTCGTCTCGGGCAGCGGTGCGTTGCGGCTCGGCACAGCTCTGCTCTCGATCGGTGTCCTGCTCGCTGCCGCGCAGGGCTCGTACGCGGGATCGTACTGGCTCAACGGTCGGAGCCTGTCCGCGTACTACGCCAACGGCTACGCCAGCCTGGTGAGCAGTTCGGAACGAACCCGGTGGCAGAACAGCTTCTCGCGCGATGTCGTCTACGACCGCGCCATCACCAATTGGCTGGTCACGCACCATTACGCCAATGCGTCAGCGGTTGTCTGGAACGTTTCAGACGCATGGATCTACCTCTTGACCCCACTCAACACGGTGCTGCCGACGGTCGGCCTCTTCAACGATGACGTGCTCCTGGGGAGTCGCGACGCAGTCGGTCCGTACGTCGCCGAGAAGCGGCCCACCGTCATCGTCATCAATCAGCCAAGCTTGGTCCTTCGCCCGACCATCGTCCCGGTGCTCGCGCAGTACTACGTGGCCGTGTACCGGATCGGCGTCGACACGGTCTATATCGAGCGCACGCGCGTGCGCTGAGGGAACCCGCTCACCCCGAGCCGCCTGACCGGACGTACAGTTCAATCCCATTGGCATCAATCACCTGTTCATAGTTGTGGGTGCTGATGAACCCACGGATGTCACTCAGGTTCTCAATGCCGATTGGGGTGATCAGTATCAACTCGGGCGGTGTCGCGTTCATCCTTGCGAGAATCCCCCCGGTGCCCTTCTCGAGTGCCAGGGTCACGTAGAGCGGACCGCTGCGGGTCGGGGGCAGGAGGTCGTCATCGACAAGCGGCCAGGCGAGATTCGTCCAGAGCATCGCGGTGGCGCCGGCGAGATTGTGGCTGCTGATCCATTGTTCGGCCTCGCGCTCGCCGTAGTTGAGGGTGCCGCCGAAATACGTGTCGTAGTCGAACTCCGAGATCGAGCCTGAGACGTAGCTCAACGCATTGGCGTAGTACCCGACACTCCACACCGTCGTCCGGTAACCGGCCATGAAGAGCGACCACCCCGTGGAGGCGATTGCCACCAACAGGGCGCCCGCCACGAGCACGCGAGGTCGCCGGATACCGTGTGACAGGCGGCCCCGTTGGCGCGACAGCAGGCCGGTCACCAGCATGACCAGCGGGATCATCACCGGTAGGAGGAAGTGCTCGTACGCATACCCCGCGGCGATCGCGGTGAACAGCAGCGCAGTGCACCAGATGCGCACGAGCTCGAGGCGCGCGTCCTTCGCGTTGCGAAAGAACCAGGCCACCACCGCCATCGCAACTAGGATGGCGATGCGAACGAGATAGGCAGGGAGTCGGTCGCCGAGCGCATCGTTGACGTAGTCGGCATACGAGGCGACCAGCGCGAACCAGACATTGTGGGCGCCGGAGCTGATCATGAACGGAACGATCACCGCCGCAACCGTGATCGCGAAGGTTCCTCCCACCAGGAGCGTCGACCGCCAGTTGCGGCGCACCAAACACCAGAGCATCACCGAGGCGAAGTCGGCGATGGCCGTCTGCTGGATCAGGAATCCACATGCGAACAACCCGCCGATCACCACGAGCGTCAGAGTGCGCGGCTGTCGCGCGCCAGCGGTGCACGAGCACAGGAACCACACCATCGCAACCGTCACCGGGCCGATGAGCAGGCTCTCCGGGAGCGCCAGGTTGCCATCCAGCATCGGCGAACCGATGATCACCGCAATCACCAGGCCACCCCACAGCGCAGTGCGTTTCGTGAACAGACGCGACATGCCCCACGGGGCAGCGATGATGGCGGCAAGCCCGCTCAGGATCGTGAGCGCATGGAGGCCGGCCTCGCTGCTCCCGAAGAGCGCCTGGCTGAGCCCGTATATGCGGAAGAGCAGCGGCGGTTTGTTGTTCCACGCATTGACGTAGAGGCCGTACCCGGCATGCGTCAGCCACGCCGTCGACGCGTAGCCGGCCTCGTCCGAGTACCACTGCGGTTCGATAAGTGACGGGAGGCGCAGCAGCAGATACAACGCGACCGGCAGGACGATGTGCAGGTTGCGCTTCATGCGTGCCGGGACCTCGGACATCGTGTTCTCGTCCTGCGCGTTGGGGTATCCGCGCGCCGGGCGCGCCGGGAGCGCATATTGTGAAGAAATCATGGCGCCGCGCGTCAATCGCTCCTCAGGGGCGGCGTCACCGCCATTACCTCGCTGCGGTGACATCCCGTAGCATCGCCAAGCGTGAGCCAAGCACCGGTCTCGACCCGCCTTCACCTGGTTCGCCATTGCGACGTCCGCAACCCTGACGGTGTGCTCTACGGTCACCTTCCTGACTTTCCGCTGAGCGAGAAGGGCGTCGAGCAGGCGCACGCGCTCGGCCGGTACTTCGCGCACAGCACCGCTCGCCAGATCTACTCGAGTCCACTCGAGCGCGCCCGGCAAACGTCAGAGATCATCGCGTCCTATCTCGACTCGGTGCCAATCACCTACACGGAGGACCTGATCGAGACGCGCTTCGGCCTGTACCTCCAGGGCGTCCCACCCAAGCAGGTGCCATGGCGGCGCCCTCTCTGGCTGATCCACATGGTGTTGCCGGGTGTCCTCGGCAACGACGAGTCGGTTGCAGGACTGGCCACGCGGGTGGGCCGCCCGCTCATGCGGCTGCTCGCGGAGCATCCCGGCGATGGCGGTATCTGCGTCAGCCACGGTGATCCCATCCAGGGATTCTGGGTCACCGCCGAGCACCGGCCACGTTACGCACTACACCGGCTGCAGTGCGCCAAAGGCGGGCTCCTCGAGCTCGACTACGAGGGCGAGGCGTTGCGCCGCCTCAGCTACCTCTCCCCGGCTCGAATCGCCGAGCTTGCCCCGGCAGCCGGTCAGACCGACGCAGGTTCTCGATCGGGCGTCTGAGGCTCACCACTCGCATCGGACGACCAGTGGGGATCAAGCGTGATCGGCTGGCGCCGCCTGCGCTGAAGGCGCTCGAGCAGGGGTCGCAGGTAGAGCTTGGTGAGCAGCCCCGTCATGATCAGGATGAACGAGGTGTACACGAGCAGCACACCCTGATCGTCATTGACCTGGAACAGCGAGTACTGGGTTACCGAGGGGAAGGAGATCGAGAAGTCGACCGCTTTGCCGTTCTTGGTGTCGATCGGGAGTTGCAGCGTCTGACCCAGGGTGATCGGGAGCACCTGAGCATTCGTGAAATACGGCGTCATCCCAGTCGTGTTGAGTTGGTTCACGTTCTGCGGCGCACCATTGTTGAGACCGAGGTTGCCGACGTACAGCTGCATCTCGATCACGGGGTTGCGCGGCTCCACACCACCCGGGCCGTATGCGGTGGCCGTCGGGTTGATGGATCCGTTGCTGCCGATCGACGGGATCACCGTCGCGTCCGGGTAGAAGGACATCTTGGCGCCGATCTGCACGGCCTCCGACGCGCCCGGGATCGTGTAGTTGAAGTCGGGGACCTTGAGGACCCCGTCCCCGAGGGCCTTGTTGCCGATGTTGCTCGAGTCGTCGAAGAACTGGATGGCGCCCTGATACACGGTCTGGCCCGCGGGGTTCTTGACGACGATCGTCGGCGCCCAGCCGTAATCCTGCTGATACACGTTGACTCCGTCGACGCTGAGGAAATCGTTGACCAGGATGTCCTTGGTCGCCACCGTCTTCCCGTGGTCGAGGACGGTGACGTGGCTCACGTAGTTACTGGCCTCACCGTTGGGCGCGTATGTGGCCTCGAAGCTGTTGAGTCGCAGGGTGAAGGGCGCGTAGTTCCCGTGGAAGAGCAGTCCCTGCTGCAGGGTGTCGTACCCCGCCGGCGTGTTCGTGAAGCTCTGACCCTGGGTCAGCGTCACGAGGCCCTGATACCCGGTCGCCTTCCCCCAGACAACGGCAATCAGGAGGAGGAAGAACGAGCTGTGAAACAGCCACGATCCCCACTCGCCCCAGTACTGCGGCGTGCGCTTGTACCCGCGCGCGGTCCGCATGATGAGCGCCCGGCCGCGGCGGATCACGCACCAGCCGAGCGACACGTAGAGCAGGCCAAGCAGCACGTAGAAGACCGGCGACACGAAGACCTGGGTGAGCGGGAGCTGGAGATCTGCGAACAGCACGTTCAGGTTCGGCCACGCCGTGAGGAACGCCTCGACCTTGCCCGGATCCGACGTGTTCTGCTGGGGCACGAACGAGCCGATGAGGACGATGATCAGGATGCCGAGGAGCAGGAAGATCGCGGTCCGCATCCGCGTGTACTCGTGCCAGTACCTCCCGGCGTCCTCCCTGACTTTCCCCCTCACCGCAATGCGCCTGAGCGCAGTAAGCCTTTCGGATCGAAGGCGCCGGCCAGACCCGGCTGCCAGCTCAAGGTTCCCGGGGGTTTGGAGGTCGCCGTGCGCGCTGCGGCCGGCTCGAGGCGGAATGTGACCGCCGCGATGACCGCCAGGCGGCCCGCGCTGCCCAGCAGCACGGCGATCAGGTCGTAGCCGACGACGTCCTTGAGCGCTGAGCCGCCCGCCTTGACCGCTTCCCCTGTCGAGAGGACAGCCTCCACGCCCGCCAGCGAGCGCCGTGGCACCTCGCCGCGAGCGACCAGTGTGCCGACCCGCGCCGACCCGGTCTCGGCCCCAAGCCCGACCACGGCCAGCTTGTCCTTGGCCACCGAGGAGCGAACCTGCGCGACGGTCGCGCCTGCCCCAGCGCGGACGGTGAGGCCGGCGGCCGCGACCTGGATCTCCGCAAGCCGATGGACGCTGAGAATGATCCCGCCGCGCTCGGGCGCGCCGCCCGGGGTCGACGGGGCGCCGCTGGTCACGCTGATCGGGACTCCGTGCTGGTTGCAGAAGTTCGCGACCACAGTGAGTGCGTGCGCGTCGGGCGGGCTCACCACATCGCCCGTGACCCCCTCCGGGCTCACGATCTCGACAAACCCCTTGAGCAGCTCGTCGTTCACACGATCAACCCTTTCAGCGACGCGCTCGCCGCCGTGTAGACGAGCACGATCATGACTCCGAGGATGAGGGTCCCGGCTGTGGTGGCGACCAGCACGGCGCTGCCGGAGAAACCGGTACGCGACCACCGGTACTCCTCGGCGCCGATCGCAGGACGCTGGTACATGAGCAGGCCGACGCGCAGGTAGTAGAACGCGGAGACCGCGCTGGTTGCGATGCCCCAGAGCGCGAGCGGTACCTGTCCGGCGTTGATGGCGGCGGTGAAGACAAGGAACTTGCCGAAGAAGCCCGCTGTCGGCGGGAACCCACCAAGCGAGAAGAGAAAGAGCGCCATGCTGGCCGCGACGAATGGCCGGCGATGGGCGAGCCCACGCAGCCCGTCGTAGCTGTCGAGGTCCTCCCCGCGGCCGGCCATGATGGTGATGACCGCGAACGCGCCGATGTTGGTCACCGCGTACGCGGCCAGGTAATAGAGGACTCCGATCGTCCCGAACGAGCTGGTCTGCCCCGACGGCAGCAGCACCGGGCCGACCGCGACGCCGATGAGGATGTATCCGGCCTGCGCGATGCCTGAGTAGGCGAGCATGCGCTTGACGCTCGTCTGGGTCAGTGCGGCGATGTTGCCGACCACCATCGAGGTGATCGCCACCAGCGCGACCACCGGCTCCCAATGCTGGTAGAAATGGGTTCCCCCGCCGGCGAATGTGTACGTGAACACGCGGACGAGGGCGGCGAACGCGGCGACCTTGGTGGTCACGCTCATGAATGTCGTGACCGACGTCGGCGCCCCCTGGTAAACGTCCGGAGTCCAGGAGTGGAAGGGCGCCGCCGACACCTTGAACGCGAAGCCGATGAAGAGCAGCAGCACGCCCGCAAGCAGCAGCGGATCGACCGCCATCGTGGTCTGACTCTGGATGGCCGCGGCGATCTGTGCGAGCTGCGTGTGGCCCGTCTCACCGTAGATCAGCGCCATGCCGAAGAGCAGGAAGCCCGACGCGAAGCCGCCGAGCAGCAGGTACTTCAGCGCCGCTTCCTGCGATCGTTCCTCGTGCCGCGAGAAGCCGCTGAGAACGTACAGCGCCAGGGAGAGCAATTCGATCGCCAGGAAGATGACCATCAGGCTCGTCGCGCCGGCGAGCAGCATCATGCCGAGGGTCGCGGCGAGGATCAGCGCGTAGTACTCGCCGTAGTGAATGCCGCGTCGGTTCAGATAGTTCGGGCTGATCATGACCACGAGCCCAGCGCTCACCAGGAGGATCGCGTCGACGAAAAGCGCGAAGCGGTCGTAGGCGAAAGAGCCGGAATACACGAGGCGTCCGGGGTTCGCGTCGAACCACGCCCATATCGTCACGGCGAACGCGGCCGCGATACCGAGCAACGCGAACCCCGCGAGCCAGGTCCGCCTCGACGCCGGAATCACCAGGTCGAGGAGCATCAGCAGGAGGAACGCGCCGCCGAGGACGAGTTCGGGAAGAATGCCGACGAGGTCGCGTCCGCCGGGAAACGTCAGCGGGACCGGGGATGCCGCGATCAGCATCACTGCGTTCCCGGGTTCGATGCGGCCGGCTGTATCAGGCTCACGTAGGTGTTCACCGATCCCGTGGAGACATCGGTGATGGGCTTCGGATACAGCCCGATGAAGATCATCATCGCGACCAGCGGCACCAGCAACATCCCCTCACCGAGGTGCAGGTCGTGCACTCCCTCGGTCCGCGGCTTGGGAGGATCGTGCATCAGCCCCTGGTGGAGGCGAAGCATGTACCACGCAGCCAGCACGACGCCTCCACCGGCGAGCACCGCGTAGACCCAGTTGAGCTGGAACGCTCCCAGCATGATCGTGAACTCACCGACGAAGCTGTTCATGCCCGGCATGCCGAGTCCCGCGAGGGTCGCCACCAGGAAGAAGAAGTACAGCCACGGCATTCGGCGTTCGAGACCCGACAGTTCGCCGAGATCGCGCGTCCCGGTGCGCGCCTCGACATAGCCGACGATGAGAAACAGCGCGCTGATGATGATCCCGTGGTTGATGATCTGGATCACCGCGCCGTTGATCCCGTTGTCGGTGAGCGAGAAGATACCCAGCGCGATGAACCCGAGGTGGCTGATGCTCGCGTATGCCACGATCCGTTTGAGGTCGCGCTCCGAGAGTGCCATCAACGCTCCGTAGATGATGCTGAGCACGGCGAAGGCGGCCAACACGAACCGATACTTCTCCATCTCCCCTGGGAAGAGCGTCAATGCGAACCGGATGAAGCCGTAGGCACCGAGCTTGCTGACCACGCCCGCAAAGAACACCAGGACCGCGGGCGGGCACGCCTCGTAGAGGTCGGGGAGCCACGTGTGCAGCGGAACGATCGGGATCTTGATCGCGAATGCGAGCGCGAAGCAGATGAATGCCAGCTCCTTGGGCGTGAACGTGGTCACGTGGATGAGCGGTATGACAAACGCGCTCCCCGAGCTGATCGGCTGCGCGAGGATGCTTTCGAGGTCGAAAGATCCCGATGGCGACTGGATATAGAGATAGATGATCGCCACCAGCATCAGCAGACTGCCGGCGACGGTGTAGACGATGAACTTGAGGGTCGCCGGGCCTCGTTTGTCACCACCCCAGTTGCTGAGCAGCACGTAGAGAGGAACCAGCATGCCCTCCCAGAACATGTAGAAGAGCAGCAGGTCGATCGACAGCAGGACGCCCGTGGTGGCGGCCTCGGTCAGCAGCACCAGCGTGCAGTAGAACCGCAGGCGGTCGGTCGTCTTGCGTGAGATCGCGAGAGCCCCGAGCAGGAACACGCCCGCGTTGAGCGCGAGCAACCAGGCAGAGATGCCGTCGATCCCGAGGTGATAGGTGGCGTTGAGGGCCGGCAACCAGGCGTGGGTCTCCTGGAAATGCAGCGGCAGCGGTCCGTTGGTCGCCTTGTTGCCGGGCATCCAGAGCAGGAGCAGCGTGACGATCACCGCCCCGGCAAGCGTTGCGAAGATCGTGAGTCCCTTCACCACCGCTGTGAGACGGCGCGGGACGAGTTGGAGCAGGATCGCCGCCCCGGCGGGAATGACGATCAGCAGCGTGAGCCACGGGATGTGATTCATCGCGCGATGAACACCCACACGACCACGAGCACCACCGCGAAGACCGTGAAGATCGACGCGTAGTCTCGAATCAACCCCGTCTGAATGAGGCGGAGATCAAGGCTGAAGCCACGCAGCAGTTCCCCGATCCCCTGGACCCAGCCGTCCATCATGTCGGGCTCGACCACTCGCCGCGCGGTTCGCGCCACGGCCTTGACTGGTTGCACGAGTGCGCGATCGTAGATCTCGTCGAAGTAGAACTTGTTGTACGAGAGCAGTGGGACCAGGCGTGGGAGACGCGCGAGCACGACCTGTGGATCGGGCCGGTGCTCGTACCAGAGCCGCATGGCCAGTCCGATGCCGATCAGACTCGCCGCGGTGCCGATCACCAGCCCCACGAGCGCGAGACCGAACGAAGGCTCGTGGAGCAGCGGCGACTGGGATCCGGCAAAGACCGGGCTCAGGAAGTCGCTGAACACGTGGAGCGTGTTGGGGAGCGGGAACTGCAGCGGCCAGGCAACGATCACGGAGAGCGCGCCCAGGATCACCACCGGGATGAGCATGGAATAGCCCGACTCCTTGACACCGAAGCCGCGCGCGGTCTGAGGTTCCCCCTGGAACACGGTGAAGTAGAGACGGAATGCGTACAGGCCCGTGAGCACGTTGACCCCGACTCCGACCGCATAGAGGATCCACGGTGCCGGCCCCGGGCCGGACAGCGTTCCGAATCCGAGCAGATCCTCCTTGCTGAACCATCCCGAGAAGAGGAAGAAGCCGGCCAGCGCGAGCGACCCGGCACCGAATGCAAAGTGCGTCCACTTCATCCGCGCGTGCAGTCCGCCCATGAGGCGAATGTCCTGCTCGTCATGGAGCGCATGGATCACGTTGCCCGCCGCCATAAAGAGCAGCGCCTTGAACACCGCGTGCATCGCGAAATGGAACATGCCCGCGGAATACGCTCCGATGCCGACGGCGTAGATCATCAATCCGATCTGCGACATCGTCGAATAGGCGATCACGCGTTTGATATCGATCTGTGAGAGGGCGATGATGCCCGCCATCACGGCGGTCCCCATACCGACGCAGGCCACCATGCCCTCGGCGACCGGGGCGAGATTGAACAGCAGGTGGAACCGGGCGATGAGATAGACGCCCGCTGTAACCATGGTCGCCGCATGGATCAGGGCTGAAACCGGAGTCGGGCCCTCCATCGCGTCGGGCAGCCACGTGTGCAGCGGGAACTGCGCGCTCTTGGCGAATGCCCCGATTGCGAGCAGCACGCAGACGCCGGTGACGAGCGCTCCACCCGCTGGGAATGCCTGGGTGCGCGCGAAGATGTTCGGCAGGCTGAGCGTGTGAGTGTTGAGGACGATGAGGAATGCCGCGATCACCAGTGCCACATCGCCGATCACCTGGGTGATGAATGCCTTGCGCGCCGCCGCGACCGCCGTCGGTCGATCGTGCCAGAAGCCGATGAGCAGATAGCTGCTCAGCGCGACCAGCGCCCAGCCGATGATGAGGATCAGCAGGTCGGCCGCCAGCACGAGCGTCAACATCGAGAAGATGAAGAAGTTCATGTAGCTGAAGAAGCGAGCGAACCCTGGGTCGTGCTCCATGTAGCCCACGCTGTAGACGTGGATGAGAAAGCCGACGCCGGTGATGACCATGAGCATCAGGGCACTCAGCGCGTCGAGCGTGAAGTCCATACCGACCGAGAGGTTGGTCCCGCCGCCGAGGTTGATCCAATCCCAGAGCCGGATGGTGATCGAGCCCTGACCGGACGGCGCTCCCACAACACTGGCGAGCACGAGGCACGCAACCACGAACGACGCGAAGATCGAGACGGTCCCGGCGATGTTGACGAAGCGCCTGCCCAGGACCGGTCCGAGGAACCCGTTGAGCGCCGAGCCGGCGAGCGGAAAGAGCAGCACCAGGATGACCAGCGTCGACGCGGTGCTGACGTTCACTCCTTCATCTCGCTCAGGTCATCGACGTCCAGCTCACGGCCGAGCCGGAAGATCTGCGTGATCAGCGCCAGTCCCACCACCACTTCCGCGGCGGCGACGACGATCACCATGAAGGCGAAGATCTGACCCTCCTCGCTGTTGAGGAAGCGACCGTAGGCGACCAGCGCCACGTTGGCCGCGTTGAGCATCAGCTCGATGCACATGAACACGACAATCGGGTTGCGCCTGATGAGCACGCCCATGGCACCGACGGTGAACAGGAACGCCGAAAGCCCGAGCAGGTAAGGAAAGAGATTCGGATTCAGCATCCGGCGTGCTCCGTCACCGGCTCGAGCGCCTGGTCAGGTAGACAGCGCCGATGGCCGCGACCAGCAGGAGCATCGAGGTGATCTCGAAGGGCAGCAGGTAGTTGGTGAACAGCTGGCCGGCCACCGTCTGCACGTTACCGGCGTTGTTCACGGCGTCCTGCGGGAAGTTGAATGTGTGGTAGGGGTTGCTCGCGCTGCCCACCGCTGTGGCATGAAACCCGTTGGTGTTGTAGGTGATTCCGTTGCGAGCCGCGATGAACACCAGTGCGGTCACCACGACCACCCCGGCG
>OBLU010006187.1_pt1 | contig 10668 bp, 11 predicted proteins | sample 1518681 | NCBI WGS metagenome assembly OBLU01 (sample SAMEA3539304, study PRJEB22396) | soil metagenome | biome: tundra; feature: field; material: soil | place: USA | collected 2010-05 | depth 0.15 m
CAAACGTGGAATCTTCAAACATGGCCAGCCTCGAATCGGGTGTTGGTTACTTCTATTTTAGACACCACGGGTCCCTCAAATGTTCCCGAAATGCCTACAGATACCAAAACGGAACAACAAAAGCGCCATCAACCTATACCAGAATGAACGCCCCACATGCAAAACCTGCTGCAAAACCGGTGCAATCACAGGGTAAATCCTTAAACTTTGGGGCGCCTTGCCGCAGGCAAAACCGTTGCCTTGCCCTGCCCTGCCCGCCACTGCTGCCAGGCCACCAACATGGGTGCCGCAACGGCGATGGACGAGTACGTGCCGATTAGAATACCCACCACGAGTGCAAATGAAAAGCCTCGAAGGACCGGTCCGCCAAAAACGTAAAGCGAAAGCACCGTCAGGAATGTCAATCCCGAGGTCAGCACCGTCCGGCTCAGCGTCTGGTTAATGCTCCGATTGACCACGTCCGGCAGCGACTCCCGGCGGCTCAGCCGGAGATTCTCCCGGATGCGATCGAACACCACAATCGTGTCGTTCATCGAGTAGCCCACCAGCGTCAGAATCGCGGCAATCACCGTCAGGCTGATCTCCTGGCTGGTGAGCGCGAAGGCGCCCACAGTAATCAGCGTGTCGTGAAAGCAGGCGACCACGGCGGCGACACCATAAATCAACTGGAATCGGAACCACAGGTACACCAGCATGCCCAGCATCGAGTAAAGCGTCGCCAAGGCGGCTTTGCTCTCCAACTGGTGGCCCACGGTGGGACCAACCACGTCAACCTTGGTTGCAGCGGGGATGATGGGGTTGGCATAATGCGCCTGCAGCGCATCTTCAATCTGCTGACGACCGGCGTCGAGCGAGGTTTCGTCGTGCTGTTCAGGGAGGCTGATCAGCACTTCATTGTTGCTGGCCTCGTCGTAGGTCACGACCTTGGCGTCCTTGATGCCAGCCGACGCAGTGGCGTTTCGGATCTGATTCAGGTCCGGTGCATTCACGAACTTCACCTGAACCTGCGTCCCGCCCTGAAAGTCCACGCCGAGAAGAACCGGGCTGCCGATGTGCGACCAGTTCCAGCCCATCGCCACCACCCCGGCCACACTGAAGATCAATGAAAAGCTGAGGAAGTACCACTTCAATCTCAGCCAGTCAATATTTACGCCGCGAAACAGTTCCACTGGTTCTTTCCCTTCCCGTTCTTCCCTGTCCTGGAGGCCCAGGGGCTCCAGCAATCTTGCGTTCTGCGCTGACGATCAACACTTCCAATCGCCCGCCATCTTACAGCCACCTATATCGAAAGCAGTTGTCCGGGCTTCAGCTTGTTCACATGGGCATCGAAAATCACCCGCGAAACATACACCGCCGTGAACAAGTTGGCCAACAGACCAATTGTCAGAGTGGTTGCAAATCCCTTCACCGGGCCGGTACCGAACATGAACAGAATGGCCGCCGAAACGATCGTAGTTACGTGGGTATCAATGATGGTCACCCATGCATGTGCGAAGCCTTGGTCCACAGCCGCCGACGGGGCCTTCCCCGCTCGCACTTCTTCTCGAATGCGTTCGAAGATCAGCACGTTCGAGTCCACGCCCATGCCGATGGTCAGGATGACTCCCGCGATGCCCGGCAACGTCAGCGTAGCGGTGGAAACGCCCATGAATCCCAACAGGATCACCAGGTTAAAAATCAGCGCCAGGTCGGCATTGATACCCGATCCCCGGTAGTAGAACAGCATGAACGCCATGACGACGAGAACACCTACAACCGCCGCCGTGACGCCCTTCTTGATCGAATCGGCCCCGAGGGATGCGCCCACAGTCCGGTCCTCAAGATAGTTCAGCGAGGCAGGCAAAGCGCCGGTACGCAGCATCTTCGACAACATGGTCACTTCATCCGGAGTAAAGCTGCCGGTGATTTCTCCGGAATCGCGAATGGCGCTCTGGATGCTGGCCACTTCGCGGACCCGCCCGCCCATCACAACCGCCATGCTTTGGCCAACGTTTTTGCTGGTGTAGTCGTAGAACTTGTCGCCGGCCTCGTTGGTCAGCGTAAAGCGAACATTCCTTCGCCCGTTCTGGTCTGTACTTGGATCGGCAGAGCGGAAGTCCTGGCCGCCCACCACATAGGCGCGCTGCAGCACGTATACGCTATCCGTATCCGAGCCCGTCGCCAGTGTTCCGGAGCCATGAAGCAGAACATCTTCGGGCGGAACCGCGGGGCCAAGGCTCGCCGCCGCTTCCTGGTCGTCCTTGTAGGGACCGCCGACTACAGCGTGAATTTCAAGCCGCGCCGTGGACTGAATAATGCTCTTCACCCTGTCCAGGTCGCTGATGCCCGGCAACTCTACCAAGATCTGGTTGTCGCCCAGGCCATACTGCTGAATCAACGGCTCACTCACACCTAACGTGTCCACACGGTCGCGAATCGTCTCGATTGCCTGCTCCACGGTCTTCTGTTCCAGCGCCGTGACCACCGAAGGTTTCATGGTCAGCGTCCAGGTGTTATCCGCCCCGCCGCCGGCCAGGTCGTACTCATTGCCGTACTTGGCGTCCAGCGTGGAGCGCACAGTCGTGGCCTGAGCCTGCGTTGTGCCCTCAATTCGAATAAGTTGGGGTTGTTTGGTCGGATCGGGCTTGAACACCTGCGTGAAGCTCAAGTTGGCAGTCTTCAGAGCCTGTTGAACCTGCCCCGCAGTGTTATCCGTTTCGGCGCTGACCGCCTCAGAAACCACCACCTGCAAGATCAGGTGAACGCCGCCGCGCAGATCCAATCCAAGGTGAATCCGCTGACCCACGGCATCCAGCAGGGCGTTGCCGCTTACTCCGGATGGCACGCCGATGATACCGTAAATGCAAATCACAAAGACTGCAACAATCAGGACTACTTTGCTCTTGAGATTCTTCTTCATCGTCCCGTTTCTCTAGTTCAAATCGGTATTTCATAAATGTGGGCGCCCCATCCTTCGCGCTTTTCGCGAAGGGTGGGAAGCAAACCAAACCTATGCGCCCGAAGGCCCCTCTTGCGTCACCGAAGCAATCGCGCTCTTGGCCACTTCCAGCTTGATATTATCTGGAGCCACGCGAATCACGATCACATCGTCTTTGATGGAAAGGATGATTCCGCGAATGCCCCCCGCGGTCGTCACCCGGTCTCCGGCCTTGATGCCGCCCAGCATCGCCTGCCATTCCTTTTGCCGCTTCTGCTGTGGGCGAATCATCACCAGGTAAAGTACCGGGATCAAAAGTAAGGGGAGAAGCATTGGAAGGCTGCCTCCACCCGCTCCGGCGGGCAAACCCGCCAATATTGCCAAACCTGTCGCCACACTCATCCTTTGCTTACCCTTGGCCGCAAACCCGCCGCTACCGTTCAGGGCACAGACAGACCCGGCTTCAAACCGGACGCCTGCAAGAAAATTTGTCTCCGGGAAAGAACTTTGCTTGATCCAGGCCGATGAATACGCCCGGCCCGGGCTCAAGCCAGATTCTGCGCCAGGTTTCTAGATAGGGGCTCTTGTTGCCGCAGGCCGTTCCGGACTGGATTCCAGCTCACCGCCCGCGCCCATCCCTGAAACTCAACTGCCGTCTGCTTCCTGTTCGACACAGCCTTCCTCTTGAACTCCCAATCAGGTTGAACTCCCAATCCAGAGCTTCGCGTCCAGAATGAGCACGGTACAGAATGTGCTCCGTCTGCACGGATTCCAAAAAGAATGCCTACAAGATAAGATACGCGCGCACGCTTGTGTGTCAAGGCAAACCGCGCTCCGCAACGCCGGGCTTCGCGCCGCCCGTCCGACCAAATCAGTGCCTTTTGCAATGCTTATAAAGCTCTTATGGGTCGCCTACTCCTCCCTTATCGGTTTTGATTTCTTCTGGACATAGTTCGCTTTCCGCACCAGACGCCCTCCAGCCGGATCCCGCCTCGCTCACCGGAAAGCGAGGACAGGAGCGCCGTCATGGAAAGCATGTCACTCAGCTCGCTCGTTATCGTTCCGGGAGGCGTTGCGTTGGCCTTCATGGTCTGGGTCTTCTGGATGTTCTTGAAAGCCTCAGGCAAGCACTAAACAGTGGTCAGTGATCACTGTTTTCCGGCTCCCAATAGCGCAGTTCCGGACGCGCGCAACTCAGGCACAGCCGCTCGCCGTCCACCTCGGCAAACCGGCCAAAGCTCACACCCTCCCCACACCGCGGGCAAGCCATGCGCACCCCCTTGGTCCCCGGCAGTTCGCCGGCGTCGACTTTCACTTTTACCCACTGCTCCCTGAAGAGTTGGGCATCGGTCAATTCGAGGTAGGCCAGCATCTGCTGCCGGCTCTTCGGCTCCACATGGGGATAGAGCTGGCTGGCCAGCTCGCGCGAGTCTTCCAGAGCCACAATCCTCATCCCGCGCCCCTCCGCGAGGTCCACAAATGTCGCCGCCATTTTGCCCCAGTCGCGAAGCTTCAGCGTGCGTTTGCCCAGCCTGCATCCAGTCACCAACCCGATCGCGTCGGTGGCGCACCGATCGATCTCAATAAATGTAACCAGGCGCTTGCGGTCAGCACCTCTTGGGTCCGCAATCCCCAGTCGCTCCAGGCCCATGAGCGCCATGCGCACGCCCAGAATCTGGCCTGCACACATGTGCCCGTGCGCCGCTTCCGCCTTCGCAAGAAGTTCGTCCAGAGATTCCATAAGCATTTCGCCAATCCGGGGGCAGATTCGGTTGCCCCATCCTGTTCGCGTTCTTCGCGGGCAGTGTCGGAAACCATGAATTCCAACTCTGAGTCGTTCTTCCCTTACCTTCTTACTGAGACGCCCCCGCCGCTTCTGAACTTGCCCCCCGAGTCCTCCAGGAGCACCGCAGACCCCGGTGCGAGATCGAAGCTCACGCCGTCCATCCCTGTCGCGTGAAACGTAATGCGCAACGGCTCGCGCTGCCACTCCGCCACGCTGCAAACCGGGTCCGCATGGCTTGCCGGATCGAACCCCGCCAGCTCCTTTGCCAGCACAGCCTTGCGGGCCGCCACCTGCGCCACCACCGCGTACAGATTCTTGCCACTGGCGGTTACACCGCAATACGCACATAATCGCAGAACCAGCTCACCTGGCTCACGCCTGGATCATCATCCGGCAACTTCAGCGCCGTCACATGGCCTGTAACTCGGTCAACGAGCAGCCACGGCCCCCGCTGCCAAACCCAATGTTCCCGCTTGTCGACAGGCCCTTGCTTTCATTTGGCTCCGCCTTGTCGCTGGGCAAAGAATCGTTCAGCCGAATCTCGCGCCGGACCACGAAGCTCCTGCCGGTCACGTCGTGTGTATCGCCGGTGGTCCACTCTTTCAGCGAGCCATCCACCAGTAGAGCCCGAATCTTCAGCGCATCTTCGCCAGTCGCAGCGCCCGCCGGGTCACCAGCCTTCGAGTACGGCTCTTTTCTGGCCGCGCTCTGAACCGCCGTATATGCCTTGCGCGGTGCCGCCTGCACCGCTGCGCACGCGGCAAACACCACCGCTGCAAAAATCGCAATCCGTCCACCGATCATCATGCCGTTTGCTCCATACAAATTGGCGCAAATCTGTCGGGAAACGGAAGCAACGGCCTCGAGGCCGTTCGCAGATACTGCAAAACCAAAATGGGGCTGAAACCCCGATGGACAGACACTTTCCGTGCCTGCTCCCTTTTGAATCACATGCTAGGGCTGCGCTGACTCCACCGCCCGCGCAACGCGAAACGCCGTACCTTCATTCAAATGCGCCGCCAGCACCTGCATCCCTACCGGCAACCCCTCCTGAGTCGTTCCGCAGGGCACGGTAACGCCGCAGATCCCCGCCAGGCTTGCTGTGACCGTATAGATGTCGGCAAGGTACATCGCCAGCGGATCGCCCGTCTTTTCACCCAGCTTGAAGGCCGGCACCGGCGACGTCGGCGTCACAATCGCATCCACCTCGGCAAAGGCGCGCAGATACTCCTCGGCCAGCAGCCGACGCACCTGCTGAGCCTTCAGATAGTACGCATCGTAGTATCCAGCGCTCAGCGCATACGTCCCCAGCAGAATTCGTCTCTTGACCTCGGCGCCGAATCCTTCGTCGCGCGAGTGACTATACATCGCCGCCAGGGTTTCCGATTCCGCCGAACGGTACCCGTAGCGCACGCCGTCAAAGCGAGCCAGGTTAGCGCTGGCCTCCGCAGTGGCAACCAAATAATATGTCGGAATCGCATACTTGGTGTGCGGCAGTGAGACCGGCTTCGCCGTGCAGCCGGCCGCCTTCAACGCAGAGATCCCGCCCTCGATCGCGGCCCGCACTTCATCATCGAGCCCCTCGCCAAAATACTCTGCGGCCACGCCCAGGCGCAGCCCTTCAACCGGCTTGTCGCTCTCTGCCGCGTAGTCCGGCACCGGCGCCGCCGAACTCGTCGCGTCTTTGGCGTCGTGGCCTGCAATCACCCCTAGAAGCGTGGCCGCGTCGCGCACGTTCGCGGCAAATGGCCCTACTCTGTCCAGCGACGAAGCAAAGGCAATCAGCCCGTACCGCGAAACGCGCCCGTATGTCGGCAGTACGCCCACCACTCCGCAAAAACTTGCCGGTTGGCGAATCGACCCGCCCGTATCCGTTCCCAGGGTGGCCACGGCCATGTTCGCCGCCACCGCCGCGGCAGACCCGCCGCTCGAGCCGCCCGGAACCCGCTCCGTATCCACTGGGTTGCGCACAGGCCCATACGCTGAGTTCTCGTTCGAAGAGCCCATGGCAAACTCGTCGCAGTTCAGCTTGCCCAGCAGCACCGCCCCTGCTGCGTCCAGCTTGGCCACCGCCGTGGCGTCATACGGAGGCCGGTAGCCCTTCAGAATCTTCGACCCCGCCGTCGCCGGAGCTCCCTGCATCACCAGCACGTCCTTGATTCCCACCGGAACGCCTGCCAGCGCGGGAAGCGGGTCGCCCTTGGCCGCGAGCGCATCGATGCGCTCCGCCTGTGCAAGCGCCCTCTCCCTGGTGAGACTCAGGTAGACGTTAAGCCGCGGATTCACCTGCGCAATGCGGTCGTAGTAATGGCTCGCAAGATCGGCCGCTTTGGTCCGGCCTGAAGTCAAATCTGCGCGCAACTCCGCCAGGCTTTTTGGCTTTTCAACGTAGGCTTCGCTGGACAATCGAGATTTCCTCTCATCAACTCTATTGTTTGCGGCCCCCGCCGGCCGCGGATTCTCTTCGATCGCCTGTTACCGCTCAATCACCTTCGGCACTTTGAAGAAGACCTGGTCCGTCTCCGGCGCCTGCGCCATCACGACCGCCCGGTCCAGCGACGCCCGCGCCACATCGGCCCGCAACGCGCCGGCGCCTGACCCATTGAGCATCTCGGTCACCTGGGCCAGCGGTTGCACTCCGGTCGTGTCCAGCTCGTTCAGCTCCGCCACATAATCAAGCATGGCGTTCAGGTCATGCAGCATCCGCGGAGTCTCCTCCGGCGCCAACTCCAAATGCGCCAGCTCCGCCACGCGCTCCACGTCTTCCACGGTTACTTTTGCGGTCATCTCCAGCTCTTCCCCGTCTTTCAAACGATCCGGCTTCCGTCAACCGGCCGGTTCCCAGCTCCCGCTGAAATGGTGCAAAGATTGAGTATAGCCGCCTCTCATTCATGATCTGCACATATGCGGCGCCCCCCTCAGTCCACCGTGAGCGTCAAGGTCATGCTGTGTTCCACGCCGCTCGAATTCGCGCTCGGTGAAATCGAATAAGTCCCCGCCGGAGTTGCGCCGGAGCCGCCCGATCCCGAGCCCCCCGACCCACCTCCCGAACTCGTGAAACTCGACACGCCACCCGCCAGAATCGAAAGCAGCGCTGCCAACAGCACCATCTTCCGGCGTCGCCTCCAACCAAGCGGCACCAACAGCAGCCCGCACACCATCGGAAGCAAGCGCCACCTTTCCAGACCTTCCGGCCGGACTGAAGACGTTGTAACTCTTCGGGGAAACCAGCCATCAAGGCCACCTGCGTCGTTCCAGCATCGTTAGCAATTGGTTCCCGAAATACAGCATAGTCAGGGCAGGCAAACAATCGATACAATCGCCAAAACCTTTGTCCGGGTAGTCGCCCTACTTAAGTTGATCCGAGTTGCGACGATTGAATCGCAGCGCAGTCAACTTTGCCGAGACAGAGGCCACCTTCGTATCCATCATTCCATGATCGCGCAAGAAGGATCGAATCGCGGCCTCATGCAGCGGATGCCCCGACCCCTTCGCATACACGATCCAGATGGGAACATCATTAAGAAGCTGGGCTTTCGCTGCTTCAAGCGTTGCATGCAGCGACTCTGGCGTTTCGACGCAAGCTACGATGAGTTCGGGATCTTTTGCAGAAACCTGTTTTGTCTCAGCTATAGCTTCCTCAAGAGCCTGGTCCTGAATGCAGCCTATTGTCCGTACGATCATATTTTCCGTAATCCCAAGTTTTCGAGCCAGCGAAGGCGGTGGTGCCACAATTGACTTTGCCCACTTCTCGGCTGGGCCTTCTCCGAGGAAGAGCCGCACTGGCTCGCCGCCAACCTTGAAGCATAGGATGCCGGCAAGCGCTTTGACTCCTTTGATCTCGGTGATGGGGAGCCGCTTTCGAAGACCGCCGCGCAAAATCATCTCACCCGGCTCAAGCAGCACTCTTACCTCAGCACTTGTACCGGCCCAGTCGCATTTGCACTGCACTTCGCGTCCCATCGATGCCCCCGTTGCCATTTGGAAAACTGAATGGTTGTGTCATCAAGAGCAAAACGGCCGCCCGGCGGGCAGCCCTCATATCAAAGTACATTCCTGGGCGGCCGCTGCCCCCTGAACCCTGATCCCTGTCTTATTACCAGAGTCCCCAGGCCCGGCTGATGTAGTCCGCCAGCGTCATGCTGATCAGCGTCAGAAACGTAAATATCCCAGCACCCACTGTCAGCATGGTCAGCTTGGAGCTGTACTTGACTCCCATAAAAAACAGCACCACCAGCGTTGCCTTCACGACTCCGATAGCGATGGCGATGACGGGATTCCACACCCCCATCTCGATGTAGGACGCTCCCACTGTGAGGGCCGTAAACACCAGCAGTGTAAGAAATATGACTACATAGACGCCGGGAGGGGTAACGTGGTGCTCGTGTTCGCCGTGTTTTGCCTGTTGATGTGCCAGATGCTGTTCTTGCTCGCTCATGACGTTGGTCCTTTATTGGTGTCTGCTGATCAAGTAAAGCAGCGGGAACAGGAATATCCAAATGATGTCGACAAAGTGCCAGTACAGCCCGAAGTTTTCGACAAACGTAACATGCCCCGAGGTGTAAGCACCGGCCCGCGCGCGAAAGATCATGAATCCGAGAATCGCGATGCCGATGATCATGTGCAGCGCATGCATCCCGGTCATGGCGAAGTAGAGCGAAAAGTAAACCTCGGTATGCCGCGCCACATCCAGCGGCAGTGGTTTGTCCCCCGCGGCCTTTGCGGCAGGGTCGGAGTCCGGATCGAGAAACGACTTCAAACTATAGTGAAAGCCCGGGACGTGATGTTTCTCAATCTTCTCTGAATACTCGATCGTCTTGATCCCCAGGAAGACCAGTCCCAGAAGGAATGTAAGCACCAGGCACAGAACCAGCCCGCCCTTGCGCCTCGTCTCCGCGCACCACACCCCCATGGCCATGGTGAAGCTTGAGCTGATCAGCACCCCCGTGTTTGCCGTGCCCCAGAAAATGTTTAGCTGGTGCGATCCGGCCACAAACGCCGGGTAGTACCAGTTGCGGTAGATCAGGTAAGCCGTAAACAGCCCGCCAAAGAACATGACTTCCGTCAGCAGGAACAGCCACATGGCAAAATTCGTCGTGTCCGCCTGCTGCTCGACGGATTCAAAGTGGTGACGCAAATAGGCAGGGTGCTCGTGATGATCTGCTTCAGAGCCGGCATGCGTGATCACTGGACTATCCGGCACTGGTCGTCACCTCTTTTTCTTTCTGCTTTTCCAGCCACTCGTAGTCGTAGGCTTCGTGGTCCATGATCGGAGTTGAAGTAAAGTTCTCGGTCAACGGAGGAGACTGGGTCTGCCACTCCAGGCCCGTTGCCTGCCACGGATTATTCCCCGCAATCGCACCGTATTTGAGCGACCACGTCAGGTAGAGAACCGGCAGCAGGTAACCCACGCCAAGAATCGTCGCGCCCGCGGTCGAGAACACGTTCAGAATCTGGAACTCCGGCGGATACGAGGCATACCGCCGCGGCATACCCAGCGTTCCCAGAATGAACTGCGGGAAGAAGGTGAAGTTGAACCCGATGAACGTAATCACGGCCGCTAACTGCGAGATCTTTTCCGGATACATGCGGCCCGTCATCTTCGGCCACCAGAAATGAATGCCGGCCAGGAACGCCATCAGCATGCCGCCCACCATCACAAAGTGGAAATGCGCCACGATAAAGTAGGTCTCTGTCAGGTGAATGTCGGTCCCCGATGTCCCCAGAAACACGCCCGTCAGCCCCCCAATGGTAAACAAGCCCATGAACCCGAAGGTATACAGCATCGGCGTCTCAAAGGTGATCGAGCCCTTGTAGAGCGTGAATGTCCAGTTGAATATCTTGATCGCCGAAGGCACAGCCACGAGCATCGTCAGCAGGCTGAACACCAGCACCGCATAGTTCGAGATACCCATGATGAACATGTGGTGCGCCCAGACAAAGAACCCGAACACCGCAATCGCCA
>OBLU010006188.1_pt1 | contig 10666 bp, 5 predicted proteins | sample 1518681 | NCBI WGS metagenome assembly OBLU01 (sample SAMEA3539304, study PRJEB22396) | soil metagenome | biome: tundra; feature: field; material: soil | place: USA | collected 2010-05 | depth 0.15 m
CCAAAGCCCCGTTTCCAGCCGACGACCAATCGTCTCTACTGCGAAGCCCGCGTGACCACCTCCGCCGGAGCTCCCATGGTCGTGGTGTTCCGCATCAATACGGGCGCCAAGCTGACGCCGTACGAAGAGGAGAGCATCCGACTCCTTCGCCAGCGGCGGCCCGTATTCGACGCCACGTGGCGTCGTGACCGCGGCCCGAAGTCTATGTGCCCATTCAAGCACGGCCGCGAGAGCAACAGCGAGTATGAGGGCTCCGTTTCCTTCTTCCTACGGTCGCAGGATTGGGAACCCCAGGCGATCATGAACGCCCTGGCGGTGTGGAATCGTCTCCATGGGATAGAGATGCGAGCCTACGCATCGCGATATGCTGCCACGATCTCGAAGGCGTGCGCCCTCGCCAAGCCTTCCGATCCGTTGCGCGAGAACAAAGGTTGCTGGAATCCGTGCGATGATCCATTCGCAGTTTCGGATGGACCGGCATGGCAACCAGCTTGGGCGTGGTGAACGCCGGCACCGCATGGTGCAAGAGATCGCCGGATCAGATTCAGATCCACACGGAGCTCGGCTTCACGCTTTCCTGCCGCGCCAGCAAGGGGGAGTACCTCGACGGATCCAGGGTCTAGAAACGGAGGTTTTTGAGACCGCACTGGAGTATCGGCGACTCCGCACGGTTCGTTTCGTCAATCGGCGCTACCGGGCCCGATCCGGTTGTTGGACGGATGGGCTGTTATCGACAGGAATCGCTGCGGTGCCAACTACCGCGCTTCTTCAGCGATATGCCGAGGCGTTCAGCGGACGCATGCGCGTTTGAACGAAGCAGCCCGCGCGGCGGACGCCCCGCGTAACTGTCGATTCTAACATCCTAGCTTCACCGGCAAAGTGTATGGGTCATAAGGAGTTCCCTGTGACCCAACTTCGCAAGATGATGCTCTAACCTATCTTTTGAATTGCCTCCTGACCGCCAGCAACAACAACGCCGCCATGGTGGAAGTAAGCAATGTTTCGGCCAACACCAGCAGCCGTCCCCAGGGGTAACTCGGCTGATAGATCAAGTCTTTCTGGAAAGCCGCAACGTACAGCGTGGTCACTAAACTGTGCCCTACGAGGTCTTGCCGTGCCCGCCAAACTGAACGTGAGTTACTGCTATCCTGCAACGGCTGCCAATACGTCAACCTCTTTGCAGTCGCTGAAACTGAGACCGGCGAACAGCTCCGGTTCGCATCCCAATCCATCCCCACTACGGGATAAAGGAGCATAAAAGCAAAAAATACCAACGCCAGCCACAATCCCGGCCTCGCATATCTCTCGCCGTATTCGCTGGCGTATTTGTACCAAGCCACTAGTCCCAAGTTGCGGTGCAACCAGCGCGGAACTCCATTGCGGCGGTCGCTCCGCTGCCGCTTCAGCTCCATTTCGCCGTAGTGAAAGTCACCCGCCACGCGGTAGTCGGCGTGATCGTCGTAGTTTCTCTTTAGCTTCTGATACAACTCTTCGATGAGGCGGTAGTTTCTTGGGTCCGCACTGGGGTTGCGTGGTTGCAGAGACTCAGCAAGGGGAATGTCTTTGGATGGGCGCTCCTCAGAGTACTCGGGATCGACGACCGCGTCGAGGATCAGGAGGAACCGGGGGTCGACAACCTCGTCCAGGACCATGCTCTTGCGATTTTTGCGCGTCCGCCAATTGACATCGGAAAAGTTTAGCTTTGACACGTCGCAATTGTGGAATAGCGCCTGCCCGAGATCTGTTTGATAGAAGGCCACTTTTTCAGGACTGTCAAAAGCCGTCTCGGAGAAGACAGGGCCAGGTTCGTGGTCCTTGCCTCGGGCGTCATGCCTGAACGCGGTTCGTCGAAATTCAGCCGCCCCCATAAACCGGGCGCCCGTGAAATTGGCGATCTTGTCGAATCTGGATGCATTGAAATGGGCGTCCCGCTCGAAATGAGCACTTGCGAACGTGGCGTTCTGCGCAAACATCTTGTTCTGGTCCTGCGTGACCTCGTTCCAGCCCCCGGTGAAGTTGGCGTTCTGCTTGAACGTCGCATAACTGAAGTTGGCCTGCTCCGCGAACGTAGCAGAATTGAAGTTGGCGTCCTGATCGAACCTAGCTAAGCCGAAGTCTACCCGCGTGAACTTGGCTCCGTTGAAGTTCGCATCCCGCGTGAAGATAGCCCATGCGAAGCAACATCGCGCTGAGAATTGGCGCCCGTAGTTGGAACTTGGAAAAATAAACCCAGAAAAATCTGCCAGCCCCTCTCCGGCAAGGTGTAATATTCTCTCGAACTCCTCCTGGAACTGTGTGTCACTCTTTTGGGGATCGGCGGAATGCATGAGGCATACCGGTATATTGTCGACACTCGAAGGTGCACCATAGATGCTCCTACCGCACAGGCGCGGACGGTCAGGACGATCGCCGAACATCCCGATCCCACAACCGTGACTCCGCTCCGCTTCGGCCTCGCCGCCGGGCTCGCTTAGTCGCCCACCTGCCATATCGGAGGGAGTTTAGCACCTTCGCCGACAGAGCGCTATGATCGCTTCACTCCTCAGTGTTCGAAAGCTCACCGTACGTTAGCCGTTTAGCGGAGTTTCCGGAACATCGAGTGCAGCGAATTCGACTTGGTATCCGCTTCGGGCAGGTTCAGGCAAGGGGGGTGTCGGGTTCGGCATGGAGGACGAATACATCAGCGATTCGGTTCCCGGCCGCGAAAACCACTGGGTGTATACTGTCTTCATCGGGACCCAAGGCGGATGACGCCGGGCCATTTGGAACTTCGACAGGAATGTCGCACGATTGAAGGAGCACCTATGGTGGATACCGCGGTTGCGATCGACAACAAGGATGTTCTTGGGGCTGAACACCCACTAGACTTTCTTTGGCTGGAGCTAACCAATCAGTGTAATCTGAAATGTGTACATTGCTACTCCGAATCGAGTCCACAGAGTATCGAGCGCAACCTGCTCGATGAAAATCAGTATAAGAGACTTCTCGCGGACGCCTACGGCCTCAACTGTCGCCGTGTGCAGTTTATTGGCGGTGAACCCACTCTCAACCAAAACCTGCCGTGCCTAATCGGTTATGCCGATGAACTTGGCTATGAGTTCATTGAAGTTTATACCAATCTGGTCAATCTCAGTGAGGCACTTCTGGCCACGTTCGTTCGCCATCGGGTCGCGGTCGCCACATCTGTATATGCGGACGTGCCGGAAATACATGATGTCATTACGCAAATGCCGGGCAGTCACAAGAGAACACTTACCAACGTCTCGCGCCTCCTGAGCGGCGGCGTACCGGTCCGGGTCGGCGTCATTGCGATGGAAGAGAACGCAGGAGCGCTTGATGGCACGTTCGAGTTGCTCCGCGACCTCGGCGTGACCAATATCGGCTTTGACCGTGTCCGAAAGTTTGGGCGAGCGCAACGGACAAACGATGGCTCGATGGAGAACTTGTGTGGTAACTGTGCGAATCATATTCTCGCGGTTGGTCCTGATGGCATCGTCGCCCCGTGCATCATGTCGAAACAGTGGTCTGTTGGCTCGGTCCTGACTGCTTCCCTGAAACAGATTGCCGTGTCTGAAAGTCTGCTACAGACGCGCCGGCGCATAGCCGACGCAACCGCCAGGAACTTCGGTCCGAATCCATGCCAGCCAGACAGGTCATGCATGCCCAACTGTACACCAAGTTACAATGCAGTCCTAACGCCAGTCAGCCTTGCCAGCCGAACCGCTGGTGTGACCCTTCGAAGCGATGAGTCCGGCTCAGCCGGCTACTCGTCTTTAGGCGGCCGCCTCAATTCTACGGGTTTTCGGTCCGTTACGGCTTCGCCACGTAGTGGTTGTCAAGTCGGCCAATGTCTGGCAATCCAGGCGGAGAACGCATTCGGAAACATACCACCAAACCGAAACCTGACGGCCTGCGTTGGTAGCGCCGGATTCCTGACGGGAAATCCCCATGGCACCAGTAATCGGTCGGCGCTGGAGGCCAATCTGCGGATTCGCCGAGCCTTAACGGCTCATCTGCCTCGCCATCCTTGCCAACCACAGTGACCGCCGCGTCGTCAGTTCTTCATCGCCGTAACCGAGAAACCCTGCGCGGGTACAAGCATGATCGGGTTGCCGCGGCGGATTGCTCTCTTGGACCGCCGGCGGGGCCGCCCCCGGCACCCACATAGAGAGATGCGAGCGATCTGGCTGTACCCGGATGATATTTACTTTGCCAAGGCCTGCAGAACGAAATTGCCTATTCGACCGAAACGAAACGCCGAGCCAGTACTTGGGTCCGTCGCCACGTCGCCGTGATCGCTGTGCCCAGACCAGTTCGTTTCCGCGCCTCAGTGCGCCCCCGGCCTGCCGGCGGACCCGGGCGGTGCGCTTCCAGCCGACCTGCGCCACACCACCAGGAAGTTCTACGGCACACCCCGACACCAGGCGATCGAACCAAAACGTGATCGCCATCTTCGCAATGCGGCCCGCCATCGCGCGACGCATTCCACGGCTGACCAACAGGTCCACTAAGTCTTTCCGGTGCATGCGAGGAAACGGGATTCCCAGGTTCTGCCCGGAACATGCCCGTGCCTGCAGTCGGTCCAGATACTGCAGGAATGTGCGGCTGGGCCCGAAGGCCGGCCGCCAGGTACCAGCCTCGTTATGGCGGCCGGGGACGGCATGGAGGCGACCGAACCCAATGCCGATGCTTTCACCGATTCCGCTGTGCGCCAGCGCGGTTTCGCAGGCCCGGAACAGCAACTTGACCGCTGTCTCGGCGACGGTAGCGGTGAGGCCGAGGCACCCCCCGATGTGTATGGCGAGGTCCGCGGTGGTCATGGTCTTCTTCGGCATTCACCCGCTGGGTAGTATTCGGTTTCGAGCGCCCGCGCGCGCTCAAGGAAGGAAAGGCGGCAGTGGACCGACACCACCTGACGGGGCTGACTGGGGCGATCCAGAACGGAGAACCGAGGATTTCTCGTCCGCCGAGTTGGAATAGACCCGACGCTCCGACGAGCCTATCGGCCTGCGCCTGCGCACCCCTGCCGTCCTGCAGTTGATGGCTTGGCGGAACCGCCACAAGGCGCTCTGGGACGCGACACGAATCCCGCGGTGGAGAGGCCGGCCACGTCAGCGGATTGCGAGTGATAGCAACTTGACGCGACGAAACACTTTGAAGTTGCCAAGCCGACTTATCGTTCCCAATACTGCGGGGTGGGTCGGCCCGACTCAGTTCGCGGTTGAGCCGACCATAACACCAACGCCACAGATCCTAACGCTACTACGAGCTGAAAAGCTCTGGCAGAACAAACGTCGCGGCGTAACCTTTACCCAAACGGGCAGTATAGGTGGACATGCGACAGACCGCTGCCCAGCGTGCCCACAATCGCCACAACAGCGACGATATTGCTGGCACGGCAACGCCTCGGTTGAAACACTACAACCGCAACCGCGATGAGGAGACTGAACGCTTGGTGTCGCCGCAATGCCTGGTGCATTAATATAGATATCTATGTTGGGTTCGATTGGGGTACGGAGCTCTGCCTGACGAAGTCGGTTATTGCCGCAGTCCGCTGTGCAGGCGGGTGGTGCCCTTTACGCTACTTTATGCAGCCATCCATGATGGACCGCATCGAAGACGAGACGGTGCGCTATTATATCTGCACTTCCTGCAGGTGAGCACGAACGCGGGTCCGGTGCTGCCGTTCCCCGAGGAAGACGAGGAAGAAGCGGGCGAGGAGGAACTCCGCGTCCCGACCCCAGCGAGCAGCAGCGGCTGGCGGCGAAGTCGACGATGGAGGATTTCACCCGCAACATCCAGCGCAAGAAGGAGCGCGAGATGGAGCAGTTGCAGTTCGCCGGCGGCGACGACTCACGCGGCGCCACCCCCGTCGTCACCGGCCAGAAGACCGGCCGCAACGATCCCAGTCCCTGCGGCAGCGGCAAGAAATACAAGAAGTGCCACGGGGCGTAGGCAAGTGGCACACGCGTGTCCCGTTTTTCTGGTTCTATTTATTGACAATAAAGAAGTTAGGTGGTACGAGGCGGGACAAGTACGCTCCAGGCTCGCGCTAGGTGGAGGACGGTGCTTCCTGGCGCGGAGGCGGGGAGTTGCGGAGGAGAACGCGAAGCCCTTGTCAGGCAGGGCGGCATGGTGCCTGACCCAGATGTTTAGAATATCGACAAAAATTGAGAGCTTCAGATCTCAAGCTTCTTTTATCTTTACCTTTGCGACATGCGGGTGTAGAGTGTAGCCGGCGGTAGGGCGCTAGGAGCCTAATGCAGCGACACGGACAAGGACGTAACGGAGGAAGAGGCCCATGATCAACATTTGGGGTTGCGGGCGGCTGCCAGTATTGGCAGGTCTGCTGGTTGTTTCGTGTTTGGTGACGTTTGAAGCGACGCGCAGCGCGGCGCCTCCGCTGGACCGACTGGCGGGCCTCTCAGGACCGGGCAAGACCCCCGCGCCGCCAAGGCTCGGCACGGTGTCGGGCGCCAAGCCGGAGGTGGCGGTTAGCTTTGGCCGATTGCCGCTGGCCTTCGAGCCCAACGTGGGGCAAACGGATGCCCGGGTGCGTTTTCTGGCGCGGGGCGGCGGCATGACGGCCTTCTTCACCGACACCGAGACGGCCATGGTGCTCAGCCGGGCGGAGCGGCGCGATCCCAAGGCGTTGCCGCGGGAGCGGCGGGAGCCGGCCAAGGTCGAGCAGGCAGTGGTGCGGATGAAGCTGGCGGGGGCGGGCCAGCCGCGGCGCGCGATCGGGTTGGAGAAGCTGCCGGGCATCAGCAACTACTTCATTGGCAACGATCCCGCCAAGTGGCGCACGGACGTGCCGCACTACGCGCGAATCGAGTACGAGGGAGTGTACCCGGGGATCGACTTGGTGTGGTACGGGAACCAGCGCCAGTTGGAGTACGACTTTGTGGTGGCGCCGGGAGCGGATCCGAAGCAGATCCAAGTGGCCTACGAGGGAGTGGAGTCGCTGGAGGTGGAGGCAGGCGGCGACCTGGTGTTGCGGACGGCGCTGGGCGAGGTGCGGCAGCAGCAGCCGCGGGTGTATCAGGAGATCGGCGGGAAGCGGGTGGAGGTGGAGGCGCGGTACGCGCTGGTGGCGCGCAACCGGGTGAGCTTCGAAGTGGCCAAGTACGACCGGAAGCGGGAGTTGCGCATCGACCCGGTGGTGCTGGTCTACTCCACCTACCTGGGTGGCAGCAGCACTGATTATGGCAACGGGATCGCGGTGGACGCGGCGGGCTCGGCCTACGTCACGGGGTACACCAAATCGACCAACTTCCCCACCCAGTCGCCGTACCAGGCGACATTCCAGGGAACTTATAGTAACGACACCGATGTGTTTGTGACGAAACTGAATGCGGACGGAACCGCGCTGCTCTACTCCACGTATCTCGGGGGTACTCAGTCGCAATCCGGGAGTGGGATTGCCGTTGATGGCAGCGGCGCGGCGTATGTTGCGGGATACACCACCAGCACCGATTTCCCGCACACGCCGGGCGCGTTTATGACCGGCGGACCGCCGTCTTCCTCGATTAACGTTGGTTTCGTCTCGAAATTGAATGCCACAGGCTCCGCCCTGAGCTACTCAACTTTCATCGGGTCGGGAATATCAGATGAGACATACGCCTGGGCCATCGCGGTGGACGCCGCCGGATGCGCCTACGTCACCGGGAGGACCTGGGACGGTCACCTTCCGACTTCGGCCACTGCTGTCCAGCGGCAGATGTTAGGCTCTATGGACGCCTTCGTCATCAAACTGAATGCCACCGGCACCGGAGAGGTCTATGGCACCTACCTCGGAGGCAGCGGGTATGACTTCGGCTACGGGATTGCCGTGGACTCCTCCGGCAACGCCTTTATCGCGGGCTCCACCGACTCGGTGGACTTCCCCACGCAGAACCCCATCCAGGCGAGCAACCCCAGCCCCATCCTCGGCAGCGGCTTCGTCGCCAAGCTGAATGCGGACGCGAGCGCGCTGTTGTACTCGACCTATTTGGGCGGCGCGGGGGGCGCCTCTGCGAACGCCATCGCCGTGGATAGGAGCGGGAACGCCTATGTCACCGGCCAGACCGATGCGCCGTCGAGCGGGCCTGACACCTTCCCCCTGCAAAATGCCTTGCAACCGACGCGCGGTGGTGTTAGGGACGCCTTCCTCACCAAGATCAATGCGGCCGGGACCGCCCTGGTCTACTCGACCTACCTGGGCGGATCTGGGGAAGATAGCGGCTTGGGCGTGCGCGTTGACGATGCGGGGAACGCCTACGTGGCCGGGAAGACACTATCCTACGACTTTCCGGTTGTCAACGCGTTCCAGCCCAATCGCGGCGGCTTTGACCAGATCGTGCTGAAGAGCGTGGATGGGGGGACCACCTGGAATGCCGGCAGCGCCGGCGAGGCCACCGGAGCTGTGAACACGCTGGCGGTGAACCCCGTGACTCCTTCCACGCTCTACGCGGGAACGGCAACCGGGCGAGTGTTCCAGAGCATCGACGGCGGGGCGCACTGGAGCCGCAGCGACACCGGAATGGTGGGTGCGCCGGTCCTCTCGCTGGCCATCGCCGCCAGCAACACCGCCACGCTCTATGCCGGGACGACGGCGGGCGTCTTCAAGAGCACAAACGGAGGTATCACCTGGTTCGCGCAGAACTCCGGGCTGCTCGGTATGGACGTGAATGCCGTCGCCGTGGATCCCTCCAACAGCGACATCGTCTATGCTGCCACAGGCAGCGACACCAGCGGCACCCTCTGCAAGAGCGAGAACGGAGGCGGCACTTGGACGTCAGTCGTGATCGCAGGCAACAGGGGCTTCACGTCTCTGGCTATCCACCCACTCACGCCACAGCACGTGTATGCCGGCACCTCGGACGGCTACATCGCCTACAGTTTCAATGGGTTCGCAGGTTACAGCTTGTACGATCCCGGGCACCCCCACTACGGTTGCACAGTAAATGTCGGGATCACCCGCGTCAACGCGCTGGCGATCGATCCGGTGGCCGACGCGCTCTATGCAGCCGTCGTCACCGATAGTGTGTGGGTCTACAACTGCCCCACCTACGTCGGCCAGATCGTGGTGTTGAGAAAGACCACGAACCTGCAGTCGTGTCCCGGCGGGCTCTGCGCGGTGTACTACTACGACGGAGACGGGCCTGGCCTATCGGTGGCGGTCTCTTCCTCGGGAACATTCTACGCGGGGAGGACGAGCTCCATCCTTGGGGCTGCGAACACTGGCGGCTTCGTCGGCCCCTTCCGGGCGATTGCCACCGACCCTTTCGCGGGCAACACGCTCTATATAGGCATCAACGGCCCGGCTGCCGACGCGTTTCTCACCGTGGTGAATCCCGCGGGAACTGCGCTAGTGGCATCCACCTACTTTGGCGGGCGCGGGTCCGATGAGGGCCGGGCGCTGGCGGTCGATTCCAGCGGAAACGTTTGGCTGGCAGGCGTAACCAGTTCCCCGGATTTCCCCGCGACCCCTGGTGTCAAGCAAGCAGCGAATGCCGGAGGGGCGGACGCCTTCGTGGCCAAATTCCATTTCGCTCTCGTCCCCGTGCTCAGCATCAGCAAGACGCATGTGGGGAACTTTGCCCAGGGACAGAACCAGGAACAGGGCGGGTGGACACCACACTATGTGGTCATGGTATCGAACGCTGGCTCGGCCGACACAAGCGGAACGGTGACGGTGACCGAGACGGTGCCCTCTGGCCTGACGCTGGTGTCGATGGCGGGGTCGGGGTGGACGTGCCCGGCGGGCGGGACGACCTGCACGCGCAGCGATCCGCTGAATGGTGGGGTGAGCTATCCGGCGATAACGGTGTTGGTAAACGTGGCGTGGAACGCGGGGACACCGCTGTCGAACTCCGTGTCGGTATCCGGCGGAGGGTCGGCGGGCAGCAGCACCAGCGACAGCACGGTGATTAGCGCGAATCCCCCGGTATTGAGTATCGGGAAAAGCCATACGGGGAGCTTCGCGCAGGGACAGAACGGGGCAGCGTACACCGTGACGGTGTCGAACACGGCCGGCGCTGGTCCGACCAGCGGGACGGTGATGGTGACGGAGACAGTGCCGTCTGGGATGACGATGGTATCAATGGCGGGGCCCGGGTGGACCTGCCCCGGGACAGCGGCCAACAACTGCACGCGCAGCGATGTGCTGAATGGTGGTGCGAGCTACCCAGCGATCATGGTGACGGTGAACGTAGCGTCGAGTGCGTCATCCCAATTGACGAACCAAGTCAGTGTGTCGGGCGGAGGATCCGGACCTGCAAGCACCGGGGATCTGACTTTGGTCGAGGGCCAGGCCCTCCGATTCGTGCCGATCACGCCCTGCCGCGTAGCGGACACCCGCAATCCCACCGGGGCCTTTGGCGGTCCGATCCTAGGCGCCGCCGTCAGCCGCGATTTCAACATTCCGGCAAGCGCCTGCGGCATTCCAGCCAATGCCGTGGCGTATTCTCTCAATTTGACGGTAGTCCCCCTCGGCCCGCTGGGCTATCTCTCCGTCTGGCCGGCCGGCCAATCCCAGCCATTGGTCTCGACACTGAATTCCCTCGATGGCCGAATCAAGGCCAACGCCGCGATTGTGCCCGCCGGCGTAAATGGGGCCATCACGCTGTACGCCAGCGACTCCACGCATGCGATTATCGATATCAACGGCTATTTTGTTCCCGCG
>OBLU010006189.1_pt1 | contig 10666 bp, 12 predicted proteins | sample 1518681 | NCBI WGS metagenome assembly OBLU01 (sample SAMEA3539304, study PRJEB22396) | soil metagenome | biome: tundra; feature: field; material: soil | place: USA | collected 2010-05 | depth 0.15 m
CACAACGGCATTGTGGAGAACTATCTCGATCTGAAGCGCGAACTCATCGCGCAGGGCCACAAATTCGTCACCGAGACCGACACCGAAATCATTGCCCACCTCATAGAACAAGTTCAGTTGGACGCGGATGCGGCCGGCGAGCCGATTGCGCTGGAAGTGGCCGTCCGCCGCGCCGTCAAGCGGCTCACCGGGGCCTTTGCGCTGGGCGTCCTGTCGGCCCTCGAACCGGACAAGATCGTGGTTGCCCGCTTTGGCCCGCCGGTGGTCATCGGTGTCGGCAAGGGCGAGTCCTTTGTGGCCTCCGACGTTCCCGGCATTCTGCACCACACGCGCAACATCTACTTCCTGGCGGACGGCGATATGGCCATCCTGACCCTGGCCGGCGTCGAGTTGACCGACTTTGACGGCAATCCCGTTGAGCGCGCCATTACGCGCATTCAATGGGATCCGATTCAGGCCGAAAAGGGCGGCTACAAGCACTTCATGCTCAAGGAGATATGGGAGCAGCCGCGGGCCGTTGCCGACACCACGCTGGGCCGGGTTTCGCTGGATTCGGGCAAGGTCTTTTTGGGCGAGATGAAGTTGACCGACCAGGAACTGGCCGCCACCTCAAGCATTCACATCGCCGCCTGCGGCACCAGTTGGCATGCCGCCCTCACCGGCAAGTACATGATTGAGCGGCTGGCGCGCCTGCCCGTGGACGTGGACTACGCCAGCGAGTACCGCTACCGCAACCCGATTCCCGACGCCAATGCCCTCGGCCTGCTCATCACCCAGTCCGGCGAGACCGCCGACACCCTGGCCGCGCAGCGGGAGATGATCGCGTTGGGCTCCAGAACCGTGGCCATCTGCAACGTAGTGGATGCCATGGTGGCCCGCGAGGCCCACGGCGCCATCTATACCCACGCCGGCCCGGAGATCGGCGTGGCCTCCACCAAGGCCTTCACCGCGCAACTCACCGCGCTGTTCCTGCTGGCGCTCAAGCTGGGCCAACTGCGCGGCAAGCTCGACGCGGCCCAGTCGGTGGCGCTCATTGAGGAACTGAGCCGCATCCCGGTCAAAATCGAGGAGGTGTTGCGCGGCCGCTCGGCTCAGTGCGAGCAACTGGCCAAAGAGTTCTCGAATGCCCGCGATTTTCTCTATCTCGGCCGCGGAATCCACTTCCCGATTGCGCTCGAGGGGGCGCTGAAGCTGAAGGAAATCTCCTACATCCACGCCGAAGGCTACCCCGCCGGCGAGATGAAGCACGGCCCCAATGCCCTCATCGATGAAACCCTGCCGGTGGTGGTGCTGGCAACCCGCGACGAATCCGATCCCGCCTCGAGACTGCGCTATGAAAAGACACTCTCCAACATTCAGGAAGTCACCGCCCGCTCCGGCCGCGTAATCGCCGTGGCCACCGAGGGCGACACCACCATCGGCAGCCTGGTGGAGCACGTCATCCACATCCCGCCGGCCATCGAGTTGCTCTCCCCGCTCATCGAAATCGTCCCGCTGCAACTGTTGGCCTACTTCATCGCCGTCCGCCGCGGCTGCGACGTGGATCAGCCCAGAAATCTGGCCAAGTCGGTGACGGTGGAGTAGTTTTTGGCAGATCCCGAAAAGGGCCTGCTTTGGTTGACTATTCACACGAATCTCAAAGGAAGCGAGGAACTGGAAACAGAATGAAACAACTATCGAGAAGAGAGTTTTGTTCCCTTACCGCCGCGCTGGGGGCGACCGCACTCAGCGCACCGCATAGCCTGCTGGCTCAGCCGGCAGCTTTGCAAATTTCATTGGCCATCGAGCCTTCTAAGAAGCTGGCCCAGGTTCCTCAGGACTTCATGGGGCTGAGCTACGAGAGTGGGCAGCTTGCCTATCCGGATTTCTTTGCGCCCCAGAACAAGGAGCTCATTGAGATCTTCCGCAGGCTGAGCCCAGCGGGAGTGCTGCGCCTCGGCGGCAATCTGAGCGAGTTCACCGTATGGTCTGAGACGGAACCGGCAACCGCACCGGAGGCGGGTGGATTGGTGGGGCCCGATCCGGGCCATCGTGAGCCACGCACGTTCACCATCACACCGCTCTCCATCCGCAACCTGCAGGGCTTTTTGAAAGCGACCGGCTGGCGCTGCATCTATGGCCTCAACCTTGGCGGAGGCTCTCTGGACCAGGCGCTGGCCGAGGGCGGCTTTGTGGCCAGGACGCTCGGCAGCCAACTGATGTGTGTGCAGTTCGGCAACGAGCCCGATCTCTTCAAGCATCGGGATCAGGGGAACAAGCCCTGGACCTGCGACGAGTACGTGGCCCGCTGGAAGACGTTCAGGGCTGCGTTTCACGAGAAGCTGCCGGAGGTTGCGGTGGCCGGACCGGACACAGCCTTCAATCAGAAGTGGGTGAAGCAGTTTACGCAGGACGTTCCGAAAGAGATCGTGCTGGCGACAAGCCACTACTACCCCGAGGGTCCGCCCAGCGATCCGCTCATGACTATCGACCTGCTTTTGCATCCAGGCGCCCGGTTCGACAGCTCCTGCCGGGAGGCGCTGGACACGGCCCGGGCCGCCGGCTTGCCGTTTCGCATGGCAGAAGGAAATTCCTGCTATAACGCGGGAAAACCGGGAGTCAGCGATACGTTTGCGTCCGCCCTGTGGGCGGGGGACTTCTGCCTGCAAATGGCGTCCCTGGGCTGCGTGGGAGTCAACCTGCATGGGGGCGCGAACGGTTTCTATTCGCCGATCGTGGGTTCGATCGGAAGTGGCTTTGTTGTGCGGCCGGAGTACTACGGACTGATGCTGGCGCAACAGTTTGCGGGGCGCGCCTTACGTGGGACGACGCTTGAGGCAAAGGGAGCGAATGTTACGGCTTATGCGGCGGACGGGGAGGGCGCGGCGGGTCTGGTGGCCGTGTTCAACAAGGATGCACGCGACGTCGAGGTTACTCTCACCGAGGCGGCGAGCAGTTTCAAGCGCGCTGCGGTTGAGCGCCTCGAGGCTCCGGCCATCGACAGCAAAAGCGGGGTCGCGTTCGGCGCAGCGGCAGTGGGAAGCGATGGACAGTTTCATCCCCACGCTGGCGAACCGTTGCGGGCCCAGAAAGGGAAACTGACTGTGCGCGTCCCAGCCTACTCCGCGGCTCTCATTCGACTACAACCGGTCTCATAAATGCCGCAGGGCTAATTGCTCCGACTGTGAGACCCGCCAACAAGGCGGGGCTCATGCTCTCCGCGGGTCGATGCAGACGGTTTATGAGACCGGTTCCAGGCTGAGCGCACGCCGCTCAATCTGGAGCGAAGGCCTGGCTTTTCGACGTGCGCCAACTCGCAGCAAAAAGCCCAACCGCATGCGGCCGGGCTTTTTGTGACGCTTCGAACCGGGCTGGCGCTCAGGCCCGCCCCGAGAACTCCCGCGTTTCCGTATACACTCTGACCTTTTCGCCTTCTTGAATGAAGAGGGGAACCTTGATTTCGATGCCGGTCTCCAGCCGGGCGAGTTTGGTCACGTTGCCGCTCGACGTGTCGCCGCGCGCGCCGGGCTCCGTATAGGCAACCTCCATCTCCACCTGGGCCGGCAACTGCAAACCGATGGGATTGCCGTTGTACTTGTGCAACTGGATGATGGCGCCCTCCACCAGGAAGTCCAGGGCGTCCCCGACCATCTGGCCGGAAAGGGTATGGGTATCGAAGCTCTCCTGGTCCAGGAAGTACGAGCCCTCGCCGTCGCTGTACAGGTAGGAGGCCTCGACCATCTCGAGATCCGGCTCCTTGAACTTGTCGCTGGCCTTGAAGGTCTTGTCGAAGACAGCGCGGGTGAGCAGGTTGCGCATCTTCAGGCGGACCAGGGTCTGGCCGCCCCGCGCGGTGGGAGTGGAAACCTCTACTTCCAGGCAATAGTAAGGGGTGTTTTCAAACTCGAAATACATCTTGCGCTTGACGCTGATGGCTTCGATCAATGCGGCCATGGATTCCTCAAAAGACAGTCTCTGAAAGCCGAAGATTCCACGAGGATCTCATCCGGCTCCCCGTCAATTATAGGGGGAAGGCCATATCCTGTTGTCGCCCGCGCCCGCGGCCAAACCCCACGGGAATCTGGTCCGGCTCCCTGTCAATTATAAGGCGAAGCGCGCAGGGGAAGCCCTATGCTGTGCGATCTCGCATCTCGTGTTACGCTGGGAGATAAATCGTCACCCTCAGGAGGCGAATATGGCCGAAACGACGATCACAATCCGAGTGGATGCCGAACTGAAGACCGCCTTTTCGCGGGCGGCTGAGGAGCGGAGCCGCACCAATGAGGACCTTTTGCGCGAGTTCATGCAGGACTATATCGAAACCCGGCGCACTGATTCCGAATACGCGCAGTGGTTTCGCCGACAGGTACAAATTGGCATCGACGCGGCAGACGCTGGCGAACTGATTGCCGCCGAGGAAGTCGAGGCGGAGTTTGCGGCCCTTCGCGACGCTTCTCAGAGGAAACTGCCCAGGTCGGCGTGATGAATCTGGTTTGGACTCGGCCTGCAAGAGCGGACCGGCGCGAAATCTTCGAGTTTATTGAGGCGGACAGCATCCGCGCAGCCTGCAAGATGGACCTGATCTTCGCGGAAAAGGCTGCAATTCTGACAAGATTTCCCGAGATTGGCCGCCCCGGACGCGTTCCCGGCACGCGGGAACTGCTCGCCCATCGCCACTACTTTCTCATCTACAGAGTTCGCGGAAACACGGTTCAGATTCTCAGGCTGCTGCACACTTCAAGGCAATGGCCTCCAAATCCACCTTCTCCGCTCTGAAGCCGGCGCCCGCGGCCAAACCCCACAATGGGAACTCTTACTTGCCACTTTGCCCCTCCACTGGCGATACTGCCTACAGTCCCTTTTGCGGACTACATCTCTTCCCCAGCGAGAATTGCCTTGGCCCGTCAACTTTATACCGCGCGTCTTGCACGCAAAGACTGCATCTCGGAATTCGCGCAGTGCTACCACTTCGAGTTCGTCCTCGATGAGCTTGAGAGCTTCCCGTATGCCTCCGGCCAGTTCGTCTCCGCCGTGGCCGATGACGCCAACGGCAAGCAGCAGACCCGCGCCTACTCGCTGGCCTCAGCGGCCAACGGCAACCGCTTCGAGCTGTGCGTGAACCGGGTCGAGGAAGGCTTCTTTTCCAATCACCTGGCCGACCTGCCCGACTTGCCCATCGGCGCGACCATCCAGGTGCATGGGCCGCACGGACACTTCATCCTGCAAGTGCCGATCACCGACTCGATCCTGGTGTGTACCGGCACCGGAATCGCGCCCATGCGCGCCTATACGCAGTGGCTGTTTCCAGATGGTGGTCCCGACCGCAGCCAGGGCAAGGAAATCTGGCTGGTCTACGGCACACGCCACGAGACCGATATTTATTACCAAGAGGAGTTCGAGGCCCTCGCCCGCCGCAAGCCCAACTTCCACTACGTGCCCACGCTGAGCCGGGCATTGGACAGTTGGGGCGGCCTGCGCGGCCACGTGCAGGAGCACGTGACCCGGATCGTGCAGGAGCGCGCTACGCGCCTGGGCCTTACGCTGCCAAACCCCGCGCCCGATCCGGCCGTGCCGCCGGCCGACCTGCGCTTCGACATCTACGCCTACATCTGCGGCCTCAACTTCATGGTCTCCGGCGTGCGCGATCTGCTGGCCGGCTTCGGCTGGCACAAGAAGCAGATCGTCTTCGAGCGCTACGACTAGGAGGCCAATCTGAAACCCGCCTTCATGCTCTGATTACCTTGGGTGAGTTCTCCAGGCGACTTCAAAAGAATCAAGCGCGTCATGCTGCTACGCTGGTTCTAGTCGCCCTCTTCTCTGGTGAACTATTTGAATAGATTTCTATCGGCCTCGTTCGTACTCTCGTCTCTCCTCACGGCATCGCTTCTGTTGGCTCAACAGAGTGCGGACGACACACCCGCGGCCAATCCCGCGAGGCCCACCGTGGCCACGCCGGCGACGCTGACCCCGGTCGGTTATCTTCAATTTGAAAACGGCGTGTTGTATGCCTCCGATTCAGGGGAGTTTGCCACCCAGACGAGCATCAATCAGGTCACCAAGCTTGCCGTGAACTCGCGGCTCCAGTTTCTTCTCCTCACTGAGCCCTATGCGCATAGCGGGAGCGCCGCCGGGCAGAGCAGCTCCGATCCAGGTGCGGTCTCTGCGGGTGTTCAAGGCGTTCTCTATCCGGGCAGCGGAAAGCGCCCCACCGTCTCCGCCAGCTACATTCACTTACTCTGTGGAGGCACGGCACCCGATATCGACATCGGCACCGCCAAAAACACCGCCATTCTGCTGGTCAGCACAGATCTGGCCGGCTTCCACTTCGATATCAATGGCTTGTTTTCCGAGCAGACCGGGGATGCGGTCCGGCGCGCGCAGTTTGGGCAGACGATCTCGATCGCTCATCCCCTCGGCCCAGTGACAATCGGCGGAGAGTTGTGGCACTTCTCCCAGCCGCAGATCCGAGGCAACGCCATCGGCAATCTATGGTGTGTCTCCTATGCGCCCAAGAAGAATCTCGTTGTGGATGTGGGCTTCAATCGCGGTCTAACCAGCACATCGACCCAGTGGGAGGGAATTGCGGGATTTACATACTTATTGCCCCACCGGCTCTGGCGAGCGCACCCAACTAAATAAGAATCGGCCGTCGAATCCGCCCGCCTTACAAATTAAACAGCTCTCGCAGCCGTTTGGTCTGCGCGCGGCTCACCGGAATCTCGGTCTGCCGCTTGTCGTTCATGCGCAACTGATAGCTGGACTTGAACCACGGCACCACCTCGCGGATGTGGTTGATGTTCACCACAAAGCCGCGATGGGCGCGCCAGAACAGCGCCGGGTCCAGCAGATCGAGCAGTTCCTCAAGCGTGCGGCACTTGGATTGGCCCTCAAAGGTCTGCGTGACGACGCGAATGACTCCCTCGTCGATGGCCGCATAGCATATCTCCGCTTGGTCCACCAGCAGCAGCCGGCTCTGCGCCTGCACAATGAGCTTGGCCGGCTGAGGCGTTCGCGAGGCGCCCTGCGGACGGTTGAGCAGCTTGAGCAGCGCGTCGATTTGCGACTCCGGCAGCCCGCCCCCAAGCCCCTCCGCCACGCTCCCGGCCATGCGGCCCCTGACACGCTCCACGGCCTGCTGCACGCGGGTGCGGTCAAACGGCTTCAGCAGGTAATCCACGGCGTTCACGTCAAAGGCGCGCACGGCGTACTGGTCATAAGCCGTGGCAAACACGATCTGGGGCAGCGGCTCGGCTTCCCCGCCCGCCTTTGACCGGCGCTCCATCAGCCGCTCGATCACGGCAAAGCCGTCCAGCCCCGGCATCTGCACATCCAGGAAGACGAGGTCGGGACGATACTCCTCGATCAGGTCCACGGCCTCGATGCCGTTGGTTCCCTGCGCCACCACATCCACGCCGCCCACCTGGTCGAGCAGGTACTTGAGCTCGTCGCGGGCCAGTTGTTCGTCGTCGATGATGAGCGCGGAGAGGTTCATGCAGGCCGGCAGGTGGAAAGCTCGATTGTAGGAAGGGAACCTCGTCCGGTCAATTCCGGCTGGGGCCGGACGGAACCGGAAGGGTTGGGCCGGCATGGACCCGGCCCGGCGCCTGCTTTGCAGATTTACTAGCCCAGCACCCGCAACCGCGCCGGCATGTGGTCGCCAGACAGCTCATGGCCGCAGCGGGTACAGAACTGGTCGGTGGCGCGCACGGTGCGGAAGCAGTTGCCGCAATTGGCGGTGAGCTGGTAGTTGCACTGCGGGCAGAAGTGGAAGTCGCTCTGCACGTGCGTCGAGCAGGCGGGGCAGCGCGACACCTCCGGCTGGCGCAGCAGGAAGTAAAGCACGGCGCCGATGCCGCAAGGCATCACGAAGCAGATCGCCATCCAGAAACGCGAACTCATGGCCCGGCGCGGAGCGTCCTTGCTGACATAGCCGACCATCAGAAAGTAGAGCGCGGCCAAAACGCCCCAGGAAAGATTGAAGTAGATGCGAAAACCGAGTGGCGGCGCATGATGCTGCTGATCCGGCAAGACCAGCCAGAAATAGTATTCCACCAGCACAAAAGCCGCGATGGCCACGACAATCGACCACACCGGAATCATGCGTGCGTCTTCGTTGACGGCGATGGATTGTGGATCGCGCATAGGCAATCCCTCCCTCGGAGGGCCTTTCAAGAGATTAAGCACAGCTTAACCTCTGTTAAATGGACGGGAAAGTGAATACGGAAGTTGCGCGCACTTGCGTACCGATTGCGTTTGCGTGAGACTCTTCAGGAGTCAGGATTTCTTGCGCACCCACCCGGCCACCACCGCCGAGGCCAGCAGTGCCGCGCTCAGGAAGAAGATCCACACGCTGAACTGGCCCGTCAACCCGGTCAGGTGCTCCTCTTCAATCAGGGAATCGGCGGCCCACCAGATCAGCGGACCCAGCACAAGAAAGACCACTAGTGCGGCCGCCAGCGCCACGGCGCGGCACCGCTTGCGCCCGGCCTTCTGCTCCTGCATCACGCCCAGCGAGGCGTTCACGATGCGGCAGGTACGATGGGCCACCGCGCAATCCCGATCAGCCTGTTTCCCGCACAGAGCCGATACCAGATCGCGGTCGGCGTCAGCGCCGGCATTCGCGCCCGTCTGCGCATCGTTAGCCCCACCGCAGGTGCTCACACCGCCTCCCGGCGGCGCGCAAGGTTCCGTTCCAGCTTGGGCTTGATCGCGGCTAAACCCCTGTAAAGTCTTGATTTTACGGTGGAAAGCGGCGCCCGCGTCACTTTGGCGATCTCTTCCAGCGACAACTCTTCGTGGAAGCGGAGCACCAGCACCTCGCGATGAAGCGTATCCAACTGCAGCAGCGCCGCGGCAATCCGCTCCCGGTCCTCTAGATTGGAGAAGCGGTCGAAAGGCGTCGGCTCGCCGTCGGCAATCTCGAAGCTCATGGGCCGGTCGTCGTCGCTGCCGCCCTCAAACAGCTCGTCCAGGCTGGACATCGTCCGCTTGCGCCGCTGGTCGATCACCAGGTTGCGGGCGATGGTAAACAGCCAAGTGTCGAACCGCGCCTGTCCGTTGAACTGCGCCCCGCGCACCAGCACGCGCATCCAGACCTCCTGGAACAGGTCCTCGGCCATCTCGCGGTTGCTGGTCAAATAGAGCAGGTAGCGCATCAACCGGTGCTGGTAGCGGACGATCAGCTCATCCAGCAGCCCGGCGTCCTGGCGCTTGAGCCCGGCGGATACGGCGAGGCTCTCCTGGCGGACCTGCTCCTGAACTGCGGTGGTGGACCCCTGACCGAAGAAGGGGCGAACAGACGCGGCTGCGCTCATCTCACTCCATTAGACGCAAGATTTGCCCCTCAGGTCGCTGAAAAATGGGTTCAACTTGAGAATCCCCCCGGCAGTAGCCAGGCGGGGGGCGGAGGTTCCAGCCTATTGCCGAAACCCGCCAACTCGCTAACCCGCGATCCCCGCGGAGCGGGGGCTAACTTGCTGCTTTTGTCACAGATCACAGCCGCAACCGCGTCCAACCCGTTCATCAGGTGCTCCTGGAGCCTTTCCTGGCCACGCGCAGGGCATCTTCCACGGCCTTGGCAGCGCGGCGTTCCCGCGCCTCGGCGCTCTGATAACCATAAATCGCCGTGAGATGACTCCGCCTCTGCACGGCCGTCATCGCCTCCCAGCCCTTGCGCGCCTGCGGCTGGCGCAGGAAGGCCGCATGAAGAATGGGCGGCAGTTCAATCTCGCCCTCCAGAGTCAGCAGCAGGCGCTCGGCCATCCGTTCGGCGCGCTGCCGGCGCGAGGCGGCGCTCTTCGGCTCGTTGACCCATTCGCCAATCTCCTTGCGCCAGGAGTAGCTCAGCCCGTCGAACCATTTCCGCAGCCGGCGGTCGCCCTTGAGCGCCTGGGCCAACTCCGGTGGGACCACAGCCGTACGCTCCTCCAGGTCCGGCTCGAGCGAAATCCGCACCTGAGAGCCGACCGTTGCCTGTGTCGCCGCCTGCATCTTCTTGTTGACCAGCAGGAAATGGCCTTCCCCGCCGGAGGCGGCAAACAGCGAAGTGCGAAAGACGAATCCATCGGTTTTGCTGTTCACAGACAAGATCTCGCCGCGCACCCGCAAGCCCCGCCGCACCGGCCATGCCTGAGCCACGTCGAATGGAATCCGTGCGATCACCCAGCCGAGCCCCGTCTGAAGCGGCTCCAGCACGGCGGTGAAGGATTTGAGGGTGGACGGGCTCATGGGCTTCCAGTCAGCCCCAGTATGCAGCCCGTCAAGCGTTCCAACAAGAGGGAAAACGTGCCGACTCGTCCATCTTCTACACTATCTCTCATGGAAGTTTTGTATGGGCTGCATCCGGTGGAGGAGGCGCTCAAGGCCGGAAAGCGGCGCTTTGATCATGTCCTGGTGGCCCGCGAGCGCGAGGATGCCCGGCTGGAGCGGCTGGTGGCCCTCTGCCTTCAGGCCGGCGTTCAGGTTCGCCAGGAAGCGCGCGAGCAGTTGACCCAGCTGGCCCAGACCCCCGCCCACCAGGGCGTCGTGGCCCTGGTCCGGCCGCAGGAGTTTCTCACAATAGAGGACTTGTTCACGCCGGACCTGTCTCGAAAGACGGGGGCCGCGGCGAACCCAGACGCCGCCCGGCTGGTGCTGGCTCTGGATGGCGTCGAGGACCCGCAAAACCTGGGCGCGCTCTTGCGCGTGG